>Ga0116134_1001725_pt1 | contig 10905 bp, 10 predicted proteins | sample June2015DPH_19_5_FD_89737 | JGI IMG/M metagenome (GOLD analysis project Ga0116134, IMG submission 89737) | Peatland microbial communities from SPRUCE experiment site at the Marcell Experimental Forest, Minnesota, USA - June2015DPH_19_40 | ecosystem: Environmental > Terrestrial > Soil > Wetlands...
GAAGACATCGGCCGAGCGCTGATAGAGCTGGCACGACAGCGCGCCGTCGGCGACGTTGAACTGAAACAGGCAGTGGCACGGCGACAGCGCCATGCGGTCGTTCTCCGCCGGATTCCACGCCGTCACGATCAGCCGGCGCGAGGCCGGGTTTTTCTTGATCTCGGCGACGACGTTCGCCATCTGGTCGATCGTGCCGCCGCTCGCGGCCGGCCACGAGCGCCATTGCCGGCCGTAGATCGGGCCGAGGTCGCCGTTCTCGTCGGCCCACTCGTCCCAGATCGTGACGCCGTGATCGTGCAGATATTTGACATTGGTGTCGCCGCGCAGGAACCACAGGAGTTCATAGACGATCGATTTGAGGTGCAGCTTCTTGGTCGTGACCAGCGGAAAGCCCTGCGTCAGATCGAACCGCAGCTGATGCCCAAAAATTGAGCGGGTGCCGACGCCGGTACGGTCGCGCTTTTCCACACCCTCGGCGAGCACGCGCGCCATCAGATCGAGATATTGCCGCATTGTTGTTCTCTAAATCGGGCGAATTGCCGCGTTGTTGTTCTCTAAATCGGGCGAATCCAATTTGTGACACTCAGCCTACACGAGCGTAACACCGCCGTTAAGCCGACGGGAACCATTGGCGGCTAGATGATTCCGCACCGCAACACGCCCAGTCATCCCACCGCCGCCACCGCCGCCATGTCGAACGACCATTTGCCGAGTGTCATCTTTCGTCTGCCGATCGCGGTCAAGGCGGTCTTGCTGATCGCCGTGCTGGGCGTCTTGTCGATCGCCGCCAACTGGTTCTGTCTCGACCGCTTCGGCGAACTCGACCGCATCAACGCGGTGGTGACGCGTCACATCGCGCCGGCGCGGCTCGCGCTCGCCGAGGCCAAGGCGGCGATCGAATCGTTCGGCGTCGCGACCTACAAGACCTACGCCGCCGCGAATGCGGACGACGCCAAGGAATCCGCCGACGAGATTGCGGGCCACTACAGCGCCGCCAAGAGCGCGCTCGACAATGTGCTGGTCGATTATCCGGCCGCCACGGACGATGTCCGCCGCATTCTCGGCAAGCTCGAACTCGCCCACGGCATCGCCGACGACCTCAAGGCCGCCGTCATGCGCGGCGAATGGTATCAGGCCAAGCGCATCGCCGATTTCAAGTTCGATCCGGCTCGCGACGACGTGACGTTTCAGATGGACCGGCTCATCAATATTCTCGGCGCGCGCTCGCGCGAGACCGAGGCGGACGTGGCGGCCGACAGCGCCCGGATCTACCACACCACCATCGTCATCCTCGCGCTGGGCACGGCGGCAGCGCTGATCGGCGCGTTCGTGATGACGCGGCTGTTCCTCACCCGGCCACTGCGGTTGATGGCGGCGACGATGACGCAGATGGCGGCCGGCGATCTTAGTGGCGCCGTCGCCGGCGGGAGCCGCGGCGATGAAATCGGCGCCATGGCGCGCGCGGTCGCCGTGTTCCGCGACAATGCAGTGGCGCTGCGCGAGGCGGAAAACGCGCGCGCGACCGACCGCGAGCGCGCAGCGGCGGAGAAATCGGCGGCGCTCGAGACCGTCGCGGTCGCGTTCGAACGCGAAATTCTCGACATCGCCGCCGCGGTGAGCCAGTCGGCGACCGAGCTCGAGGCGTTCGCGCGCGACATGACGATGGTGCTCGAGGAATCGCACCGCCACGCCCGCACCGCGACCGCGACTGCGGGGGAAACCACCGAAAGCGCCACGAGCGTCGCCGCCGCGATCGAAGAACTGTCCGCCTCGATCGGCGACATCGGCACGCAGGTCGCCAATGCCGCGCGCATCGTCGCCGCGGCGACGCGTTCGACCGACAGCGCCGTCGCCAACACCGCGGCGCTGGTAGCAACGGTGAAGGATATCGATCAGGTCGCCGCGCTGATTACCGCGATCGCCGGGCAGACCAATCTGCTCGCGCTCAACGCGACCATCGAAGCCGCGCGCGCCGGCGACGCCGGCCGCGGCTTCGCCGTCGTCGCCCAGGAGGTCAAGGCGCTGGCGGCGCAGACCACCAAGGCGCTGGCCGAAATCCGCCACAAGACCCAATCGGTCGGCCAGGCGATCGACGTCGTGCGCCACGCCAACGAGGCGATGGTGACATCGATGCATCAGGTCAGCGCCATCTCGCGCGCCATTTCCGATTCGGTCGAACAGCAGAATCTCGCTGCCCGCAGGATCGCCGAGAGCGTCGACGGCGCCGCTGCGCGCACCCTCGAAGTATCGGACAGCATCGCCGGCGTCAGCGAACTGATCGACCGTTCGGGCCAAGGCGCCGACCAGGTGCTCGCCGCGGCGGCCGAGCTCAACCGCCAGGCCGCCGCGCTCGGCCGCGACGCCGGCCTGTTCACCGCCCGCGTGCGCACCGCGTAAGCGGCGTCGCCGCAGCCGCCGGCAGCGCGATTGCGTTTGTTAGATTTTTGATCAATATCAACGCCGAACGGCTGCAGCCGATCAAATCTGTAAAAAGGGGAGCTTTTCAGCAGTGCTTATCGCGCTGTTCGCCGATATTCATGCCAACCGGCAGGCATTTGAGGCCTGCTTGGCGCAAGCGCGCGAGTTCGGCGCCCAGCGAACGATCCTCCTTGGCGACTATGTCGGCTATGGCGCCGATCCGGAGTGGACGGTCAAGACCATTATGGACCTCGTCGACCGCGGCGCCGCGGCGGTGCGCGGCAACCATGACACCGCAGTCGGCGATCCGCGCCAGCGTCTCAACGTCGAAGCGGAGATCGTTATCGAATGGACGCGCGGCGAACTCGGTGCCGCCGAGCGGCACTTCCTCGCCGAATTGCCGCTGACCCGCGAGGAGGAAGATCGCCTCTACGTCCATGCCGACGCCTCAAGTCCGAAAAGCTGGCGCTACGTCACCGATATCGACGGCGCCTCCCGCAGCATGATCGCGTCGCGGTGCCGCGTCACGTTTTGCGGCCACGTGCACCGGCCGGCGCTCTACACCATGTCGGCAACGGGCAAGATGACCGCGTTCACGCCCGTCACCGGTTCGGCCATTCAACTGCTGCCGAGCCGGCGCTGGCTTGCCGTGCTCGGCTCGGTCGGACAGCCCCGCGACGGCCATCCGGCGGCCGCTTTCGCTATGCTGGATACCGAACGCGCGGAGCTGACCTTTTGCCGCGTGCCTTACGATATCGAAGCGGCGGCCGACGCCATTCGCAAGATGGGGCTGCCGCCCCGACTCGCCGACCGTTTGTTCGAGGGGCAATAGCGCATGGTCAAGCCGCACCTCGACGTCGGCGCGACGGTCGACGGCTTCCGCATCGAGGAGCGCGTCCATGTCGGCGGCATGGCGACGCTGTGGCGCGTGACGCGCGCGACGCCCGATCCGGCGACACCTGATCCGACAACACGTGATCCGGTAACACTTGGCCCGCCCCCGATGCTGATGAAGGTGCCGAAATTCGCTGAGGGCGAGGACCCGGCGGCCATCGTCAGCTTCGAGATGGAACAAATGATCATGCCGCGCCTGTCCGGCGCCCATGTGCCGAAATTCTTCGCCGTCGGCGATTTTCGCGTGCAGCCCTATATCGTGATGGAGCAAATTCCAGGCGCGTCGCTCTATCGGCGGCTCGCCGAGCTGCCATTGCCTTATGCGGAGGTGGCCGACCTCGGCGTCAAGATCGCCGCCGCGTTGGACGATCTGCATCGCCAGAACGTCATCCATCTCGATATCAAGCCCAGCAACATCATGTTCCGCCCGTCCGGCGAAGCCGTGCTGCTCGACTACGGCTTGTCGCATCATGATCGTCTGCCGGATTTGATGCTGGAGGAATTCCGCGTGCCGTTCGGCACCGCGCCCTACATCGCGCCCGAACAATTGCTCGACGTCCGCAACGATCCGCGCAGCGATCTGTTCGCGCTCGGTGTGCTGTTGTTCTTCTTCTCGACCGGCGTGCGCCCGTTTGGCGAAAGCGAGTCGATGGGCGGCATGCGCCGGCGGCTGTGGCGCGACCCGGTGCCGCCGCGGCGGCTGCGGCCGGACTATCCGCCCTGGCTGCAAGAGGTCGTCCTGCGCTGCATCGAAATCGAGCCGGCATGGCGCTATCCGACCGCGGCGCAGGTCGCGTTCGATCTGAGCCACCCCGACCAGGTCAAGCTGACCAAACGGTCCGAGCGGCTCGACCGCGACCCGCTGCGCGTCGTGTTGCGGCGGCGCTTCAACAAGGACTTCGCCAGATCGATCGCGCGCCCGGCGACGGCGACCCAGATCGCCGCGGCGCCGATCGTCGCGGTCGCGGTCGACTTGTCGGAAGGCTCGGCGCCGCTCAACGACGCGCTGCGCGACGCCGCGCAGCGCATCCTTGCCACGCTGCCGTCGGCGCGGCTCGCCTGCCTCAACGTGCTCAAACAGGGCCGCGTCGCGCTCGACTTCGACTTGGACCAACAAGGCCACAGCAAACGGATCGACCGCCTGGTCGCGCTGCGGCATTGGGCCGAACCGTTGCAGCTCGAGGAGCACCGGCTGTCCGCGCACGTCCTCGATGCCGTCAACCCGGCCAATGCCATCCTCGAATTCGCCGCCGCCAATCATGTCGATCACATCGTGATCGGCGCGCGACAGAACTCGTTGCTGCGGGGTCTCTTGGGCAGCGTGTCGGCGAAGGTCGCCGCGGAAGCGGCCTGCTCGGTCACGATCGTGCGGCCCGCGCGCGCCGCGGACGAAAAAAGCTAGTCTAAACCAACCCGGCGAGCCCGAGCAGCGCCGCGCCGACGAACACCCAGACCGGATTGATCCTCCACGCATAGAAAATCGCCGCGCTCGCGAGCGATATGGCGACAGTGCCCCAGCCGGTGTCGGCCGCGCGCGCCACCACGACGGCGGTCGCCGCCACCAGACCGATGGTGACCGGCACCAGGCCGCGCCGCACCACGGTCTGCCACGCGGCCCCATCGGACCGGTCGAAAATGCGGCCGACCGCGTAGGCGAGCAAGCAAGTCGGCGTGCACATCGCCACCGTCGCCACCACGGCGCCCGGAAATCCGGCGACGCGATAGCCGATCAGCGTCACGATGATGACGTTGGGCCCGGGCGTGACCTGCGCCAGCGCGAACAGATCGGTGAACTGGCGGTCCGTCATCCAATGCTGCACGTCGACGGCGAGGCGGTGCATTTCCGGCACGGCGGAATTGGCGCCGCCGACCGCGAACAGCGACAACAGCGCGAAGTGACCGGCAAGCACGGCCAACTGCCCGCCGTCGGGCTTCATCGCGGCCTCCAATATTGGTTCGCGGCGGCGAGCATGATGCTCACCGGCGCGACGATCACCAGCACCAACGGCAGCGACCACTGCATCACTCCGACTGCGGCGCAGGTTAAGAGCGCGATCACCGGGCCGACGATGGCGCGGCTCTTGAATAAAGGCCCCGCCATCTTCGCGGCGGTTGCCGCGATCAGCCCGGCGGCGGCCGCCGCCATGCCAGCAAGCATATGGCGCACCGCCGGCAGGTCGCCGAAGCGGGCGTAAAGCATTCCGATCAACGTCACCAGCACCACCGGCGGAATCAAGAGGCCGGCAAGCGCGACGACGCTGCCGAGCGGCCCGCGCACGCGCGAGCCGAACACGACCGAGAGATTGACGACGTTGGGGCCGGGCAGGAAGTTGCAGACGGCGTAGGTCTCGTTGAACTCCTCCGCCGTCATCCAGCGGCGCTCCTCCACCATCATGCGGCGCGCCCACGCCAAGACGCCGCCGAATCCCAACAGCGCGATGATGGCGAAGGCGACGAACAGTTCGGACAGCGAAGGCTTCGGCGCCGGTTTGGCGGGGGCGGCTTGCATCTGGTTCGTTTAGCGCCGCTTCGCCGGCGCAGCCAGACGCGCCCTAGCAAGCGAGCAATGCGCGGCCGCGGGCCGGGCGATCAGCGTCCGTAGAAACGCCGAGCCGGCGTCATGTTGCGGCGCGCACGGTGCATGTTGCGCCGCACTGCTGGTGGCTTGCGAAAAGAGGCCAAGTGGTAAAGGCTAGACTGCTTTGGTGCCGCCGAATCGGCGCGAAGGGAATACTGCCGTGGTGCGCTCCATCGCGACAAGCTCCATCGCGGTGAAGTGCACGGCGCAAACAAGAAGAAACATACTGGAGAAACGACTATGGAAATGCGTTCTGAACAACAACAAGAACCCGCTGGTGCCTCTGACGCGTCGCCGACGAGCAAGGCGCCGAACGAGCTGATCCAACTCATTCGCAAATTGCGTTGGATGGGATTGGAAGAAGAAGCAAAAGGGCTGCAGCAGGAGCTGACGCGGCGGCACGCCACGACTGCTGACAGCGTGTTGGCAACGCCAGGCGAAACGGACTGAGCGACGCAGGTGGTTCGGCGTGGGTGATCTGGGCTTTTAAGCCCAAGCTGTTCTTATCACCCAAAAAGGCTTTGCTTTCGGCATCGGCGGCCGCGCCATTGCGAGCCACGATGAAGACGCCGACGACACCCGCGACGGCCACCGCCGCCATGAGCACGCCGAGCCAGACGAGGAATTTAGCGTTTTCCCCTCGCGGACACGCCGATGCCGAGGAGCGGAGGTTACGCGCCGTAATTTAATACCGCGCAAGCGCGACCGCTAAAATTGTAGAATTTCGCCTCAAAGCTGCAACAGCGCCTTCACCGCCTGCATGAACGCCACGTCGAGATCGAAGCTGCCGTCGGGCCCGACGTCGAAATATCGGGTGACGGTCTCGGACATGGCGGCTTGGAGCGCGCGGATGGCGTCGCTCTGCACCTTGGGGGTCTGCATGCGTTCGATCCACACCGGAAAGTGCATACGCAGACGGTGCTGGCTCGCGGGCCCGAGCACGAGGCCGGCGCGCGTGATCGCCGCATCCCATTCGGCGCGCGAATAGTCGCGCACGTGCGAGGGATCGCGCAACAATTCGATCGCCTGGAAGAAAGTATCCAACAGCGGCGGCCCCGGCGAGATGCAATCGACGAAAGCGGCCGTGCCGCCCGGCTTGAGCACACGCGCGGCTTCGCGCAATCCGGCGTCGAAATCGCGCCAATGGTGCGCGCTGAAGCGGCTCATGACGAAATCGAAGCTCGCGTCCGCGAACGGCAAAAACTCTGCCACGCCCTGGCGGGTCACGATGTTGCCGAGACCGCGCTCCGCGGCCGCGCGCGCGACGACGGCGAGCATTTCCGGCGAAAGATCGTAGGCGACGACCTCATGCACGTGCGGCGCCACGTGGTAGCTGACATGGCCGCCGCCGCAGCCGAGATCGAGCACGCGCGCATCTTTTCGGCCCTGCACCAGCGCGGCCAGCGCCTGCAGATCGGCGCCTTGCGCATGCACGGCACTGCCGAGATAGGCTGCGGCGCGCGCGCCGAACTGGCCGCCCACCAGGGCTTCCTGAGTCTTGGTCGCCTTCGCGTTGGCTGTCGTCATGTTGGTTCGCTCCGTTCCCTCAATGATGCGGCGGTTTTAGCGCTGTCGCACCACCGGTGTAAGATGCCAGCTTATCCTGGTATAAGTTCCACCATGGCCGTCACACGATCGCTCGAGCAGCGCCGCGCCTTCGGCGAATTCATCCGGGCGCAGCGGGAGAAAGTCACGCCCGCCGCCGTCGGCTTGCCGCACGGCGGACGCCGTCGCACGCCCGGCCTACGCCGCGAAGAGCTGGCGCAGCTTTGCGGGCTGAGCACCACCTGGTTCACCTGGATCGAACAGGGTCGCGACGTCTCGGCCTCGCCGCAGGCGCTGGCGCGGCTCGCCGACGCGCTCAAGCTCGGCCGCGCCGCGCGCGCTTATTTGTTCGAGCTCGCCGGCAAGCGCGATCCGGATCGGGACCGCGGCGAGCGCGACGACATGCCCGCCGCCGTGCGCGCATGCATCGAAGCGATCGCCACGCCGGCCTACATCCTCGATCGCTACTGGAATGCGCGCGCTTTCAACACCGCCGCCGCGCGACTGTTCGTCGGCTGGCTCGATCAACCGGGCGAACGTAATCTTCTGCGTTTCACATTCTGCCATCCGACGGCGAAATTGTTGATCTGCGACTGGGACTCGCGCGGGCGCCGCCTCGCCGCCGAATTTCGCGCCGCCACCAGCACCCACCTCGACGATGTGAGATTGCGCGAGCTGGTCGCCGCGTTGCGTCGCGACAGCGTGGAATTCTCCCAATGCTGGGATCACCACGGCGTCCTCGGACGCGAGGGCGGCGAGCGGACCTTCAATCACCCGACGGAAGGCTTCCTTCGTTACCAGCAGGTGACGTTCAATCTCGCCAGCCAACCCGACCTGAAATTGACCATGCTGGTGCAGCAAAGCGCCTGATGCGAATTGGAAAATGCGAGATCATGGTATTGTGATCATTACCGCCAACGTCCAGGAAGATCATGTTACTACCGCACGGCAATTCGCCGTCTTTCATATTTGTTAACAAGTTCCATTCTTACAAATTTGTAACTCGGCGCGGCGCAAAACACGGCGTAGATTCCCATCATTGGCCGGGTGCAACGTCGCCCCCGCGCCCGGACAATGAGCCCCAGGATGTCCGGCTTCGGCCGGTGCGTCCTGGGGCTCCTGATTCCGGCGGAACCTTTTTCTTTGCAGCGCGTCTTACGAGAGGGTGTTTGCGACGAAGTCTTCGTCGCGAATTCTTTGCGGCAAACTCTTCTGGGCTCACTCTTCCGGGGCAAATTCTTCGAAGTCAAATCTCGCGGGGCGAAAGTCCGGCAGCGGGACGTTCTTGAGGCGGCGCATCGGTTCGCGTAGACACGCGTCGATGCGTTGCCGATCGGCGCATTTTTGCGCATTGCAAGGAGAAATTGATGAAACGCGCTTTGTCTCTCGTCCTGTCGATGATCGTGGTGCTTGCGACGCTCGGCGCAGTGGTTGAAACGGCGTCAGCCGAACGCGCTAAAGTGGGAACGCTACGCTGCAATCTGGGGCCGTCGGTCGGGCTCCTCGTCATCGAGCGGCAACGGCTGTCCTGCACCTACACGCCCGATGGACCGTTTCCGCCGGAAACCTATTTCGGCAGCTTCACGACGGTCGGCGCGGCGATCGGCTTCAACCGCGGCGGCCGCATGGTGTGGGGCGTGCTTGCCCCGGTGAGCGGCTATTACCGCGGCGCGCTTGCCGGCACTTATGTCGGCGCCAGCGCCGACGTCTCCGTCGGGGCTGGCCTCGGCGCCAACGCCCTCGTCGGAGGCTCGCACCGATCGTTTGCGCTGCAGCCCCTTTCGGTCGAAGCCAACATCGGCCTCGATCTCACCGCCGGCGTCTCCAAGCTGCGCCTGCATTTCGCGCCGTAAGATTCGGGCGAGTGGCGAAGAGGAGACACTCGCCGCCCCCACTCGCCATTTCGCCAATCTCAATCCAACACGTGGCTCGCCATGCCGTCGGCGAGCTTGGGTTCGAACCAGGTCGACTTCGGCGGCATGATCGCGTCGGCGTCCGCGACGGCCATGAGATCGCTCATCTGCGTCGGGTAGAGCGCGAACGCAGCCGCCATCCGACCTGACACGACCAGACGTTCGAGTTCCTCGAGGCCGCGGCCGCCGCCGACGAAATCGATGCGCTTGTCGCGGCGCGGATCGGTGACGCCGAAGATCGGCTCGATGATGTTCTGGGCGACGAGCGTAACCGGAAGCGTGGCGACCGGGTCGGCGCTCTTTAACGCTGCGGCGGCGAGTTCAGGACGCAGCGTCAGCCGGTACCAACGCCCGCCCAGCACCATGCCGACTTCCTCCGCCGCCGCCGGCCGCACCGGACCGTCACTCGGTGCGACAATGAAGCGGCGCGCGAGCTCGGTCAAAATTTGCTCAGCCGTGTGACCATTGAGATCCCGCAGCACGCGGTTGTAATCGAGGATGGTCATCTGTTGCTGCGGCAACAGCACGGCGAGGAAATAGCTGTGCGGACCCTCGCCGCCGCGCGCTTGCGCCACCCGCAGCGCCGCCGCCGAACGGTGATGGCCGTCGGCGATGTAGAGCGCGGGCAAGGCGTCGACCGCAGCGGTAAGCGCGGCGATGGCGGCGTCGTCGGCGATGACCCAGAGCTGATGGCGCACATCATCGTCGGCGGTCACGTCGACCGCGGGCGCGCCCGCGGCGGCGCTCGCCAGCAAAGCGTCGATCTGCGGCACGGTCGGGTAGGCGAGCATCACCGGCCCGGTCTGCGCGTTGACCGCCTCGATCTGGCGGACGCGATCGTCCTCCTTGGCGTGGGTGGTCAGTTCGTGCTTGCGGATGCGGTTAGAGGCATAGTCGGCAATCGAGGCGACCGCCGCGAAGCCGGTTTCGACGTGGCCACGCCAGGTCAGCCGGTAGACGTAGTAACAAGCCTTGGCGTCGCGCACGAGCACGCCAGCCTCGATCATGCGCCGCAGATTCTCCGCCGCCTTGGCGTAGACCGCGGCGTCATAAGGATCCGTCGCCGGCGGCAGATCGATCTCCGCCTTGGAGACATGCAGAAAGCTCCACGGCTTGCCCTCAGCACGCTCGCGCGCCTCCGCGCTCGAGAGGACATCATAGGGCGGCGCCAATACCTCGGCGGCGCGTCCCGGCGCCGGCCGCAACGCGCGGAACGGTTTTATCAGGGTCAAGTAGTTACTCCAAAGGATACGGCAGGGAATTGGAAGGACATTCGTTGCCGCCGATATACACGCTTATTCGAACAGCGGAACGACCTTGCTCAGCACTTCGTCGACAATGTGCTCGGGCACGGTCTCCAGCCGTTTGCCGCCGCGCGCGCGCAGATCAAGGGCACGGGGCTGATCGCAGCGCACCACGCCGGTCGTTCGCGTGCCGGCGCCCGTGAGCGGCACCGCAAAACCGGCGGTGCGGGCAAAACCGCCGCCGGTCGTGATCGGCAGCACGACGGGAACGCCGGTCAGCTTGTTGAATTTGCCCGGCGTGACGACCAGCACC
>Ga0116134_1001728_pt1 | contig 10902 bp, 8 predicted proteins | sample June2015DPH_19_5_FD_89737 | JGI IMG/M metagenome (GOLD analysis project Ga0116134, IMG submission 89737) | Peatland microbial communities from SPRUCE experiment site at the Marcell Experimental Forest, Minnesota, USA - June2015DPH_19_40 | ecosystem: Environmental > Terrestrial > Soil > Wetlands >...
CGAGTCCGTGGCCCAGGCCGCGACCCGGCTGCCGGCTCCGGCCCGGCATCGGCGGATCACCGGCACCTCGGCCGGCGCCATGACACTCAGCGAGCATGCACCGCCGGCCGCGACGGAGATGCCCGCCGCTACTTCAGGACGTTGACCGCGCGCGAGATGACCAGGGCGACGGTCACGATCGACACGCCGGCCTGCAGCGCCATGGCGCCCTTGGCCCACCGGGACAGCGGCATGACGTCGGTGGGGCTGAAGGCGGTGGCGTTCGTGAACGCCGTGTACAGATAGTCGCCGAACGCGGGTTCCCAGTCGGCCGGGGCCAGATCGGGGCCGGTCATCTGGGGGAACAGGAAGTCCGGGAATGCGTGGGTGGCGTGGGCGCGGGCGACCGGGCCGCCGCGGTCGAATTCCCAGTACCACATGCCGAAGACGATCACGTTCGTCAGCCAGATGACCGCGCCGGAACTCAGCAGCGGCCCGGCGGTATTCCCCTGGGTCCCCTGCACCAGCTCGGTCACCAGCCGGGCGGCCGACCAGGCGTTGGCCAGGCTGATGAGCCCGGTCACGGCGAGGGCCAGCCACCGCAGCGCCGCGGACTCACGGTCGATCCGGCGGGGATTCAGCGCCGCCAGGAGGAGCACCATCGCGGCCTCCAGCACGGGCAGCAGCCAGGTGGGCCGGACCAGCACGAGCCGGCCGGGCAGCGGCAGTTGCAGGGCGATCGCGGCCGCGGCCGCGACGGCCACGTGCCAGCGGGGCTCACCCTGGGTGGCGCGCCGCCAGGCCGGCACGATCGCGCGGCGGAACGCCGGGGCCACGGCCCGGTCCCCGGCGGACGCGAGCCGTTCCAGTTCCGCCATGCGGTGATGGAGCGCGCGGATTCCTTCGAGCACGGGCTCGTACCCGTCGCTACGGCCTGCGGGGCGCTCATTGTGGCCGGCTGAGTCCCGTGGAGCGCCCGGGTCCGGCTCGCTGCTATCTGGCATGCCACCAGTGTGGCGCGTGGCGCCGGCCAAGCCGGCTAACCGGGCCCTGGCCCGGCGGGCCTTCCAGCCCGGCTGGTCGCAGATGAACGCAAGGAACTCCACCACCGTGTGGGCCGCCAGGTACGACGTGACACCGGTGCCCACGTCCAGCATCGGGTTGACCTCCACGAGATCGAAACCGATGACGTCGGTGTGCCCAGCCAGCGCGATCAGGGTGTCCCGGAGCTCCGCGTAGGTCATCCCCTCCGGCTCGGCGGATACGCAGCCGGGGACCAGGGGCATGTCGAGGACGTCGATGTCGATGCTCACGTAGCAGCGCGCCCCGGACGGCAGGCCGGCGAGCACGCCGGCCGGCCCGTCACGGCGGAAGTCCCGCATGGTGACCACGCGGTTCCCGTCCCGCAGCGAGTCCTCGAGCATGACCTCCGTGCTGCGCAGGCTCCGGATGCCCGCCTGCGTGATGCCCTGCACGTAGTCCATCTGCCGGATGTGCCGGAACGCATGCGCGTTGGTGTATTCGAGCCCGTGCACGAACGGCATGTAGTCCAGGTGGGCGTCGAAATGCACCACGTAGAGCGGACCGGTGCCGCCGAACCCCCGGACGACGGGAAACGTGATGGCGTGGTCGCCGCCGAGGATGACCGGCATCGCCCCTCGCTGCAGCACGCCCGCCACGGTCCGGGTGATGTTCTGGAACGAGCCGACGACGTTGGTGGGCAGGATGTCGGCGTCCCCCACGTCCGCGATCCGCGACTGCGCCATTTCCGGTTCCAGGAAGCGGCGCCGTTCCTGCGGGTCATACACGCCCGGCACGTCGCCGGCGAAGCGCAGCGAGTGCTCACGGATTGAGCGGGGCGCGAAGCGCGAGCCCGGCATGAACGGGGATCCCTCATCGGTGGGCACGCCGACCACCGCGATGTCCGCGTCGAGCCGGGCCAGGTCCGCGCACACGGGGGCGCGGAGAAAGGACGGGATGCCGGCGAACGGCATGCTCGGCGGCGGCGGGCTTGTCTGATCCGGCATGTCAGGCCGCGACCTCCAGCCCGAAGAAGCGCGTCGCGGTGCCGCCCAGGATGGCGGCACGCTCCGCGGGCCCCAGCCCCGGTAGTCCCGCCACCCGGTCGGCGGTCCGCGCCGGGTCGTACCAGGGGAAGTCCGAGCCGAGCATGACCCGGTCGGCGCCGACGTGGCGGATCAGGCCGGCCAGCTCGGCGGCGGACGGAGCGTTCGGGGCACCCGCCCATTCGATGATTTCGGACAGGTCGAACACGACCTGCGGAAAGCTGTCGGCCAGCTCGGCCGTCTCCGGCCAGCTCGCCCCGCCGAGGTGCGCCAGGACCAGGCGCAGCCGCGGCCACTGCCGGAGCACCGGCGCGAACTCGGCCGGCGTCGCCGAGGCGCCGCCCCGATGGCCCGGCCCCGAGTGAGAGAGCACGACCAAGCCGGCGTCACAGCACAGGTCGTAGATGGGGAACAGCCGGGGGTCGGCCGGTGAGAAGACCTGCGAGACCGGATGCAGCTTCACCCCGCGGACACCTGCGCCCGCCAGCTCAGCCAGGTGCGCGACCATCTCATCCGGGCTCGCGATGGTCGGATCGATGCTGATCAGCACCTCGATGAGCGGATTGGCGCGGGCGACGGCGGCGACCCAGCGGTTGGAGGCTCGCATCGCCTCCGCGGCAGCCCGCATCGCCTCCGCGGCAGCCGGGCCCGCCGGGACCGCCGGCCTGAGGGCGCAGGGCGTGGCAGCCGGGCCGGCCCGGCCCGGGCCCAGGTCCGGCCGGCCCGCGCCCGGGGCGCCGGAGAACGCCAGCCGCGTCATCGCTTCCGCCTGCGCGAGCGCCGTGTCGAAGAGATGGACGACGATGGCCCGGTCAAAACCGGCCTGGCGGTAGAGCGCCATCAACTCGGTGAGGTCACCGGTGGACGCCGAAAAGTCGATCCCCGGATCATCGCCATACTCCCAGATGACGTACCGGTCTTTGGCCTGCTGCCCGGAACCGGCGTCCGGATAGAGATGAACGTGGACGTCGACGAGCGGATCTGCAGCCACGGCCCCTCCCGATCTGGATTCCCTGTCACCTCAGCGGCCGTTTGTTTCGTAGTCCTTGTCACTGCGTTTCCCAGCCGTAAATCGCGGCGGTCAGAGGCAGCCACCGTGTTCGCAAGCGCACAGGGCGATCGTGATTCGGACGGACATGAGCGGGTATGGGTCTCATCATTGCCGGGACAGATTGCCAACAATTTTGTTGGTAATACTTGTGACAATCGCCGGGTCGGCTTACGGTGACAGCTCAGCCACGGCGGCTCGCGTCGCAGGGCCCGGTCACCGTGAGATTGTCAACAATTTGACTCACAATCTGGGGGTCACGGTCATGGCGGGCACACCGGGCACACCGGGCGCCGCGGAAGCGGCGCACGCACCACGCGAAGGCGATCCGGCCCGGCTGTTCGTCATCGAGTACCTGCGCGGCGCGATCATGAACGCGGACATGGTGCCCGGCCAGCGGCTCGTCGAGGCGGAACTGGCCGAACTGCTGGGCGTCACGCGCGCCAGCGTCCGGGCCGCGCTCTTCGACCTGTCCACGGATGGGCTGGTGGAGCGCATCCCCAACCGGGGCGCCCGAGTGCGGACCGTGTCGGTCGCGGAGGCCATCGCGATCACCGAGTGCCGCATGGTACTCGAAGGACTGTGCGCGGCGAAGGCCGCCGAGACGGCGACCGGCGCGCAGATCGAGCAGCTGACCGCGATGGGAGAGCGGATGTCCCAGGCGGTCGCCGAAGGCGAGCCGCTGAAGTACTCGGCCCTCAACCGCGAACTGCACCTGCTCGTGCACGAGATCTCGGGCCAGGCGGTGGCGGCTGGCCTCCTCCAGCGGCTCAACGCCCAGATCGTGCGGCATCAGTTCCAGCTGTCGCTGCGGCCGGGGCGAACCCACGTCTCGCTGCCGGAGCACCTGGCCATCATCGGGGCGATCGCGGCCCGTAACCCGGCTGCCGCCGAAGCCGCCGCCCGGCGGCACCTGCACAGCGTGATTACCGCGCTGCGGGAAACGGACGTCGCATGACGGCGGCCAGCGCCGGGGTGCGCTGCATGCTGATGCGCGGCGGCACGTCCAAGGGCGCGTACTTCCTGGCCGGGGACCTGCCCCCGGATCCGGCGGAGCGTGACGACCTGCTGGTCCGCGTCATGGGCAGCGGGGACCCGCGGCAGATCGACGGAATCGGCGGCGCGCACCCGCTGACCTCGAAGGTGGCGGTCGTCTCCCGGTCCGCCAGCCCGGACGCCGACCTCGACTACCTCTTCCTGCAGCTCGGCGTCGAGGAGGCCACGGTCTCCGGCCAGCAGAACTGCGGGAACCTGCTCGCCGGAGTCGGGCCGTTCGCCGTGGAGCGCGGCCTCATTCCCGGCGGGGCGCGGGAGACCATGGCCCGCATCCGGATGGTCAACTCCGGCAGCCTGGCCACCGCGCGCTTCCCGACCCCCGGCGGCCAGGCGGCCTACACCGGGAGGACGGCGATCTCCGGAGTGCCCGGCACCGCCGCCGCCGTCGTCCTGGACTTCAGCGATACCGAAGGCTCGGCCACCGGGCATCTGCTGCCCACCGGCAACCTGCGCGACCATATCGGCGGCACCGAGGTCACCTGCATCGACAACGGGATGCCCGTCGTGCTGGCCCGCGCCGCCGACCTCGGTATCACCGGATACGAGCCGTACGACGAGCTAGCCGGCGATGAAGCCCTGCCCGGCCGCGTGCAGGCGCTGCGCACCCAGGCCGGGAAACTCATGGGCCTGGGCGATGTGACCGGCGCCTCCGTGCCCAAGACCACTCTGGTGGCGGCGCCACGCGACGGCGGAACGATCTGCACGCGGACCTTCATCCCGGTCCGCCCGCACACGTCGATCGGCGTACTGGGCGCGGTCAGCGTGGTGACCGCGCTCGCGATCCCCGGCGCGGCCGGTTCGGAGCTCGCGGCCCAGCCGGCCGGAGTCCGCTACGACGTCGAGCACGCCAGCGGTCATCTCCAGGTGGAGGCCGAGATCGACACCACCGGGACCATCCCGCGCGTACGGCGCTGCGGCGTGGTCCGAACGGCGCGGAAACTGTTCGACGGCACCGTCTTCCCGCGCTCAAAGATGAGAACAGGAGGGGCTGATGACATCACTGCGGCATGACGTCGCCCACGTCGGGCACGCGGAGCTGCTCACCCCGGAGCCCGAGCGCAGCCTGTGGTTCTTCGTCCATGTCCTGGGGCTGACCGAGACAGGCCGGGACGGGGACTCGGTTTACCTGCGGACCTGGGACGACTACGAGCAGTTCAGCCTGAAGCTGACCGCGCACGAGACATCCGGCATCGCCGCGACGGCGCTGCGCGCGTCCAGCCAGGAAGCGCTGGAACGGATGGCCAAGGCAGTCGGGCAGACGGGGCTCGGGGGCGGCTGGGTGGACGGTGAGCCCGGGATCGGCCCCACCTACGCGTTCCGCGACCCCGACGGCCACGAGATGCGGCTGTACTGGGAAAGCGAGTGGTACCGGGCGCCGCCGGAACTCGCCCCGGCCCTGAAGAACCAGGCCCAGGCGTATCCGGCGCGTGGCGTCGGCGTGCGGCGACTGGACCACGTCAACTACCTCGCCGCGGACGTGGCGGAGACCACCGACTTCGTGACGGGCCTGCTCGGCGCGCGCGCCACCGAGCAGATCGTGATGGACGACGGCAGCGTCGCCGCGCGGTGGCTGCATTTCGCCAGCAAGTCATACGACCTCGTGTACACCGAGGACTGGACGGGCCGGCGAGGACGGCTGCATCACATCGCGTTCGCCACCGACACCCGCGAGGACATCCTCCGCGCGGCCGACATCTGCCTCGACAGTGGCGTGTTCATCGAAACCGGCCCGCACAAGCACGCCATCCAGCAGACGTTTTTCCTCTACGTTTACGAGCCGGGCGGGAACCGGATCGAGCTGTGCAACCCGGTGGCCCGGCTGATCTTCGCCCCGGACTGGCGGACCATCACGTGGACCGAGGCCGAGCGGGCCAAAGGCCAGGCCTGGGGCCTGAAAACCATCGATTCGTTCCACACGCACGGCACCCCGCCCGTGGCATGATGGCGGCATCGCTACCATCGGCCGCGGGCACCGGACGGAAGAGGGCCGCCATCCGCGACGTGCCGTAGGTAAGGCTGTGCTGGCCCGGGGGGCGACCCCCCGGAACCCCCCCGCTGTGTTAGCCCGGGGGGCGACCCCCCGGACCCCCCGCATGCGCTCCGCGCCCGCGCGGTGGTACTTCGCCGACACACCGGCCGCTCACCCAGGCCTTCGGCCCGGGGTCGCTGGGCCGGTAACGATCGCCTCGCCGTAACACGCGTCCGGTGCCCGCCGACAGCACGGCCGCTCACCCAGGCCTTCGGCCCGGGGTCGCTGGGCCGGTAACGAGCGTCTCACCGTAGCTGTGCGCAGGGCTCTCCCCTCGCCGGCCTAGGAGGGGGAGCCGGCGAGGGGAGAGAGGGATGGGCGGGATGCCGCCCGGGAGGGCTAACTCAGGGGTAGGTCACGACGTCGCTGGGGCCACCGAAGCTCGAGTTCACCGCCGCGCCCGTGCCGTTGATCACCGAGTTGATGCCACCGGATCCGTTGAGGAAGACGGTGAGCAGGTCATGGAACTGAACACCGGACGTATCGGGGACCTGGAACGCCATGGCGTTGTAGATGCTCACCCCCTGGTCGAAGTAGGAGTAGCTGCCCATCCCGTAGCCCTGGAACGACGTCACGCTGCTGGGCATATAAAAGGCGGGGTAGCCGTCCTGGGTCGATGTTTCCATCCAGGACGCCTGGCTGGGAACTTCGTAGGGGTTCTCGTTCTGGAAGAAGATGACGTCGCCGCCCTGGCCGTTCCAGATCACTTCCTGCTTCTGGAAGTGCTCCACGGCCAGGCCGTAGGCGGTCACGTTGTTGCCGTTCACGATGAGCCCGGTGTTGCTCTGGTCCGAGGTCCAGGAGCCCGCGCCGGAGCCGTGGTCGGCCCGCCAGGCCCACACGTCGTCGACGATGGAGTTGTTGCTGTTGTCGATGAAGGCGGTCGCGGCCGTCCCCGTCTCGGCGCCGCCGACGCGGAAGAACACGTCGTCGACGCTGACCGGGTCGCTGGCGTGGCTGACGGTCGAGCCCTGCGTGCCGACCTGCAGCAGCGCCGGCGAACTGGTCGGTCCCGCGTCGAACATGACGCCGGAAACGTTGACCCCGCTCACGTCGGCCACGTTCATGGTGACGTTGCCGCTCGTGGGGATGAGGGTCGGGAAGCCCAGGCCGATGATCTTGGTGTCCGGGTTGGTCACGTTGATCGTCGAGCTGAGGTTGTAGACACCGGGGGTCAGCAGCAGGTTGTCCCCGGCCGCCAGGGCCGCGTTGATCGTGGCCACGCTGCTGGACGGCGAGGCGACGTAGAAGGTGCTGAGCGACAGGGACGTCCCGGCAGTGTTCCCGTTGACCCAGGTAGGGCCGTTCGAATTGGTCTGCAGCGACGGAACGAAGACGTTGTAGTTGCCGGCGGAGCCGGTGTACAGGTACGGCTCTTCCTCGGTCACCGGGCACGTGGACAGGGTGGTGTACGAGCTGGGGCCGCCGCTGTCACCGGAGTTGCCGGCGAAGCTCTGCGCCGGGGCACCCGGGTCGCCGCAGAAGACCTGGTTCCAGACGGAGTTGCTCCAGCCGTCGAGGTCGCTGTTCCTCGTCACGTACTGCTGCTGGGAACCGTTGGTAACGGTGCCGCCGGTGAACTCGGAGTCGGCGATGAACCCGCCGCTCGCGTAGTCCGGGGCACCGGTGCAGTAGTCCATCAGCGAGAGGTTGCCGTTGATGTGCACCCGGCGCAGCGGCGAAGCCTGGGAGGAGGCCCAGAAATCGTCACCGGCGTAGCAGCCGGTGTTACCATCACGTTGATCGTGAGGTTAGAAATCGACCGCCAGGAGTTGTCGGTGGCGTTGCAGTTGCTGTAACCGCTCCCCTGGCACTGGTTGAAGGTGTTGATCGCGCCGTTGATAGTGACGGCGCCCGGGTTCTGGCCCAGCCCGGCGATCTGCTCGTAGTAGCCGACCGAGAAGTTCAGCGGGCTCGACGACGATCCGTAGGTACCCGGCTCGAACAGAAGCGCGTACCGCTGGGTGCCGAACTGGTTGGACACCTGGTTGTCGTAGATCGTGTTGAGCGTGCTCTGGATCGTGCTCTGGGACTCGCTGGGGGTGAAGACGTAGACGTTGGAGCCCAGGCTGCCGCCGGTCGGCGGTGGGGTTCCGCCGCCGCCGCCGCCGCCGCTGCCGTTGCTGAACACCGTGAACTGGTCGATCGACCACCAGCTGCTCGGGCTGGGCGCGGTGAGCACCACCCGGATGTACTGCGCCGTCTGGGCCGAGAAGGTGACCGTCTCCGGCAAGGACGTGCCGGTGCCGCTGGCGACCGTCGTGAACGTGCTCCCGTCGCTGGACACCTCGACGTTGTAGCCGCGGGCGTAGTCGCCGGGCCAGTTGCCGGAGTCCATCTCGATCTGGTTGAACGTCTGGGCCGAGCCCATGTTGGCCTGGAACCACATGCCGGACGCGGCCACGGCGTCGGAGCTGAACCGGGTGCTGCTGTTGCCGTCGATGGCGTTGGCGGGGGCGTCCGCGGCGGCCGAGTTCGTGTTCGAGCTGGCGGTCCAGCCGCTCTCGCTGAGCGCGGTCTCGGCCGCGGCCTGGGTACTCGCGGCGGCTGCGGCCGGGCGGTTGGCCGATGCCAGCGCGCTGGAAAACGGCGCGTAGGCCAGGACCGGCCCGAGGGCGAAGAAGGCCACGAGCGCGGTGACGGTCCCGAGCGGCAATCTGGCCCGCCGTCGGCGCGGTCTTTCGTGCTGGCCGGCGAGTGGCGTGTCCGCCGGGCTGCCCCGGCGCGGGACGGTACTCCAGCCATGCCTGATCATTTGTCCTGCCACACTCCTTCGTGCAAAGTTCGACGCCCCTCCGGAACTCGCCACCGAGGTTTGTTCACGTCTTAAACTAACTTCTTAAAACTTTAGATAGTGTGACGTGGGTCGCAAGGAACAATTCGTTAACATCCTTGTTTTTCCTTGCGTTCTCAGCGTGGCCAGCCCTAACCGCGCACGGGAACGCGCAATTCTTCCGGGTCCTGCACCGGAGCGTGCGCGGAAATGTTGGCCTGGAGTACCCGCGTCTCAGTCGGCCCCTGGGCACGAGGCGTGCCCGCCGGCCGCCTCCGGCCGCGCCGAGGTTGCGGCCCCCGGGTGGCGGGGAACGTAAGGCCCGTGGATGTGGAGATCATTGCGTTTGACGTGTTCGGCACGCTGGTGGACTGGCACAGCAGCATTACGGCGGCATTGGCCGAGGTAGGTGCCCGGACCGGAATCGACGCCGACTGGCCCGCCGTGGCCAGCGCGTGGCGTGCACGTTACCGGCCGACCCTCGGCCGGGTGGTGGCCGGCGACCTGCCGTTCCAGTCGCTGGATGACCTGCACCGCATGATGCTCGACGAGATCGCCGCCGACGGGCCGCTGCAGGCGCTGGGCGGCGCGGACGCCGACGAGCTGGTCCGGGCGTGGCACCGCCTGACGCCGTGGCCGGACACCGTGCCCGGCCTGACGAAGCTACGCGAACGGCACATCCTGACCCCGCTGTCCAACGGCGGGATGGGCTTGCTGACCAGGCTGGCCCGGGCGGCGGGCCTCCCCTTCGACTGCATCCTGTCGGCCGAGCTGGCCGGGACCTACAAGCCCGATCCGCGGGTCTACCGCCTCGTGCCCCGGTACCTCGACGTGCCGCCGGATCGGGTCCTGATGGTCGCGTGCCATCCCGATGATCTTGAGGCCGCGGCCCGCGAGGGCCTGCGGACCGGCTACATCCCGCGGCCGCGGGAGTGGGGCCCGGACGGGACGGCACCTCCTCCCCCGGACCACGTGGACGTGGCCGCGGACGATCTGCTCTCCCTCGCGGCCCTGATCTGACCTGGGCCGATCTCCAGCCAAAGTCCCGGGACGAGACGGGTTACCGACTGCCGCAGCGGGAAGCTCGTTTACCGCGGTCGCAAAGAGAGGATTGTGGAGTGACTCAAGACCAGACCATTCCGACGACGACGGATGCCGGTGCTCCGGTCGAGAGCGATGAGCATTCGCTGACCGTCGGTCCCGATGGCCCGATTCTGCTGCAGGATCATTACCTGATCGAGCAGATGGCGAACTTCAACCGGGAGCGGATCCCGGAGCGCCAGCCGCACGCCAAGGGCGGTGGCGCGTTCGGCCGCTTCGAGACCACCAGTGACGTGAGCGCCTACACCAAGGCGGCGCTGTTCCAGCCGGGGGCCGACACCGATCTGCTGATCCGGTTCTCCACGGTGGCCGGGGAGCGGGGCAGCCCCGACACGTGGCGCGACCCGCGGGGGTTCTCGATCAAGTTCTACACCTCCGGCCCGGGCCTGCGTTGTGCCGGGCCGGATGAGCTGCCGGTGGAGTCCCCTGACGCTCCGGGCGCAACGGCGCGCCCGGAGCACAGGGCCGATCAGGGGGTCAGCACGCGGGCCGGATCAGCGGACGGCACAGCCGCCGGGTCGCCGAGGCGGCGGGCGAATCCGGGTGGCATCACGATGTCACCCGGGGTCAGATCGTGGATCGAGGAATGCCCCAGGGCGAGCAGCACCGAATCGATCCCGGCGCGCATGATGTCCAGCACGTTCTCGACACCCGCCTGGCCGTTGGCCGCCAGGCCCCACAGATAGGCACGCCCGAGCATGACGGCCCGGGCGCCCAGGGCCACGGCCTTGACCACGTCACTGCCGCGGCGGATGCCGCCGTCCAGCACGATCTCGATGCTGTCGCCGACGGCTTCGCTGATGGCCGGTAGCGCGCGGATGCTGGCGGGCGTCCCGTCCAGGTTGTTGCC
>Ga0116134_1001729_pt1 | contig 10900 bp, 7 predicted proteins | sample June2015DPH_19_5_FD_89737 | JGI IMG/M metagenome (GOLD analysis project Ga0116134, IMG submission 89737) | Peatland microbial communities from SPRUCE experiment site at the Marcell Experimental Forest, Minnesota, USA - June2015DPH_19_40 | ecosystem: Environmental > Terrestrial > Soil > Wetlands >...
CGGCGCGATCCTCATTCTCTTCATTTGCTATAAGCTGAAGATTCATTTTCCCCAGGTCAACCCGTTCTAGGCCATCGACGACTGACCTCGTATTCCGCCCAACTTGACACCGACCGGCCTTCTCATGGAAGGCGATTTATCGCCAATTGACAGCCCGGGCGACCACCGCCCCCGACACGGACACTTATTCCTCTGTTAGTCTTTTTGCATCCGCTGGTAGGGTTTCGAGAGGAGAGTGGAATATGGACGAGAAAATTGTGCAGGAGATACTCCATGAGTTGTTCGCCTCCCTTGAGGCCTTAGACACTCAGAGCACGGCTGTTTTGCAATTCTTGAAGGATAAAGGGATAGCCAATGAGGAAGAACTTGCCTCCCATTTGGAGCAGGCGGGAAAAGGGAGTAGCGTCAGATGGCTTGCAGTCCGGGTAAGGATGAATTATCTGTTGTCCTCCGCAATCAAAGCGGCCGAGCCGGATGCCAAGAAGGAGTCTCCGCAGCCTACGGAAAATAGGCAAGAAGCGAAATTAGCCACAAGACAATTGGGCGGGAAGGAAACCGCTAAGGGCGCCGAGCAAGTTGCTGCCAACGGCAAACCTGAGGCGGACGAACTCGGTGCCAGGGTCGAGAAAAACCGGAATCAACCCATCGAAGAGAATAATAAACCGAGCAAAACTCCTGCAGAGAACGTAGCCTGAATAGGGACTCAGCTATTCTTCGTTCTAATGTCGAGGCCTCACCAGCGACCGCCGGCCGACTTCGGGTCGGTCGAGGTTTTCATTTCACAGCCAGCAGGTTGCGGATCTTCCGAACGGCGAGCGGAATCTCCGCCGCCCTCGTACTGCCAAACCCCAAGACAAAGCCAGAGCGCGACACCTCCCCTTGGTAAAAGGGAGAGAGCGGCCAAATCCAAAGGTTCTGTCGGGCAGCCCGCTCGGCAATCTCCACATCGCGGACCCCGCTGGGCAGGGTGACGACGAGATGCATGCCGGCCTCGCCCCCGAGCACCTCTAACTTGGAACCGAGTTGCTTGCGAATGCTGTCCACCAGCGCGCTTCTGCGCTCGCGGTAAAGAATCCGCATCCTTCGAATGTGGCGCGCAAAATGCCCTTCACTCATAAAGTCCGCGATCACTTCCTGATAAAAGCTTGGCGGACCAATATCCATGGCCCGGCGAACCGACATAAACCGGTCGACTAGATCCGATGGAATAACGATGTAGCCGAGGCGCAATGAGGGAAACAAGATTTTGCTGAAGGTCCCGATGTAGATAACACGAGCGTTGGCGTCGAGCCCCTGTAAGGACGCAATGGGCAAGCTCTCGTACCGGTATTCGCTATCGTAGTCATCCTCGATGATCCAGGACCCCGTGTCTTGGGCCCAGTCCAGCAGTTGGAAGCGTCGCGAAGCGCTCATCGTCACGCCCAGCGGAAATTGATGCGAGGGCGTAACAAACGCGGCCCGCGCCTTCGAGTATCGTTTGATGCCAGCGGCAACATCCAGACCCTCTTCGTCAACCGGAACGGGAATGATATGGCAGCCAGCTAGTCTGAAGACGGTTTTTGCCAGGCGGTAGCTGGGCTCTTCGACCCACACCCGACTCCCACGGTCGAGCAGCACACGCGCGGAAATGTCAAGCGCTTGCTGAGAACCGCTGACGATCATGATTTGTTCTGCTTCGCAGCGTAACGATCGCGCCGTTCTCAGGTAGCTCGCGATCGTCTCCCGGAAAGCCTTGGAACCCATCTGGCCGCCGTAGTGAGATGAGTTGGCGTCCATATTTCGGCAACGGCGCGCCACCAGGCTCGACCAAATCTGCACTGGAAATTGATCAAAAGCCACTTGCCCCACTCCAAATGCTCCCCAGCCCTGCAGCCATGGTTCAACCTTAAACCGGGAAAGGGTCGAAGAGCGGCGCGAGATCGGTCGAGGTTCGGAGCTGGTCGCCGCGCGTCGCGCACCCGTTGCCTCGCTTGACGTGAGCTGGTCCGGGAGCAAACTGGAAACTACAGTTCCCGCCCCGACCCGACTCTCGAAATAGCCTTCCGCTAAAAGCTGGGCATACGCATTCAGAATGGGGAAACGCGAAACGCCAATTTCGGATGCCAGCACTCGGGTTGACGGAATCCGCTGCCCCGGGCTCAGGCGGCCTTCGACAATAGCCGCGCGATAGGCGTCATAGATCTGTCTATGCAGAGCTCTCGGTGTCTTCCGGTCGACCGCGATTATGGGGAGAATCCCGGAGGCTGCTCGGTCCATTTCCGCGAATCATAATGGTCATGTCGAAATTCAGTCAAGTGGGTATTGCCACCGACCACTTTTTACCCCAATCTAGGATTAAGGTTTCTTCCGGCCGCTGTGCTGGCGAGGCCCCCACAGGTCTGGCAACGAATCGCGCGTGACCCCGATGGGCGGACTCTTTGGTTTCGGCAGCGACCGCGGCTGGCAGGATTGCAGGGTGTGATGACACGGTGTATTCGCCATTGCGTCGAGTGCCCGAAGTGCCTCACCCGATATCTGGTTGGCTTCAGTCCATACCGCAACGGATCGTACTTGATGCCTCTTGCCGAAGGATTCTGTGAGGAATGGACCCTGTATTGTTCATGCGGCAGGCCGCCCATTTCGAGTCGATGGAACTGCAGCGAGTTGAAGATGTATGCCGTCTCCAATCATGCGCACGACCGCGGCTATGGTCCACCCGAGGAAATCGTATCGGTATCGACAGCGGGTGCCCCATCCTAACGTCGGCTTTTCGACGTTAGGGTGGGATTCCACCAATGCGTGAACCTTGGGATTTTCTTAAACGTCGAGGGAAAACCACCCTACTCTGCCTGTTTCGTGATATTCAGCAGCACGCCAACGCACATCAGGGTCACAAACAGCGACGATCCGCCATAGGAAACGAACGGCAGCGGAATCCCTTTGGTAGGCATCAACCCCAGCACCACGCTGATGTTGATGAAAGCCTGCAGCACGATCATGCTGGTGATTCCGACCGCCAGTAAACGTCCAAAGTTGTCCTGCGTGCGCAGCGCCGCGCGCGTTCCACGCCAGAGGAAGATCGCAAAAAGAATAATCACCGCAAGCGCTCCAACCAGGCCCAACTCTTCGGCCGTGACCGCGAAAATAAAATCCGTGTGCGGCTCGGGAAGATAAAACAATTTCTGCTTTCCTTCCATCAAGCCCAGCCCGGTAACGCCGCCGGTAGAGACCGCAATCAGCGATTGAATAATGTGGAAGCCAAATCCCTTCGGGTCAGCATAAGGATTCAGAAACGCCAGGATGCGATCTTTCCGGTACGCAACATGAAAGATCAGGAAATAAAGCGGCAACAGCGAGGCCGCGAAAGCGTATCCGAAGTAGCGCAAGCGGATGCCGGCAACGAACAGGACGCAAGCCGTAATGCCCGCGCAGGCGATGGCCGTGCCCAGATCGGGCTGAAAAACAATCAGTCCAAGAAAAACTGCCGTGGGCACAACCGCGGGGATCAGCGTATTGCGCCAGTCGTCCATGACCATGGCTTTACTTTTGTTCTCGAGAAACCACGCAAGAAACAGAATAAGCGCGGGCTTCGCCAGTTCCGAAGGCTGCAAGGAAATCGGCCCGACGTGAAACCAGCGATGCGTGCCGTGGGCGCGGTCAAGAAAAAACACCGAGATGAGCAGAAGCGTAGTGAAGCCCAGAAGCGAGAAAACCAGCGCCGGATGTTGCAGGCGTCTGTAATCCACCTTCATGGCCACGATCATCACGATCAGTCCCGCGACCGCCCAAACCAGTTGCTTCAGCAGGAATTCGTAAGCCGAGCCAAACCGTTCCTTGGCCATCACCGCGGAGGCGCTGAAGATCATGACCAATCCGACAAAGACCAGGATCGTGGTCACGGTAAACATCCAGCGATCGACGCTGACCCGCTTGGCCATAGAGATTCCATTTCACCACGTAGACGCGAGGACATGGGGCAGTTTCAACCCTAGATCTTGCGGAAGGGATAACTGAGTTGGTTCCCACTAAGAGCTGAGAACCGAGAACTGAGAACCGAGAACTGCTCCTACGTCGATCGCGACATCGCCAACGAATGCACTATTTCCTTGAACACCCGGCCGCGATGCTCGTAGCTGTGGAACTGATCAAAGCTGGCGCAGGCCGGAGCAAGAAGAATAACGTCGCCCGCCGCCGCCGATTCGCTGGCACGTCTGACCGCGTTTTCCAGAGTCTCCGCATGATCGATTTCGGCGGCGCCCTGAATCTGCGATTCTATCTTGGCGGCTGCGGCTCCGATCGTGTACACCCGCTTCACGCGCTGCCGCAACAGGTCATTGAGCACGGTGTAGTCGCTGCCCTTATCCTTGCCGCCGAGAATGAGGTGAATGTTCACTGGGAAAGATTCCAATGCCTTGATCGTGGCATCCACATTCGTGGCCTTCGAGTCATTGTAGTAATCGACGCCCGCGACCCGCGCTACGAACTCCAGCCGGTGCTCGACCGCCTTGAAAATCCGGACGGCATGGCGGGTCTGTTCGGGCTTACAACCAACGAGGCTTCCGATGGAAACCCCAGCCAGCACATTTTCCAGGTTGTGCGCGCCTTTCAGCGGCACTTCCGCCAACGGCATGATCTCGCGTTCGCTGCGGCCGTCACGGAAATAGATATGAACGCCGCGAACAAAAGCGCCTTTTTCAATCTCCCTCTTTCGGCTGAACCAGAACAAGTGCGCGTGCGTGCGGTCCGCCAAACCAGCGGCGCTCGGGTCATCCGCGTTGAGCACGGTGAAATCATCCGCACCTTGATTTTCAAAGACGCGCGCCTTGGCATTGAGGTAATTGGCAAAAGTCTTGTGGCGATCGAGATGATCGGGAGTGATGTTCAGAATCACCGCGATCCGCGGGCGAAATTCAACGATCGTCTCCAGCTGAAAGCTCGATACCTCAAGCACCGTCCAGGTCGCGGGCCCGGCTTGATCGACAAAACTAATGGCCGGCGTGCCGATATTACCGCCAACCAGTGTGGAAAAATTTCCTGCAGCAATAATTTCGCCGGCCAATGACGTGGTGGTGGTTTTGCCGTTGGCTCCAGTAATGGCCACGATTGGGCCGGACAGAAATCGTGCCGCGAGCTCGATCTCGCCGATGACCGGCTCCCCCAAATTGCGCGCCTGCACCAGTTGCGGCGCATCCACCGGCACACCCGGGCTAACCACGATTAAATCTTGCCCGCGAAAGGTGCGGTCGCCATGGCCACCCGTTTCGACCGTGATCCCATGTTCCAGCAACAGCAGGATTTCATCGCGAAGTTCAGCTTCGGGCTTGGAATCCGACACAGTCACCCGCGCGCCGCGCGACTTAAGAAAGAGCGCGGAGGCCACGCCAGATTTGCCCAGACCAACGACCAGCACACGTTTGTTATTCAGATCCATAAAGTTCGTTTCACCACAGCGACCCCGAATCACAAAGAAACAATAAAATGGTTTTCTCCGTGTCTCCGTGCCTCCGTGGTGGATTCTTTTATCTCAATTTCAGAGTGGTCAGCGCAAACAGCGCGAAGACCAGCGATGCGATCCAGAAGCGCACAATCACTTTCGACTCCGACCAGCCCAGCAGTTCAAAGTGATGGTGGATCGGCGCCATCTTGAAAATGCGTTTCTTGCGCAGCTTGTACGAACCAACCTGCAAAATCACCGAAAGCGCCTCGATGACAAAGATACCTCCGATGAACGGGAGCAGCAGTTCCTGTTTGATCATGACGGCTACCGTGCCGATCGCGCCCCCCAACGCCAGCGAGCCAACGTCGCCCATGAACACTTCCGCCGGATGCGCGTTGTACCAGAGAAATCCGATGGCGGAGCCTACCGTGGCTCCGCAGAAGATGGTGAGCTCGCCAATCTGCGGCATTTTCTGCAATTCCAGATAAGTGGCAAAAGTGGCGTGGCCGCTGAGGTAAGTAAGAACCGCGAGAGCTCCGGCCGCGATCACCGTGCAGCCGATAGCGAGACCGTCGAGGCCGTCGGTAAGATTCACGGCGTTGCTCGATCCCACGATCACAAGTACAACGAAGGCCACGAACGGCAGGAAAGCCAGCGGCCAGAGGTGGGGATGAGCCGCCCATCTCTCGATCACCAGGTCCGGGTGGAACTGCTTGAAAAATGGAACCACCAGCCGCGTGGAATACTCTCCGCGGTGCTGCAAAACGATCAGCGCAATCGCAATCAGGATGCTGGCCGCGGCCTGCAAGCCCAGCTTGGCGCGGGCGGTAAGGCCGAGGTTGCGGTGATGAACAACTTTAAGGTAGTCATCCGCAAAACCGATCGCACCGAACGCCAGCGTGGCAAACACTGCAATCCACACAAACGGATTGCTCAAGTCCGCCCAGAGCACTGTAGGCACCAGAATGGCGATGGCAATCAGCAAGCCGCCCATGGTCGGCGTGCCCGCTTTTTTCTGATGAGCCTGTGGACCTTCTTCGCGGATGTATTGCCCGATCTGAAAATCGCGCAAGCGCCGAATCACGATGGGCCCAACGATCAAACCGGTGAAAAGGGCGGTGAGACTGGCGAACGCGGTGCGGAACGTCAGGTAACGGAAAATGCGGAACGGCGGAAAATAATGAAAAAGCTTCAGGTAGAGCAGCCAGTAGAGCAATCCGCCTCCGAAACCAGCTGTCAGCTCTCAGCTGTCAGCTCTCAGTGATTAGCTCCCGCGCCTGGGAAAACCCAGTGGTCCTCTGTGAACCCCTGTGTCCTCTGTGGTTCACGCTTTTCTTCGACACTCTAATCAGAGTTCCAAGGCGTCGGGAAGATCGTTAAATCCCAAATTTTCTTTGCCACGTCTCCAATGCCTTTTCCAGCTTTACGCCCCGCGACGCTTTCAACAATACGACATCGCCTTCGCGAGTTTCGCGCGCCAGCCACTCGCCGGCTTCTTCTGGCGTCGCCACAAATTCCGCCTTCATGCCCGCCTCGCAAGCCGCTTCTACCATCGCCTTCGCTAAGCCGCGCACGCCGAGCAGGAAGTCAATTTTCTTTCCGGCTATGTAACGCCCGCACTCGCGATGCAGTTGCTCGCCGGTCGGGCCGAGTTCCAGCATCTCGCCGCCGACAACAATCCGGCGCCGGGCGGGCATGGCCGCCAGAGTATCGACGGCAGCCATAAGCGCCCTCGGACTTGAATTGTAGCAATCGTACAGCACCGTGGTGTTACCCACTTGGACGACCTGCCCGCGCTTGTCAGCGGGCTCAAGCGAGGGCAGCGCTTCGGCGATCTGTGACGGTGTAATGCCATGCTCCAGCGCGATGGCAGCCGCGGCGAGCACGTTGTACACGTTGTGCTTGCCAAGCAACGGACTGTGCACCGACTGGCGCACTTCGTGGCTGACGAGATCGAAGCGCGTGCCTTCAGGTCCAAGAGACTCGATGTTTTCCGCCCGCACGTCGGCCGGCACTCCTGCCGGAACATGAGCCGAGGACTTCACCCCAAACAGGATGACTCTCCCCTTGAAGTCGCGGCCAAACTGGCACACGTATTCATCGTCGCCGTTCAACACTGCCGTGCCGCCGTGCGGAAGAGCTTCGATCAGTTCATATTTCGCGCGCGCGATTCCCGCGATGGAGTCGAAACTCTCCAGATGCACGGGGGCAACATTGGTGACCACAGCCTGGTTCGGTAGGGCGATGCGAGCGAGCGCGGCGATTTCGCCGGCGTGGGACATTCCCATCTCAACCACGGCGAGATCGTATTCCGGCTCGATCGTCAGCAGTCCGAGTGGCAGACCAAAATGATTATTGAAATTCCCCTTGGTGCGATGCACGCGGTACTTGATCGCAAGCAAATGCGCCATCGCTTCTTTGGTGGTGGTCTTGCCCATCGAGCCGGTGATGGCGATCGCAGTCTTGCCCCACATCTTCCGGACTGCCGTCGCCAGCGTCTGGAGCGCGACCAGAGTGTCGTCGACGGCAAGCAGGCCGGCGGGGTTGGAATAACGCACCAACTGATCTTTTCGAACCACCGCGGCAATCGCGCCTCGGCTCCGTGCCTGCTCGACGAAATCGTGTCCGTCGAGGCGTTCGCCTTTGACCGCAAAGAAGACTTCACCGGGTTGCACGGTGCGGGAATCGATGGAATATCCCTGGGCCATAGCGTGGCCGTCGTATTGGCCGGCGCCCTGCCCAGTCGGGGCCTGCTCAATCGGGGCTTCGCCAATCGGAGCGATGAATTCCGCGATGCGGGAAAGAAGAAGTTTCATGCGTACTGGCTCAGCTGATTGTCATCATAAAGATTGTCATCATAAACAACTTTGTTATCCTGAGCGAACCGGGGTCCCCGTCGCGCCCGCTTTTGGCGCGATGGGGTGGAGAAGCGAAGGACCTGCTTTTGCCGGCCGCAATGGCACGCTTGCCTCGCTTTTTCAAACCGCGACACTAGCGTTTCATGCCGTCTTCCCCGCCGTGCCTGCTTTCGCGGCGTTTTTGCAGTCGTAGCCAAGGGCCATCAGATTCTCACGCGCAACATCCACATCGTCGAACGGAATCGTCGCGCCCTTTGTGATCTGCACTTTCTCGTGCCCCTTGCCCGCGAGCAGCACAATATCGCCGGGGGTTGCCTGTTGAAGAGCGAAGGCGATGGCCTTGCGGCGATCAGGCTCCATGGAATATTTCGCGCCGGACTTTTGTAATCCGGCTTTTTGTAATCCAACGACAGCATCGTTCATGATGGCCAGCGGGTCTTCCGAGCGCGGGTTATCGGAAGTAAGAACAACGAAGTCGCTGCCCCTGACCGCGGCCTCGGCCATCAGCGGACGCTTGGCTCTGTCGCGATCGCCGCCACATCCGAAAAGTGTGATGACCTTGCCTTTTAGACCGGCGCGGGCGACGAAATCACGCGCTAGCGCGGTGAGGTTGCGGAGCGCGTCGTCGGTGTGCGCATAATCCACGACCACCGTGAAGGGCTGGCCGCAATCGACACGTTCGAAGCGGCCGGAAACACTGGTGAGGTCGAAGATTCCTTTTGCGATCGCCTCGGCCGAACAATCTCGCGCATATCCGGCGGCAGAAGCTGCAAGCACGTTGTACACATTCACATTGCCGATCAGCGGAGACCATATGGCGATCTTCCCCGAGGGCGTCACCATTTGAAAACGGGTTCCCCGCGGCGTGATTTCCACGGACTCGGCACGAAAGTCACAGTCGCCAGAGGTCAAACCGTAAGACAGCACCACCGCGCTCTTCTTCTTGCAGATCTTTAATAGCTGGCGGCCGTATTCATCGTCAATGTTAAGGACGGCAGCACGCGGCGCGTCCGTCCCGCAGCCTTCGAACAGCACTTGTTTGGCTCGGAAATATTTTTCCATCGTGCCGTGGTAATCAAGATGGTCGCGCGTGAGATTCGTGAATACGGCCACATCAAAAGGGATTCCGAAAACACGCTGCTGCTCCAGCGCATGCGATGACACTTCCATCACCGCTTCGGTGACTCCTCGCCCCAGTCCCTCCGCCAGGAGCCGGTTCAGTTCCAGCGCTTCCGGCGTGGTGTGCGGCGCTGGGAGAATCTTCCCGGCAACGTGATATTCGATGGTTCCGACGAGCGCGGTCTTGCGTCCGGCCGCTTGCAATATGGATTCGATCAGGAACGCCGTCGTACTTTTTCCGTTCGTGCCTGTAATTCCAGTATTCGCAATTCGTTCGGCAGGACGTTTGTAGAAATTCGCGCTCAGGCGGGCGAGCGCGCGGCGTCCGTTCACCACTTGCGCCCAAGCGACCGCTGGACGCGGCGCTTCAGCCGCGGAGTCGGTGACGATACCAACCGCTCCGGCAGCGATGGCCTGATCGATGAAACGATTGCCATCGCTGGTCTCACCTTTCATGGCGACAAACACAATTCCGGGGCGCGCCCGCCGGGAATCGTATTCCACCCCGGCAACGGCCGGGTTCCCGCTTTGGGAGAGGACCTCGGCGCCCTGCAGGAGTTGTTGGAAAGTCATTGCAAGTCATTATAGCGAGTAGCGTCGGCGTCTCGCCGCTTCATCATCCGAGTAGATATCATTGGCCGTGCCCGAAGGCACGTCACCTTCCGAACTTCACCACCACGCGCGAACCCGCCGCGACGTGCGCACCCGGCTGGGGCGATTGTTCGCGGGCGGTTCCGCTGCCGACGGCGTCAAGGTCGAGGCCGGTATCCTGCGCGGCCTCAATGGCAACCCGCAGGCTCTTGCCGAGGAAGGACGGAACCTCGATCCCTCCTTCTTCCACGTCGAGAACCACCGTGCCACTGGCCGGCAATTTCTGCGAGGGTGAATTCTCGGATGGTGTGGCAGGCGAACTTGCGGCGGCTATTGTCGATGCGCTCGATGCCGGATAACCCGCCTGTCGTCCTGTCTCTCTCGCGGTCAGCGCCGCGGGAACGACCTGCGCGCCAATTGTGCCGGGCTTAACCGCTGCTGGAAGCGCGGGCGTTTCGGTGGCTTCGGCCATATCCAAGCTGGCGCCCAGGTGATCGGGCGAGCTTTCTTCCAGACTCGCGTCGGGAACATTGCGCCGAGCCAGCAAGACTTGGCGGTTGGGCGGAAGCTGAACATCGTGCGGCACGTGCAAATACTCCAGCGATTGTTGCATGACTCGCTGGAAGATCGGCGCCGCGACTTGACCTCCCTGGTGCAGACCGACAGCGGAGTCGAGGATCACCACCACGGCGAGTTGCGGATCATTGATAGGAGAAAACCCGGCAAAGGAAGCGACATACTTCGTCTTCGAGTAAGCGCCGGTGGCTGGGTCTACTTTCTGGCCGGTCCCGGTCTTGCCCGCCGAACTGTAGCCCTCAAGAAGGGCTTTCCGTCCGGTACCGTGGAGCACCACTCCCTGCAGCATCTGACGCATCTGGGCTGCTGTCAGGGATGAAATCACCCGCGTCCCCTCGGC
>Ga0116134_1001730_pt1 | contig 10897 bp, 10 predicted proteins | sample June2015DPH_19_5_FD_89737 | JGI IMG/M metagenome (GOLD analysis project Ga0116134, IMG submission 89737) | Peatland microbial communities from SPRUCE experiment site at the Marcell Experimental Forest, Minnesota, USA - June2015DPH_19_40 | ecosystem: Environmental > Terrestrial > Soil > Wetlands...
GCCCCGCCCGCCGGGTGGAAGCCGGTCGAGGTCTTCACGAAGTCGGCCCCGGCGGACTCGGCGGTCCGGCAGGCCATGACGATGCTCTCCTCGTCGAGGACCGCCGACTCGATGATCACCTTCAGCAGGGTGGGGCTGGGCACCGCGCCCCGCACGGTGGCGATCTCCTCCTCGACATGTTTCCAGCGGCCCTGCCGGGCCAGGCCCAGGTTGATCACCATGTCGATCTCGTGGGCCCCGGTGGCGGCGGCCTCGCCGGCCTCCTCTGCCTTGAGCCCAGCGCTGTGCGCGCCGGATGGGAAACCGGCCACCGACGCCACCTTGACGAAGCTCCCCGCCACCTCACGGGCGGCCACGGTGGTGAGGGTGGGTGACACGCACACCGCGTAGGTGCCGAGGCTTTTCGCCTGGGCGCACAGCGCGTCGATGTCCTTCGGGGTCGCCTCGGGAGCCAGCAGCGTGTGGTCGATCATCGCGGCCAGCTGGTTTCTGGTCAGGGACGGGGCCGCAGTCACAGGTTCAGCACCTCCGTTACCTCCTCGCGCAGTTCAGCGAGCCGCCGGGCCGACTGCGCCCGCAGTGGCGCCAGATCGGTGCGCCCGGCAGCGGGCAGGACCACTTGCAGATAGATCTTCACCTTAGGCTCGGTCCCGCTGGGCCGCAGCGCCACCCTGGTCCCATCGCCGCACCGCCAGATGATCACATCGGAACGGGGCAGCGCGAGAGGGTCCTTGGTGCCGTCTTCTCGCGAGCGCAGGCCCAGGCCCAGATCGTCGACGACGGTGACCGGCTGGCCGAGGAGCGACACCGGGGGGTTGGCCCGGGCGGCCTCCAGCAGGGCCGCGCCCGCGTCCTTGTCCTGGCCCGCGGCCGCGTCGTTGCCCGCGTCCTGGCGGCTGGCCGGGCCCGCGTCCTTGTCCGCCAGCTGGTCCGCGTCCTGGCCGGCGGCCAGGGCCACGGAGAACTGCCCGGTCGTGAACAGGCCGAACCGGCGGGCCAGGTCGTCGAGCCGGGTGGCCAGGGAGCCGCCCTCGCTGCTGGCTTCGGCGGCCGCGCCGGCGAGCGCGATCGCGGCCGACATCCCGTCCTTGTCGCGCACCCGGTCGGTCACCGCGTAGCCGAGGGCTTCCTCGTAGCCGAACAGGAACGACGGGCGCACCTGCCCATCGACCCCGTCGGCAGCCCGCATGATCCACTTGAAGCCGGTGAGGGTCTCCGCGTACCCGGCGCCGGCCGCGGCCGCCATCCGGCCCAGCAGGTCGGAGGAGACCACGGTGGTGACGAGCAGGCGGCGGCCCGGGTCGCGCTCGTGCCGGAGCAGGTGATCCCCCAGCAGCGCGCCGATCTCGTCCCCCGTCAGGACGCGCCAGCCGCCCGCCGGGCCGGGGATCACGGCGGCGAGCCGGTCCGCGTCGGGGTCGTTGGCCAGCAGCAGGTCCGCGCCGCTGCGGTCACCTTCGGCGATGAGCAGGTCCAGGACGCCCGGTTCCTCGGGGTTGGGCCGGGGCAGGGTCGGGAACGCCCCGTCCGGTTCGGCCTGCGCGGCCACCACGGCCGGCTCGGCGAACCCGGCCCGCGCGAAGGCGCGCAGCACGGTGCCCAGGCCGACCCCGTGCAGGGGGGTGTAGGCGAGGTGAAGCTGCTGGCGGTCCGCGCGATCACCCGGCGGCACGGCGGCCAGGATCGCGTCGAGGTAGGCCTCGGTGACCTCGTCGCCCAGAGCCTCGCCGGGATCCCCGAGCGGTATGTCCCGCAGCGGGCCCGCGGCCGCGGCGGCCGCCGCGATGCCGGTGTCGACGGGCGGCACGATCTGCGCACCGTCGGTCCAGTACACCTTGACCCCGTTGTCGCCACGGGGGTTGTGGCTGGCGGTGACCATCACGCCGGCTATCGCGCGCAGGTGCCGGACCGCGAAGGCCAGCACGGGCGTGGGCACCGGGCCAGGTAGCCGGAGCACCCGCCGTCCGGCGCCGGTCAGCACCGCCGCGGCCTCGTCGGCGAACTCCCGGGAGCCGTGGCGGGCGTCGTAACCGATCACCACCGGCTGGCGCGGGCCGCCCGGCTTATTCCGGTTCGAGCCGGGCACGGGCGAGCGCACCTCACCCAGGTAGCGGGCCAGGCCGGCCGTGACCCGGCGGACGGTGGCCCGGTTCATCCGGGCCGGCCCCGCGCCGAGCGGTCCCCTGATCCCGGCGGTGCCGAACGTCAGCGGGCTCCCGAACCGCTCGGCGAGCGCGCCGAGGTCGCCGGTTTCCAGCAGGGCCCCGATCTCGGCCCGGTCCGCCGGGTCGGGATCGTCCGCGATCCACCCCCGCGCCGTGCCGCGCAGCCGGTCAGCTTGGTCGCGCGCCAGCGGGTCAGCCCTGCTGCCTGGCGTACGACGCGTGCCCGGCCGGCTGCCGCCGCGCCGAGACCATCGTCAGCGCCCAGTAAAGGACCAGTGCCACCGCGAACCCCACCACCCGGTTGTAGTCGTACAGCGGTTTCAGGGCCGGGATCAGGCCACCCTGCGGGAACGGCCCCTGTCCCGGAGCCGACCACGCCCCGCCGACGGCCAGCAGCCCGCCTACCCCGAACGCGACCACCGCCCGCCAGTTCCAGCCACCGTTGTACCAGTATGCGCCGCCACGGCGGTAGAGGTCGGCCAGGCGCAGTTCCGTGTGGCGGACCAGCCAGTAGTCGGCGATCAGCACGCCCGCGACCGCGCCGAGCAGGCCGCCGTAGAAGCCCAGCCAGACGTAAATGCAGACGTGCGGGTTGGCCAGCAGGCGCCACGGCTGGATGAGGACCCCGATGACCCCGGTGACCCCGGTGATCAGGCCGCCGGTGCGGAAGCTGACCAGCTTGGGTGCACCGGGTGATCGGCAGCGGGGCGAGGTCGCCGTTGACGTACCCGCTGGCCGCGATCTCGTCGCTGCTGGCCAGGGTGACCCGGCCGTCGGGGTAGTGAACTTCCTCTTCCCGGACCGGCGACGTCACCATGTCAGCGCCTCCTGCCGCGCCCGTACGGCTCACCTCAGGGACCACCCGGCGTCTTTCCCGCCTTCCTTAAGGTCAACCTTCCAACCTTAAGGTCAACCTTCCAGCGGGCACAGCAGATGACGGGCCCTTTACAGGCAGGTAAAGCCGGTCAGGCCGCCCGGCGGGCGTGATCCTCGGCGGAACGGGGGATCTGGGACCCGGGCAGGAACAGCACCGAATTGATGTAGCGCGGGTAGGGCCAGAGCGCCCGGGCCAGCAGACCGCGCTCCGACACCCGGGACGTGCTGGCCTGATGCGCGGCGAGCGGGAAGGCCGATACCGGCACCCACTGGCGGCTGGGCCGGACCCAGCCCCGGTAGCCCCACGATTCGACCAGGTCCGTCACGTCGGTGATCTGCTGGATGCGCTGTTCGACCTCGACGAGCAGCCGGGGATGGTCCCGCTTGATGGTGCCGGCGGCGCCGCGGAGCACCGGGACCTCGTGCCCGTCCACGTCGATCTTCATGAACGTCACGTTGCGGAGGCCGAGGCCGTCCACCGTGACCAGCGGCACCTTCATCGAGGTGCCGTGGATGCCGCGCCGGTGCAGCGAGGAGACGCCGCGCGATTCGCCACCGGACGGCGGCAGCCAGAGCTCGGCCTCCCCGCGATGATCGGAGGCGGCCGCGGCGATGACGTCCACCGCGGGGGGCAGCGTCCGCCGCAGGACGCCGTGCAGCGGCGTCGGCTCGATCACGACGAGCTGATCGGCCCGGCCGACCAGCCGCCGGGTCCACGGCCCGTACCAGCCGCCGATGTCGAGCATGGTCCCGCCGCGCCCGCACACCTCGTCGAGGTGGCGGATCTCCGGCTCGAATTGGCCGTAGACGAGGCTGATGAGTCTCACCAGCAGCCGTTCCGGCATCTGGGCCGCGGCGCGTGACGCGAACGTCATGGCACGGTACTCCTTTGCGTGACGCGAAGTTACCCGCTGGTAGCGAGCTAGCGTACCCCGAAATCACCAGGAATAGGCAGAAACTTCCACGTGATCACGACCCGGATCGAAGTAGGAGATGAGCAGCCGGCTCCGCGTGGACAGTTCCGGGTGCCCGATCAGGGCCCGGCAGAGGGCGTCCACCGCCCCCTGGGTGCCCTTCGTGCACGGCACCTTTCCGGTGCGGAGCGGCCGCCACGGCCCGGTCGGCGAGGCGGCCTGCCACACCTGGAAGTACCCGGCCAGGCTCGTCTGCTCGACCATGACCAGGCCGTGACCGACCGCCCGGTAGTCACCGGCGGAGATGCTGAGCGGCCGGCTCGCCGCGGCCGCTACCAGGCTCGCGGGGCTCGCGGGGCTCGCGGACGCGGTGGGGCTGGGGAAACCCGCGGACGCGGTGGGGGCCGGGGGGGTTACGGGGGTGAGCGGGGCCGGTACGCTCCCGGCCAGCACGGAGGCGGCGGCGGCCGACTGCGGCGACCATCCGGTGCCGGTCCAGTATGTGTAGCTGAGCGGATCCTGCCAGGACGCGGGCTGGGCCGGGGTCCGGACCAGGAACACGCCGCCCGGGCCGCACCCTGCGGACAGCGTCGCCGGGCAGAAACCGAACAGGTAGAGGTAACCGTCGGCGCCGAGGACCGGCGAGCCGAGAACCTGCTGGGCCGGCAGCCCGCCGACGCTGGCGAACACCCGGCCCGTCGGCCCGAGAAGGTTATCCGCCGGATCGTACTCGACCAGGCCGAACCCCTCCGCGGTCAGCGAGCCGGCGTTGCCGGTCACGCAGTAGTCGTCGTAGGTGATGAGCAGGTTGGACGACGCGGCGCCTCCCGGCGCCCGGGTCACCCCGGTGATCCACGAGGCCGGGTAGGTGCCCGGGCCGCTGCACGGCAGCGTGCTGCCGGGCAGCAGCAGGCCCTGCGGCACGGGCAGGAACGGCTGCGGCGCGCCGTCGCCGGGCAGGGTCACGGGCGCCGGCGGGGTCGCGATCTCACTCAGCCGGCCCGGCACCTGGCCCGCCCGGTACGGGCCGACGGCCGCCGTGTCCGTGCCGAGGATCAGGTGCTCGATCTTCCCGTCCCGCGCGCCGGTGACCGCCGTGTCGCAGAACAGCCAGAGGCTCCACCCGGGCCGGCCCGGCAGTGGGCTGCTGTAGCCGCAATCGCGCGGGATCGTGTTGCCCGTGGCCCGCTCGTAGTTCGACATCACCGGCGAGAGGGCCGCCGATGACGGCGACGGGCTGGAACCGCCGGAACAGGCCGCCACCGCGAGCAGGGACAGCGATACACCAAGGGCGCGGGCGCGGCCGATCGGACGGCGCCGCCGGGGCGGGAGAACCACGCGGGACACGAAGGGCTCGCAGGGCCGGGCCGGTCAGGCGGACTGCAGGGCGATCTCGACGGCGGCGTGCCGGAACGGGCTGGTGACCCCGTACCGGGCGGCTTCGGCGGCGTCGTCGACCCGCTCGAAGTTCGTGATCAGCGTCTTCTTCACGGCGAACACCGCGTCGGAGTCGATGTAGTCGCTGCCGGCCACAAAAATATGCGTGGTCAGCGGGCGGTACCCAGCCGCGGTCACGATGAAGTGGATGTGCGCGGGCCGGTACGGATGCCGGCGTGTGGCGAGCAGCAGCCCGCCAACCGGGCCATCGGTCGGAATCGGGTAATAGCTGGGCACGATCGTGCGGAACCAGAACCGGCCCTCGTCGTCGGCGGTGAACAGCCCGCGGCCGTTGCCGGGAGGCTGGGCGTCCGGGACCTGCACGTCGTAGAAGCCCTTGTCGTCCGCCTGCCACACATCCAGCACGGCACCCGGCAGCGGCGTCCCGTCCACCGAGACCACCCGGCCGGTCACCACGCACGGCTCGCCGTCGCCGACCAGGTCGATGGTGTCGCCCAGCGCCCGCACCGGGGATTCCACGACGTGGAACGGGCCCAGCACGGTGGACCGGGTCGCGCCGGCCGCGCCGCGCTCGTTGATCGTCTCCACCAGCATCGAGACGCCGAGGACGTCGGAGAGCAGGATGAACTCCTGCCGCACGTCGGTGCACTTCTGCCCGGTGGCGGTGAGAAAGCCGATCGCCTGCTCCCACTCGGCGATCGACGGCTCGACGTCCCGCACGAAGGCGTGCAGGTGCCGCACGAGGCTGGTGAGCACCGTCCGGAGCCGCTCGTCGGGCGTGCCGGCGAAGCTGTCGATGACGGCGTCCGCGGCGTTTTCCTCGGTGAAATCGGTGGTCATGTGCTGAGGCTACCGATCTCCCCGCAAAAACGCCTCCGAGGTGGCACGGGGATGTGACAGCCCGGCGCGCACCCGTGTGACGGGCGCCCCGGCTGGCAGACCGCCCGGCCGGCAGCCCATCCGGCGGGCAGACCGCCCGGCTAGGAGACGGCCTCCTTCTTGGCCTGAGCCTTCTCACCCTGCCGGTAGCGGGCGGGCAGCGTGCCGGCCAGGCCCTCGGCGAACAGCGGGATGCGCCACAGCGACGGAACCGGGCTCTCGATGCCCTCGAGCTGCATGACGATGCCGACGCTCATCCGGAGCAGCCGGCGGGCCACCGCGAACATCAGGACCGCCAGCGGGATCTCGGCGAACACCGCCGAGGCCAGGCTCTCCAGGATATTGCGGGTACCGAGGTCGAACAGCAGGTCGAACCAGGCGTCGCAGCACAGCAGCGTCCCAGTGACGGTCAGGCAGATGATCAGCACCTGCCGTTCGCGCCAGGCCGCCCACGCCGTCGCCGCGAACGCACCCAGCAGGGCCATGTCGAAGCCGACCCAGGCGCCGCGCCAGTGACCCTCCGCGTAGTGCTTGGGCAGCGTCACCATGAGCACGCCGATCCAGGCGGCCAGGACCACACAGGAGCCCATGAACACCAGCAGGGAGAAGCGCCTGCGGCGCTGGAACGCCGGGTCCCGCAGCACATGGGGCTCATCGATGGCCGCGAGCATCTGGGCCACGTGCCGCCGCTCTTCCCGGCTCATCCGGCGCAGATCGTCCTCATCTATCACACTCTCTATTAAAGTTCGTGCCGTTTAAATATTCCTGAGCGCCTCCCCCGGCTTTGTTGGGAGCCGGCTGGGCGGCGACGGTACGCGCCGGGTCCAGCGGGCGGGGCGCAGCCCGGGAGCGCGGCTGGGCGCACGGTGTGCGGGTCGACGTACGCTGGCACTGTGAACGATGAGCTGGTCTTCGCGCACGTTGGCTTCGGTGCGGACGCGATCCCCTACCGGGCGGCCTGGGACCTGCAGCGCGCCGTGCACCAGCGCCGCGCCGACGGCGAGATCGCCGATGCCTGCCTGATGCTCGAGCACGAGCCCGTCTACACGGCGGGCAAGCGGACCGAACCGTCCGACCGCCCGATCGGCGACCCCGGCGCGCCGGTGGTCGACGTCGACCGGGGCGGCCGGATCACCTGGCACGGCCCCGGGCAGCTGGTCGGGTACCCCATCGTCCGGCTCCGCGAGCCGGTCGACGTGGTCGGCTACGTCCGGTCCTTGGAAGAGGCGCTGATCAGAACCTGCGCCGATTTCGGCGTCACGGCGCAGCGGATCGGCGGGCGCAGCGGCGCGTGGGTCACCGGCGGCGGTTCGCCGGACCGCAAGGTGGGCGCGATCGGGGCGCGGGTCGCCCGCGGCGTGACCATGCACGGCTTCGCGCTGAACTGCGACTGCGATCTGTCCTGGTTCGGCCGCATCGTGCCGTGCGGGATCAGCGACGCGGGCGTGACGTCGCTGACCGCGGAGACCGGCCGGCGGATCACGGTCGCCGGCGCGCTCGGCGTGATGGAAGGTCACCTCGCCGATGTGCTGGGGCATGCGTCGTGGCGTCGCGTCGAGGGCACGGGCACGCTGACCGGCGCCGGCGCGCTGGCCGGTCGCTAGCCAAACCGGTCCGGGACCCCCGGGGCCGGGCCGGCCCGTCCGGGCAGCCGCGTCGATCATAGTTTCGAGGCCGCCTTCAGATTGCCGGACGGAACGGTTATCATGTACCCATGACCGCTACGTCGACCGTTGCCGCCCAGGCGCCGTATCAGGCGCGCCCGGGGCGCGGCACGCTGGTCGCCGGCGACCTGGCGGAGCTGCGCGGTCCCGCGTCCGGGACGGTTGAGCTCCCGCTGTGGCTCTTCTGGTGCCCCGACCGCACGTTCGACCTGGACGACCCGGCCACGCTGCGCTGGATGTACCAGACCGTGCTGCGGGAAGCGTCCCGGCCCGAGGACCTGACCGCCTTCCTGAACGGTGACACGCTCGTCGCCCTGTGGCCGGACCTGTTCCTGCCCAGGGGCGTTCGGCAGGCGTGGGAGGAACGCTACCCGGTCCTGCGCGCCGCCCCGGCCGTAGCCGCCTAGCTCCCGGCTGCCGTTCGTGCCGTTTGACGAGTTCCACCGTGATGTAGCGGCCGTCGCACTGCGGGCGGCCGGTAAGCACGGCTTCGCGCTGGGCGGCGGCAACGCGCTGATCGCGCACGGGATCATCAGCCGGCCCACCGAGGACGTGGTTATGTGGGCTGTCGGGGTGTCCAACTAGGGACTGTCTCATGGCGGCCAAGGACCTGTGGGCCGCTGTCCCACGTCGGCAAGATATTTGGGCGCATCACGTACAGACAGGCTAAATTGCGCATATGGAAAGCTTGGCGGCACCTACTGTAGTGCTATCTTGCCGCATTACCTGACCGGTGATTTACCGGCAGCATCGGCATCCGCGAGGCTGCCGAGTAAATGGCCGGCAATAGAAACTCCTTAAGAGAAGGATGAGAATGGACGTTGATAGCCTTTATCCGAATGTCATGACTTGGATGGACGGAGCGCGGGGGAATCACCCGCTTGCAGAGATCATCGAGCCAGTCCGCAACGACGGTAACTCTCCTAGCGTAGGGACAGCTATCCTCGACGCTTTCGAACGCGTCATCGCGGGACTAGAGGCGGCCAAGCCCGAACGGCTGCCCACAGAGCGAGCTGACTTCCGTAAAGCAAGAACATGGGATGACTTGCTGATCGTTCGTGCTGAGTTGGTTGCCGGCGCTAAGCTGGCCCAGGCAAGTGTCCTATTCGACTTCGGAGCCCGCGGCAGATCACCACAACCCGATTTGGTGCTGAGGGAGACTGAACTCGGTATTGAGGTCAAGGCCAGACGCCTAGACGGGCTCCGAGATCTCCATGATGAACTGGAAGAAGCGCTAGATGATGCTGGCGCCGAAGTTGTTGTCCACATCGCATGCCAGGAACGTCCGCTGTATCTCAAGGGAGCAGAGCGGCGTGATCTCATCACAGAGGTTCTGGATCGGGTTTCGAGCGGTTCCTACGGAACGATAGCTGTGGAATTGGATCAGCCGTGGGCTGCCACCCCTAAGCTTCCTCTCGCCGTGCGGATATTCCCAGGCAATTCCTTCTTTCCGGGCCAGCGTGTCTTCATCGAGGGCGGTGAAGCGCTGGCGGGACACCTTGCCAATATTGAATCCGAGGTAATAGCAGTGTTGACCGCTGATGAACAGAAGGCCAGCCAGGCCGCATCGATGCCGACACTCCTCCTCGTCGACATAGCTAGGGCAGGTGTGGGCTGGATCCGGCCGGAGCGCGTCTGGGCGCAGATGCTGGCAGCGCGATTGCCGGAAAGCACGCCATTTATTGGCGCAGCCGTCATGATGCCGCGACTGGATAGCCCCATCGTAGAGATAGCGATGGCAGTCCGCCCGAATTCGGGAGAGTCAGAGAAGGCCGTTCTCCATGCCTTGGCAGATCAGCTTGGCCTGACACAGTGGGGAGGCGGATGGTTCGGCTGACAGTTCCCGCGGTCATTGGACGGCTGCGGCATGTCCGGCGGGCAGGCGGCAGTCAAGGATGAAAGCGGTGACACCAACAGATTTCCGTGCGGCTTCTTCGCGGGCAAGGCTAGTTTGCTCGCGCCTTAGCTCTTCCAGTTTGTGAGCGGCGTGCTCGCGGCCAGGATTCTTCTTATGGTCCCATCGCGCGTTATCGAAATACCCGACCATGTAAATTCCGGCATTTCCGTCCGGTATAGACAGGTACTTGGCTACGAGCTGCGTTGAAAGCGCTGTATCCAGGTCCTTGTTCCAGCAGCCTTTACATTCGATGATGACTGTCAGCGGTCTTGGATCCAGCTCCGTCCTTGACGGGTTGGCTTGCACGTGAATGTCGGTGCGCTGGCCGTCCAAGCCAGGGCGGAGGATCTGGACCTCGCGGTTCACGATGACCTGGCGTTCTGCCAGGTCATGCTGCAGGAAGGTAGCGACGAAGTCGCTGAGGTCTTCTTCCCAGATAGGCCACCATCCTTTCGTCGCGTCAGAGCTGCTCTTGTGCCATAGCAGGGTTACCCAGCCGTTGGGAGCGGATATCAGGTGCTGGAGCCGCTCGATTGACTCGGTTACGACGTCGCTGAGCTGATGCTCGTCACGGACGAGGCGAAGTGCGCTGTCGGCAGCGAGTTTGAGAAGATCGGCGATCGCGATTGGCTGCCACGTCTGCTCGCCTGCACTTCGCGAGACCTGTCGTGCCAGCTCCCGCAGCCGCCAGTGGTCCGGGTACCGTTCGGCTAGGGCTCCTAGCTGATCCGCCGCCTCCTTGGTGCCGCGACCGGCGATGACTCCGATAATCTGGCTGCCCATACGCTGTAGCTGCTGGTCGGGGCCGAAGAGCAGGGCACCGGTTCCGTCGTGCAGAGGTACGCCGGAATCTGGCCCGTACTTAGTGATGAGCTCGTAAAGATCGGCAAGGTCGCGGGTTTGCGTGCCGCTCAGATTCAGAGGTAGGTCACCAAAGCCCGTGTCGGTGGCAAGGCGTTCGAGGAACGGCCGGGCCAGAGCCGGCGCGCCGGTGACGGCAGCAATGATGGCCGGCAAGCTCACAGTGGTGTCATGGCGCGCGGCGATGCTGGCGTTGCTGAGCCACTGCTGGCCGATCGGACTGCCAGGGTCGATACCGTTGCC
>Ga0116134_1001731_pt1 | contig 10895 bp, 10 predicted proteins | sample June2015DPH_19_5_FD_89737 | JGI IMG/M metagenome (GOLD analysis project Ga0116134, IMG submission 89737) | Peatland microbial communities from SPRUCE experiment site at the Marcell Experimental Forest, Minnesota, USA - June2015DPH_19_40 | ecosystem: Environmental > Terrestrial > Soil > Wetlands...
CGATCGAGGTGCCGGGCAACTGTGGAAAATCGACCTTGGCATCGGCGACGCCCGCTCCGAGCGCGCCGCCGATATAGGGACCGTTCCACGACGGCCGCGCCGGCGGCGACGTCCATGGCGCGGCCTTGTCGGGCCCGAAGCGGTAAATCACGCCGACGCGTCCGACGCCGGTCGTCGGCCGCACTTCGATCGGCCCGACGAGCGCCGCGAGGAGGGCCGGGTTGAACGTCCCCGCATTGTAAAAAGTCTGCAGATATTCGAGCCGGGCGCTCCAGCCCGGTGCGAATATGGTTTCGACGCCGGCGCCGACCTGCGCGCCGCCGAACCATTGCGTGTCGGATTCGGAATAGCCGCCGGTCGGGTAGTTGAGCGAATAGGCGAATTGCGACCACGCCCAGCCGCCGGTGCCGTAGAGCAGCGTCTCCGGCGCCAGCAGATAGCCGACGCGCCCCCGCACGGAATAGACCTGTCGCTGCGCGATCTGCTGCGAGATCACGTCGCCGAAACCGTCATTGAGCGAGTCGGTATGGCTGATGTTCGACCAGTTCGCGTCGCCCTCGATGCCAACGAGCCACCGCGGCGTGAGCATGTGATTGTAGCCGCCGAGCACGCCGCCGATGAAACCCTGGCCGCCGAGGAAATTGGTGTTGATGGTCGTCGCGGAGCCAGTGAAGTTGAAGGCGTTGACATCCAAGCCGTCGACGCCGAAGCCGTAGCCGACATCGCCGCCGACGTAGAAGCCTTCCCAGGAAGGAGCCGTCGACGCGGGCGGCGCGGCATGCGCCTCGCCGGCACCGAGCGCTCGCACCATCACCGTGAGGATAGCACCGGCAATGACGGCTCGATTTCTGCCGTTCATTTTTTTGCAGTCCCCCAAGCACGTCCCGCGGCAACAACAACGTCTGCCCCGCAACCCCATGGAAGTTATAGCGGCGTGGTGCGTGCCGACAATGGCGGCGTGCCGAAGCGGATGGGTTAGTTCATGATTTTATGTGGAAGCAATCGGTGCGCAGGTATTGACCTGCTGCCGGAGGTTGAGCCCGGGCATAGAACCGAAGGCCGCGGCTACCCCGCTACTTTCCGCAGCCACACCTTGTTGTCGTGGAACGCCGCGCCACCGAACGGCGCGACCGGATCGGCGCCGGTCAATGTATTGATGCCGCGGCCGTCGGCGTAGGCCTTGTTGGGCCAGATCGATTCCGCGATCAATACGCCACGGCGGACGCCGTCGAACAATCGTGCGTGCAGGCGCACGCTGCCGCGGGCGTTGCCGAGCGTGACTTCATCGCCGTCGGCGACCGCGAGCGCCGCGGCGTCGTCGGGATGGACCATCACTTCCGGCCGGCCCTCGCGCGCCAGCGAGGTCGTCGTTTCGGTGAAGGTGGAATTGAGAAAGCCGCGCGCGGGCGAGGTGGCGAGACGGAACGGATATTCGGTGTCCGCTTCCTCGATCACTTCCCAATGATCCGGCAGCGGCGGGATCGAGGGGCACGCAACCCTGCCATGATCGCGGCCGAACGGCACCGTCGGCCAGTCCGGCTTGAAGCGGAATTTGCCGTCGGGGTAGGCGAAACCGTCGAGATAATGCGCGGTGGCGAAATCCGGCTGGCAATCGATCCAGCGGTTCTTTTCAAGGTCCGCGAGCGTACCCCAGCCGGACTTCTGCAGCATCTCGTCGATCAATTCGCGCGGCGTCATGGCGAAGCCTTGATGCTCGGCGCCGAGCCGCTTGGCGAGCGCGCAGATGACTTCGTGATTGGAGCGGCATTCGCCCGGCGGCTCGATCAGCTTCGGTCCGAGCAGCAGATATTGACTGCCGCCGGCCTGATAGAAATCGTCGTGCTCGACGAACATCGTCGCCGGCAACACCACGTCCGCCATTTTTGCCGTATCGGTCATGAATTGCTCGTGCACGCAGACGAACAAATCGTCGCGGGCGAAGCCGCGCTTGACCGTGTCCTGATCGGGCGCGACCGACACCGGATTGGTGTTTTGAACGAGCATCGCCGTGACCGGCCCCCGGCCGCGCAACGCGTCGCGGTCGCCGGTGAGGATCGCCCCGATGCGCGACTGGTCGAGCATGCGGATCGCGGGATCGCGCACGTCGTTGCCTTCGATCATCGTCTTGTCGAGATGAAAGATGCCGCCATTGTTGTGGAAGGCGCCGCCGCCTTCATAGCGCCAGGCGCCGACGACCGCCGCGATGCAGCTTGCGGCATGCATGTTCACCGCGCCGTTGCGCGAGCGCGAAAAACCGTAGCCGAGGCGGAAATAGGCGCGCTTCCTCTCGCCGACGAGGCGGGCGAACGCCTCGATCGTCTCGACCGGACAGCCGGTGATGCGCGACGCCCACTCCGGATCGCGCGTGCGCAAATGTTCGGCAAGCTCGCGCGGCGCATCGGTATGACGCTCGAGATAATCCCAATCGGCTTTCTGATCGCGGAACAGGCAGTGCATCACCGCACAAGCGAGCGCACCGTCGGTACCCGGCCGGATCAGCACCGCCAGATCGGCCTGCTTCATGGTGCCGTTCATATAAATGTCGACCGCGACGATCTTGGCGCCGCGTTCCTTGCGGGCGCGCGTCGCGTGCGTCATGACGTTGACCTGGGTGTTGACCGCATTGGTGCCCCAGATCACCACCAGATCCGACACCGCGATCTCGCGCGGATCGGCGCCGGCGAGCTTGCCGGTGCCGGCGATGAAACCGGTCCACGCCGGATTGACGCAGATGGTGGAAAAGAAGCCGGAATATTTCTTGGCATGGCGCAGCCGGTTGATGCCGTCGCGCATGACGTAGCCCATGGTGCCGGCATAGAAGTAGGGCCACACCGCTTCGGAGCCGTGCGTCTCCTCCGCGCGCAGAAACTTCTCCGCCACCAAGTCGAGCGCATCGTCCCAGGAGATCGGCGCGAATTCGCCGCCGCCTTTGGCGCCGGTGCGGCGCAGCGGCCTGGTCAGGCGATCGGGGTGATGGACGCGCTCGGCATAGCGCGCGACCTTGGCGCAGATCACCCCCGCCGTGTAGGCATTGTCTGCGGCGCCGCGCACGCGGCCGATCGTCTGATTACCGAACACCTCGACTTCGAGCGCGCAGGTCGACGGGCAATCGTGCGGGCAAGCCGACGCGGCGATTCTTTGCGGGCGGAAGGTCTGGTTCATGATCCCGACACGATAGCACACGGCGGACGAGCGGGAAGGCATCTCGCTGGAACCCTTTTCGCTGGAACTCTTCTCTCTGGAACCCTTGGCGGCGCGCGGTCGCGCTGTATATTCTCGCCGGCAAGACGCGAAGGAGGAACAGGGCGTGAAAGCAGCAGTCGTCGGCGAAAAAGGGGCCGAAATCCGCGATGTGCCGAAGCCGGCGCCCGGGCCGAACGAAGTTCTGATCGCCGCGCGGGCGTCGAGCCTCAACCGGGCGGATCTTCTGGCCTCCCAGCGAGCCTTTACTGGTGGCGGTGGCGGCGGAAAGCTCGGTCTCGAATGCGCCGGCGAGGTCGAAGCGGTCGGCGCAGAGGTGACCGGCTTCAAGCCCGGCGATCGGGTGATGGCATCCTGCGCCGGCGGCTTCGCGGAGTACGTCACGACCGATGCAGGCCGCATCAATCTCATTCCTGGCAGCGCCATGAGCTACGCGCAGGCTGCGTGCTTGCCGCTTGCGCTGTTCACCATGCACAACGCGGTGATGACCGCTGGCCGCCTCGAGCGCGGCGAAACGCTGCTGATCCAGGGCGCGAGTTCCGGCGTCGGCCTCTTGGGCATGCAGATCGGCAAGCTGATGGGCGCTTCGCTCGTGATCGGCACGTCGACCGATCCGGAGCGCCGGGCGCGGCTGAAGGAGTTCGGCTGCGATCTCGCGCTCGATTCGCGCGACCCGCAATGGCCGGAGGAGATCAAGAAGGCGACCGGCGGCAAGGGCGTCGACGTCATCGTCGACATGATCGCCGGCGCGCTCGTCAACCAGAATCTCGACGCCGCGGCGGTGCTCGCGCGCGTCGTCAATGTCGGCCGGCTCGGCGGCGGCAAGGGCGAGTTCAATTTCGACGTCCACGCGCTCAAGCGCATCGACTATATCGGCGTCACCTTCCGCACCCGCTCGATCGAGGAAATCCGCGAGATCAACCGCCTCATGCGCGCCGACCTGTGGCCGGCGGTCGAAGCCGGCAAGCTGTCGCTGCCGATCGACAAGACGTTCCCGCTCGACGACATAACCGCGGCGCTCGCGATGATGAAGGCCAATCAGCACTTCGGGAAGATCGTCGTTTCGATCTGATAAATAATGTAACTACGGCCCGAAACAATCGATGCGCACCGGCTGATCCAGACGGCCGCCATGCGCCGCGGCCATTTCGGCGAAGCGGGCGCGCACGGCGGGGGCGAGCACAGCCTCGCGGCTGTAGCCGTTGAAACGCATGCCGGCGATCATGCGGTCGGCGAAGGCATCGAAGTCGGGGAAATCGCGGCGTTCGGTGTAACGCGCGATGCGGTCGATGGCGAACGCCGGCGCGGCGAAGCGCGCGAGCGCGTCGGCGGCGGTTTTGCGCACCGCCGTTTCGTCGTGGAACAGCTCCATCACGTATTGATGCGGGCCCTGCGCCACCGGCTCCGCCACATAGAGCCGGCCCGACGGCCGCAGCACGCGGCGCGCTTCGGCGAGCGCACCCGCAAGCTTCGCGGCCGGGACGTGATGGAGCGAGAAAACAAACAACACGAGGTCGGCTTCGCCGTCGGGCTCAGGCAACGCGTCGGCCGTCGCCTTGACCAGGCGGTAGCTGCCGGCGCCGACCGGCGTGGCCTCGGTGCCGGCGATGAACGGGTCGTAGCCGGTGACGCGCGCGCCGAGCTTGGCCAGCGCGCGCGACAGTGCGCCCTCGCCGCAGCCGATGTCGAGGATGCGCAGGCCAGCCACCGGCCCGATGGTCGCCAGGAGGGCATCGAGATGGGAGAGTGTGCCGAGGTCGCGGGTGGATGGTTCGGTCATGATGTTTGGCTCAGCCTGGAATTTGTTATGCCAACGCTTGGCGCTCGCGCTCAGCGTACAACATGGCTCCTTTTGGCAGCCGATATCCCTTAAATTTCTCTCTGCGCTGTCATCTTCCGTGCAGTTTAGGGAATACTCCGGTCACAGACCGTCGCTTTAACCGTCACGGCTCCCCCGGCTTGAACGGCTCTTGTTTGTCCGGCGGCACGCTCTGCTCGGCCATGGCCAGCTGCATCGCGATGGCGATGTAGGTGCCGGCGACCGCGGTCAAATCGACCACCTGCTGCTCGCCAAGGAGCGTCTTGGCGCGGGCGAAGGTTTCGTCGGAGACGACGTGCTGCGTCGTCAGCTCGGTGACGAAATCATACACCGCCGCCTCTTCCGGCGGCATGTTCGACGGCCGCTTGTCTGCCTTGAGCTCGGCGACGATGTCGGGCGCGAGCCCGGCTTTGATCGCGAGCGGCGCGTGCGCAAACCATTCGACCTGCGAGCGCCATTGCCGGCCGATGATCAGGATAGCGAACTCGTTGAGCTTCAACGGTACCGAGGTTTCCCAGCGCAGATAATGCAGGAGATCGAACATCCGCTGGCCGAGCACCGGACTGCGCAACAGCGGATTGTAAGGGCCGCCGAGGCCGACGCTCGACACCTTCATGATCTGTTCGCCGAGCGGCTTCTGCTTGTCGCTGAGCTGATCCATGGTCAGCAACGGGAAGCGCGGTTCTTTGCTCATGGCATTACTCGTAGCGTTCGGCCCTATGGCGGCGATGAGCCAACCAGCCGCCGCCACGAGGGTCAAGGCCGCCGCGAAGAAGAAGCGTGTCATCGCACGACTCCAGATTTGGCCATGCGTTAATTAGGCCGGAGCCGGCACCCAGCGCCGGCTCCGCTGCAGCGCGACACGAAGCGACGTTGATTACATCGCCTTGCCGCCGTGATGCTTGCACTCGGAGCGGAATTTCTTGCGGTCCTTTCCGTGCAGGCCTTTGGCGTCGGCCTGATCGCTGCAGGCCTTGGAGATCGCCTTCTTGTCCGTCGCCGCGGCCGGCGGAGCCGCAGGCTTATCCTGCGCGAACGCAGTTCCCATGCCGATGGCGAGCGACAGCAGCACGGCAGTACCGAGCATCTTCATGATCCGTTTCCTCCTCGAATATCGGGTGTGAATGCGTAGACCAAGTTCAACACCGCAACAAGACGCCGCTCCTGGCCGCGCAGGCCGCGGCGGGGCGAAGCTATTGCGACAGTTCCTGCTCGGTCGGCAACCGCCCATGCGGCGTCAACTGGTCGATGACGTCCGGCAGGTGTTGGCTCAAACCGGCGAGCAAATCGTCGCGCGACAGCCCCGAATGCGCCATCAGGGTATTGATCTGATCGGCGCCGAGCGCCTTGGCGAGGTCGTCGGACGAAATCGATTGGTTCGGCCCGTTGCCGACCCAGGAATTGGCTGCCGCGCCTTGGCCCGACTGCTGGAATTGCTTCAGCAAATCGCCGAGGCCGCCGCTCACAACGCTGCCCGCCGCGCCGCCGGCCAGCAAGCCGCCCAAACCCGTTTTGAGGAGGTCGCCGAGCCCGCCGCCGAGACTCGGCGCCGGCGCGGACGGTCCCGCCGGGGCCGCGTTCGGCTGGCTGGTGAAGCTTTTCAACGCCTTGTAGGCCAGGAGGCCGAGGATCGCCATGGTGATCGGCGACATGCCGCCGCCGCTGACGGTGCCACCACTGCCGGCGCCGCGCGACCCGTGCGGCCCGTTCTGCATCCCGTTGAGAACATCCATCAAGCCCATGACGGCCTCCCTTACCGATAATGTGGGGTTCAATTGACCCACGACATTGTCACGGGATCATGTCAAAAATGATGGCCCCTCACAAACGATCGGCGCTGACGAGCACCGCGGCGATGACGCACGGCTGATCGGAGCGGTTATGCCAACTGTGGTTGGTGCCGCGCTGGATCAGCACATCGCCGGCCTCGAGCAGCGTCTCGCCCTTGTCCATCACGGCAACGATTTCGCCCTTGAGCACAAGGATGTAATCGACGGTACCCGTGATGTGCATCATCGGGTCGCCGTGTCCCGCGACGGGCGCGTGCCCTGCGGCGATCGACGTGAACGCGTCGGAGACATCGCGTTTGCCGCGCCAATTTTTGTCGGGCGGGAATTCGACGATGCGCAGGATGGTGCCGCCGTCCGGGGGTTCGAGATGCACGGGGCGCGCGGCGGCGTCCTGCGTGCCCCGGTTGTCGGCCCGCGGCGCCGTGGTCTCCCACAGGTCGGTCAGGAAAAGGCCGTCCATTCCCGCCATTTCCTTGGAGTTCGCGGCCACTGCGTCGGAAAGGAAATAGGATTTGCCATTTTCATCCGTCGCCGTGACGACGCGCCGAAACCGCTGCATGATCGTGCTCCTTGGTGTTTTGTGTGGTGTTTGTTTTTCTTCGTTTGTTTTTCTTCGTTTGTTTTTCTTTGTTTGTTTTTATTGGCCTATTTTTCATTCATTCTGCCGGAGAACCCAGCGCTCGCAGTCCGGCACTGACGAAGGGAACCATTTCGCGCAGCGCGCCTTCGGTGTCGTCCGACCGGCATAAGCCGTTGGACAGCCGCTCGATGCGGTCGGTCGCCGATATGACCTGCACCATCGAGCCGATCAGGAACATGTAGCCCCAGTAGATCGACGGCTCCGACGCCTTGGGCAAAGCGAGGCGCAGCGCGTTGATGAAATGCAGCGCCGTGTGGTCGAGGACGTCACTGGTGATCCCGGTGAACTTCGGCGACACGTCGAGCTGTGAAACGAGATGGCCGTAGTGGTGCCAGCCCGGATCGCCATCGTGCAATCGCCGCAACAACGGCTCCAGAAACGCGGAGACGATGGCCTCGATCGAGGGCGATTGCGCGCCGGCGTCGCGGCGCGCAATTTCGAGCGCGCGGACCCGATCGTCGTGCACGATCCGCGCCCGGCGCGCGATCACCTCGCGCAACAAATTGTCCTTGCTGCCGAAATGATAGTTGACGAGGGCGAGATCGACGCCCGCGACCTCGGTGATGGTGCGCAGCGACACGCCGTCGAACCCGCCTTCGGCGAAGCAGCGCTCGGCCGCATCGAGAATCGAAAGCCGCGTGGTGTCGCCACGCCGCATGCCGCGCTGCGGCGATTGCGGCGGCGAATTGCTCCGCGGCGCGGACGCCCGCGCGGTCTTCCGGGCAAGTGCCTTCTTCGTCTTCATCGCCAGAAACAATCCGTGGCTGGGACGACAGCCGTTATCGCGGAGATAGTTCTCGCCGCCAAGGGATTTCAACTTGACTCGGACAGATTTTCAACATTCAATGAATTAAAATAACATGTATGTCAAAGATCGCGGCAAGCCGATCTTGACCGGGAGGAACCATGAGGCTCGTCACTTTCGTCACCTCAGGCGGTGCGCGCCTCGGCGCGCTGGAAGCGGGCGACCGCCAAATCGTCGACGTCGCGGCGGCAGGCGGCGGCAATGCCGACCCCGCTTTCGCCAGCCTGCAAGCGCTCATCGAAGCCGGTCCCGCCGCTCTCGATCGCGCCCGCGAGGTCGTCGCCGCCGCGCGTCGCGACGGCCGCGGTGTCCTCGACGCTTCATCGGTCAGGCTGTTGGCGCCGCTGCCGGTGCCGGTGCAAATCCGCGATTTTCTCTGCTTCGAGAAGCATCTGATCCAGGCCTTCGGCCGCCTGCGCAGAGTCCGCGCCGCGGCCGCGCCCGATCCGGAGAAAGCGCTGCGTGAGATGGAGGAGCAGGGCATCTATGCCGTACCCAAAATCTGGTACGAGCGCCCAAGCTTCTACAAGCCGAGCCGATTTAGCGTCTGTGGCACCGAGGCGGAGGTGGCGTGGCCCGATTATTCGAAAACGATCGACTACGAGCTCGAATTCGCCTGCGTCATCGGGGCGGGCGGGCGCGACATCCCGAGAGACAAGGCGCGCGCGCATATCTTCGGCTACACCATCTTCAACGACTTCTCCGCGCGCGACGAGCAGAGCCTGGAAATGCTCTCGACGCTCGGCCCGGGAAAGGGAAAGGATTTCGACAATTCGAAGCCGATCGGCCCGTGCATCGTCACCGCCGACGAAATCCCCGATCCCTACGCGCTGGACATGATCGTGCGCGTCAACGGCGAAGAGCGCGGACGCGGCAATTCCGGCGAAATGCACTGGAAATACGAGGATTGCATCGCCTTCGTCTCCCGCGATGAGACGCTGCATCCGGGCGAGATGTTCTGTTCAGGCACCGTCGGCAACGGTTCCGGCCTCGAGATCGGACGTTTCCTCGATCCGGGCGACGTCATCGAACTCGAAGTGGAAAAAATCGGCGTCCTGCGCAACCGCATCGCGCGCCGCTGAGATCGAACAAACAGAGGAGGAGGAAAATCATGATACAGAAGATCCGCCGGATCGTCACCGGCCATAACGCCGCCGGCAAGGCTATCGTCATGATCGACGATCACGCGCCCAACGCGACCCCGCTCAAGGGGTGGACGGGGGCCGGCGTCACTGAAGTCTGGGTGACCGATGAAATGCCGGTGAGCAACGACGGCGCCCAAGATCGCTCGCTGCGGCCGCTGCGCCACGATCCGACGCCTTCCGGCACCATCTTCCGCGTCGTCGAAATTCCGCCGGAAAGCGCCGGCAACAAAATCGACACCGGCGCCACCTTCGGCCAGCTCGGCAGCACGCACAAACCCAGCGCCTCCGATTCCGCCAAGCACCCGACCATGCACAAGACCGACTCGATCGATTACCTCGTGGTGATCTCGGGTTCGATGACCATGGTGATGGAAGAAGGCGATGTCGAGCTGCATGCCGGCGACTGCATCGTCCAACGCGGCACCAATCACGCTTGGGTCAATCGCAGCGGCAAGCCGTGTCTGCTTGCCGCCGTGTTGATCGACGCCAAACCCGCGGCCTGACCGGCGCGGGACCGCGCGCGATGAACCTCGCCGGCTGGATCGACAAATGGGGACGCGCCGTGCCTGGACGGCCGGCGATCGCGCACGGCGCCGCGACCTATGCGAATTATCGGCAATGGGCGGCGCGCACCCGCGCGCTCGCCGGCAATCTGCGGCGGTTGTGCCGGCCGGACGACCGCGTGGCAATCGCCATGACCAACCGGCCGGAGTTTCTCGAGGCGCTGTTCGCGGTATGGCACGCGGGCTTGGTCGCGGTGCCGATGAACGCCAAGCTCCATCGCGAAGAGTTCGGCTACATCATCGGTCATACTGAAGCGGCGCTTACCTTGGCGAGCCCCGACCGCGCACAGGACGTCGCGGCGCACGGCCGCACCATCGCGACCGAAAGCGCCGAATGGCGGCAGCTTTATTCCGGCGACGGCATCGATGTCGTGCCGCGCCGAACCGACGATCCGGCCTGGCTGTTTTACACCAGCGGCACCACAGGCCGCCCCAAGGGCGCCATGCTGACGCACGGCATCCTGATGGCGCAGACGCTCGCTTATTTCGCCGACGTCGAGTCGGTGGGGCCCGGCGATTCCGTTCTTCACGCCGCGCCGATGTCGCACGGTTCGGGCTGTTACGGCCTGCCGTTCGTCGCGATGGGCGCCAACACCGTCGTGCCAGAAAGCGCCGGCTTCGAGCCTGACGAGATCGCGGCCCTCCTCGCCGCGCACGGCAATATCAGCTTCTTCGCCGCGCCGACCATGGTGAGCCGCCTCGTCAACCACGCCGGCTTCGCCGCCGCCGACCATCGTGGTCTGCGCACGATCATCTATGGCGGCGCGCCCATGCATCTCGAAACACTTTTGGCCGCCATGGATTTGCTCGGCCCGAAACTGGCGCAAATCTACGGTCAAGGCGAAGCGCCCATGACCATCACCGCGTTGTCGAAACACATTCATGCCGATCGCGGGCGGCCGCGCTGGCGCGACATCATGAGTTCGGTCGGA
>Ga0116134_1001738_pt1 | contig 10871 bp, 9 predicted proteins | sample June2015DPH_19_5_FD_89737 | JGI IMG/M metagenome (GOLD analysis project Ga0116134, IMG submission 89737) | Peatland microbial communities from SPRUCE experiment site at the Marcell Experimental Forest, Minnesota, USA - June2015DPH_19_40 | ecosystem: Environmental > Terrestrial > Soil > Wetlands >...
CGCGCCCCGGCAAGCCTCTTCGACCACCGTGAACGAAGGACGCACATGCCCAGGCACCGTCCGCCGTCCAATCTCCACCGCCATGATCGGGGCAACCCCTTTCAAAAACGCAATCATGGTCACCCGCAACACCTGCAGGAACGCGTGTTCATCGTCCACCATCTTGCCCATGCGCGACGCCAGCGGGCCCACCAGTCCGTAGCACAACAGAATGCCCAAAAAGGTCCCCACCAACGCCGCCGCTACCTTGCGTCCAATTTCTTCCGGAGGTCCGCCCATCGCGCTCATCGTGATCACCACTCCCAACACCGCCGCCACAATGCCCAACCCGGGCAGCGAGTCCGCCATCGTCACCAACCCTGACACCGGCTCGTTGGCCTCGTGATGATGCACTTCCATATCCGCCTCCAGCATCTGATCCAGATCGAATACCTCCACGCCGCCGCTCACCGCCATTCGCATCGTGTCGCAGACGAAATCCAGGGCATGATGGTTCTTCACGAAATCTCCGTATTTCGAGAACAGTGGGCTTTTGTCCGGCTCCTCGATGTCCGACTCCAGCGCGACCAGGCCTTCCTTGCGCGCCTTTTGCAGCAGTTCATACATCATCTTCAAGGCATCGATGTAACGCTCGGTGCCATACTTCGATGATCCAAATACACCAATTACTCCGCTTATCATCCGTTTCAGCGTATGCATGGGATTGGAGATCAGCACCGTGCCCAGCGCCGCCCCGCCAATAATGAGCAGCTCCGCCGGTTGCGCCAGCACCTTCATGTTGCCGTGCTCCATCAGATAGCCCGCCGCGATGCAGCCAAAGACCACCACGATCCCAATAATCGAAAACATGGAACATCATCCTCGCGAGCTTCTACCGTCGTTCGCAGCGCTCGCCGCTGCCGCTTTCGCCGCTCCACTCGAATGAGAAGTTTTCATCGCTCCGAGAAGCGATTCCAGGTCGTGGCCGGCTGTGGCCACGGTGGAGGCCACCTCTGCCTCAATCAGGAAACGATCGCCCCACCAGGAAACCTTCGAATGAGTCAGCAGATTCCATACGGTTTCAGCCGTCGTTGCCACCGTCACCGGACTCGCCGAGGGCAGCACCGCCAGAAACTCGCTCTCTCCCCAGCATCCCACAAAGTTTTCCCCGTCCAGGCTGTGTCGCAACGTGTGCGCCGCGGTGCGCAGAAAAGGCACGACCGACTGCGGACCGTGTTTTGCCCGAAACTCTTCCAGCCTCAATACCCGAATTCGCAGCAACCCGAAGCCGAGATGCGATTTCTCCAAGCCGGCTATGCATTCGTTCAGCACGGCTTGCGTCAGCCGCCGCGAGGGTAATCCCGTGGTCGTATCCAGACAGCCATACATCGCCGGCCCGGACGACTCCTCGCCGCTCATAAACGCTTCTTCGAACAGAACTGTCGCCCCACCGATCGCGCCACCGATCGCACCACTTGGTTCGGCGATCGGCAGCGTGCGCACATTCACCGGTATACGGTGTCCACTCTTGTGCAGAAAGAAAGCGGTGCACGACTGCGGCAGCCGCTCGGTGAGGGTCACCGTTACCGGACGTTGCTCGCCGCTAAAGCTATTGCCCTGCCGGTCGCAGGCCTGCACCACCGCTTCCAGGACGTGTCCCACCACTTCGTGCGCCAGATACCCGGTGATGTGTTCCGCGCCATGGTTCCAAAAACGGATCCGCCGCTCCCGGTCCACGATGTAAATCCCCAGCGGCAAGTCTTCCACCAAATGCCGGAATAGCTTCGAATCATCATTCAGGTTAGAAAACATTACGAGACACGCCGCCTTCTCGTTTCATCGGCACTCAAGGCGGGAACTTCAGGAGCGAAGGAGGGGCAGCAGCCCAACGCGCGGCGCGGTTCCAGTCGTGCGCATTGTTGGTAGGGGTGCAGTTTGAATCGGTTTTGAACGGGCGCGGCTTCAGCCGCGCCGTAAGCCGCATTGTTCAGTCCCTTGACCTGACGGGGTGCCCGTTGGTACCCTAGACAACTAGAGAACTAGGTTTAATTTCCCATTTTATCCGAAGGACGAGCCGTCTCTGTGTGGGGAACTCGATCCTCACATGGAGGTGCATTGCATTGCAGTGGCAATATGAACGTCGCCTTGTCTTTGCCGCTACGCCCACTTGGATGGGCTGGTTTTGCGAACGGTGCTGCTGGCACATCAAACTCGGCAGCGCACCCACCAAAGCCGATCACTCCATCAAGACCCAGGAGGAATTCGACACCCACGACTGCGAGAAATACGCTCGTGAGCATTGGAAAGACACTGACTGAGTGAACGGCGACAACAGTGGATTCATCATTTTGGCGCACGCGACCCCAACGCCCGCGTCAGCTTCTGTGCGTCGAAAATCGGCGGCTGGCACGCGAACCCCGAGCACACCACCGCAAACGCCCGTCCGTCCCGCAGCGCCGGGAGATTCGGAATCGTCTCCGCCAAAGCCGGTGGCAGGTTCTGCGCAACCGCCTTATCGGCGTCCAAACGCAAAATCGCTGTTCCAAAGCTCAGCAGCCGAACTGCCGCCCGATAAAGCTCCGCAGCGGCTTCATCTTTCCCCACGACGACCACTTGTGTGTGCGGCTGGGTGAATCGGACCACCGCCAGACCGTAAGTCGCCGCAAAAATGCCGTGCTGTCCAGCGACCCCGGCGTAGACTTCCAATGTCTGCTCCGCCTTGTCGCGATACGACGCATCCTTATTCGATGAGTCGTTCGCGTAACCATCGAGACGCAGCAGCGCAATCGCCGCCGCCGAATTTCCCGCCGGAGTCGGCGAGTCCTGAAACGGCTTCCGCCGCGTCCCCAGAATGCCAAGCGCAGTTTCTTCTTCTGACGCTGTGCGGGTATCAAAGAATCCCCCCGCCACCGGATCGAAGAATCCCGTCACCATCGCTTCCCCGATCGACCGCGCAAAACGAAAATAGCTCAAGTCTGCCGTCGCCTCGTAAGCGTCGAGACAAGCAATCACCGCGAAAGCGTAATCGTCCAGCCCGCCCGAAATTTCCCGCCGCTCCGCTTTCGGATCGGAGTAAGCAATCACATGCCTTAGTGTGGAGCGTGCGCCCTCGCCCGCTGCCGTTGACTTTGCGTCCGCATTCCATCCCTCGGAAAGCAGCCGATCGAGCGAACGCAAAGCAAAATGCCGAGCCTCCGCCAGATCCGGCACCTTGGCCGCTTCCAGATAAGCCGAGACGCACATGGCGTTCCAGCCCGAGTAAACCGTCTTGTCCACGTAAGGCGTAGGACGCAACAACCGCGCCGCATACATCTTTTTCTTAGCCGCTGCCAGCAGCGTGTCTGCCCGCTCTTGCGGAATATTCAGCCGCCCGGCAATTTCCTCAACCGACGCGTGAATCGAAAGCACATTCTTCGCCGGATTGTGATGCATGTCCCCGGCCTCTTGGATGTCGTAATAAATCGTTGCCACCGCCAATTCATCCGCGTTCAGCGCCGCCTTTGCTTCTTCGAGGGTCCAGGTGAAATAGTCGCCGTCATCGTCCATCGAATAATCGGCATCCTGCGATGCGTAAAAGCCGCCATGCGCGCGGTCGCTGAGCCATTCATCCATCCAGCGAATCATGTCGCGCGCCACCCCCGCGAAGAACTCATCTCCTGTCGCCTGGTAAGCGTGCACATAATTCTTCAGCAACTCCGAGTTGTCGTAGCACATCTTCTCGAAGTGCGGCACGATCCAGCGTTCGTCTACCGAGTAGCGATGGAAGCCTCCCGCCAACTGGTCATAGACGCCGCCGCGCGCCATTTTCTCCAGCGTGTGGACAAAAATATTGCGCAGCTCTTCATTGCTCGTCCGACGGTCTCGCGTGCGAACATACCGATCCATCACCAGATCGAGCGCCGCCGGATGTGGAAACTTGGGCGCGCTTCCAAATCCGCCGTTGACCTCGTCAAACATCTTCCGCGCCGATTCCAAAATTGCGTCAATCACCGTCCCGGACACCGTCCCGCCGCCCGAAAAAGACTCCGCCCGCGAGATTGCGCTTTCGACCATCTGCGCCTGCTCCATCACGTCGCCGTGCTTTTCGCGATAAGCCGCAGCAATCGATAGCAATACACGTTTGAAACTAGGCCGCCCGTACGAATCCGCCGGAGGAAAATAAGTCCCGCCATAAAACGGCTTGCCGTCGGGAGTAAGAAAAGCCGTAAGCGGCCATCCACCCTGCCCCGTGAGTGCGCTCACCGCGATCTGGTACCGGCTATCAATATCCGGACGCTCGTCCCGATCCACCTTCACCGCGATGTAATGCTCGTTAACAATCGCCGCCACCTCGGCATCGTCATAAGACTCGCGATCCATCACATGGCACCAATGACACCAAACCGCTCCAATATCCAAAAGCACAGGCTTGTTCGCCGCGCGCGCCGCCGCAAACGCCTCCTCCGTAAATTCATGCCACTGAATCGGCTGATGCATAGCCGACCGCAAATAGGAAGAAGACGCGCGCGCGAGCGAATTCTGGGAGCCGGTGGTCATCAGGAGAGTCTATCGCGAGACGGGCAGGGAACGGGCCTGCGCGACCGAAACACGAACCAACTACCCAAGCCCCAGCCTGTCAAGTCCAAAGTTGACAACACCGGGTCATGCCCGGAATCCAGCGAGACAAACATCGCAATCCCGGGTTTACTATGAAGAAGCTACATTCTGCCGAAAGGCTTATCTAGAGGAAACCATGAAAACTGCACGATATTGCGCCGTACTCTTGTTCTTCGTTGCTGCCTGCGCCGCGCTGACCTTCGCCGATGAACCGGGGAGGCATCCGGCCTACCTGCACGCGCTCACCGACCTGCGTCACGCCCGCGCTCATCTGGAGCGCGGAACCTGGTCCGGCCGTATGGATAGAGAAGAAGATCACGCCATCGCCGAGATCGACAAAGCCATCGCAGAGATCAAACACGCTGCGATTGACGATGGCAAGAATTTGAATGACCATCCGCCGGTCGATGCCCACATCGCACGCAGAGGCCGCTATCACCGCGCCCTGGAATTGCTCGACAAGGCGCACAATGATATTGCCCGCGAAGAAGATGATCCCTCCGTGCGCGGTCTGCGCAATCGAGCCATCCACCACATCGACGAAGCGCACCGCATCGTCGATCACCTGATCATGCAAGCTGCCGGCGACTAAAACGGTGCTGGATTTTTGAAAATGTGAGGGTGCCCCGTCCAAGCTTCGCTTGGGCGGGGTCTCTAGGTAGGAGCGGGTGCCCCACGTCTCGCGCTTTTCGAGGCGCGGGACTCGTCGGTGGGCATCAAGTCCAATCCCAAGATCAAGCGAAGAGCCAAGGCCTAACGGCCAAGAGCTAAGAGCCCAGCTTCTTCGCCATCGAACAATAAATCTCGACCGCCTCCAGCAGTTGCGCCTTCTCCACAAACTCGCCCTCGGTGTGCGCCACGTGAATCGACCCCGGCCCCAGCAGCAGAGGCTCGCCCCAGTTCGTCAGCGACGGAACGTCGGTGGTGAAAGCCGCAACCATCGTGGGCAATCCGTCCAGCGTCCGCAGCCGCAAAAACGGAGTCTCGCGCGTGAAGCGAACCTCGGCCAGTTCGCCGATAGTCTCCGTAATCTCGCGGCGCAGCGCGTCCGCCGGACCCACCAGGCGATAGAAAAGATCAGCCTTGGCAAAATCAGAAATCACATTCGGAGCGCGCCCGCCCTGAATCGAGCCAACGTTTTTTGTGCAGGGTCCCACCGCGGCGTCTTCGGGAAGTTTCATGGCGTGCAAACGGTGCAGCGCTTCCACCAGCTTGTCGATGGCCGACTCACCCAGTTCCGGATACGCCGAGTGCGCCATCTTCCCGCGCGCCACCAGTTCCACATGCAGCGCACCCTTACTGGCCAGCGCCAGCTTGTTCTCTGTCGGCTCGCCGTTAATCATGAAGCGCGCGCCGATCGGATGCTGATTAGCCAGCTTCGCGCCGACCGAGTCCCGCTCCTCGCCAACCAGAAACAACAGCCCGACGAAAACGCCCGCCCCGCGCAGCTTCTCCGCCGCCAGGATCTGGGCCGCAATAATCCCCTTAGCGTCGCACGAGCCCCGCCCATAAATGCAAGCGTCATCTTCGGACGACGCAATGAACGGCGGCACCGTATCCATGTGAGTGGAGAAAACAATCTCCGGACGACCATGTCCCGGCCACGTAGCCAGCACGTTCGCGCGTGTACCCTCGACCGGCATTTTCCGAGCGTCCAGCCCACGCCGCCCGAGCTCGTCGCAAAGAAAATCCCCCACCGCACTTTCATTCGGAGTAGTGGATTCAATATCGATCAGCCGCCGCGTAAGCGCAAACAGTTCCATGCAGCAAAAGCCTACCAGCCCACCGCGATTCGTGGATAGCGATTCTATGGTTGTGTGGTGGCGGGGCTCTGCCCCGCCGGGACGGGGCAGAGCCCCGTCACCACACAACACCGACTGTTGTACTCTGATCCCGTGGTCCCCCAAGCCTCGACCATCCGCTCGCTCTTCCTCGCCGGCCCCGCCGGACGCCTGGAAGCTCTCGTCAACGCCGGATCGCCCGACGCGACGCATGCCGCCGTGGTCTGTCATCCGCACCCACTCTATGGAGGAACGCTGCACAACAAAATCGTCTTCCACGCCATGAAAGCGCTCAACAGCTTCGGATTCCCCGTGCTGCGCTTCAATTTCCGCGGTACCGGCCTGAGCGAAGGCGAGCACGCCAACGGCATCGGTGAAGTCGAAGACGTGCGCGCCGCCCTCGACTGGCTCGAACGCGAATTCACGCTCCCCGTAATCTTCGCCGGTTTTTCATTCGGCGCCGCTGTCGGATTGCGCGCCGCCTACGCCGACCCCCGTGTAAGCGCGCTCATCGCCCTCGGCCTGCCCGCCGTCGCGGTCGCGGATCGCAATGATGACCGCGTCTACGATTTCGAATTTCTACGCGAGTGCCCCAAGCCAAAACTTTTCGTAAGCGGATCGCGCGATCAATTCGCTCCCCCAGGCAAACTCGAAGCCCTAGTCAACACCTTCGCCGAACCAAAGAAGCTAGTCCGCATCGAAGCCGGAGATCACTTCTTCGAAGGAAGACTCAAAGAGATGCGCGTAGCCATCGAAGACTGGACCCGGGAGACATTGGCCGTCGGATAAAGAATGACTACCAACCGTCGGACGCGCCATCACGGGATCTGAGCGATAACTGCAACGTCGAACTTCGAATAGTACTTCTTAACGTCGCCGCTCCCGTACTTCACGCGGAATTTCTCGACCACAGACGAGACCCGTGTGGGATCAGCAACCGGAACGGCCTGACATTCGGCTTCTGCGCCCCGCGCATCGACCCGAATCAACGAATTCTTGAGCACGTTCTTGTACCACTGTGTATCCGACCCCTGCACCGGCAGGAGGTAAAGCATGTCGTTCTCCAATACGAACCAAATCGGGATCGAGATGGCGCGTCCTGATTTTCTACCGGTCACAGTGATTTTAATTTCGCGATATCGGGAAAGGCGGTCTTTCAGAGAATCGTTCCGCGCTGGCATTTTCACTCCTTCGATTCCTTAGTGATCGCCGTCGAATGATCGCCGTCGAATGATCGTCGCCGAACGATCGTCACCGGATTTACCTGCGGTATTGCTCGTCGGTGACCTTCTCCAACCAGTCGACCACTTTCCCGTTGAGCTTTTCCTGAATGGCGATATGAGTCATGGCGGTGGTCGGCGTAGCCCCATGCCAGTGCTTCTCGCCGGGCGAGAACCAGACGACATCGCCCGGCCGGATTTCCTCGACAGGGCCGCCCTCGCGCTGAGCCCAGCCACAGCCAGACATGACGATGAGGGTCTGACCGAGCGGGTGCGTGTGCCATGCAGTCCGTGCTCCCGGCTCGAAAGTTACGCTGGCACCTTGAACCAATGCCGGATCAGGTGCCTGAAAAAGCGGATCGATCCGTACGGTCCCTGTGAACCACTCTGACGGTCCACGGGCAGAAGGTTGAGAGCCAATTCTCTTAATTTCCATTTTCTGAACCCCTTCAGTTGCAACCTGGCTGGGTCGCGTTCTACCGCATTGTATCCAATGGGTTCAGGCTTGTAATTGGCGTTAATCCGCATGTAGCCAGCAACTGCGGCTTAAAGCATTCACCAGATAACTTTTGGCAACCAGCAACTGTCTCTATAATCCCGTCCATGCCCGGCCTGACCCCCGAGCGCGACCAGCAATTCGCCCGCATGCGCGAAGTCGCCCGCGAGATCTTCACCTCTGCGCTGAAGAACGCCTCCATCGAAAGCGCCTTTGCCCGCAACATCCACTGTGAGCGTCGCGTCCTGCGCATCGGAGACGATCTCCACGATCTCGACGCCTACCATCGCGTCTTCGTAGTCTCCATTGGAAAAGCCGCGCACACCATGGCCGCCGCTCTCGAAGCACAAGTTGGCAGCAGCAGTTTCGAAGCAGGCATCGTCGCCTCGTCGGTCGAACCCGCAAGTCAAGTCCGTGGTTTTCGCTATTTTCGCGGAGGACATCCCACCCCCACCGCCGAATCCATCGCCGCCGCCAACGCCATTCTCAAGTCGCTGAATGCTCTCGACTCCACTTCGCTGGCAATCTTCATGATTTCCGGCGGCGGTTCCTCCATCGTGGAAAAGCCGGTGGACGACGACATTTCTTTGCCCGATCTAGCCGCCACCTACCGCACGCTCGTGAATTCCGGCGCGCCCATCGCCGAGATCAATGCCATCCGCAAACATCTCTCCGCCGTCAAGGGCGGACGCCTCGCCCAGGCCGCCTATCCCGCGCAGCAGGTTTCGATTCTCGTCTCCGACGTGCCCGACGCTACGCCCGACGCGCTCGCCTCCGGCCCCACCATGCCCGATTCCACATCCATCCATGACTGCGAGCGCATCGCCGCCAAATACAATCTCATCGATCAGTTTCCCAAATCCGTCGCCGGTCTCTTCCTTCAGCACGCCCTCAACGAGACGCCCAAATCCGACGACCCCGCCTTTGTCCGCGCTCGCTGGTGGACCGTGCTCTCGAATAAGGTGGCCATCGATGAGGCCGCCATAGCCGCCACCCGCGCCGGTTTCGCCGTCGAAATCGACAACTCCTGCGACGACTGGCCCTACGACCAAGCCGCCGACTACCTGCTCAACCGTCTGCACGAACTGCGAAGCGCCGTGTCGCGTGTCTGCCTGATCTCCGGCGGCGAGGTGACCGTAGCCGTACGCAACGGTGGCATCGGCGGACGCAACCAGCAGTTCGCCCTCGCCTGCGCCGAAAAGATTTCAGGACACGACATTACCGTGCTAAGCGCCGGCACCGACGGCATCGATGGCAACAGTCCCGCCGCCGGCGCCCTGGTCGATGGCAGTACGCTCGATCGTGCCGATGGACTCGAAGGGTGCCCCACGTCTCGCGGTTTTCGAGACGTGGGTTCCATCCAGCACGCGCTCTCCACCTTCAATGCCTATCCTCTTTTCGACGCGTTAGGCGACGCCGTCATGACCGGACCCACCGGAAACAATCTTCGCGATCTGCGCATCCTGCTGGCTTACTGATCCGTCCACTGTGACCGCTGGTCGGCAAAGAGCCTTCGCCGAATATTCGCTGTTACATAAGGGTGTTCGCTTCCGCGTCTCCTCCGTCAGCGTCCGATAACACCTTACGTTTCAAGGCCTTCCGAACACCGTAAATTCTTGTAAATCTTCCTCGGCCGCGGCAGCGTTGCGGCTTCAGTCTGCATCCAATCTGTTAAAATCTAACTAGTTCACCGGAGGTTTCGATTGAAACGGACATTGCGTAGCGTCATCCTGTTGTCTTTTGTCTGTGCTTCCGTAGCAGCCATCTCGAATTTCGCACATGCCCAGAAAATCGATGTCGGTTTCGGTGCTGGCACCACCCTAGCCCCAGACGCCGATGCTGTGACCGGCGCCCCCTCGCTTAAGGGCGGTACCTTCCTTGGCTTTAACGGCGATGTTCTCTTCTGGCACAACCTCGGTTTCGGAGGCGAAGTGTTCTGGAAGGCCGGCAGCAGTGACTGCGCAATAGACCTCTGCGGCATCGCTTCCGGCATCACCTATCGTCCCGTGCTCTACAACTTCAACGCCGTGTACTCGCCCAAGCTCGCACCCCATGTCTACCTGGAGCTGGTCGGCGGCATCGGCGCCCTCGATACCCATTACTCCTCTTGTACCGGGGTTGGTGCGTCGTGCGGTGGCAGTCAACTGATCTCATCGAGCAACCACTTCGACATAGATCTCGGCGGCGGCATCAAGCTTTACCCGCTCCACGGCGGTTTCTTCATCCGCCCCGAGGCGCGCTTTTATTGGGTCAACAACGGCACTGCCGACTACAGCGCGAACCACGCCTCCCGCGTCGGCGCCACCATCGGCTACACGTTCAGATAGCGGCCCGCGTAAATTTGTCATCCTGAGCGAACCGGGGTGGAGAAGCGAAGGACCTCCTGCTTTCCAATTTTGGCGGAGGGTCCTTCGCCTAGCGCCTTCGCTTGCAAGTTTCCCGTTTCCGCCATCCCGCATTATGATAGAGCTATGAATTTTGGCTTCTCCGGCGAGATGATCTTCATCTTTTTCCTGGCGCTGATCCTTTTCGGCCCCAAGAAAATGCCGGAGATCGGCCGCCAGGTGGCGCGCTTCCTCAACGAATTCCGGCGCGCTTCCAACGAATTTCGCTCGCAGATCGAGTCCGAAATCAATTCCCTGGATAACACCAACACCAACGCCAGCAGCGGAAGCAGCCGCCGGCAGCAAATCCTGCCGCCCTTCCAGGCCCCGCTCGGATCGCTAGCCAATCGCATCTTCAATCCCCCACCCGCCGAAAAACTAGAAGCGGCCGAAGCTGCCACCGAACCTGCCGCAG
>Ga0116134_1001742_pt1 | contig 10858 bp, 8 predicted proteins | sample June2015DPH_19_5_FD_89737 | JGI IMG/M metagenome (GOLD analysis project Ga0116134, IMG submission 89737) | Peatland microbial communities from SPRUCE experiment site at the Marcell Experimental Forest, Minnesota, USA - June2015DPH_19_40 | ecosystem: Environmental > Terrestrial > Soil > Wetlands >...
CGATGGCTCAGAGCAAGGTCGATACCAAATGGCACTGCTCGAAGCCGACGGGGGACCAGAAACTCGAAGTGGGCGACGTACCAGACCATAGCTATTGGATCGGGCAAGGCACCTGCGACGCGACCTCAAGCAGCGGTGATCTCAAGGAAAAGTCGGGTCACTACACGGAATTTCATGATGTATGGAAAGCTTCCTTCAACTTCCATGGCTACTACAACGCGACCATGGAGAATGGAGACAAGATTTACTACACGTATGAAGGATCCAATTCAACCGACACCACCAAACCCATCTCCAATAAATGGAAGGTGGTGAGCGGGACAGGAAAATATAAGGGCATCAAGGGTTCCGGAAGTTGCTCCGGAAAAATGAATGCGGACGGCTCTGACGACATAACGTGCACCGGCACGTATTCGATGGGCATGGCCAAAATGGACAAGATGAGCAAATAGGCGGCACGCTTGAACCGGGGCTGCGGGATGGCCCGCAGCCCGCGGCCAGTCCATCACGCAGTCCGCGGCGTCAGCCCGTGGCAATGATACGAGGACCCTTTAGCCAGTGCTGGCGCCACACCAACCTCCTCACATAGCCGGATCGGCCCGCTCAGAAGTGATCGTCCGCCGCCCGCTTCGGACGCTCCAGCGCTTGCGCCTGAATCGCGCGGTCCCACGGGCTGGACTGCCAGTTGTCTTTCTTGTGCTCCGTGGGGATCCACGGCGGCAACGTCATCAAGAGCCGACCACTGATGGAGTGAAGATAAGGTTCGTAAAGCAACCGAAGTTCCGCCAGCCGATCGGGCACGTCCGCACCGTTATTGTCCGCACCGTCATTCAGAGTCACGCCATGCTTGGCGAGGTCCGCTCGCAGCCGGATCAAATCTGCTGCCGGGAGCCGGTCGGCATTATGCGGACTGTATTCTGCATTCACGACCTGCGCGAGATCGACGGCAGCGTGCCGCGCCATGGCGAAGGTGAGCTTTGCCTGGTCCGGATGGATACCTTCCACGCCGGTCATGACCAGCGACGTGACATCGAGCATAACCGTCAGCGCGCCCAACCACGATTGATTGCCATGCTGCGACCGGAAGAATACCAGCACCGGATAGGAAATGTGACTCGACAGGAGATCGGCGCACCAGTGTTCCCAGTCGCGAAAAATTTGGTCGAGCACGGTTTGCTCGGGACAGCAACCCAGCCGGCCAAGAAACTCGGCGGCGCTCGGTGGCGATCCGGCGCGCGCATCGAGCAGCGAAATTTCAGTCTCGCGCGCAGCGAATGAGTTGTAGATAACCGGCACGTATCCGATCACAACTCCGAGGAACGCGAAGCCCATGCCCGCTTCCATCACGGCAAGGGCACGGGCGGCGGAGTTATTGGGCGTGATGTCTCCATAGCCCAACGTGAAGAAAGTTTCGCCGCTCAGATAGATCACTTTCCCGAACGTGATTTTTTCATTGCCCAGCGTCAGATGCTCGCCCAGTCCGTACTGTACGCAGGCAAATCCAATAATCAGCCCGAGCGCCCAAAAACCCAGCAACGGGAACAGCGACAGCGGTCCAAAGTACGCCAGGAAGCTTTCGCGCCGGCTCGCGGACTTGATATGCCGCCCCACCCGGGTCCAGAGGCGCCAGGTTTTCTGGTAGAACCGGGCCGAGATGCGGAAAAAAGTCCGGCTGACCCGCCGCGGCAAAACAATGGTCTCAAACGCATCCATCAGGATGACGAAGATCAGAACAATGCCGGCGATCGATGCCCACCAATGCATAGATGAGAGTTCAGATGAAGCCGGAATGGTAGCAGATTCAGAAATGAACAAAAGCAAGGCGATGGCTATCACAGATTCAGCCCACTTGACCCTCTAGAACGAATGAGTCCGGAGGACGAGCTAGCTTAGCCCAGCGCTTCAGCGCTGGGTAGGCAGCCAAACTTGAGATTAAGTCCCGGAGGGACGACCCATGTCGCACACCTATTCGAGTCTGCGTATCCACGTGATCTTCAGCACCAAAGAGCGACAAATACGCCTGCCCGAGGAAATCCAACCCAAACTCTGGGCCTACATCGCGGGCATCGCCCGACATCACGAATTCGAGGCTATCAGGATCGGTGGCGCTGGAGATCATTGCCACGCCTTGATCCTGCTGCCGCCACCAATGCCGCTCTCAAAGGCAGTCCAAACTCTGAAGGGCTGCTCCTCCAAATGGCTCAACGACACGAGTGTGGCCGGAGGGAGATTCGCGTGGCAGGAAGGATATGGCGCATTCAGCGTCAGCGCATCGCAGACGGCTGCAGTAGTCGAATACATTGGGAATCAACCGGAGCATCACAAGAAGCGGAACTACGAGGAAGAATTTCTGGAGTTGCTCAAACGATATGGCATTGCCTGCGATCCGGCGCACGTGCTGGGATAGGTGGGCCGTCCCTCCGGGACTTGATCTCTTCCGCCTGCCCACCCAGCGCTGAAGCGCTGGGCTAAGCTGGGTCGTCCCTTCGGGACTGGAAAGCGGCCGAACCTCAAAGCGCGAATACACCGCGAAACTGATCCGAGGTCGCTCCAAGCATTTCGCCAGCTGGCCTGAGTATCAAGAAATCAAAACAACTTCCCCGGGTTTGCCGCCGCCCACTCTTACGGCGCTGCGTGCGCCGCGTCCAGGGCTTTCTTTACTGCCTGCAATTCTTTCAGCAAGCCGCGCAGATTGCGCGTGTCGAGCGCATTCGCGCCGTCGCTTTTCGCTTCTTTCGGATTGTCGTGGACTTCCATGAACACTCCGTCCACGCCCGCCGCCACCGCCGCGCGCGACAACACCGGGATAAACTCCGGCTGGCCTCCGCTTACCGCGGGCTGATCTTCATCACCGTGCGAAGCCGACGGCAGTTGCACCGAGTGCGTCGCGTCAAACACCACCGGCGCAAACTTGCGCATGATGGCCAGCGAGCGCATGTCAACCACCAGATTGTTATAGCCAAAACTCGACCCGCGCTCGGTCACGAAAACCTGGCTATTCCCCGCATCGCGGCACTTTTCGGTGGCGTGCTTCATGTCCCAGGGCGAAACAAACTGCCCCTTCTTGATGTTCACCGGACGCCCGCTGAGCGCCGCCGCCACCACCAGATCGGTCTGCCGGCAAAGAAACGCGGGTATCTGCAGCACGTCGACTACCTCCGCGACGGCGGCGACGTCGGCCACCTGATGCACATCGGTCAGCACCGGAATGTGCACTTCATCTTTGACCTTCTTCAGAATGCGCAGGCCTTCCTTCATGCCCGGCCCGCGATAGCTGCGGATCGAGGTGCGGTTCGCCTTGTCGTACGACGCTTTGAAGATGAAAGGGAAATTCAGCGATCGAACCACGCCCTTGATGATCTCCGCCATGCGCAGCGCGTGTTCTTCGCTCTCAATCACGCAGGGCCCGGCAATGAGGAACAGATCTCCGGAGCCGACGCGAACGTTATCGATTTGGAAAGACAAGGTCAAAGAATTTGTAATTGGGTAATTTGTAATTGGTAATTTAAACCCGGTCGCAGTCCCTCAATCGTAAGTTTTCAAATTACAAATTACAAAATTACAAATTCTTTTCTATCTCCGTCCCACATTATCCGGCCGCAAGAACATCTCCACCTCGGCCGATTCCTTGTGCTCTTTAAGCTTCTGCCCGTGTTCGTAGGCCGCGCCCACGAACGCCTTAAACAGCGGATGCGGCTCCAGCGGCTTCGATTTGAATTCCGGATGGAACTGGCATCCGATGAAGAACGGATGGCCCGGAATCTCGACTATTTCAACGTAAGTGCCGTCCGGAGTAGAGCCGGAAATGCGCAGCCCGGCGGCCACCATGGGCTCTTCGTACTCGCGGTTGAACTCGTAACGATGCCGGTGCCGCTCGCTGATCTCGGTCTGCCCATAGACTTTGTAAGCCAGCGTTCCCGCCTCGATCTTGCACGGCCACGCCCCCAGCCGCATCGTACCGCCCAACTCCTCCACGCCCCGCAACTCCCGCAGCTTGTAGATCACGCGATGCGGAGTCGCCGGATCGAACTCGCTCGAATTGGCATCCGCCAATCCGCAGACGTTGCGCGCATATTCAATGCAAGCCGTCTGCATACCCAGGCAGATTCCGAAGTAAGGCACATGCTTCTCGCGCGCGTACTGGATCGCCCGCAACATGCCTTCGATGCCACGCTTGCCGAAGCCGCCGGGCACGAGCAAACCGTCGTATTCTTCCAACTGCGCTTCATAACTCTTGTCGGCGTTGTCAGCGGCCTCCAGGCCCTCGGCGTCGACCCAATTCACTTCCAGTTTCAGGTTGTGCGCCAGCGCGCCGTGCACCAGCGCCTCTTTCAGCGACTTGTAGGAATCCTCGTACATCACATACTTTCCGACGATGCCGATCCTTACCACATCTTTCGGGTTATAGACCCGGTGCACCAGGTCGTTCCACTTCGAAAGATCGCGCTCCTTCGCCTCCAGGCGCAGACGGCGCAGGATCAATGTATCCACTTCTTCATGCGCGAACACGATCGGCACTTCGTAGATGGACGCAACATCCTTCGCCGTGATCACCGCTTCTTCTTCGACGTTGCAGAAGGACGCAATCTTTGACTTAATCTCCGAGGAAAGGAAGCGGTCGGTGCGGCAGAGCAGGATGTCCGGCTGAATTCCTGAGCTGAGCAATTCTTTGACGGAGTGCTGGGTCGGCTTGGTCTTCAATTCCTGCGCCGCGGCGATAAAAGGCACCAGCGTCACGTGCACGAACAAAGTGTTATCGCGGCCCAGTTCCTGCCGCATCTGGCGGATCGCCTCGATGAAAGGCAGCGACTCGATGTCGCCCACCGTGCCGCCGATTTCGACGATCAGCACATCCACGTCCTGAGCGACTTTCTTCGTCGCCGCCTTGATTTCGTTGGTGACGTGCGGAATCACCTGCACCGTCTTGCCCAGGTAATCGCCCCGCCGCTCTTTGGCGATAATCTGCTCGTAGAGGCGCCCGGTGGTCCAGTTGTTATCGCGAGAAAGTTTGGCGTGGGTGAAGCGTTCGTAGTGGCCGAGGTCGAGATCGGTTTCGGCGCCGTCGTCGGTGACGAACACTTCGCCGTGCTGAAACGGCGACAGTGTCCCCGGATCCACGTTCAGGTAGGGATCGAACTTCATCAGGTTGACCTTGAGGCCGCGGCTTTCGAGCAGGCAACCAATGGAGGCCGCCGCCAGACCTTTGCCTAGTGATGAGACCACACCGCCGGTTACAAAGATGTACTTGGCCGACATCGCTTCCTCGCTTTAATTTTGTTGGGAAATTTGTGCGGGTTGGGGTGCACAATCAATTATGGCAGAAGTCTTTGTGGAAAGGAATGTGGAAAAAGAGGCAGCTTTCTCACCCCAGAGTCACAGAGACACAGAGGAATGCGATCTTGGGTTTTCCTCGTTTAGGTTTTCTCAGTGACTCTGTGCCTCTGTGGTGAGCTGTTCATCTGTAAACGGTATCGCATCTAACCTTCCAGAAGCGCCAGAAAAGACCGATAATGTTTCGCGGCATGAAATCATTCGCGTTCAGGACGGGCTTCAGCAGACCGGGATTTCTCGCGACAGCAATCCTGGCGTTGGTCTTTTTTTGTCCCTCGTCTTGTCTCTCGCAGGTTCCGACCCCCACCCCAGCCCGCCGTCTAATCCTGAAAGACGGCTCCTACCAGTCCGTCACCAAGTATGAGATTCACGGAGACCGCGTCCGCTATTACAGCGCCGAGCGCGGCGAATGGGAGGAAGTCCCGAACTCGCTGATTGACTGGGACGCAACCGCCAAATTTGGGCAGGGCCGCCTGCAGGGCAAGCTCGCTCCCGAAGCGGTCCAACTCGACAAGGAAATCGAGGCCGAACGCAAGGCCGAACAAGCCCGTTCCCCACAGGTCGCGCCCGGTCTGCGCCTGCCCGACGAAGGCGGCATTTTTCTCCTCGACACCTATCAGAATCAGCCGCAGCTAGCCGAACTGCAGCAATCGGGCAGTGCAGTGGATAAGAACACGAAGTCGAATATTCTGCGCTCTGCGATCAATCCACTGGGCGGCGCCAGGCAAACGATCGAACTTCCGGCGGCACATGCCAAAATTCAGTCGCACACCACCGTGCCTTCGCTCTACATCAACATCGACGCGGACAATGGCGACGCGCCCGCAGCTGTGCGGGCCGCCACCGGCGAGCCGCCGGCGCTCGCGCCCAGTAACAGTGACCGCTTCAAGATCATTCGCATCGCCGTCAAAGGCAACAAGCGCGTTGCCGGCGCGGTCCAGATTGCGGTCAGCGGCAAGATGAAGACCGACGAGCGTTTCGTCGCGGCCACGGTCACTACCATGACCGGAGGCTGGGTCAAGCTCACGCCCACCGATCCTCTCGCGGCAGGCGAATACGCCGTCGCCGAGATGCTGGGCAAGGAAGCAATCAACCTTTATGTTTGGGATTTCGGCGTGAACCCTTCCGCGCCCGCAAACGCGTCCGCGTGGAAACCGGATCCACCAGAAGCGCAGCCGAAAACAGACCAGCCCACGGAACTGCAGAAGCGGGAAAAGCAGTAACGAACGTAGGGACAGCCGCCCCCGGCTGTCCAGGCGAGCGCAGCTCGCCCCCCCCGCCGCGAGCAGCGCAATCTCACATGTAAGCGGTGACGCAAGTCACCGCGCCACAGGTGCGGCTGGAGCATTCTCGATCCAGTCAAGGTCGCGCATGCCGAAGGCGTTCTACCGCCGCAAACTCCCGCATCTCCAGCGCGACGGCAAACCCCACTTCCTGACCTTCTGCACCCACCAACGTTGGATCCTTCCCGAGGCCGCGCGCGACGTTGCGTTAGGGTGTTGCCTTCACGATAACGATCGAAAGATTGACATTAGCGCTGTCGTCGTAATGCCTGACCACGTGCACATGATCTTCACGCCGCTCGTTAACGAGCAAACCCGTGAGGTTTATACTTTGCGCGAAATTATGGATGCGATCAAAGGCGCTTCCGCCCACAAGATTAATCGGCAGCTTGGTCGCACCGGGAAACTGTGGCAAGCAGAATCGTATGATCGAGTGCTTAGGTCGTCGGGAAAACTCGACGAGAAGATTAAGTACATCCTGAAGAATCCGGTTCGAAAAGGACTAGCGTCAGCATGCGAAGAGTATCGCTGGCTATGGTCAAGGGATCTGAAAAATCCCTACAAGCCCGACCCACCCACGCAGGGACAGCCGCCCTCGGCCTTCCCACGGCGCAAAGCGCCAAATGCGCTCTTTGTAGGCGAACCCCTAGCGAGCTGCGCTCGCTTGGACAGCCGAGGGCGGCTGTCCCTACCCTACGTCTCCAGCACCCCGCGCGACACAATACCGATGTTGTCGCGGGTGGTGTTCTTCACCATATACATCATCTCGTCCGCCTGGCGGATGATGTCGTGCGGCGTCTGCGCATCGTGCGGAAAGGTCGCCAGCCCCATACTGGCGCGCACCGTCAGATTCAAACCCTGCTCGGTGCAGAAGGTTCCCGAGCGCATGGAATCCTGCAAACGTTTCGCGACCACCACCGCCTGATCCTTGGTGGTTTGCGGCAGCAGAACCACGAACTCGTCTCCACCGTAGCGGAAGGCGAAATCAATCAGCCGCAACTGCGCCTTGATCCGGTATCCGACTTCGGCCAGCAGCCGGCTTCCCACCAGATGTCCATGCCGGTCATTGACCTGCTTGAAGAAGTCGAGGTCGATGAAAATCACGCTGAACTCGTAGCCGAAGCGCGCCGAGCGATAGACCTCGGTTTCCAGCGTTTTGTGCAAATGGCGCGCATTGAACAGGCCCGTGCAGTCGTCGGTGATGGTCAGCTCCTGAATCTTCTCGACCGATCTTGCATTCTCGATCGCAATCGCGGCGTAGTCGCACAAAGCGTGCAGGAAGAACATCTCCTGTTCGCTCATTTCCACATTCGCGTTGACCAGTTGAATCACGCCCAGCACGCGGTGTTTCGAGCGCAACGGCACGCAGATGATGGAGCGGGTCTGCAACCGCGTTATCTCGTCCAGCCGGGATGAGAAACGCGGATCGTTTTGCACATCGGGCACGATCAAAACCTGGCCGTGCTTGGCCACCCAACCGGCAATTCCCTCCCCCACCTTCAAGCGCGCCTTCGACAGGACCTCCGCCGCAGCCCCTACCGCGATGGCGAAATAGAGCTCATCCTTTTCTTCATCCACCATCAGCAGCGACCAGGTATCCGGGCGGAAGTACTCCGCCATTTTTTCCATGATGGTCTGCAGAATCGAATCGAGGTTCAGCGAGGATGTCAGCGCCTTGGCGACATCGTGGAAGATGGTCAGCTCTTGTGACAGGCGAATTTGGGATTTGCCCGCGGCCTCGGCCATGGACTCCTCGTTCGAGTGGCTGGATACGAAATTATAGGTTTGGCCGCACCGCGCGGGCAATGAACGTAGGTAACACGTACCAGTCACGCCAACCCACCCGCCACATAAGCGCTAACTGAAGGCAGAAATTCCTTCCGGGTGGCCGGTGACTCAGTCGTAATTGGTTACGCCGCATGGGCGAGAGCGGCGTCTTCGGCATCGTAATCAAACTGCTGCAAATTGATGGTGTTGGGCGGATTTCGCTGCTCCCAGGCAACCGTACGCCGTATCGCTTCTTCGATTTCGACTGGCTCCTTGTAACCCAACTCCGTTCGAATTCGCTCAGAGGAGGCGACCACATGTTGCGCTGCATTCCCGGGCAGCAGCAGATGCTTTGGCGTTCGTTCTCTCGGCAGTACAACGAACCTCCCGGGCCAGTTCATCTGTTTTGCGATCCTCTTTGCGATCTTCGCCTGCCATTCCAGCTCCGGCAAAGTCGGCTCGTCGCAAATGTTGTAAACGCGCCCAGCCGCCTGATCCGTGGTTGCGGCGACCGCGATCGCGTGCGCAACGTTCTCGACGTATCCGCGCGGACCCCGCCAAGCGGCGAAATCATCCGGGAGAAGTATCGAAGGGCGCCCATCCGCGCAGCGTTTGAGTAACGGGAAGAATCTATGGAGGGGATCTCCGGGCCCGTACACCATCGGCAGTCGCAGAACGGTCCCCGAGACCGCTGGGTCGTTCATGATCGCCTCTTCGACCCCGATCTTGTCGTAGCGGTCGTCAACCCAGCTAAAGGTGTTCTGCATCATCTTGAGCGTCTCTGGCCCATAGAGTCTGCGAACGGTGCGCAGCGGCGAGTCTTCTGTCAGTGGCAGCGGCTCTAACGGGCCCGGCTCAACCCCGTGTAATACGCCCCACGCACGGTAAACGTCCATGCTGCTGATGGCGATCACCCGCGGCGCAACTTCACGCGCAGTCTTCATTAACTGGCGCGCCTGTTCTTCCGAGCTAAGGATCAAGTCGATGATGACATCAGGAGAAAATCGCTGAAACTGATTCCGGTAATCGGGAAGCCGATTCCGGTCTCCCTGGATTCGCACCACTTCGTTTCGCACCACGTCAGCACCGACAGAGCCGGCATCGGCACGGCGGTGGAAAATTGCAACTTCGTGTCCGGAACCGCGCAACTCATGCATCAAGGGCGAGCCGATGAAACCGTTTCCGCCGATCAAAAGGATTCGCATAAGCGATTGGATGAGAGTGTATCAATACCGGTATGTTGCGAGTGCTCGGGCATCCAGAAGGCACCGTCGCCCAGCGAGGGGATCTTGTGCAGTTCCAGGCGGGCGTTCTCGACGTCCGGCCAGTTTGTCGGGAAATGCCTGAATACCCTATGATCTAGCTTCTCAACAGAGTAAAATTCCGTTCGCCATCCCCGAGAAAGCGAGAGACCGGTTTGCCTTCCTTCGGCGAAAAACTGAAACAGGAGCGCGAGAAGCGCAAGATCACACTGGAGCAGATTTCCGTCTCCACCAAAATCGGGACCCGCATGCTGCAGGCACTGGAAGAAGACAAGTTCAACCAGTTGCCGGGAGGCATCTTCAACAAGGGCTTTGTCCGCGCCTATTCCCGCTGCGTCGGCCTCGACGAGGATCAGACTGTTGCCGAATACCTGCAAGCTTCCGGCGACGCTCCTCCCCCCAGGACCGAACCCGGAGGGCAGGAAGACGGAGAGCGCAAGAATGAAGCGCGCGAAAATGAACAGAACGTCCGCCGCCTGGAGGCCATCTCCGACGCCCCAACTCGCCAACTACCCTGGGGCCTGTTCGCCGCGTTTCTACTAATCGTCGCCCTCGCACTCTCCATATGGAGCCATCACGAGCGCACCAGACAGTCAGTTCGACCGACTTCAACCACGGCCACGGCGCCGTCGCCAGGCGTAGCAAGCCGAGTAGCAGCCGGAACAGCAGGAGAAGCAGCAAACCCAGACAGTGGCGCCCGTTCGCCCACCTCCGGTTCACCGGCAAATGGTTCGCCGGCAAATGGCGCGCCGGCGGCAGAATCCGCCCCCACCGCAACTCCGGGCGAGTTTACGGTCGTCATTCATGCCCGCGAAGCCTCCTCGGTCGCGATCACAGCCGACGGCAGAACTGTCCTCGACGAACTTTTGGCCGCTGGCAGCGAGCGCTCGGTCCAAGGCCGGAAAGAAATCATCGTCAAGACTGGAAACTCCGGTGGCATCGACTTTCGCTTCAATGGAAAGAAGCTCGACACCGGGGGAACGTCCGGCGAGGTCAAGACCGTTACTTTTGGTCCTGAAGGAATGCTACCGAGCGCCCCATCGTCGCCTTCGACGCCTTAACCTTGTCTCTTTTTTTTCTTCCGTTTACCACCCACCTTCCGCCGTCCAATGCCGATTCGGTCCACCTCAATGTCAGCACCCTCCGGTTCTGCCAATTCCATTGCGCTTAGGAGGTCATCTCTGTTACCGTTTTCATGAAGACTAAGCCAAACCA
>Ga0116134_1001744_pt1 | contig 10852 bp, 8 predicted proteins | sample June2015DPH_19_5_FD_89737 | JGI IMG/M metagenome (GOLD analysis project Ga0116134, IMG submission 89737) | Peatland microbial communities from SPRUCE experiment site at the Marcell Experimental Forest, Minnesota, USA - June2015DPH_19_40 | ecosystem: Environmental > Terrestrial > Soil > Wetlands >...
ATATCTGCTGTCCTGTTCGTTTTGACTCGAATGGAGAAATGGATCGTCTGCGACCACGATCACCATGCCCGCTTTTACTCCAACGTAGGCAAGACTCACGAAAGCATCGGCGGCCACGTTGAGACCGACATGTTTCATCGAGCAAAGGCTTCTCACACCGCAAAGCGCCGCTGCGGCGCAAACTTCCAGCGAAACCTTCTCGTTTACAGAATATTCGACGTATATTGCGGCCTCATCGCCCAATTGGGCGAAATTGTCGATAATCTCCGAAGAGGGCGTCCCCGGATAGGCCGCCACAACGCCAACTCCGCTTTCGAGAGCCCCGCGCACAATCGCTTCGTTGCCCAGAAGAAACTGGGGCCTGTTGGTTTTAGAAATCAACAGTTCGTGCATCAAGTGTCCTCCATTGTCATTTCGAGCCTGCAATCGACAACAGGTTTAACCCTGTCGCCTGCGCGCTCGATCAAACCTCTTTCGACCAGCTTTATTTTGGGGGTTATTCCAACTTGTTCGTCTAACATTTCATCTTGAAAAGTGTAAACAGTTTTTTCAGTTCTGTAGTAATCAAAACTTAACATAAAATTAACCCGGACGTCATGCTTTCGGCGGTTGTAATCGGCACTATGTGCCCAAGTCGATGATGCATGCCGAAACACTAAAACTCGATTTTTCCTCTATCTTTCATGCCGAGTTGCCGTATCTGGCGCAACGGCCCTCAACCCGCATACTCCTGCGCACAATGTTGGGCGCATCACTCCGGCTCATCCGGGGTGTATATGACGCGGGTCCTTTGCTCTCCACTCCCGACCCGTTCATTCTTACAGTCAATCACACGCAATATGCTGAAGCGTTGCTCATCCCCGCCCTCCTGATGTACCTCAGGGGCGGGAATCCGATTCGCTTCCTGGCTGACTGGAATTTTCTCCTGATTCCGGGAGTTCGCTCTCTGATGCGGATGGCTGAGACGATTCCGGTGACAACGAAACCCGCCCGGCCACGCTGGCTCAACCGTTTCCGGCAGATCCTTGTCCAGGGTCCCGCCGGCATGGATGGTTCTCGATTGAGTCTTGCGCAGGGGAGGTCGATCGGGATCTTCCCCGAGGGGCGGGCTCATGGCGATACACGCTGCACGCTTCCGGGACGTCGCGGAGCAGCGGTGCTGGCGCTGCAAACGGGTGTCCCGGTCTTTCCTGCAGGAATACGGTTTCCCTGTAACGTTCAAGGCCGGCCCCTACCTGTTCTGGCGCCCTTAGAGCTGCATATAGGTAGAACCAATTCATCCGGGGCGTCCGACCATCACACCGCACGTAGAACAGGTGGAAGATTTTCACCGAATTATCATGACCGCAATCGCTCGGTTAGCTGGAAAAACTGGACCTAAGCCCTTAACAGGAGGACCGCTATGGCGAAGTCAATCGTTTCAGTGCGACGGGTCACAACAGAACAGGACCGGAAGTTAGCGCTGCGCGTCCTGCGCATAACTTATCGTCGAGAGAAACAGTGGGTGCGGGACGAAGCTCAAGTGTTTCCTGAGACTGACCTCGATCATCCATCGTTGTCCTGGTTCCTCGCATCGGTCGGCCGCATGCCGGCCGGAGTTATTCGCGTCCTCTACGATCTGCCGGTGCATGAATACAGCGCATACGCCCTGGATGTGCTGGTGCCGGGGCTTGACATCGAGTCATTTCTGCGGGACAACAAGATTGCGGAAATAGGCAGGTTTGCAGTTCGTCCAAGGTTCCGAAACATCTTCGGCGTGGCGTCTCATCTCATGAAAGCCTCCACTGAAGATACTGTGCGGCGAGGGTACTCGCACTTTATCACGGACGTGTTTGAAGGTGAACGGCACAGTCCATACTACTTTCATAAACGGGTGATAGGTTTTCAGACAGTGGCGACACACGACTCGGGTGAGCTGAATTGCCCTCTTAGACGGATCACAATGCTGTTAAACCTTCGGGAGGCATACCATCGTCTGCGCCTTAACCAGAGCCGGTTCTATCGGTTTTTGACGGAAGGATGGGACGACGCGTTGCACCGGCAGCTTTCGACCTAAAGTATGCGTAGCAACCGTTACGGCGCCGGAGCTGAGAGGGACTAAATTTTGGGAAGGCATCCCGCGCGCGCCCAACGCGCCCGATTGACACGCCATGCGGTCGCCTTCCACGCTCCGCGATCTGCGATGATTTAGGGATGCCGGAGAGCACGCTTCACAAAGTGAAGGCGTGCGACGCCCGCAGAGCGTAGATTGTACCTCTATTTTGCTTCACCTTATTGATGTGCTGGACGGTGGGCTTGCCTTCAACTGTGCACCACTCACTCACGTGGCATGTCGGATGGCTCCGCCAACAGCAGCAGTGGTTATTTTTGCATCGAGCATTTTGTTTCTAATTAAGTGTTATACGTAAGGCTATTATACAATGATTCGACGAGTCTACCTGGCCGTGGAGTTTACCGTACTTTTTATCTTTCTGCCGTCACTTTACATACGTTTGCGGCCCATATTCCACCCGATCCTTGCCATATGGTGCCTTGCCGGTGTCTGCGCGTGGTTCCTCAAGTTAGACGGCTATTTTACGAGATATCGATTATGGGGTGAGCGTCCGGCTGGAAAACAAATCCTGTTCGTGATTGGAAGATTTGCATTAATAGCTGTCACCCTAGGATTACTCACCTTTTGGTTTGAATACGGCAGGTTCCTGACTTTTCCAAGAACAAGACCTGTGCTGTGGCTGATTTTTATCCTGTTATATCCCATCCTGTCTGCTATTCCTCAGGGGATTGTCTACCGCGCCTTCATTTTCTACAGGTACGGGGACCTGTTCGGCGAAGGGTGGGCCATGATAGCTGCAAGTGCGGTGGTGTTCTGCTATGCGCATACCTTCCTTCTGAACTTTGCTGCAATGCTCCTGACGCTGGGCGGTGGAATTTTATTTGCCCATACTTACCTGAAAAGCAGATCGTTATGGTTGTCTTCCATTGAGCATGCCCTTTATGGCGATTTCATTTTCACTATAGGACTCGGTTACTTCATGTACAGCGGTGCGGTGCGGTAACGAGTGTCGCCCGTGCCTCCATCCCCTGGTTGGTGCACTCGCTTCGAACCAGGAGCACCAGGTACAGAAGAGTGAGCGGGTGAGCGGTGATTATTCACGCAAAGACGCGAAGGCGCGAAAAAAACACATCCGGATCATACTTTTTATGCGAGGTCCCTCTGATCAGATTCCACCTTCTGGCAAGATCTTTGCCCATGGTTCTTCATATGACATATCTCGATCATTCCCTTTGAAAGTATTCATTTGAGTCCGCCTAAAATGTTTCACAGTGCACACTCCAAACTGCCCATAATGTACCGGTGCCGTCATCAACTTGGCGCTCAACCGGCCGCGGAATCCTATCCAACTCGAAGGGCTCAATGCCCTTGGTCTCAAGCCGACATCTTTACCGTGCAACCCCACGGCCGGATTAGCAGGAAAGGGATGGGGACGCCCCCCCCAATATCCCTACCCCGGCAAATTGGATGCGGAATGTAAGTTCAAGGCTATCTACACCCTGGCTAGCGCCGGTGTGACGATTTTATTGAGTTTTGCAAGAGACTCGCGAAATTGGCAACAAAGAAATAACAGCTCCTGCTGCTCTTACGATGACAAGGACATGTGACACCGTCTAACGTCGACAGACAGGTATAGCGAAATGCAATCATGGGGCGGTCGAGTCAGTCTTTGAAAATTGGCCTCCCACTTTGCGGTGAGCTTATCTGTAATTATATTTGTTGCTTTACGGGGCGGATGGTAAACGGGGATATGCGCATCTCTGCGGACGACGGCGGGCATCACTCCAGTGCTCCCTTTGGTACGCTTTAACTTCAACGATAGGAGAATATTCATGTTGGCGTCCTGGGGACGGTGGGTTTACCGCTTTCGCTGGTGGGTGCTGATCATTGCGGTGCTTTCCCTGGGACCTGCCGTCTGGCTTATAAGCAAAGGGGGACATCTCGACTCGGTATTCGTCCCACCCAACGCCGAGTCCGGACGAGCCCTCGACCTGACTAAAAAGGAGCTGCCTCCAACTCTCACATCTTTTGGCCTTATTTTTCGAAACCCATCTCTCGGCGCCAATGACCCGGACTTTCAGGCTGAGGTCGAGCGCGCCGTGACACCGCTGCGCAATGACCCGCGCGTCGCAAACGTTAGCACCGCCTACGATACGGCTGTTGTAGATCACCGGTCTATTTCCGGCGATGGGCACAGTACGATTGTCAAGGTGGAACTCAAGGATGATTCCGCGGGCGAAACTGTGCTTGCGATGGACATTTATCCGAAATTACGCGCCAAAGTGCAATCCGACACGCTGGAAGTGGTCGCGTTCGGCGTACTGCCGCGCCTCCACGATTTTACCGTCATACCGGAGAAAGATATCAAGCGCGCCGAACTGCTTGTCCTTCCGCTGGTGGGGCTACTCCTGGTTCTCGTGTTCGGATCTGTGCTCGCGGCCGCACTGCCGCTTGCGGTCGGCCTGCTCGCAGTAACCGGTGGCATGGCCGGCACGCTGGCGCTGGCCCACATCACCCCCGTCCTGGTATTCGCCACCAGCATCGTCGTCATGGTGGGCCTTGGCGTCGCCATCGACTACTCGCTCTTCATCGTCAGCCGGTTTCGGGAGGAAGCACACCTGCATCCTGTCCCCGATGCCCTGGCGCACACCATGGAGACTACCGGGCGAGCGATTCTGTTCTCGGGAGGGACGGTCGCAATCGGGTTGCTCGCTATGTTGTTCCTGGGGCTCGGACCCTTGAGTTCCATGGGCTTGGCTGGAACCATTGTTGTGACCTTTTCGGTCCTCTACGCCATGACCTTTCTCCCGGCGCTGCTCGCCATCCTGGGGGATAAGATCGATGCCTGGGGCCTTCCATTCATACGTGTCGGTATGCCTGGCCATGGTGGCGCGGGATTCTGGCACCACCTGGCGACTATGGTGATGGCGCATCCCTGGCGGGTGCTCCTGCCGGCGACTGTTTTTCTCCTCTTGCTCGGCATGCCATTCCAGCATATTCGGCTTAGCCCCAGCGGTGTCTCCGGATTGCCGACGACGGCAGAATCCCGCCAAGGCGATGAACTGTTGCACCGTGAGTTCCAGGAAGTCGACACCAACCCTATCGTCGTGGTGGTCCAATATGGAGGCCGTTCTCCCCTGACCACCGAGCACGTGGGCAGGATCTATGACCTGAGCCGCTGGCTGGCAATGCTCCCCAACATCACCCGCGTGGATAGCCTCGTGGATCTGGACCCTTCCATCAGCCGCGGTGAGTACCAGCAGATCCTCACTTCACCGCAGGCCCAGCTCCCGTCCGGCGTGCAGCTTGCTCTTAAACGGACGGTGGGCGTTGACATCGTGATGCTTGTCGCTCAAACGTCTCTACACGCAGGCAGTGATGAGGCGCTTAACCTCGTCCGGACGATCCGAGGGTCGCATCCTCCGGTGGACGGCTACCTCATGGTTACTGGAGAAAGCGCGTTCCATCTCGATTTCATTGAGGCCATGAAACGGAATACGCCCATTGCGATCGGGTTCATCGTCCTGGTAACCTACCTGTTGCTCTTCCTGCTTCTTGGCTCTTTTTTGCTCCCTCTTAAGGCCGTGCTGATGAACACGCTATCCGTCAGCGCCTCCTATGGCGCCCTGGTCTGGATTTTTCAGGACGGTCATTTGGCCCGGTGGCTCCACTTCACGCCGGGTCACATCGAGACAACAACTCCTATTATCATGTTTTGCGTCCTGTTTGGCCTATCGATGGACTACGAGGTGCTGCTGCTCAGCAGGGTACGCGAGGAGTACGAGCGGACAGGCGACAACACTCGATCTGTGGCGCGAAGTTTGGAGCGCACCGGCCGACTGATTACAGGAGCTGCATCCATCATGGCCGCGGTGCTGTTCGCCTTCGGGTTCGCCGACATGGTGGTCATCAAGGCGATGGGCATCGGGATGGGAATTGCCGTTGTGGTGGACGCAACCATCGTGCGCGCCTTGCTTGTCCCGGCGACCATGCGACTGCTTGGCCGTTGGAATTGGTGGGCCCCTGGGCCTCTGGCTCGCCTGTACAGGCGTCTGGGCTTCGGGGAGAGCAGACGGCCTCGCGCCCGGTAGCTATCGTCCATCCGGGAACTTTTGATGGAATACTAGCGGTTTCCGGATGGAAACTATTTAGGTAAGCCCTCCAACACGGTGCTGCTGCGACATTTAGAAGTGGATAACTGCGGCCGAATTCGGGGGGCGAAGTGGCATGCGTGTATGCTGCCGGCGGCAACGCTCTCGCGGGTATAGCTGATGAGATGGTAGGCGACCAGGGCTATCTGGAAGATATTCTCGATAAGGCCCTGGCGTAACTGTGTTCGGAACATTTTCCAAAACACGCGGCGATAATCGCTGCAGATTCCTACATGCCAGATCAGTCGGGCGAAGATTGAAAAGGCGCGGCGGAGATTGCGCGGCGTGGCCTGGCGCAGGGGGAATCTGGGACGGCGGCGATTGGGGTAGGTTTTTATAGCTTGAGTGGCATAGCGCTGATAGAGCGCTTCGGGCTCGTACACTTTGGAGATGAGGTCTCGCCAGTCGGCAACCACTTTCTCATAGGGTCGGAGGAACTTGACATTAGAGTCGCGGCTTTCGTCAAAAACAATCCGGCCGGCCTGTTCAAGGCGCTTGTAGAGCGGGGTCTTAGGCAGAGCGTAGAGGATGTTTAAAGTATGGACCGGCGTCTGCGAGGCCCGGATGAAGTCGGCGAGTATCAGTGGGGTTTTCTCGGTATCCGTGTCGAACCCCATGATGAGGCCCACAGCCACCTCCATCCCATAGCGGTTGAGCGTGTCGATAGCGCCAAGGATCGGCATTTGGAGGTTGAAGGTTTTCTTGATGGCGCGCAGAGCTTCGGATTCGGGACTTTCAATTCCGCAAAAGACATTAGTGAAATAGGAATCCCGCATGCGCTCGAGGATGTCCGGGTGCTGCGCCAGGCCCAGTGTCGCTTCGCAGGACAGGCGCACCTGACAGTCCCATTTATCCTGCCATATCACCAGGTGATCGAGCAATTCCCGGGTCACCTTGGGATCGGCGATGAAATTGTCGTCCACAAAATGGACCGAAGGAGCACCGCCGGCCGCCAGGATATCCAGTTCGCGGATAACTTGCGCAGGGGTCTTATAGCGGGCACGGCGACCATAGAGGATTGGGACGTCGCAGAACTCACATCCGTTAGGGCAGCCGCTGGAGAACTGCACCGAGCAGAGGAAGTAGTCGCGGATATCGATCAGGTGATAGGCTGGTGTGGGAAACCCGGTCATTGGCAGGCGTTGTGAGGTGCGGAGTATGATCTGTTGCGGGGGGCGGCCGGGGTTTTGGTCGATGAGCTCGAAGATCTCTAATGTCGCGTCACCGACTTCTCCAACGTGGATGATGTCGGCTTCCGGATACCATTCCGGCGCGGAGGAGGCCGACGCGCCGCCAAGTACGACGGACCTGCCCGCCCTGTGAGCCCGGTCAATCACATCGCAAATGCTTTCCCGCTGGATGTGCATACCCGAGGTAAACACTGCATCCGCCCAGCGCATATCGTCCTCGGTGGCGGGTTGAGTGTTCTCGTCGATGAACCTGGTCTGCCACTCTTCAGGCATCAGTGCGGCAATGAGAAGGAGCCCCTGTGGAGGCATGAACGCCTTGACATTGCCCACCAGTGGGAAAGCGTAGTTGAACGTAGCAAATGACCACTTATACTCGGGAAACACACACAGTATCCGGCGCGCGTGTTTGGGTGTGAAACGAAAAGCGGAATTTTGCATAGTCATTTTTTGTGTCTCCATAGCAGAACCTTTACAGTTATTAACGTAGGGCTGGTGGATTAATGATGATTCAGACACCCGCCTGTCGACGCTGGTCCATCCCGATCTGCACCGGGTCGGCCGAAGTTGCGAGTCCGAAACTATGGATCGCTCGCAATAGAGCCATTGTCGGCCACAGGTTACGATAATTATGATAGACCAGGTATAGCTTTCCCGCAAACCCTGCCCCTGTTGGATAATCTTCCTCCCAGCCGATACCCGGCCGATAGCTTGTGAGCAAAAACTCGATACCGCGCCTTACTGCAGGGTCCGTTATTGGCCGGGAACCGGCGGCAAGAAGGCCCTCAACTGCCCATGCAGTCTGAGAGGGCGTACTTTCCGATCGCGGCACGAAATGTCCCGCAAGGTCCGATTTGCACGACTCTCCCCACCCTCCATCCGGATTTTGCACCGAGCGTAGCCATTTACAGCCTCTCTGTACAGCTCGTGAGTCATCTTCTCTCACCCCGACTGCACCATAACCGAGGAGCGCCCCCCAGGTTCCGTATATATAGCTTATTCCCCAACGCCCCCACCACGATCCATTGCGTCCCTGATGGGTATCCAGCCAGGCAAGGGCCCGACGGCTTGCGGGAGCAGCGCGGCAATCGCTTAGACCGCTGATAAAAGCCAGTGTGCGCCCCGTCATATCGGCCGAACTCGGATCAATCATCGCGCGACGCATATCGTTGAAGGGCAGCCGTTCCAAAAGCTGTTTCGAGCTGTTGACGTCGAATGCGCTAAAACCGCCATCCCGATTCTGCATCCCCAAAACCCATTGAACCCCTCGAGCGAATGCCTCACGAGCCCTCCTTCTTTGCGCCCCTTCCAGCTCGCGGATGGCGGTGAGAACAGCGCAGGTATCATCGACATCCGGATAAAAGCGATTGACAGCCTGAAACCCCCAGGCGCCACCGCGCATTTTGGGCGAGTGTTGCCAAAGATCGGGGAAGCTGGTGATCTCGCGATCCAGTAGCCACTCGACGGCCTGCGCCAGGGAATGGTTGGTATCCGCTACTCCGAGCCGGCGCAAGGCCGTGACGTTGAGGGCTGTATCCCACACCTTAGAAGTACACGGCTGCATATGCAATTCGCCGTTATGGTCAACAATGAAACTTCTCAGGCCCTGCTTCATGGAGCCAATTTGTGATTCGTCCTCCGGCCGGCCAAGTGCCGAGAGCGCGAGCATCGAGAAGATTGTCGACAGGATGTAGCTGCCAAGGGTGCCGTCAGCCTCGAGCCGTTCATAAATGAAGCGGCGGCATGCCTCTATCGCACGCTGTCGAACTCCGATTGCGCAGCTTAGATTTCCGAGTACGGTTGCACGATTGAAAAGCCGTTGCGCCGGCCGTGCGAAAGGATGACAGCGTGGCAAAATTCGAAAATGATGTGGGGCGAGCAGGCCCCGCATTTCTGAGGCAAGGTGAAGCTCGCGATTGGCCTCTATTGCTGAAAGCAGCATGATAGCCGGCATATGCACGCGTGTGAAGCTGACCAGGTCATAAACGCTCAAGGGCGACTTGCCCGACAGCAGCATGATTTCGGGAGGCAGGCTTGGCACTGCCGACCAGGGCATTATGCCGAGGGCGGCCAATGTGATGCGCGTCAGATTCGACAGGTGCTGCTCGTCACGCATCGCGGAAAGGAAGTCCCTGGCGCGGGAGACTGCCTGAGAGTCTGGAGGGCGCCCCGCCAGCCGCAACGCCAGGTAAGCTTCGAGTGTGGTGCTGAAGTCGCCGGGATGCTCGGGGTAAAGCGCGAAGCCGCCGTTGGGCAGTTGACGGCGTTCAATTCCCGTCGCGAGGCTTTCTACAATGTAGTGGTCGGTGGGGGGGAAAAGAGTTTCGACTATTATTGCGTAGGAATCGGGGAGGACGCTGCCTTCGAGCATGTAGCTCCAGCTGCCGTCGGCGGACTGCTGTGCCGTGAACACCTGGCGGACATCCTCTAGTGTCGACATGATGGAACTCCGCATGGCGCGGATGTGATCGAGAGCAATGATTTGCATAGATACTGTTCTCAACGGCTCCGAGGCTATAATTCGAAAATCACAATGCCTTGTTAAACGGGTCCTTTCGTCTTCACAATGGTACTTTGTGTTTTCAGAAGAAGGCCCAATGCCCTGTGGCGCATCATCGTATAGAATTTACGATATCGTTCCAGTAGCTCGATCGGTAAGGCAGAACAAAAATTGGCCTGCGAGTTTATGGGTTTGTGAGAGAGCGTGATGACTCACAGAACTCGCCGAGATGCGTGAAACCTCACGAAAAACACGACGCTTGCTCACGCCGGGTGCGCAAAGCAAAGCCTGCGCAACACTCAAGAAATTCTTGAATATGATAATCAAGGTGCGGGTCAATGCCGGGCTTCGGAGGTCGGGATGATCAGTCATATACGAAGGAGTGCAGCGCAATATGCCCCTCGGTACTGAGGAACCTTTCGAAGGTAAACCTGATCGATTCCTCATCATCGATTACAAGAATTCTCGCACTCATTCCCCCGCCCCTTCACCGCTTCGATTAGCCGGTAAATCGATTATGACCCTGGTAAATTCCCCTTTGGCACTCTCGAAGCTGAGCTGCCCACCATGATCTGCGATGATTCTTTGAGTGATGTTCAACCCAAGGCCGGTCCCTTTCCCGAACGGCTTTGTGGAAAATAACGGCTTCGTCAGCATCGGGAGTTCATGGGCGGAAATTCCGACTCCTTGATCGTAAAATACAATCCGCACATACGGGCGGTCGCTGATAGTTACTTTCTCGCCGGTGATTTCGAAGCGTTTCTTTTTATGCCTTCCAGGATACTTCTCGTTTAAGGCGTAGCGCGCATTGTTTATGATATTTATAAAACCCTGCTGGATCTGCTGAAGGTTGGCATCCACTTGAGGAAGGTCGTCGGGAAGATCTATTTTTAGATCGATACCCTCCTTCCGGATTTGCGCCTGGGTTAGAATAATGGATTCTTCAAGAACGGCAGGGACG
>Ga0116134_1001746_pt1 | contig 10851 bp, 9 predicted proteins | sample June2015DPH_19_5_FD_89737 | JGI IMG/M metagenome (GOLD analysis project Ga0116134, IMG submission 89737) | Peatland microbial communities from SPRUCE experiment site at the Marcell Experimental Forest, Minnesota, USA - June2015DPH_19_40 | ecosystem: Environmental > Terrestrial > Soil > Wetlands >...
CTCTCGGTTCACACGGTCGTCAGCTTCGATTTCGCCGTCGGCATCGTCCCGGGCTGGCACACCACGATCTTCCCGCCGTACTTTGTCGCGGGCGCCATCTATTCCGGCTTCGCCATGGTGCTTTGTCTTGCGATTCCAATCCGCGCGATTTACGGACTCCAGGATTTCATCACCATGCGGCATCTCGAAAACGCGGCCAAGGTTATGCTCGCCACCGGCCTCATCGTCGCCTACGGCTATGGCATGGAGGCGTTCATGGGCTGGTACAGCGGCAGCCAGTTTGATTCGTTCCTGCTCTGGAACCGGCTGCACGGCCCGTACCGGTTGGCGTACGCCGCGTTGCTCGGCTGCAACATTTTTATCCCGCAAGTTCTCTGGCTGAAGAAGTTCCGCGTCTCCACCGGTTGGCTCTGGCTTATCTCGTTCGTGGTGCTGGTCGGCATGTGGCTGGAGCGCTTCATTATCGTCGTAGTTAGTTTGAGCCGCGACTTCCTGACTTCTTCCTGGGGCATGTATTACCCGACTAAGTGGGATTGGATGACTTTCGCCGGTACCATTGGCATGTTTCTGACTGCCATGTGGCTGTTCGTGCGCATCCTTCCGATGATTTCCATCTTCGAATTGCGTACCTTGCTGCCGGAGTCGCATGTGCACGAAGGGGCGGAGGTGAAACAGTGAGCGATTTGTCAGGCAATGGTCCGATTTCCGATTCTCCGATCTATGATCCTCCGATCTTTGGACTGATGGCCGAATTCGACTCGGCGCAAGAACTGGTAGACGCCGCCCACAAGACTCACGAAGCGGGTTACCAGAAGATCGATGCCTACAGCCCGTTCCCCATCGAGGGCCTGGCCGAAGCCATCGGCTTTCACAAGAACGCCGTGCCCCTCGTCGTCCTCATCGGCGGACTCATCGGCGGGATCTCGGCGTACGCGCTCCAGTATTGGGTTGCAGTGATCACCTATCCGGTCAACGTCGGCGGACGCCCGTATCACTCGTGGCCTTCGTTCATCATCGTGACCTTCGAACTGACGATTCTCTTCGCGGGACTTTCCTCGGCTATCGGCATGATTATCCTGAACGGCCTTCCCATGCCATATCATCCGGTGTTCAACGTGCCGGAGTTCGCCAAGGCTTCGGAAAATAAATTCTTCCTGGTCGTCTTTTCGAGTGACCCGAAATATGATGCGGCCAGCACGCGCTCGTTTCTCAACGGCCTCGCGCCACGAATGATCGCGGAGGTGCCAAGCTAGCCATGGGTGCCACGCGTAACCTCCGAAAAGTTTTGCCTGCGTTGCTGGCGCTGATCGCAGTGACCGCGGGCTGCCGCATCGACATGCACATACAGCCGTATTACCGGACCATGGCGAAGAGCGATTTTTTCGCTGACGACCGCTCTGCCCGCTTGCCGGTCGAGGGCACGGTCGCGCGCGGTGATCTCCGCGCAGACACTTACTTCTACACGGGAAAAATGGGCAACGCTCCCGGCGACTATCTGCCGTTCCCTGTGACGAAGGAAGTTCTTGACCGCGGACGCGAGCGTTTCAACATCAACTGCACGCCGTGTCACGGACGCGTCGGCGATGGCAATGGCTTCATTCCCACGCGTGGATTCCGCCGTCCGCCGTCGTATCACATCGAGCGTCTGCGCAAAGTTCCGATCGGCTACTTCTTCGACGTCATGACCAACGGCTTCGGCGTGATGCCCGAATATGGCACGCAGGTTGCGCCGCGCGATCGCTGGTGCATTGCCGCTTACATCCGCGCACTGCAACTGAGCCAGAATGCAACTTCGAGCGACGTTCCTGCCGGACAGAAAGTTCCGTCACCTCCGCCGCAGTTCCGCGATATCGGCAACGGAGCCACGTTGCCAGAAGTAGCGCCCGCGCCGCCCGCAACCGAAGGGGAGCCCAAATGACCACGGCCCCAGTGAAGATGAACAAGTCGGACCTGATGGCTCCGCCCGTGGCCCAGACCATGCAGCAGCGGTCGCTCGTCATTGGCGTGATCGCTGCCATTGTTTCCGTCGTCGGCGCTTTCCTTGCTCCCGGCAGTTTTTATTCCGCCTACCTTATCGGCTTCATGTTCTGGCTCGGTCTTTCGCTCGGGTGCATGGCCATCCTAATGCTTTACCACCTGGTCGGTGGGGCGTGGGGCACGGTGATTCGCCGCATCCTGGAATCGGGCATGATGACGCTGCCCCTCATGTTCTTCCTCTTTATTCCGATTCTGCTGAATCTGCCGAAGCTATACTTTTGGGCCTGGCCGGGTGTGCTGGCCGACCCGAAGACCGATCCGAAGATCGCGGAAATCGCGCACAGCTATCTCAACTTCAACGGCATCCTGCTGCGCTACATCGTGTACTTCATCATCTGGATCGGGATGGCTTACTTCCTGAATCGCTGGTCCACCGAGCAGGACTCGATCGCGGGCCAGAGCACGCTGCGCTTTCGCGCCATGAGTTCGATTGGACTTGTCATCTACTCGCTTACTATTTCCTTCGCTGTGATCGACTGGGTGATGTCGCTGCAGGCGCGCTGGATCTCAACCATCTACGGGCTGCTCTTCATCGCGGGCGAAGCGCTCTCCGCCTTCTGCTTCTGCGTGGTCATCGAGAGCATCCTCGGCAAGCGCAAGCCTATGTCCGAGTACCTCACCGATACCGAAGTCCACGACCACGGCAAGTTCATGCTCGCCTTCGTCATGGTATGGGCTTACTTCAATTTCTCGCAGTGGCTCATCATCTGGGCCGGCAACCTGCCGGAAGAAATTCCGTGGTACGTGCGGCGTATGAATGGCGGATGGGAGTATGTCGGCTTGTTCCTCGTGTTGTTCCACTTCGCCGTGCCTTTCGCGCTCTTGCTTTCGCGCCAGTTGAAGCGCAAGGCTCGCACGCTGGTGTGGCTCGCGTCGTGGCTCATATTCATGCGCATCGTCGATATCTTTTGGCACATAGAACCGGCGTCGCATCCTACGTTTCACGTAAGCTGGCTGCATTTCACAGTCGTCGCGGGAATTGGCGGTCTTTGGATGGCTTATTTCTTTCACAACCTGAGATCGCGTCCGCTGCTCGCCGTCAACGCGCCCCAGACCTTGAGACTTCTGGAGCCGTCGCATGAGTAACGAAACATGGGTACCGAAACATGAGTAACAAAATATGAGTGACGAGATGACGAACCACGGCCACTCTGGCCACGAAACCGAGTACGAACACGAAGACTTGGGTACGCGCAGCGCCTTTGCCTTTATGATCGGCCTCGCGATCGTTGGCGTAGTCATTTATTTCATCATCGTCGGCATGTACTCGTTCCTCGATAGATACGAACGGTCGCAGATGGCCACCGCCAGTCCGCTGGTTACTTCGAAGGGTGCGATATCGCGTGTGGTCACGCAGGCGGACATGGATAAAGCGTTCAAAGACAATGGCGCCCCTATGCTCGAAACCGATGAGCGCGGCCAGTTTCGTGACTTCCTGATCAATCAGGAGAACCAACTCAACAGCTACGGCTGGGTCGACGAAAAAGATGGCGTGGCGCATATTCCGATCGAGCGCGCCATGGAGTTAACCGTGCAGCGCGGATTGCCGGTCTATCCGCAGAGCAGCGCGGATGCAAACAAAACGCCGGCAAGCAAGACGCCAGCAGCAAGGTAGAGACGCGGCGAGCCCCGTCTCTACGCGAAGTAACTGCTCCAGCCGGACAGCTGGAAAAGGAAAAAGCAGTGCGTAGTAAAAGCAGTTTCGCCAACTCGATCGCCGTAGCAACTTTTCTGCTGATGCTCTCGGCCGCTCCACTTTTTGCGCAGGTCCCGCGCGGTCCCATCATGGGCGGCGGCATCATGAGTCCGCCCGTGAACCAGCGTCCCCCGGGGCTTGAATTCGTCGGCATCGAGCAACATCTCAACGCCGAAGTTCCCGTCGATCTCGAATTTCGCGACGAACTCGGCAACCCTGTCAAACTCGCCGACTACTTCGGCCACGGACGCCCCGTCATCCTGAACCTGGGTTACTACCAGTGCCCCATGCTCTGCAGCGAACTTCTGCAAGGCCTGGTCGGTTCGATGAAAGCACTGACCTTTAATATAGGCCAGGATTTTGACATCGTCACCGTGAGCTTCGACCCGCGCGAAACCACGGAAATGGCCGCCGCAAAAAAACGCGACATGATGAAGCGCTACGGACGCCCCAATGCCGATAAAGGCTGGCACTTCCTCACCGGCAAGGCTGACCAGATCAATGCGCTCACCAAAGCGGTGGGCTTTCAATATCAGTTCGATCCAAAAACCGAGCAGTACGCCCACGCCGCCGCCATCGTTATGCTGACGCCCGATCACCACGTTTCGGGATACTTCTATGGCGTCGAGTTCTCTCCCAAGGATCTGCGCCTCGGACTGGTGCAGGCCTCGCAAAACAAGATTGGCAATATCGGCGACCAGGTGCTGCTCTACTGCTATCACTACGATCCCAGGACTGGAAAATACGGCGCCGTCGTCGCCAATATTTTGAAGCTGGCGGCGCTCGGTACCATGCTCATTCTGGGAACATTTGTGTTCGTCATGTTCCGTGCCGATCGTCGTACTGATCTAGGCGCGGCGCACGGCGAACCGGGGCGAGTGAAGTAATTATGTCGAAATATCTACCTTTGTGGCCCGATCAGGCCTCGACCATGGCAGGCCAGGTGGATGCGCTCTACATCTATCTGCTCCTGGTCGCCGGCGTCATGACCACGCTCATCTTTGTCGCGGTCACAGTGCTGGCGATCAAGTATCGTCGCGTAGCCGGCCGCGAAGCCCAACAGATCGAAGGCTCCACGATCCTCGAAATCAGTTGGTCGATCATCCCTTTCTTTGTGATGCTGACCTTCTTCATCTGGGGCGCAGTCATCTACTTCAGGGAGCGCACGCCTCCCGCCGACTCCACCGAAGTTTACGTCGTCGCCAAGCAGTGGATGTGGAAGTTCGAGCATATGGAAGGGCAGCGCGAGATCAACGAGCTGCATGTCCCCGTCGGACAGAACATCAAGCTCATCATGACCTCGCAAGACGTGATTCACAGCTTCTTCGTCCCGGCATTCCGCCTGAAGCAGGACGTGCTGCCCGGCCGCTACACCACGCTCTGGTTCAAGGCCACCGTGCCCGGCCACTATCATTTGTTCTGCGCCGAATATTGCGGGACGATGCACTCCGGAATGGGCGGCGACATCGTCGTGATGGCGCCGCAGGATTACGCGCAGTGGATGGCGGGCGGAAGCTCTCCGCCCTTGCAGGAAACCGGCAAGCAGTTATTCGCCACGCTTGGATGCGCCACCTGCCATCGTTTCGATGTGCAGGGCCGCGGCCCCGACCTCACCGGTGTCTACAACAAACCGGTTCTGCTCGAAGACGGACGCACCGTGATTGCCGATGAGAACTACGTTCGTGAGTCCATCCTCAATCCCACCGCAAAGATCGTGAACGGTTTCAAACCGGTGATGCCCACCTTTCAGGGCATCGTCAGCGACGAGCAGTTGAACGCGCTGGTGGCTTATGTCAAATCGTTAGCCCAGCCACCCCCGGGAACCGCCGGGCTGCAGAACCAGTCCGCCGCTTCCCCGGCACAACTCCAGAAGACGCAGGTGCAATAGTCATGGCGAGCACAGTAATTCCGGCGAATCGAGCTCCGGCTCCAAAGCTGAACTATCTCAACAACGGGCACACGCTCAAGTCCTGGCTGTTGACCACCGACCACAAGCGGATCGCGATCCTTTATCTGATTTCAGTGACGACGTTTTTCTTTCTCGGCGGTTTCTTTGCCATGCTCATCCGCCTCGAGTTACTGACGCCACAAGGCGACCTGATGCAGGCCGATACCTATAACAAGGTGTTCACCATGCACGGCATGATCATGGTGTTCTTTTTCCTGATCCCCGTGGTGCCGGCGGTGCTGGGCAACTTCCTGGTGCCGCTCATGATCGGCGCGAAGGATCTGGCCTTCCCGCGCATCAATCTGCTGAGCTGGTATCTCTACATGGTTGGCGGCATCATGATTTCGCACGTCATGCTGACGGGCGGCGTCGACACCGGCTGGACTTTCTACAGCCCATTCAGCACCGAATACACCAACACCAAGATTGTCGAGGCCGGACTCGCCGCCTTCTTTGCCGGCTTCTCCTCCATCTTCACCGGACTGAACTTCATCGTCACCATCCACCGCATGCGCGCTCCCGGCCTCACTTGGAGCCGGTTGCCGCTGTTCATCTGGGCCAACTACGCCACCAGCCTCATCATGATCCTGGGCACGCCGGTCATCGCCATCACCATCGTGCTTGTGGCCGTCGAGCGCCTCTTCCATCTCGGCATCTTCGATCCCAGGCTCGGCGGAGACCCGCTCCTGTTCCAGCACCTGTTCTGGTTCTACTCCCATCCCGCCGTCTACATCATGATCCTGCCTTCGATGGGCGTGATCAGCGAGCTTATTGCCTGCTTCGCGCGCAAGCGCGTGTTCGGTTACAAGTTCGTGGCGCTGTCGAGCATCGCCATTGCCGTCCTGGGATTCCTGGTGTGGGCGCATCACATGTTCGTCGCTGGCATCTCGCTCTATGCCGCGCTGATCTTTTCATTCCTGACATTCTTCATCGGCGTGCCCTCGGCGGTTAAAGTGTTCAACTGGACGGCTACGCTCTACAAGGGTTCGATTACTTACGCCACGCCCATGCTCTACGCGTTCGGATTCATCGGGCTTTTCACCATCGGCGGATTGACCGGGCTCTTTCTCGCTACCCTCGGTATCGACGTTCACGTCACCGACACTTACTTCGTCGTCGCCCACTTCCACTACGTCATGGTAGGTGGTGTCTTGATGGGATATCTCGGAGGCATGCATTTTTGGTGGCCGAAAATCAGCGGCCGCATGTATCCGGAAAGCTGGGCGAAACTTTCGGCGCTGCTCGTGTTCGCCGGTTTCAACCTGGCGTTCTTTCCGCAATTCATTCTCGGCTACGTCGGCATGCCGCGCCGCTACTGGCAGTATCCGCCGGAGTTCCAGGTGTTGAACGTGCTCTCGACCGCCGGCGCCAGCATCCTCGCCGTCGGCTATCTTCTGCCCATGATTTATTTCCTCTGGTCGCTGCGCTACGGGCCGATCGCCGAAGCCAATCCCTGGCATGCCGCTGGTTTGGAGTGGCAGACAACGTCGCCGCCGCCCACCTTCAATTTTGACGAAACCCCCGTCGTGACCTGGGAAGCCTATAACTACGAGGAGATCCCAGACAAGGAACTGGAGGCTCCCGTTGCACGATAGCCCAACGACCGCCGGTCCAGTTACGACCCCAGTTACGACCCCAGTAACGACCCCAGTTACGACGACGGAACACGAAGCTCACAATCCAGCGCTGCTCCACCACTTCGCCGACGCTCAGCAACAGAAGAACGCTGCCTCGCTTGGCATGTGGCTGTTCCTGGTGACTGAAATCATGTTCTTCGGCGGCATGTTCTGCGCCTATCTCGTCTATCGCCTCGCGCACTTCAACGCCTTCGCGGCTGGCAGCCAGCAGCTCAGCATCGCGATGGGAGCCACTAATACCGCTGTCCTGATCATCAGTTCGGTTACGGTTGTGTTGGCGGTGAAAGCGGCGGAGTTAGGCAAGCGCAAAGTGCTGGTCGGCTATCTCGTCGTTACCGTGTTACTGGGCATGACCTTTCTCGTCATCAAGGGTTTCGAGTATCGCGAAAAATTCGAGAAGCATCACGTGCCCGGCCCAACCTTCAAGTTCACGGATACGTTTGACGACAACGGCAGGCAAATCCCGGTCAACCCGAAGGAAGCCGAGCTCTTTTTCTCGCTCTATTTCGCCATGACCGGCATGCATGCCCTGCACATGATCATAGGCTGCGGGCTTTTTAGCGTCCTGGCTGTCCTCGCATGGAAAGGACATTACTCGCCCGGCTACTTCACGCCCATAGAAAACGCGGGATTGTACTGGCACCTGGTCGATATCATCTGGATTTATCTGTTCCCGTTGTTGTACCTGATAAGTCGGCATTCCTGACGGAAGCGCGCAGCGGAATAGACTGAGAACTGACAGCTGAGAACTGAGATCTTTTTATGGCGGAACACGAAGAACACACTAGTCGCTCGCAAGGATTTTACATAGCCATTGGCCTGATCCTACTCGTCCTGACAGCAACAACGGTCGGAGCCGCCTTCGTGAACCTTGGTCCCTTCAACCCAGTGGTTGCGTTGCTCATCGCCACCATCAAAGCCACGGTCGTCGTGCTCTTCTTCATGCACGTAAAAGGCGCGAGCGAAAAGCTGACCGGGGTTGTAGTCGTCGCCGGATTCTTCTTTCTAGCGATTCTGCTATCGCTGTCATTGGCCGATTACTTGACTAGATCCTGGCGGTAATCCCATCTTGTGTGGCGCGGACACTCCTGTCCGCGAAAAGGTCGCCATAAAGGCACCCCTTCCACGCGTCGCAACCTATACGCTTGCAATCCGACCTCTGAATTCTGAATTCTGAATTCCAACCTCCCCAACCCCCTTGCGCCCAGCGCCCGCATCCTCGAAGATGTCTGTAGCCTATGCCGCCAGACATCGCTCCACCTCCGGCCCATTCCGCGCAGCTCGATGCCTCCGCGCTTGAAGCCGCTCTCCGCCGCCATCTTCGCGGAGAGGTTCGCTTCGACTCCGGCAGCCGAGCGCTCTATGCCACCGACGGCTCCAACTATCGCCAGGTCCCGATCGGCGTCGTAATTCCTCGAGACAAAGAAGACGTGCTCTCTACCGTTGCCCTCTGTCGCGACCACCGCGCTCCGCTGCTCGCGCGCGGCGGAGGTACATCACTCGCCGGCCAATGTTGTAACGCCGCCGTCATCCTCGACTTTTCGAAGTACATGGCGAGCATTCTGGAAATCGATCCGGCGCGCCGCATCGCCCGCGTCGAACCGGGAGTCGTCCTCGATCGCCTTCGCGCCGAAGCCGAGAAGCACCACCTCACTTTCGCGCCCGATCCTGCGACCCACGAACGCTGCACTCTCGGAGGCATGATCGGCAACAACTCCTGCGGCGTGCACTCGATCATGGCCGGCAAAACGGACGACAACATCGAATCGCTTGAGGTCCTCACCTACGGCGGGCAGCGCATGCACGTCGGCGCGACCAGCACCGAAGACTTCGAACGCTTTATTCGCGAAGGTGGCCGGCGCGCCGAAATCTATACCGGGCTCAAATCCCTCGCCGACCGTTGCGGCGAGCAAGTCCGCCGCCAGTTTCCCAACATCCCGCGCCGTGTTTCCGGATTCAACCTCAACCACCTGCTCCCCGAAAGCGGCTTTCACGTGGCCCGCGCGCTCGTCGGCTCCGAAGGAACGTGCGTCACGGTTCTCGAAGCCACTTGCCGGCTGGTCGAAAGTCCGCCCGCGCGCGTGCTGCTCGTCATCGGATGGCCCGACGTTTACATCTGCGCCGACCACGTCCCCGAGATCATGGAGCACCACCCCATCGGCCTCGAAGGCTTTGACGAAATCATGGTCGCCGCGAGCCGCCGCAAGGGCGTGAACCTCGATGGCCTTGCCATGCTGCCCGAAGGTTGTGGCTGGCTGATGGTCGAGTTCGGCGCCAACACTGCCGCCGAAGCCGAATTGCAGGCGCTCAATTTGATGCAGACGCTCGATCGCTCAGCGGCTCCGCCGAATATGCGCCTGTTCACCGACCAAAAACAAGCCAAGCGCATCTGGGACGTCCGCGAGTCCAGTCTGGGCGTGACTTCGCACGTCCCCGGCGAACCGCTGCACTGGGAAGGCTTCGAAGATTCCGCGGTCGCGCCCGAAAAACTCGGCGCCTACCTCCGCGACCTGCGCCGGCTGATGCAGGACTTCCACTACGGCGGCTCGTTCTACGGACACTTCGGCCACGCCTGCGTGCACACCCGCATGGACTACGATCTGGAATCCGCCGAAGGCGTGCGCAAGTTCCGCCAGTTCATGGAAGAGGCCGCCGACCTCGTGGTCCGCTACGGCGGCTCGATCTCGGGCGAACACGGAGACGGCCAGGCTCGCGGTGAACTTCTTCCCAAAATGTTTGGCCCCGAACTCATGCAAGCCTTCCGCGAGTTCAAATCGCTCTGGGATCCCGATTGGAAGATGAACCCGGGCAAACTGATCAATCCCTATCGCCTCGACGAAAATCTCCGCCTCGGCGCCGGTTACGATCCCTGGCAGCCCGAGACGCATTTCAAATTTCCCGACGACCACGGCAGCCTGGCCGCGGCGACCCTGCGCTGCGTCGGAGTCGGCAAGTGCCGCCGCGACGCCGGCGGAGTCATGTGTCCCAGCTTCCGCGTCACGCGCGAAGAAGAGCACTCCACCCGCGGCCGCGCCCACTTGCTCTGGGAGATGACGAAAGGCGACGTCATCCAGGACGGCTGGCAGAGCGAAGCCGTAAAAGAATCGCTCGACCTCTGCCTCGCCTGCAAAGGCTGCAAAAGCGATTGCCCCGTCGGCGTCGATGTGGCGACCTACAAAGCGGAATTCCTGTCGCATTACTACGAAACCAATCGCCGTCCGCTGCATGCGCTCGCCCTTTCGCAGTTTGACCTGTGGCTCAGAGCCGCCTCGCACGCACCGGGCCTGGTGAATCTGACAACCCAACTCCCCGGCCTGCGCGACCTAGCCAAGCTAGCCGCCGGAATCCCCGCCCAGCGCCGCATTCCGCCCTTAGCCCCGCAGACGTTCAAGCAGTGGTGGGAGCGTCGATGGAGCGACCGGCGTCCTCGCCCGTCCAGCGGAGCGCAGCTCCACGAAAGTAACCCCGTCCTCCTCTGGGCTGACACTTTCAACAACCACTTCCTCCCCGCGACCGCCAAAGCCGCCGTCGAA
>Ga0116134_1001753_pt1 | contig 10831 bp, 9 predicted proteins | sample June2015DPH_19_5_FD_89737 | JGI IMG/M metagenome (GOLD analysis project Ga0116134, IMG submission 89737) | Peatland microbial communities from SPRUCE experiment site at the Marcell Experimental Forest, Minnesota, USA - June2015DPH_19_40 | ecosystem: Environmental > Terrestrial > Soil > Wetlands >...
AGCAGCGGCTTGTCGTCGGCGTAGAAGGTGCTCAGCACGTCCAGGCCGAGCGCCGCCCCGACGAACCACGGTGCGGCCAGCGCGGCGGTGGAACGGACGGCGGAAAACCCGAAATTATGCCGAACGGACCTGGCGAAGGGTGAGTCGAACATGCGGAGCACCACCGGCACACTGTTCCAGCGGTCACCCAGCTGATCGCGGACCGCCAGCCCGGTCTCGAGGTTGGCCAGGTCATCGCTGGTGACCACGGCCACCGCGGCGGCGTTCACCAGGCTGACCGCCTCCAGCGTCTGCGGCAGGGTGGCGTCGGCGATGATGACGGGCACGCCGAGCGCGCGGACCGGACCCAGGCGACGGTTGTGCTCGTCCTTGTCCACGGCCACCACTTCCCGCCCGCTGGCCAGCAGCCGCTGGATCACCCGGGTGCCGACCGTGCCCAGCCCGATGACGATCACGTGCCCGCTCAGCCCGGTGATCCGCTGCCGGCCGAGGGATTCCTCGAGACGGCGGCTGACGATCATGTTGGTGAGCATGGCGAAGAAGATGGCGACGAACAGCGCGCCGAGCAGCATCAGGCAGATCGCCAGCACCATCAGCAGGGGCGGCTGGCCGCGGAAGGAGAAATCGCCGTAACCGACGGTCGTTACGGTCTCGACCGTGAAGTAGGCCGCGTTGAGGATCGAGATCGGTCCCGACTTCGGCAGCCGGTACGCCAGGTGCAAGATCGTGGTGGAGGCGAAGAGGACAGTGATCAGCGCGACGAGGGCGGTAGCCATCCGCCGGTCCGCGGCCGCGTGCAGCAGCGAGACCGCGACGTGCCGGAACCGCCGCCCGAGGCTGAACGGCCGGGCGTGCGCGGGGTAACGAACCTGCCCGGCGATCCCGGCGGCGCGCAGTTCCTCGGGCGTGGCGAACACCGTGACGTGATCGCCCCGGTCCACGGTGTGATCGCGGCCGGGGCAGATCACGACGTCCCCGCCGGACGCGGGCAGCACGGCTACCGGCGCCAGCGCCCCGTACAGTTCCCTTAGCGTGGCGCGGCGCGGCGCGGTCGTCCGCGCGGCCAGGAACCGCTCACCGTCCAGCGCGATCTCCTGCGCACCGGACTGCAGGCACGCCTCGGCGATGGCCGGGGCGGACAGCCCCGCCACGTCCAGCACGGCCACGTTGATCTGAGCGAGCGCGCGGCCCACGGCGGGGTTGCCGAGCTGGACGACGACCCGCACGTCGGCGCGCAGCTCACGGGTCAGCAGCGCCGTCTCCAGGGTCTGCAGATCGTCCCCGAGAGCGCAGATGACCGCGATCGCCCCGGCCAGCCCCGCGTCGGTCAGCGTCGCGGCCGTCCGCGAGCTGGCCGCGAGGTGCGGAACGCCCCACTCGGCGAGCTGGCGGGCCAGCGCCGGATCGGGGTGGTCGTCGACGACCACGGCCGGGACGCCGGACAGGTTGAGCTCCTCGACGATGCGCAGGCCAACGGAGCGCAGGCCGCACACGATCACGTGCCCCCGCCAGTCCGCGTATCCGCCCGTCACCCGGGCATCATCCAGGTTTTCTATGACGCAGATGTTAGCTGCGCGTATGCGCCAGATGATGATTCTGGCTGTGCGACGATGCTGCCGTGACCGAACTGCCGGAGATGGTGGCCCAGGCGGCCGCGGCCCTGCGGCTCGATGCAAGCCAGCTCCGGAGCCTGGGCGGCGCTGTCCAGCCGGAGGCCGACGGACCGATGACTTGTCCTCCCGCGTAACGTCCTAGCAGCCAACGAAGCGGAACCAGGGAGGGACCATGAGCGGAGCAGCGGATACGGGGAGCGAAGGCGGGCCCCGGATCATCGAGGAGGATGGACCATTGGCAGGTAACCCCGCCGTGCCGGACATGCGGCTGGAACTCGTACCGGTTCCGGTGTCCGATGTCGACCGGGCGAAGGCGTTTTACGAGCAGGCTGGCTTTGGGAATCTCCACGACACTCAGGTCACGGACACGATGCGCGTCGTGCAGCTCACCCCGCCGGGGTCAAGCTGCGCCATCGTCTTCGGCACGGGGATGGGGCCGATCACCGACATGGCCCCCGGCTCGGTCAAGGGCATACATCTTGTCGTGGCTGACATGGCCGCGACCCGGGCCGCTCTGACGGCGCGCGGCGTCGAACTGAGCGACGTCCAGGATATGGGCGGCGTCCTCTACTCCTACTTCAGCGATCCGGACGGCAACATGTGGGCCCTGCAGCAGTGGCCCGCCGGCTACCAGCCGTAGCCAGGGCCGCGCGCCTGACGGCTCCGGGCCCCCACTCAGGCCGCTGTCGCGGGTGCGGACGGTGGGCCGGCCGCCTGCGGGCCGCGTCGGCGGGGGATCGTGCTGGCCGCGTCGGCGTCCCGGATAGACAGTGCGAATGCCACGGCGCAGAGGCAGATCGCGGCGGCCGCCAGGAAGGCGGCTCGGTACGCGGTGAGGTTGGCCGCCGGGTGCCCGGCGACCAGGTGAACCGGGCCGACGAGCACGATGGCGGTGGTCAGCACCGCGACGCCGATGGCCCCGCCGAGCTGCCGGATCGCGTTGAACATCGTCGAGGCCCGGCCGGTGGCCGCAGGCGTGATCGTGGCGAAAGCCGCCGCCTGGACGGGGACGAACACCTGGGCCATGGACAGCCCGAGGGTGAGCATGAGCAGGCGTGCCCACCATAGGCTGGTCTGCGATCCCATCAGGGCGAGCAAGCCGATTGAGGCCGCGGTACCGGTCAGCCCGATGCTGATGTGCCGGCGGGGGCCGAGCCGCGGATAAAGCACCCGGCTGGCCAGCTGCGCACCGCCCATGACCCCGAGTGCCTCGGGGAACGTGCTCAGCCCGGAGCCGAGCGCGCTCAGGCCGCGGCCATCCTGGTAGTACAGCGAGATCGCGTACAGGGTGCCCAGGAAGGCAATCGAAGCGAGGACTATGACGCCGTTGCAGGACCGGAACAGGTGGTTACCCAGCAGCCGCAGGTCCACCATGGGCGCGTCCGACCGCAGCTCGACGACCACCATGGCCGCCAGCAGCACTACCCCGCCGGCGATCGTCGCGAGCACCTGCGGCTGGTGCCAGCCCAGGTTGGGCCCTTCCGAGACGCCGTACATCAGCAGCCCGAGGCCGAGCCCGGAGAGCAGGAAGCCAGCGAGATCGAAGCGGCCGGGCCGCGCCTGAACGGACTCCCGCAGGAAGATCACACCGAAGGCGAACGCCGCGATGCCAATCGGCACGTTCACGTAGAACACCCACCGCCAGGACAGGTCGGTGACGAGCAGCCCGCCAACGACCGGGCCCAGCGCCGGAGCCAGCGTCGTGGGCACGGTCAGGATCGCCGAGGCCCTGATGCGCTCCTCGGGCGGAAACGCGCGGAACAACATGGCCATACCGACCGGGGCCAGCATCCCGCCGCCGGCTCCCTGCACGATCCGGAACGCGACCAGCTCACCGAGGCTGGACGCCAGCCCGCACAGCGCCGAGGCGACGGTGAAGACCACGATGGCAGTGAGCAGGACCCGCTTGCCGCCCAGGCGGTCACCGAGCCAGCCGGACGCCGGAATGAACACGGCCAGGCTGACCAGGAAGGCGATCGAGATGCCGTCGATAGCTGTGGCGCTCACCGCGAAGTCACGGCCGATGGTCGGCAGCGCGACATTGACGATCGTCGTGTCCATGATGCTCATGAACATCGCGGCGACAAAGACCACGGCGACCGCTGCCTTCTGACTGATACGCGCGGTCACAGCTTCCTCCCCCCGCGGTTCAGTGTGCGCGGTTCAGTCTGCGCGGCTCCCGCGGCCCGCGGGCGGAGCCCGCGTGATCGCTGGAAACCCGTGTTGCCCTAGTGGGCGGCCATGGCCGGGTTGAGCCGCACGAGCCGCGCCGGGTTTGTCTCATCAAGTTCGGCGACGGCTTCTCGTGACTTGATGAAGTCCGAGAATGAGCGATAGCCCAGAGCGCGCTCGCTGAATGACGGGTCCATGCGCCGCATCTGGCTTTTTACCGCGGAGCTGTGCAGCCAGTCCGCGTCGTCCTTTTCCTGGCCGAGTCGCAGCGCCCGTTCCAGGAGCCTGGTCGCCAGCCGCTGCGGGTCTTCGGAATCAGGATCCGTCTCCTCGGTGGCCGCGGCCGCCGGCCGCCTGGTACGCCGCGAGCGCGCGGGCGGCGCGCTGCCGGACTCCTCATGTTCTGCCTGTTCGCTGGTTGCGGGTCCGGCCAGCAGCGGGGGAGGCTCGGTGGTGGTGATGCCGGGCAGCGCGTCGTAGGTGACGAGTTCGTCACACGCCGCGGCGAGCGATCTGCTCGTCGACCCTGCGACTCCCACCCCCACGACGTAACGGCCCAGACGCCGGCACCGCTGGGCGAGGGCGATGTAGTCCGAGTCTCCGGCCACGATCACCACGTGGGTCAGGTCGGGAAGGCGGAACATGTCCTCCACCGCATCCACGGCCAGCCTGATGTCGGCCCCATTCTTGGCGTAGGCGGCGGCGGGAAAGAGCTGCACCAGGTCCACTGCGCGGCTGACCAACTGTCCGCGGTAGTCGGCGTTCACGAGGGCTGACCAGTCCGCATAGGCGCGGGTCAGCACGAGAGTGCCGAACGATGACGCGAAGTCGATCACCGCGCCGACGTCCACGGTGGCGCGCCGGAGCTTCTCCGCGATGTCGGCATCGGCCGATTTGTCGGTCCTGTTGAACCCGCGCACCTTGTCACGCTGGAACTGGCCCCGGCCGTGAACCTGGTCGTAACGGGAGATCACGATGTTGTCGAAGTCGATATAGACGGCGACACGGGTGACGCCAGGGTCGTTCATGGCTGCTCTTCTCACCGGGACGCCTTCGTAAGGCCAGTCTGCCGGGAAACTCAACGGTAACGGTCCCTCAAGCCTAGGCGTCCCCGGGCCGCCGGCCTCACGAAGATCACTATTGTGATGCCGGCGGGGAGTGATGATCTCCACTGTCGCACAACGGCCGGTCCCGCCGGGCGGCATGAGCGGCAGGGGGTCACCTGACGGCCTGGATCTGGGTGGTCTGCGCGACCAAGCGCTGCCCGGCGTCATACAGGCGAGGCGATCGCTACCGGCCCAGCGACCCCAGGCCGGAGGCCTGGGTGAGCGGCCGGTGCTGTCGGCGAGCAACCCGCACGGGCTACGGCGAGGCGATCGCTACCGGCCCAGCGAACCGGGCCCTTGTGGCCCGGTGAGTGGCCGGTGTGCCGGCGACGTACCACCGCGGGGCGCGGAGCGCATGCGGGGGGTTCCGGGGGGTCGCCCCCCCGGGCCAGCACTGTCCTCTTTGAGGACGGTGTGCACGTAGCGGCGGGCCGAGGCGGGGTCGATCCCGGCCGCGATGAGGACGGCGGTCGCGGCGGCCTCGCCCGTGGGGTCGCTCCAGTCGGCGGGCGTCTCGCTCTCCAGGACGGCCAGCGCGACCGATTCGGCGGCCAGCGCCAGGACGGGGGCGGGGAGATGACCCGCGAAGGTGCCGTCCCGCTGGCCTCGCTCCAGGATCGAGGTTACCTCCGCGCGGGTTGGCGCGAGAGCGACGCGGATGCGTTCCTCGGTCCGGGTGCGGTGGAGGGAAATCAGCATGCGGTAGCGGTCGCCGACCGCCCAGGACGCCAGGATCAGCCGGGCCAGGGCCGTAGGCGGGTCAGCGCCGGGGCGCCGCGCCGCGGTGAGCGCCTCCTCCAGCGACTGCTTCGCCTCTGCGGCCAGGGCGTCGATCAGGGCCTCCCGGTTCGGGAAGTGCCCGTAGAGGGTGCGGCGCACGACACCGGCGGCGCGGGCGATCTCATCCAGGCTGACATCCGGGTCGCGGCCGAGTTCCTCGCGGGCAGCGGTCAGGATGCGGACGCGATTGGAACGCGCGTGGCTCCGCTGCGGGAGTCGCGGTCGGCTGCCGGTCATCGTTGATGGCTCCTACCGGGGGTTTTGGACGCTCCATGATCGCACATCACTGTACTTGCACATCGCTGTGCATTTAGCTATATTTGCACATATAAGTGCAAGTTAGTTGGAGGCGAGGATCATGTTCCTTAGCGCAAACTTCTGGCCGCTGTTCTGGGGGCTTGTCGGTGGCGGGGCCGCACTGACCGCGCTGCTGTCGTTGCTGGCCGCCCTCGTCCGGCGTCCCCAGCAGCACAGCCGTCAGCCGCTGACGGTGAACGACGTACCGCCGGATGACCGTGAAGAGGCGGGTAGGCACCTGGTGGCAGCCGGGCAGAAGTAGTCATCCGGGGCCGGTCGGCTACATCCAGCCGGGAAGCCGGGAACCCGTGCGCGCCGGCCCGCGAGGGCGGCCCGGTGACAGCATGGGCACATGGAACTGACTGTCCAGCTGCCGGTGATCGGAGTGGTCCGCACCACTTACCAAGAGCTGGAGACCACGCCGATCCAGGCCAGCCTCAACCGCGCCGGGCACGGCACCATCGAGATCGCCGAGCCGTACCGGGACGGCCTGGAGGGACTCGCGGATTTCGGCTACGCCTGGCTGCTCAGCTGGCTGGATCGCCCGCGCGACCCAGGCGGGGACGCGCCCATGCGGCAGGTCCCGTTCCTGCTCCGCCGCCAGCGGCGGACGATGGGCATCTTCGCCACCCGGGGCCCGCGGCGGGTCAACCCGATCGGGCTCAGCCTCATCCAGGTCCTCGAGGTCACCGGCCAGGCTGTCATGTTCGCCGGCGTTGATCTCCTGGACGGGACACCCGTCGTCGACCTCAAGCCGTACGTCACCCGGTTCGACCGGCCGCCCGGGAACCCGCCCTGCGGCTGGTTCGATCAGCTCACCATCGGCGACGGCACCACACCCGAGCAGCTTGCCCCGTAGGAGCCCCTATCAGCTCGGCCCCGTATCAGCGTGCCCCGTGTCGGAGACGCCGACTTCACCATTGACCGGCTCATCAGCCGCGCCAACGATGAACTCGCCAACGGGCTCGGCAACCTGGTCAACCGGGTCGTCGCCATGATCCACCGCTACCGCCAGGGACAGGTCCCGTCCACTGCAGGGCCAGCGGCCAGAGCAGCGGACCTGGAGGAAGCAATCCGCGTGGCCGGGACTGAACCGGGAAGCCAGGATGATGGGCGCGGCCAGGGCGGCCCGGATCTGCCTGTACCGTGCCTGCCCGCCGGGGCTACGAGGGCCTGCGGCGGCTGAGACGGCGGCGCCATCCGCGCCGTGAAGGTGCGGCGCCTTCGGCCTTCGGGGCTGCGTCTCCCGGGGTCCTAGGGGCAGAGTCTCCCGGGTTCTTGGCGGCAGGGCCTGCCACGGGTGAGGCCGGGGGCCGGACCGCGCGCGCGGCTTTCCATTGGGCGATCATTGCTTCCTCATTGACCCGCGGAACGAAGAAGGGCGGGCCCTGCGGGTGCCGGCGCGAGTCGATGATCAGCCGATTGAGTTCCTGGACCGCGTCCCGGACCTCCTGCTCGGAACGGAGGTTCTGGACACCCTCGGCCAGCCGTTCGCTCTGCTTGCGCAGCTTCAGCGGAGTGGGCAGGAACTCCTCGGACGACACGCCCTCCCGCCGCAGGTAGTCACGCAGCCAGACCTGCCCGTAATCGGCCTGTCCCAGGTTGGGCAGCGGCTTACCAGTCCCGGGCAGGTTGTCGAACGCACCCCGTTTCTCCGCCTCGCTGATCTGCTGATCGACCCACGAAGTGAAGCTCATCTCCGGCGGCTTACGTTCCGTCATCCCGATGCATCCTCATCCAGCGCCTGCCCTCCCCATGCCCTGCCTACGAAGTTCAACCGGGCCTATGAGGTTCAACCGGTCAATCCCGCCTCACCATTCCGGGTGAACGGCACGCCTGCGCGGAGCCTGGATCAGCCAGGGACGCCGCGGTGCCTCTCGGCAGCCGCACGCGCCGGAGCTGCGGGCCGAGCCGCCGGCACGTGCGTTAAGAAAGTGAATGATCTTTAACGGACATAGCACGGGCCCCCGCTGGCTCAGGCTGCTCGTTCGACCGGGCCGATCAGGCGTCGCGTTCGATGGGGCAGCTCATGCAGCGCGGACCGCCCCGGCCCCGGCCGAGTTCGCCGCCCGGCACCGTGATGACCTCGATGCCGTTGTCCCGCAGGTAGGTGTTGGTGGTGACGTTCCGCTCGTAGGCCACGACCACTCCCGGCTCAACCGCCAGCACGTTGCAGCCGTCGTCCCACTGTTCCCGCAGCGCGGAATGCACGTCCTGCACGGCGGTCAGCACCTTGATCAGCGGCAGGCCGAGCACGGCGGCGATGGCACGGTGCATGTCCCCCGGCGGGTGATCGGTGACCTTGAGCTCAGTGGCCGTCGCGCCCGGCTCGACCGTGTACGAGGGCAGCATGCCCATCCCCGCGTACTTGCTGAACACCCCGTAGTCGGCCATCGTGAACAGCGTGTCCAGGTGCATGAACGCGCGGGTCTTCGGCATGTCGATGGCGACCAGGCAGCGCGCGGCCCCGGCGGCGAACAGCCGGTGGGCGAGGACCTCGACCGCCTGCGGCGTAGTCCGCTCGCTCATCCCGACCAGCACCGCCCCGTTGCCGATGACCAGGATGTCGCCGCCCTCGATGGTGGCCGGCGCGGCGTCGGCACCGTGATACCAGACATCGAAATCCGCCTGCGCAAACATCGGGTGCCAGCGGTAGATGGCCTCATCGTTGACGGTCTCCGGGATCCGGGCGGGCCGGCGCATCGCGTTGATGGATACCCCGCCGTAGATCCAGCACGACGTGTCCCGCTGGTAGAGCAGGTTCGGCAGCGGCGCCAGCACGAAACCGTCGGGATCGAGGGAATGGAAGGCGATGCTCTTCGGCGCCGGGCCGAATTCGCCGATCTCGCGTTTGGTGATCCCGCCGGCCAGGAACCGGGCCAGGCTCCGTGAGTCGAGGCCCTCCATCGCGGCGCGCAGGGTCGTGGCGGCGAGCGGGCCGTGCCAGCGTGAGTCGAACACCTGGTCCAGGATGTACGCGCGTGCCTCCGGGACGTCCAGCGTCTGGGCCAGCAGATCGCCATAATAGTGGACCACCACCCCCCGCGAGCGCAGGACATCGGCGAACGCGTCGTGCTCAGCCTGGGCCCTGCTCACCCAGAGCACGTCGTCGAAGAGCAGGTCGGCCGCGTTGTCGGGGGTCAGGCGCTTGAGCTCCAGATCAGGACGGTGCAGCACCACCTGCCGCAGGCGGCCGACCTCGGAATCCACGCGAAACATGGCAACCCCGCTCTGAATAGACCGTGCCGTCCGTAGTGCCTGCTAACCGGGCCGCGCTGTCCGGGCCCGCCGCCCGGGCCTGAGGATATGACTCTATGATCGTCCGGCGCGGACGCGCCTGCCGATCCAGCGCCTGCCGATCCAGCGCCTGCCGATCCAGCGGCTAGCGATTCAGGACAGGTCGAGTGACACGCTGGCCGGCGCTACCGGAGCGACGCGGTGACTGGTAGGGGCAGGCTGGTAGGGGCAGGCTGGATCGTCACCGAGCGGGTCGCCGGTGGCCGCGTAGGCGCGGGCTCGTGACCCGCCGCAGAGGTCGGCGTACTCGCAGCGGCCGCAGCGGCCGGTGAACTGGGCGGCGCGGATGGAGCGCAGCAGCGGATTGTCCCGGTAAATGGTGCGCAGCGGCTGGTCGCGGATGCTGCCCAGGCCCACGGGGAGGAACCCGGCCGGGTAGACCTCGCCGTTGTGCGCCACGAACAGGATGCCCTTGCCGTCGCGGGTCGCGGCGGTGTGCGCGCTCGGGCGCGCCGCCGGGGCTCCCAGGAGGCGGCCGAGCCGCGCGGACAGGTCGGTGTACAGCTCGCCGCCGGGCGGCGGGCCGCCGGCCCGCCGCTCCGCGACGACCCGGCGGAAGAACGGTGCCTCCACGGTGCGGACGATCAGGCCGTAGTGCGCGGCGTCGTACAGGAAGTGGCAGATTTGCTCGTGTTCGGCGGAGGTCACGGCCCCCTCCGCAGTGCCCCGGCCGACGTGCACCAGGAAGAAGACCTCCCAGCTGTGCGCGCCGCAGCCAGCGGCCAGGGCCGCGATGCCGGCGAGCTCGCGGGCGTTGGCCTGCATGACCGTCGTGTTGACCTGAACGCTGAGGCCGGCGTCAGCCAGGGCGCGGATGGCGCGCACCGTCGCGTCGAAGTGGTCCGCGATGCCGCGCACCCCGTCGTGCGTGGCGGCCTGCGCGCCGTCGAGGCTGATGGACACCGCCTTGACGCCGCAGCCGGCGATCCTGCCGATCACATCCTGGGTCAGCCGCGGGGTCACCGACGGGGACAGGCAAACGGGCACGCCCAGGGCGGTCGCGTGCCCGGCGAGGTCGAACAGGTCGGGCCGCAGCAGGCAGTCACCGCCGGTCAGGACGAGGATCGGGTAGGGGCGGCCAAACCCGGCGACCTGGTCGATCAGGTCGAGGCCCTCGGCCCGGCTCAGCTCTCCCGGCCATGCGCCCGGAGCGGCCGAGGCGCGGCAGTGCCTGCACGCCAGCAGGCAGGCGCGGGTGGTCTCCCAGAACACGAGCATGGGCCGCTCAGCGAAATCAGGTGCACGCCGCTGGGCCGAGCCCGCCGCGGGCCGTATACCCGGTATAGGCCGTGTGCCCACTGCGGGCCGCTCCACGGCCTGCCCGTGGGCCGCGTCCTTCATCTCCGCTGCCGCCTGCGCCATCACGTCTCCTCGTCCCGCGCCACTGCCCGCCACATGATCCACCGCGCGGCGTGGTGGGCGTAACGGGCCTTTCGGCCCTCATGTCAGGTACCGAGGACCCGAGCGCGGACCGCGGAACACACAACGCGGACCGGAACACACAGGAGGTCCCGAGGTAGCGGCCGGGGCGGCTGGCACGGCGGACGGGGGCGGGTGGCACACCGG
>Ga0116134_1001758_pt1 | contig 10821 bp, 6 predicted proteins | sample June2015DPH_19_5_FD_89737 | JGI IMG/M metagenome (GOLD analysis project Ga0116134, IMG submission 89737) | Peatland microbial communities from SPRUCE experiment site at the Marcell Experimental Forest, Minnesota, USA - June2015DPH_19_40 | ecosystem: Environmental > Terrestrial > Soil > Wetlands >...
CGGTGGTCACAGTCGGTGACCGCGATGGGTTCCAGGTTGACGGTCAGGTCCGGGCCGCCGGGGATGGGCCGCAGCCGCCAGGTCCCGTAGGCGCCGTCCGGACCGGGCATGCTGTCCGGACCAGACGTGCGGGGTGGCCCGGTGCGGTGGCCGCCGTGCCCGCGGTCGGCTCCGGGCGCGCCGTGCTCGCCGGACGCGCGTGACGCGCTGTACTTGCGGGGTGGCTTGCTGGGCGTGCGGGGTGGCCCGGTGCCGGGTGCGGCGGGTGGTCTGGTGCCGGGCCTGCCGGGTGCCGGTGCCGGTGGTGGCCCGGGTGCTGGTGCGGGTGGCGGGCGGTCGGGTCTGGTTGTGCGCCGTGGTCCGGCGGGGCGGGCGCAGCCGTGGGCGGTGGGGTGGCCGTCGGAGTCGGTGAGGGTCAGGCACCAGGTGGTGGCGGGGTGGGTGGCGGCGGCGGTCGCCATGGCGCGGGCCAGGTCCGGGTCGACCGGTCCGAACCCGGCTGCCTCTCCGGGCCGTTCGGCCAGCCCGAGCAGGGTGGCCAGCGGGATGGTCAGGTTGATCCGCGCGGCCATGCCCGTCTGCGGTCCGCTGGTCTGGCTGGCCTGCTGGCCGCCCTCGGGCCCGCCGGTCCCGCCCACGGGTGCGCTGGTCCCGGTGCCGGTGCTGTTCGCGCCGGCCGCGCGGGGCCCGGCCGGTCCTGTGCCATGGGGGCCGGGCTGGGCGCCGGGATCCTGGTCTGCCCTGCCGGCACCGTGCTGGTCTGCCGGGTTCGCGGAGTCCTGGCTTGCGGTGCCGGTGGTGTGCTGGCGGGTGGTGGCGGCGGTGTCCTGGCCGAGGAGGGTGTCGAGGTAGGCGCGGACCCGGAGCTGGTCCATGGTCCCGGGTACCCCGGCGGTCTTCAGCTCGATGGCACGGTCACGGATCCGCTGGTCGGCGGCCAGGGCTTCATCGGGCGGCAGCCCGGACCCGCACAGGGCCGCGGTCCCGGCGTCTTCGCGCCATAGTTCGACGCGGGCGTCCCGCTGGGCCTGTTCGCGGCGTGTGCGGGCGGCGGTGGGGCCGGCTTGCAGGACGGCGCGGGCGATCGCGGCGCGGAGCTGCCCGGGTGTCTTCCCGGCGGCGACCGGGAGGACGGCTGCCTCGGCGGCGGCCGCGGCGGTGTCATCCAGGGGCCGGGTGGCCTCGGCGATGAGCTGCGCCTTGTAGGCGTCGAGCACGCCGTGCTGCAGGGCACGGGCGGTCAGCGGCAGCCGGGTGGCCAGGTCGTGGGCCAGGGCCAGCATCCGCTCGGCGGCCAGCCGGGAGATCGCCACCGCGACCGCCAGCTCATCAGCGCAGAACTTCCCGTACCCCACCGGAATCCCGCCGCCCATACCGGCCCCGTCACCGCCCGCGCCGTTGCGGTCGGCGCCGTTACCGGCCGTGCTGTTACCGGCCGTGCCGTTGCTGGCGCCTGTGCTGTTACCGCCTGTGCTGTTACCGGCGGCCGTGCCGTTGCTGGGCGTGCTGCTGCTGGCGCCTGTGCCGTTACCGGCCGTGCCGTTGCTGGCGGCAGGACTGCGGCCGCTGCCGGGACCGTTCCGGGTCCAGGTGGCGGGGATGGTGCTGGGGCCGGGGCAGGGGGAATCGCCGGCGCCGGGGGCGCCGCTGGTTTCCCCGGGACGGCGGCGGATCAGCTCGGCGACTGCGGACAGCCGCCCCGCCGCCGCCCATGCCTCAGTCTTCTGCCAGGCGCCCAGCACGCCGATCAGCTCGTCGTCATCCAGTCCGGTATAGGCCCGGGACGGCCCGGCCGCGGCATCGGCGGACCCGGCCAGTGCCGGGCCCGGCCGCGCCGCATCCAGCACGTCCCCGGAGGCGAACCCGCTGCCGCCGCGTGGCTGCCCGGGCCCGGCCGGTGTCCGCGGCAAGTACCCCGCATCCAGCCACTCCGGCACCACCGGTACTCCCGGTACTGGATCCTCACCTGGGCGCCCGCCTGCCCGCGTCGTGCCGTGGCCGGCTGGGTCATCCGCGGGCACCGCTGCGCCATCGGCTGCGCGCCCGTCATCTTGTTCGCCCGGCGGAGGCCAGTCCCCGTCATCGGGGTCCAGGCCGATCGAGCAGGCCGGCAGGTCATACCCGGCCTCCAGGTCAGCCATGAACGCCGCCATGGCGGCGTCCTGATCCCAGTCATCACCGTCCAGGTCGCCCGGGGTGACCGCGTACCCGGGGGAGCAGGCGGCCGGAGGCTGGCCCGCAGGCGACGGGGGACCAGCCGGAGGCTGGTCAGCAGGCGACGAGGGATCTGCGCCGCCGCCGGGCCCGCCCGGACCGTGCCGGGACAGGTCAGCGGGAGGACCGTCCGCGGGGGACGGCTTTTTCTCCGGGCCCGGCCCGTGACCACAGGATGGATCGTCCGCCATGACCAACCTTGCTTGTAGATAACTTTGCATAGCATCTTATCGAATAAAGTATCGAAAGGGAAGGCCTCCGGGTGCCCACAATGCCTTGCTCGGAGCGCGAGAGGACCTGCGGAAGGGCGTGCCTCAACCGGGTGAACCGAATGGTTCCCGCTCGGGTTGGGCGACGGATGAGGCCTTGGCTCACTGCTGGGCAGGCGTGTGCTTGGTGTGCTTGCCTGGGTTAGCCTGCGGCGGCCCGGCCTCTGGGTGGGCTGGGGTTTTTCGTAAGGGTCGGCCCTGTGGCGGTCTGGGCTCTGGGTGGGCTGGGGTTTTTCGTGAGGGCTCGGCCCTGTGGCGGCTTGGCCTCGGGGTGGGCTGGAGCCTTCGTGGGCCTCGGCCTTGACACGGTCTCGGTCGCGGGTGCTGCGGGAGCGGGAGTGGGAGTGGGGCTCGCCCGCAGCTAGCACGCCGCCCCCTGCCTGGCCGCCACCCTCCATCAGCCAGGAACGGCCGTTGGCCAGGAACGGCCATGAGGTCACCGGGCTCGCCCGCTCCGATGCTGCGGCCCGGGCCCTGCGGGCCGCGGGGGCCGAGGTCCGCTCGGGATCGCTCGATGACCTCGGCACCCTGCGCGACGCCGCCGCGTCGTCCGACGGCGTCATCCACCTCGCGTTCAAGCACGACATCGCGTTCGCCGGTGACTACGCCGGAGCCACCGATGCCGATCGCGCGGCGATCGACACCTTCGGCGAGGCCCTCGCCGGCACCGGCAAGCCGTTCGTCATCGCCTCCGGCATCCTCGGCGTGCTCGGGCTCCCGCCCGGAGTCGTCGCCACCGAACGCGATGGGCTGGCCGCGGACGCCGGGGATCGCAAGGGCCCGATCAGGGGCGCCGGCGGGCGGATGGCCAACGCCCACCACACTCTCGCGCTCGCCGGCTACGGGGTCCGTTCCTCCATCGTGCGGCTCCCACCGGCCACTCACGGCCACGGCGACAACGGGTTCATCCCCACCGCGATCGGCTTCGCGCGCGAGAAGGGCGCCGCGGCCTACGTCGGCGACGGCGCCAACCGCTGGCCGGCGGTCCACCGCGACGACACCGCGCGCCTGTTCCGCCTCGCGCTGGAGTCCGCACCGGCCGGGTCGGTGCTGCACGCGGTCGGCGACGAGGACGTGCCGATCCGCGAGGTCGCCGAGGTCTTCGCCGCACATCTCAACGTCCCTGCCGTCTCCGTCACCCCCGAGCAGGCCGGGGAGTACGTCGGCTTCCTCGGCGGCTTCTGGGGACTCGACGGCCCCGCGTCGGCACAGATCACCCGCGACCTGCTCGGATGGGAGCCGACCCGTCCGGGACTGATCGCCGACCTCAAGGAGGGCCACTACTTCGCCTGAGCGCCCCGCATTCCGCTCTCTGCCTGGCCGCCACCCTCCACTGTCCAGGAACGGGGCTTAACAACACGCCGTAACCGGGCCGCCGTCAGTGGGGGCGGATCAGATGGGCCAACCCGGCCTGCCGCTTCACCTGAGTGTGCCTATTCGCCTGACGTCTTCCCGTCAAGCGCTGTCCCGTCAAGCGCCGTCCCGCCCGGGGCTGTCCCGCCCGGGGCTGTCCCGCCCGGGGCTGTCCCGCTGGGGGCTGTCCCGCCCCCTGGGGGCTGTCGCGCTGGAGGCTGTCGTGCCCGGGGCTGTCGTGCCCGGGGCTGTCGCGCTGGGGGCTGTCCCCGCTGGGGGCCTGTCCCGCCCTGGGCTGTCCCGCTCCGGGCTGTCGCGCCGGGGGCCTGTCCCGCCCCCTGGGCTGTCCCTGCCGGGGGCCTGTCCCGCCCTGGGCTGTCCCGCGCTGGGCTGTCCCGCGCTGGGCTGTCCCGCGCTGGGGGCTGTCGCGCCGGGGGCTATCCCGCCGGGGGCCGCCCCCCGGCGGAGGGTGCCCCGGCCGAGGGTGCTCCGGCGGAGGCCCTCCCGCTCGCAACCGCTCCACCTACGTCCGTTCCGTCGGCGACGGTGTCATCCTGCGCCCCGCGCCGCAGGCCAAGGAGAGCTACCAAGCATGCGACGGCCATGATCCCGGCCATGACGTACAGAACAGCCCGCGTCGCGTAGGCGAAGTCGAGCCGGTAGAAGTGCGGAATCGTGCCCACGCCGCCGCCAGCCCCGCCCCGGGACTGAGCGAGCAGCGCCGCCTCGGCCTGGGCCCGCGCGCGGGGCAGTCCCTGGGCGATCAATGAGGTCGTCAGCCGGCTGCGCATCTCCGTGACCAGGATTGTGCCCAGGATGGCCAGGCCCAGGCTGGCGGTGTAGTTCCGCACCGTCTGGGTGATGCCGGTGGCCTCCCCGTAGCTGAGCCGGGAGGCGCGGTTGACCGCGTCCGTGCTGGCCGGGCCGAGCATGAACCCCAGCCCGGCGCCGGACATGATGATGAACCACTGCTGGGTGCCGAAGCTCAGCCCGGTGACCTTCCCGGCCCACAGCCAGAACCCGACGGCGGCCAGGGCGCAGCCGAGTGCCACCGGGAGCTTCGCCCCGCGCCGGTCCAGCATCCGGCCGCCGATCTGCGCCGCGATGACGAAGCCGATGAAGAAGTACAGCAGGAACACGCCCGCCTGAGAGGCCGTCTTCGCCAGCGAGATCTGGGCGTACTCACTCGCGAAGAAGAACACCGGAATGAACGTCAGCATGGCCACGCCGAGCACGACGTTCTCGACCAGAAATGGCCGGATGCGGAAGATGCTCACCTGGATGAGCGGGGACGGCGTGCGCATCTCCACGAGATAGAACACGACGAGGAGCGCCGCGCCGGCCGCAATGGCCAGTCCGGTGCCGGGATTGTGCCAGCCCCAGATGCTCGACTGCTGGAAACCGAACACGCTCAGCGCGACCCCGGCCGCGATCAGGACCAGGCCCCGGTAGTCCATCCGGGCCGGCCGGTGCTCGGTGGCCGGTTTCGATACGAAGATCAGGGCCAGCGCGATCAGCGCGACGGGGATGTTCACCCAGAAGATCGCGCGCCAGGTCCACTGGGTAAGGAAGCCGCCCAGCAGCGGGCCGATGGCCGTGAGGCCGCCCGCGATACCGAAGAACAGCGCCAGTGCCCGCCCGCGCTCGCGCAGGGCGAAGGTCTGCACCACGATCGCCAGTGCGGCCGGGAACATGATCGCGCCGCCCGCGCCCTGGACGACCCGGAAGAACACGATCCATGCCTCGGCCAGGCTCCCTTTCGGGGTCAGCCCGCACATCGCCGACGCGGCCGCGAAGATGATGACGCCGAGCGTCACCATCTTGCGGTGCCCCACCGTATCGGCGAGGCGGCCGCCGAACGCGAACAGCGCCGCCAGGGCCAGCAGGTAGGCGTTGACCGCCCACTGCACGCCGGTGCTGGACAGGCCCAGCTCGCGCTGGATCTGCGGTACGGCGATGGACACGATGGTCTGGTCGATGAACGTCATCGCGACAGCGAAGATCATCGCCGCCAGGATCAGGTTCCTCGATCGCCCTCCGGTCGCACTGCTGGCCATAGCGCCTCCCTTGCTGCCAGACTGACGCAATCGGGTCACGAGATCAACAATCACGCTCGTGTCCGCGCCCGGCCGCCTCGGCCCTGCTCTGCCTTCGGCCCGGTCCTCGCCCCTTCTTACCCGCCCCCCGAAACCGCCTCCCGGGGACAACGATTGCCGGCCGGTCTCAGTTTGGCTACGAATGCCATCACGTATGAGATCAGCTCTTGCCATGCCCCGAATCACCCATGAATATCGGTTCATCGCGCCGCAGTGAAGCGGTCTGGAGCAAGGGCGAAACTGATGAACGATGGTTCATTGGCCATTCGGGATGTCACCGTCCGGTTTGGCGGCCTCACCGCGCTCGACGACGTGTCCCTCACCGCGGCTCCGCGCAAGATCACCGGCATCATCGGCCCGAACGGCGCGGGTAAGACCACTCTCCTCAACACCGCGTGCGGCTTCGTCCGGCCGCAGTCCGGCACGGTCACCTTCGACGGTCACTCGCTGACCGGGACCAGGGCGCACCGCCTCGCGGGCCTCGGGATCGCCCGGACGCTGCAGGGAGTCGGGCTCTTCAAAGGCCTCACCGTGGCCGAGAACGTCATGGTCGGCGCGACGCCCTCGGCCCGGGCCGGGGTCTGGTCCGCGCTGTTCGGCCTGCCCCGCTCGGACCGGGACGAACGCCGGCTGCGGGAGCGTGCCATGCAGGCGCTGGCCGAGGTGGGCGCCGCTGACCTGGCCGACAGGATGCCCGACACCCTGGCCTACGGCCTGCGCAAGCGGGTGGCGCTGGCCCGCGCCCTGGTCGCACGGCCCAAGCTGCTGCTGCTCGACGAGCCGGCCAGCGGCTTTCCCGAGAACGAACTGCCCGAGCTCGGCGAACTGATCAAGAAGATGGCCGCCGAGGCGGGCGTGGTCGTCATCGAGCACCGGATGGACCTGGTGATGTCGGTGTGCGACATGATCTTCGTGCTGGATTTCGGCAAGCTGATCGCCGTCGGCACGCCGGCTGAGGTACAGGCGGATCCGGCCGTGACCGCCGCGTATCTCGGCGCCGATGATTCTGAACGGACCTCCGGCGAGCCCCCGCCGGTTCAGGAGCCGCCCGGCCCCGGAGCCGAACGAGCCTCCGGCGAGGCCCCGCCGGTTCAGGAGCCGCCCGGCCCCGGAGCCGAACGGGCCGAAGGCGGGGGCCCTTCCCGCCCGGGAGCCGACCATGGCTGAGGCCGCCGCGCTCGCCATCGAGGACGTCCACGCCGGATACGGCGGGGTGCCGGTGCTGAACGGCGTCTCGATCTCGGCCCGGCCCGGCACGATCACCGCCGTGCTCGGGGCCAACGGAGCCGGGAAGACGACGCTGCTCCGCACGATCAGCGGTCTGGTCCGGCCGCGGCAGGGGCGGATCCTCGTCGACGGCGCCAACCTGGCCCGCCGTCATCCCGAGGACATCGCCCGCGCCGGCGTCGCGCACGTGCCGGAGGGCCAGGGTGTCATCACCGAGCTCACGGTGGAGGAAAACCTGCGCCTGGGGGCCCTGTGCCGGCGCGGCGGTTCGGTGCGGTCGGCCGCGCTGAGCGACGCCTACCAGCGGTTCCCCTTGCTGGCCGAACGGAAACGGCGGCACGCCGGCCTGCTGTCCGGGGGTGAGCGGCAGATTCTGGTTATCGCCCGGGCCCTCATGGCGGCCCCGCGGGTCCTGTTGCTGGACGAGCCGTCGCTGGGCCTGGCCCCGCGGATGGTCGCGCAGGTCATGGACCTGGTGCGGACGCTGCGGGACGAGGCCGGCCTGACCGTCCTGCTGGTCGAGCAGAACGCCCGCAGCGCGCTCGCCATCGCGGACTGCGGAATGGTCCTCAACCTCGGGACGGTCGTCGCCGCGGACGATGCCGCCGTCCTGGCCAGCGACGTTGCCCTGCGCCGTCACTATCTGGGTTTCTAGGAAGGCGACCAGATGCAGGAGTTCCTGGAGTTCACCCTCGGCGGGATCGCCGTCGGCATGATCTACGCCGCGATCGCGCTGTCCCTGGTGCTGATCTGGCGAGGAACCCGCGTCCTCAACTACTCCCAGGGCGGCATGGCGATGTTCACCACGTACGTCGCCTGGGTCGTCATCCGGGACACCGGCAGTTACTGGGCGGGTTTCGCCGTGGCCCTGGCCGCCGGCCTGGTGCTCGGGGCGCTGCTGGAGGTCACCGTCGTCCGGCCGACGATGGGCAAGAGCCCGCTGAACTCGGTCATCGTCACGATCGGCCTGCTCATCCTGCTTGAGGGGGTGGCCGGGATCATCTACGGCGGCCAGTACCGGTCGTTTCCCCCCTCCTTCTCGATCAAGGGGCTTAAGGTCGGGTCGGTCGCGCTGGGGATCTCCGCGTCTGACCTGTTCACCGCGGCGGCGGTGCTGGCCGCGGCGCTGGCCCTCTTCCTGGTCTTCGAGTACACCTCGGTTGGCCTGCGGCTGCGCGCCACGGCGTTCGCCCCGGGCGTGACCCGGCTGCTCGGGGTCCGGATCGGGCGGGTGCTGACCCTCGGCTGGGCGCTGGCCGGCCTGTTCGGGGCGCTGGCCGGCGTGCTGGTCACGCCGTCCACGTTCCTCTACCCGAACAGCATGGACTCGATCTTCGTGCTGGGCTTCACCGCGGCCGTCATCGGCGGCCTGGACAGCCCGGTCGGCGGGGTCATCGGGGGCGTGCTGCTCGGCGTGGTGCTCAGCTACGCCGGCGGCTACCTCGGCAGCAACCTGGTCCTGGTCTACGGGCTGGCCGCGCTCGCCCTCGTCCTGATGATCCGGCCGTCCGGCCTGTTCTCCAGCACCGCCAGCCGGAGGGTGTGACGATGACGCTGGCCCGCCACGTGGGCGCCGCGCTGGTCGTGGCCGTGATCCTCGTGCTCGTGTCCATCCAGCTCAGCTCGTACCGCGATTACCAGATGGCCGAGGTCGCCGCGTACGTCGTGGCCGTGGCCGGGCTGACCGTCCTGATCGGGCTGAGCGGCCAGATCTCGATCGGGAACGGCGCCTTCATGGCCATCGGCGGCTACGCCTCGGCCCTGGTGCTGATCCACCTGGGCTGGCCGCTGGAAGCGGTCTTCGCGGTGGGGGCCGTGGTCGCGGCCCTGGCCGGCGCGGTCTTCGGCGTCGCCGCGGCCCGGCTGCGCGGGCCCTACCTGGCCGGGACCACGCTCATGCTGGCGGTCGCCCTGCCCACGATCGCGAACCAGTTCCCGAAGCAGTTCGGCGGCGACCAGGGGCTCTCGGTCTCGATCTCGACCCCGGCCTTCCTCGGCGCCACGTTCCCGCCCACCCGCTGGCTCGCCTGGGTGACCTGCGCCGCCGCCCTGATCGCGCTGATCCTGCTGGCCAACCTGGGCCGCAGCCGGGTCGGCCGCAGCTGGCGGGCGGTGCGCGACGACGAGGTGGCCGCCGCCCTGGCCGGGCTGAACGTCGCCCGGCTGCAGATCCTCGCGTTCGTGGTGAGCGCCGCCTGTGCCGGGCTCGGCGGGGCGCTGCTCGCCGTGGTCACCGGGATCGTCGCTCCCGGCGCCTACACGCTCACCTTGTCCATCGCGCTGCTCACCGCGGCGGTGCTCGGCGGCCTCGGCACGCTGCCCGGCGCGCTGTGGGGCAGCCTCGTCCTGGTCCTCGTGCCGACCTACCTCACCAACGTGGGCGCCAGCCACGGCCTGTCCAGCGCCGCGAGCTCCAGCGTCCCGATCGCCGCCTACGGCGTCATCCTCATCATCGTCATGCTGGCCTTTCCCGCTGGCATCCAGGGCGGCCTGCGCCGCTTCTTCGGTCCCGCCACGGCCACACCCCTCACCGCGCTGTTCCGGCGCACGCCGGTCAGTGAACACCAGGAAGAAGGCCCCTCATGAAAAGATCACACCGGGTGAACGCCGTGGCCCTTGCGGGGTTCACGGCCGTCACCATGGTGGTCGCCGCCTGCAGTTCAAGTGGCAGCTCGAAGCCGTCATCCAGCTCGGCCCTCACCGCGTCCGCCCCTGGCATCACGTCGAGCCAGATCCTGATCGGCACGCATCAACCGCTCACCGGGGTCGCCGCGCCCGGCTACGACGAGATCGCCGCGGCCTCCAACGCCTACTTCCAGTACGTCAACGCCCACGGCGGCATCTACGGCCGCAAGATCGCCTACAAGATCCTGAACGACCAGTACGACCCGACCATCACTTCGACGGTCGTGCACCAGCTGGTGCTGCAGGACAACGTCTTCGCGATCTTCGACGGACTGGGCACGCCCACCCACCTGGCCGTGGTGAAGTACCTGAACAGCTCGAAGATCCCCGACCTGTTCGTCGCCTCCGGCTGTGAATGCTGGAACGAGCCGGGCACCGAGCCGTACACGACGGGCTGGCAGATCGACTACGTCCGCGAGGGCAAGATCCTCGGGAACTACATCAAGCAGCACTTCGCGGGCAAGAAGATCGGCTACTTCTACCAGGACGACGAGTTCGGCATGGACGGCGTCAAGGGCCTGGACGACGAGATCCCCAAGTCCCAGGTCGTGGCCAGGCAGAGCTACAACCCGGCCGTCACCAACGTGGCCCCGCAGGTCACCGCGCTCAAGGCGGCCGGGGCGCAGGTGGTCGTCTCGTTCTCGGTGCCCGCCTTCACCGCGCTGCTGAAGCTGACCAGCCTGAAGCTCAGCTTCAGCCCGCAGCTCGTGGTCACCAACGTGGGCTCCGACCCGATCACCCTGGCCGGCCTGCTGGAGTCGTTCGCCAAGCAGGGCGGCGCCACGGTGGCGGGCAACCAGCTCATCCAGGGCATCATCACCGACGGCTACCTGCCCTCGCTCGGCGACACGAGCAACAGCTGGATCCAGCTGTTCACGAAGATCCACAGCCAGTACCTGCCGAAACTCCCACTGGACGGTAACGTTCTGTACGGCATGGCCGTCGGCTATACGTTCGTCCAGGCCATGCTCAAGGCC
>Ga0116134_1001759_pt1 | contig 10820 bp, 12 predicted proteins | sample June2015DPH_19_5_FD_89737 | JGI IMG/M metagenome (GOLD analysis project Ga0116134, IMG submission 89737) | Peatland microbial communities from SPRUCE experiment site at the Marcell Experimental Forest, Minnesota, USA - June2015DPH_19_40 | ecosystem: Environmental > Terrestrial > Soil > Wetlands...
CTGCTGGGCGGCGAGCTGGTTGTGGACGGTGTTGTGCACGTAGGTCGATCCCCACAGCAGCAGCCCGCCGGCGATGACCAGGATTGCGGCCAGGGCCAGCCCGGTGACGCTGAGCAGGGTGTCGAAGGTCTTGCGGCGCATGAGAGACGTCTCCTCAATCGTGCTGGATCCCGGCCGGCTGGGGTCCGGCATCCTTTTTTGTTGAAACCGGCACTATTAAGATCGCCCGGTCGGCCTCGGCACCGTTACGGCGCAACGTCCCCGCCGCATGGGATAAAAGCACCGGCCGTAAAGGACTTTCGTCACCCCATGAATAAACAACCCTGGGTCGTTTTCTGGTGAATGAACAGGAGACGGCTGGCCGCCGCCGGCGGACCAAAGTCCGCTTTCACCAGGACATTTAGCCATGGCGCCGGGCACGCCGGAGCGGGATCCTGACAACGTCAGCCCGATTGGGTCAGCCCAGCTGGGTGAGCCCGATTGGCTAAGGGGTGAGCATGATGACACGGACCGATATTCACCTCGACGCCATGCTCCGGCATCTGGGCGCGGCTTATTACGACTCCCTGCACGGCAGGGCCACTCGCACTGATGTCGCCCGGGCGCTGGACACGGTGGAAGAGCATCTCGTCGAGCAGAGCCCGCGCTACGCGGCTGGAACGGCCCAGGGACAAACACGGTCACACAAGGCACAGGCGCACAAGGCTCCCCGCCACCACCATCCAGGCCGCTGGAAGAGGCGGGTCCAGGACGTGATGACCACCTCCGTGGTGACCATCGACAGGATCACTCCGTACAAGGAGATCGCCCGGCTGCTGGCCGAGCACCGGATCAGCGGTGTGCCGGTCCTGACCATGGGCCGTCACGTGGCCGGGGTTGTTTCCGAGGCCGACCTGATCGCCGCCGAGGAAGAGCACGCCCGCGAGGCCCGCAGGGGCGGCGGCGGGCGGCGGCATCTGCCGGGCCACCATCACCCGCACGAGGACCTGACCGCGGCCAACCTGATGACTTCCCCGGCGATCACCATCCACCCGGAGGCGCCGATTCCCGGCGCGGCCCGGCTGATGACGACCCATCGGATCCAGCGGTTGCCCGTGGTCGATCCCGACGGCAAGCTGATCGGGATCGTCACCCGTCGTGACCTGCTGAGCGTGTTCCTGCGGCCGGACGAGGAAATCGCCGGCGACGTCGCCGAACTGCTGGCCGATGTCCTGCACGCCGACCCGCCCACGGTCCAGGCCGTGGTGCGGAACGGCCAGGTCATCCTCATCGGCACCACCAGCGGGGCCGAGGAAGACGAACTGGCCGCGGTCGCGATGCGGCTGATCTGGGACGTCGACGGGGTCGTCGACGTCACCAACCGGGTCAACCAGGCCACCGGCGCCGACCGGGAGCACGTCACCGCGAACGCGACCGACGCGACTGGTGAACGGAGTGACAGCCCACAGTAAGCATGGCGGCGGCCAGGCCCGGCCGCCGCCCGCAAACGGCCCCGCAGGAAGCAGCGGCGTACTTCCTGCGGGGCTTTCTGTGCTCCCGGCCTCTGTGCTCCCGGCCCGTGTGTTCCCCGACTGTGTTCCCCGACCGGGGCGCCTAGGCGCTGTAGTGCCCGGTCCACCTCGGGCCGGTCGTCCGCCATTCGGCGTCCCAGGTCCTCATCCGCCGCCGGTAGAGGAGGCTGCGGCCCAGCGCCTGCAGGCCCACGAGCGCGACGATGAGCAGGAGCCCGGTAGCCGCCGACGCGATAAACACGTTGCTGAGGACGTCGCTGTGGGTATCGGGCGGGTCCGTCGCGGTCCCGGCGGCGTTCGTCCAGATGCCGACGGTGCTGCCTTTCCTGGCGCCGGCGTCGGCGAGTACCGGTCCGTACTGGATCGTGCCGTCGGGCGCCACCCACCGGGCGGCGACCCATGCGGTCTGGACGCCCGAGTAGGGGTCGGGGCTGCCGTGCGCGGGAGCCGCCTGCGTCAGCACGGCGCGGACCTGATAATCCGCCGCCCGCTCGGCCTGGACCTGGCGGATGCCCGCGTGATCGACGGCCCGGCCCACACCGATCGACGCCAGCGGCACCCCGGCCAGGATCATGATCAGGATCAGGAGGCGCAGGACGACCTCGAGCCGGTCGCCGGGACGGCGCAGCGGGTTATGGTCCAGGGCCAGCCAGCGGGCGCACCGCGTCCAGCGGCCCGGGTCACCTGCGGCGATGCCCATAGTGATCACCTTCAGCGGCGGGAGCGGTAGCCGCCGGGGGTCAGGCCACGGCGGGCTTGGTGAACAACGCGGCGGCCGCGTCGGCCGACCGCTCGGGTAGCACCTCAATCGTGCCGTGTGCCGCCGTGATGCCCGCCTGCGACACCCGGTAGTGGTGGCCGCACAGCAGCAGGTCGACGGGGTGGGGCCGGGCCGCCGAGGCGGGCATGATAACCCGCACCACGGGGCGCCCGGGGCAGCAGCAAGCTCGGAACTCCGGCTCAGATCGCGGGATCCGCTCGGCCGCGGGTGCGGTCACGGTATCCGGCGCGACCGTCGGGGCCTCGCTGTGGTGGGGAAATCGTGGCGTCATGTCCTTAGGATTGTCTCCGACGCGACATGTCTCCAGAGACGTAGCTCACCCATGCCAGAGGCCAAAGGTCCCGCCGGAGGTCCCGTCGGCGCACCCTCTAAGGCCGCACGGCATCACGGGCCGCACGCGCCTCACGGGCGGAGTGCGAGCACCACCCACACCGGGCCGCGGGCGAACGTCATCGGCTGCCCGGCGGTCGTCGTGAACGTGGTGCCGAGGTCGTCCTCCCGGGCGCTCCGCACCGGCCCGACGACCGGCGGGAATTGGGAGGAGAAGACGGCCAGGAACCGGCTCAGGCCGCCCTCGACGGGCAGCACGTACACGATGTCGGCGCCGGTGAGCCCGGTCTGCGGGCGGGCCTGCGCGATATTGTCGACCTTGATCGCCAGGACCGGCCCGAGCTGGCTGACCGGTTCCCCGGTGAACGGCGAGGTCAGCGGCTTGGCGGCGGGCGGCCCGGCAGGCGGTACCGGCGGAACATGGCGGCGGGAGAACAGGAGCAGGCCCCCGGCCACCAGGGCGACCGCGGCGAGCACGGCTGAGACGGCGATGACGATGTCACGGCGCCGGCGCCCCATGACGTCGCCTCCTGGCTCCCCAGGCCACCGTTCCAGAAAAATTGTTCCAGAAAAGATTAAGGACGGGAAGGATCTTTGCCCGCTTCTCGCGGATCCTGGTTGCGCGGTGCGCGGCTGGTTTACCTGGACCGTTTCCCCGCGTCTTCGTAGTGGTCCTTCCCGTCACTCGTCACTTCAGCCCGGCCTCACCGGGCCGCCTAGGTCACAAGGACCCCCCGCGCGGTGACCTTGGTCCGCAGTCGGCCGAGCCCGCCCGGGACTTTTTCCCCTAACGCACCCAGCTGGCTGCGCGAAGATATGGTGATCACGGTCCGTGAGGAGAGGTTCCGTGAGGAGGGGTTATGGAGCCAGCCACGCTTCAGCGGGTGATCGACCGCGCCGGCCTGGATCAGCTACTGGCGGCGATCGCGCGGCGGGGGTTCCGGCTCATCGGGCCGGCCGTGCGGGACGGCGTCATCGTTTACGACGACATCTCCTCATCGGCCGACCTGCCCGCCGGGTGGACCGACGAGCAGGACGGCGGGCATTACCGCCTGCGCCGCCGGGACGACGACGCGCTGTTCGGGTACGCCGTCGGCCCGCAGTCGTGGAAGCGCTACCTGTTCCCGCCCACCAGCGTGGTGTGGCGGAGCGCCAGGGACAAGGACGCGGGCCAGGACCCGGGCGGTGCTGCAGACGGGGCCGCAGGCGCTGGGGCGCCGATGGCGTTCATCGGCGTGCGCTCGTGTGAGCTGCGCGCGATCGCCATCCAGGACCGGGTGTTCCTGGGCGGCCAGCACACCGATCCGGTCTACGCGGGCCGGCGTGAGGGGGTGTTCCTGGTCGCCGTGAACTGCGGCCAGGCGGCCGCGACGTGCTTCTGCGTGTCGATGGACGCGGGCCCGAAGGCGGAATCCGGCTTTGACCTGGCCCTGACCGAACTGCTGGACGGCGAGCGGCACGAGTTCCTGGTCGAGATCGGCACCGGCCGGGGCGCGGACGTCATGAGTGAGGTCGCCGGCCGGCCCGCGGGCCGGCCGGAGACGCAGGCCGCCGACCGGGTCACGGAGCAGACCGCCGCGTCGATGGGGCGGCACCTGGACACCGGCGGGATCAAGGACCTGCTGTACGGCAACTTCGAGAATCCCCGCTGGGACGATGTGGCGGGACGCTGCCTGACCTGCGGTAACTGCACGATGGTCTGCCCGACCTGCTTCTGCTTCAGTATCACGGACGTCACCGACCTCGCCGGCACGGAGGCGGAGCAGCAGCGGTCCTGGGATTCCTGCTTCACCATGGATCACTCCTACATCCACGGCGGTTCGGTGCGGGCATCCAGCCGCTCGCGTTACCGGCAGTGGATGACGCACAAGCTGGCCACCTGGATCGACCAGTTCGGCACGTCCGGCTGCGTCGGCTGTGGCCGGTGCATTACCTGGTGCCCGGTCGGCATCGACATCACCGAAGAGGCCGCCGCCATCCGGGCTAGCGACGGGGCCACGGGAGAAGAGGGCCATGGAGACGCTTGAGCACGAACTGCGCAGCCACCCGTTCGTCGGCGACCTGGAGCCCGCATACCTGACCGTGCTGGCCAGTTGCGCCACGAACGTCGAGTTCCCGGCGCACCGGTTCCTGTTCCGTGAGGGAATGCACGCCAGCGGATGCTTCCTGATCCGCGAGGGCAAGGTCGGGCTGGAGATCGCGACCCTGGGCCAGGGGCCCATCGTCATCGAGACCGTGGGCGCGGGGCAGGTGGCCGGGTTCTCCTGGCTGCTGGAACCGCACATGTACCAGTTCGACGGGCGGGCCATCGAGCCGGTCCGGGCCGTCGCCCTGGACGGGGACGAGTTGCGCGCGCGATGTGAGCAGGACCCGCGGCTCGGGTTCGAGCTCATGCGCCGCTTCGCCCACCTGGCGGCCGAGCGGCTCCAGTCCACCAGGCTCCGGCTCCTCGACGTCTACGGGACTCCTCATGCACCCCGTCGCTGAGCCCGTTACTGAGCCCGTTACTGGGCCCGTTGCTGGGCCCGTTGCTGGGCCCGTCCGGGCGCCCTGGCTTGACCGGGAGCCGTGGCGGGTGGCCGCCACCCGGCCCGAATCGCACGATACGGTCACGCTGGAGCTCGAGCCACCGCCCGGCCGGGCCTTCTCCTTCCGGCCGGGCCAGTTCAACATGCTGTACGTGTTCGGGATCGGCGAGGTGCCGATCTCGGTCAGCGGCGATCCCGCCGCGGACGGCCCGGTCCGGCACACGATCCGCGACATCGGCGCGGTCACGCACGCGCTGTGCACCCGGCAGCCCGGGCAGGAGGTCGGCGTGCGCGGGCCCTACGGCACGCACTGGCCGCTGGCCGAGGCCGAGGGGGGCGACGTGGTGGTCGTGGCGGGGGGCGTCGGGCTGCCGCCGCTGCGCCCCGCCCTCTACCACCTGCTCGCCCACCGGGACCGCTACCGGCGGATCGCGCTTCTGTACGGCGCGCGCACCCCGGCCGACCTGCTGTTCCCGGAAGAGCTGGCCTGCTGGCGCGGCCGGTTTGACGTGGAGGTCGAGGTCATCGTGGACGCGGCATCGGGTGACTGGCGCGGCGACGTCGGGGTGGTGCCCGAGCTCGTCGGCCGGGTGCCGTTCGATCCGCCGGCCACGACCGCGTTCGTGGTCGGGCCCGAGGTCATGATGCGGTTCACGATCCGCGCGCTGACCCGGGCGGGCCTGTCCCGTGACCAGATCTTCCTGTCGGCCGAACGGAACATGCAGTGCGCCACGGCCATGTGCGGGCACTGCCAGCTCGGCCCGTTCCTGGTGTGCCGCGATGGGCCGGTGTTCTGCTATCAGGCGCTGGCCCCGTGGTTCGCACGGCGGGAGGCATGATGACCGGCCCGCCACGCCCCACGCTCGCGGTGTGGAAGTTCGCCTCCTGCGACGGCTGCCAGCTGACCCTGCTGAACTGCGAGGACGAACTGGCCGACATCGCCGCGTCGGTGCAGGTCGCGAACTTCCCCGAGGCCTCACGGGAGGTGATCGCCGGGCCCTACGACCTGTCGCTGGTCGAGGGGTCCATCACCACCCCGGCCGACGCCGAGCGCATCCGCGCAGTTCGTGACGCGTCCCGGTTCCTGGTCACCATCGGCGCCTGCGCCTCCGCCGGAGGCATCCAGGCCCTGCGGAACTTCCGCGAGGTCGACGAGTACCTCCCGGTCGTGTACGCGCGCCCGGACTACATCGACACCCTGCGGACATCGACCCCGATCGCCGATCACGTCGGGGTCGACTTCGAGCTGCGCGGCTGCCCGATCGACCGCCATCAGCTACTGGATGTGATCAGCGCGTTCCTGCACGGGCGCAAGCCCAGCGTCCCCGGGTACAGCGTCTGCCTCGAATGTAAGCGAGCCGGGATCACCTGCGTGATGGTGGCGCACGGCACCCCGTGCCTGGGCCCGGTGACGCAGGCCGGGTGCCGGGCGCTCTGCCCGTCGTGTGCGCGCGGCTGCTACGGCTGTTTCGGGCCCATGGAGACCCCGAACACCGCCGCCCTGTCCGCCCGGTGGCGTGAGCTCGGTGTTTCCCGCCCCGATGTGGGCCGCGCGTTCCGCACGTTCAACGCCAATTCCGGCCCGTTCCGCGAGGAGGCCGAGGCGAATGACGCACCATAGCGACCGCCCGGGCCAGGACGAGTCGATCCAGGTCCGCCTAAAGGCGGGTTCGGTTCAGGCCTTGTCCATCAAGGTCGATGCGCTGACGCGGGTGGAGGGTGAGGGCGGCCTGCAGGTCACCGTCCGGGACGGCCGCGTCACCGACGCCCGGCTCAACATCTACGAGCCGCCACGGTTCTTCGAGGCCCTGCTGCGCGGGCGCCGGTACACCGAGGTGCCGGACATCACCTCGCGGATCTGCGGGATCTGCCCCATCGCCTACCAGATGAGCGCGTGCCAGGCCATCGAGGACGCCTGTGGCGCCGCCATCCCCGCGCCGATCCTGGACCTGCGGCGGCTCATCTACTGCGGCGAGTGGATCGAGAGCCACGCCCTGCACATCTACCTGCTGCACGCGCCGGATTTCCTCGGCTACTCCAGCGGCCTGCACATGGCGCAGGACCGCCCGGACCTGCTGGCGCGAGGCCTGCGGCTCAAGAAGGCCGGGAACCGGCTGATGGAGGTCATCGGGGGCCGCGCCGTGCATCCGGTCAACGTCCGGGTCGGCGGCTTCTACCGCGCCCCGGCCCGGCGCGACCTCGACGGCGTGCGCGCCGGGCTGGACCAGGCCCGCCAGGATGCGCTGGAGACCGTCCGCTGGGTGGCCGGCTTCCCGTTCCCGGACTTCAGCCAGGACTACCAGTTCGTCTCGCTGCGCCACCCGGCCGACTACCCGATCACCGCCGGCCGCGTGGTGTCCAACCGGGGCCTCGACATCGCCGTCCGCGAATATGACCAGCACTTCACCGAGATGCAGGTCCCGCACTCGACGGCCCTGCATTCGGTGCTGCACGATTCGCTGCCGGACGATTCGCTTCCGGACGGGGGCGGGACCTACCTGGTCGGGCCGATGGCCCGGTACAGCCTGAACGCCGGCCTGCTGCCCGTCACGGTGATGGACGCGGCGCGCGCGGCGGGGCTCGGGAGCACGTGCACCAACCCGTTCCGCAGCATCATCGTCCGCGCCGTCGAGACCCTGTACGCGTGCGAAGAGGCCATCCGGCTGCTCGACGCCTACCAGCCGCCCCAGCCGTCCTGGGCCGAGGTTCCCCCGCGCGCCGGGACCGGATACGGGGCCACCGAGGCGCCCCGCGGCCTGCTCTACCACCGCTACCAGATCAACGCGGACGGTACCGTCGCGGCCGCGACGATCATCCCGCCCACGTCGCAGAACCAGCGCGTCATCGAGTCCGACCTGCGCGCGTTCGTCGCCGACCGGCTCGACCTGCCGCACGACCGTCTGACCTGGGAGTGTGAGCAGGCCGTCCGCAGCTACGACCCGTGCATCTCCTGCGCGGCGCACTTCCTCGACCTGAAGGTCAACCGGTCATGAGCCCGCTCGGCGACGGAGCCAGCGGGCCGGTCGGCGGCCCGGTCGGCGGCCCCGCGCACGGCGCGCTCGTGATCGGGGTCGGCAGCACCTACCGCGGCGACGACGCCGCCGGTCTTGCCGTGGCGGAATGGATTCGCGCCGCCGCCCCGCCGGACGTCACCGTGCTGCGGCACGAGGGCGAGCCGATCTCGCTGCTGGAGACGTGGGACGAGGCCCGCGACGTGTACCTGGTCGATGCGGTGTCCTCCGGTGGCCAGCCGGGCAGCATCTACCGGTTCGACGTCACCGCCGAACCGCTGGCGGCCCGGCTGAGCCCGCACGGCACCCACACGCTCGGCGTCGCGGACACCATCGAGCTGGCCCGGGCCCTGGGCCGGCTTCCGCGCCAGCTGGTCAGCTACGGCATCGAGGGCAGTTGCTTCTCCACGGGGGCGAGCCTCTCGCTGCCGGTCCGTGAGGCGGTCGCCGTGCTGTCCGAGCGGCTGCTGACCGAGCTCACCCCGGGCGCACCGGCCGCCGCGGCCGGGTGAGTTCAGCCGGGCTCTCCCCGCGCACGCCCCTCCCGGGCACCTCCATTGCCAGCTGAATTCAACGCACGTAGAATTCATCACGCGATGACATCAGAGGTCCCGGGCGACAGCGGAGGAGAACCCGATGAAGGCGATGATCATCAAGGAGTTCCGCCAGTTGCGGCGGGACCGCCGGACGCTCGCCATGATGATCGTGATGCCGGTCATCCTGCTCGTCATCCTCGGCTACGCGGCCAGCTTCGACGTCTCCCGGATCCCCACCGTGCTGGCCGGGCCGTCCGCCCGCCAGGTCGCCGCCCTGCTGCGCCCCCCGTTTGAGGTCGTCGGCACCGTCCCGGCCGCGCAGGCCCAGTCCCAGTTGCGCGACGGTCACGCGGCCGTGGCCATCGTCACCGGAGGCGCCCGGCCGGTCGTGCTCATCGACGGCAGTCAGCTCTTCACCGCGCGCGCCGCGGAACAGGCGCTGGCCACCATGCCCGCCCGCCTCTCGGTCCGGGTGCTCTACAACCCCGAGCTGAAGACCTCCGACATCATGATTCCCGGCATTGCCGGCGTGATCCTCGTGTTCATCGGCACCGTGATCACCAGCCTCGGGGTGGTCCGCGAGCGGCAGTCCGGCACGCTGGAACAGCTGGCGGTGATGCCGCTGCGGCCGCGGGACGTGTTCCTCGGCAAGATCACGCCGTATTTCGCGGTCGCGGCCGTGGACCTGGCCGTCGTGCTCGCCGTGGGCGTAGCCGTCTTCGGCGTCCCGTTCCGCGGCTCGCCGGCCGTGTTTGCCCTGGGTGCCCTGCTGTTCGTGTTCGTCACGCTCGGCATCGGGGTGCTGATCTCCAGCGTGTCGCAGAACCAGGGTCAGGCCATTCAGCTGGCCATCATGACGCTGCTGCCGCAGGTGCTGCTGTCCGGCCTGATCTTCCCGCTGTCATCGATCGTGGCCGGCGTCCGCTGGATTGCCTATCTGCTGCCACTGACCTACTTCAACGAGATCGCCCGCGGTGTCATGCTCCGCGCCGAGCCGCTGACCGCGCTGTGGCAGCCGTTCCTCTATCTGGCCCTGCTCGGCGCGGCGGTCATGACGCTGGCGATGCTGCGGTTCCGTTCGTTCCTCGCGCCTTCCGCCGCCGCACCGGAGCCGGACGCGGGGCCGGGCACGGGACCGGACACGGAGCCGGTTCTGGCCGGGACCGGCGAGCCGTCATGAAGGCCGCCCGCGCGGCCCGCGCCGCCGGTATCTCGCGCCCGTCCGACGGCCATCCGCCGCGGAGCGCGTGGGGCCTGTCCGGCGTCTCCGTGCGCTACGGCCACCACCTGGCCCTCGACGGCGTCACCCTCCGCGCCGTACCAGGGCAGATCACGGCCGTGGTCGGCGGCGACGGTGCGGGCAAGACCACGCTGCTCCGCTGTGCGGCCGGGGCGCTCCCGCCCAGCGACGGCCGGGTGAGCGTGCCCGGAATCCGCCAGATCGGTTATCTGTCCCCGAGCGGCGGCATCTACCCCGACCTGACCGTCGAGGAGAACCTGAGCTTTCGCGCCGCGGCCTTCGGGCTGCCACCTGCCCAGGCCCGGGCCCGAGTGGCCGAGCACCTCGACCGGACCGGGCTGGCTGCGGCGCACGCGCGGCTGGCGGGAAACCTGTCCGGCGGCATGCGGAAGAAGCTCGGGGTCATCGCGGCCCTGCTGCCCGGTCCGGCGCTGCTGGTGCTCGACGAGCCGACGACCGGCGTCGATCCGGTCAGCCGCGCGGACCTCTGGTGGCTCATCGCGCAGGCGGCGGCAGGCGGTGCGGCCGTACTGTTCTCCACGACCTACCTGGATGAGGCCCAGCGCGCCGGCCAGGTGCTGGTGCTGGACGCGGGCCGGCCGCTGGCGTCCGGAACGGCCGCCGAGATCGTCGCGGCGATGCCGGGCGTGATCCGCCCGCTGGCCGCGCGGCCCACGGGCCAGCGGCCGCTGGCCTGGCGGCGGGCCGGACAGTGGCGCGTCTGGGACCCGGCTGGTACGCCGGGCGCGTCCCCGGCGCTGTCCCCGGATCTGCAGGACGCCGTCGTTGTCGCGGCGCTGGCTCGCGAGGAGGCCCGCCCATGAACCCGCCGCTGGCCGAATGCGTGTCCGTAACCCGCACGTTCGGGCCGCTCGTGGCCGTC
>Ga0116134_1001760_pt1 | contig 10820 bp, 6 predicted proteins | sample June2015DPH_19_5_FD_89737 | JGI IMG/M metagenome (GOLD analysis project Ga0116134, IMG submission 89737) | Peatland microbial communities from SPRUCE experiment site at the Marcell Experimental Forest, Minnesota, USA - June2015DPH_19_40 | ecosystem: Environmental > Terrestrial > Soil > Wetlands >...
AAGGCCAGCGGGGCGCCGACGCCAGCCCGGGCATTCACGCCGCCCTCGCCGGCATGGTGAACGGGAGTGGCGGAACGGTCCCGGGCGCGGCCGTCAACGGTCCGGATGCGGCCAGCACAGCAGATGCGGCCAGCACAGCAGATGCGGCCAGCACAGCAGATGCGGCCAGCACGAACGGCACAGAGGTGAACGGCGCGGCGCCGGACATCATCGCGGTGGGGCCCGCCGGGGACGCCGCGCCCAGCGCCCCGGCGCTCGAGGTCATTCCGCAGCCCCGGGCCCTGCCTGCCGATCAGCCTCCGCCCAAGCTGATCCCGCCGATCGTTCCCTAGGGCTTCAGGGCCAGCCACAGGAGGGCCGCGACGACCAGGATCGCCGCCAGCGAGAGCACGACCCCGGCCATGGGCCGGCCCGCTGGCCGGCGGCTCCCGGATGGTGACCCGGCCGGGCGTCCCGATGCGCTGAGCGGCGCCGTGGACTTACCCGTCCGGCTGCGACCACCGGATGCGCCCGCGGCCGCCGTGCCGCGTTCCGTCGTGGCCGGGCCGCCGGCGCCCGGCGGCGGGCCACCACGCTGCGGAGCCGGGTTCCCCCAGGCCGGGTTGTCCGGAACCAACGGCCGCGGCGCCGCGCTCTGTGGAGCGCCCGCTGGGGGCCGGGACGTGCCGGGCTGCGCGGCGGGCCAGGCCGGGGCGCGATCGGCCGCCGCCGGCCACGCCGGGCCGCTATCTGCCGCCGGCCATGCTGGGGCGCGTTCGGCCGGGGGCCAAGCCGTTTCACCCTCCGGCGAGCGCCGTCCCGCCCTGCCATCGGTGAACGGCCGCACCGCGCCGTGGTCCGGCGTGCGCCAGTCCGCTCCGCTGTCCGGCGCGGCCGGGACCGCTCCTGATGGGGCGGCCGGACCGGCGGCCGATTCGGCGGCGGTCACCTCCGGCCGGCTGAACCATGAACCGGTGTCCGCGGTCACCGTCGTCGGGCCGAGGCCAGCCGCGACACGCGCCAGGCCCGGGGCGAGGGCGGCCTGCTCCGCCGCGCTCAAGCCGATTGGCCCGGCACTCTCGGCCCTGGTGGGCGGCCGATTCGCGACCGGTGCCCGGGTGGGCAGCGCCGACCCCAGATCCTCGGCTGGCATGGACATGAGCCGGCGCCAGCGCTCTTCCCAGTCGGCCGGCCGCGCGCCGCATCCGCGTACGTACGCTTCGAGAACCGGAAGGCTGGGCAGGGCAGGACCAGCCTCGGCGGTTATGAGCGTGTCCTCCGGATAGTGCGCTCGAGCCGCGAGGTCGCGAGTCTGCAAGCCCGCCTGATCGCGCAGCGCCCGGAGATCACGCAGGAAGGCAGCCTTGTCTGCGTCGGCCCCGGAAGGCTGGGCGTTGCGGGGGTGCGTCATGTACCCTCCCGGTCGCCGTACTCGCGGATTATCACTGTGGCATCCTTGATCACCGCTACTCGGAAGCGTAAACCCAATCATTTCCCCACGTAGGAGCATTCCTCACAATTCACAGCCCGGCAGATAAGACCAGAAAGATCACTTCGTCCCATTTGAGGCTTTTAACCCCAAGAGTCCCCTTCGGTGGCCCGCAGGTGACCAGCAGGTGACCAGCAGCCTACCGGGCCTACGGCGGTCAGAAGCGGATAGCGAGACCGATGGTGAGCGCGGCGCCGAACGCAAGCTGCAGCCGGCCGGTCTGCCCGAGGGCGCGGATCAGCGCGGGGCCCACCGCACCGGAACGGACCGCCCGGATCGGGCCGAGGGCCAGCGGCAGCGCCAGCAGGGTGAGCGCGGTGAGCGGCCGCGCCGGGGTGACGGCCAGCGCGATGACGAACGGGACGAGCAGGGACGTCACGTACGCCTTCCGGCTGCGCAGGTCGCCGAGGCGCACCGCGAGCGTACGTTTGCCCACGTCGGTGTCGGAGCCGATGTCCCGCAGGTTGTTGATCATCAGCAGCGCGCAGGACAGCAGCCCGGCCGGGAGCGCGGCGATCAGGCCGAGCCAGCTCAGCCTGTCCATCTGCACGTAGGCGGTCCCGGCCACCGCGGCCAGCCCGAAAAACGCGAAGACCGCGACTTCACCCAGTCCCTGGTACCCGTACGGACGGGAGCCGCCCGTGTAGAACCAGGCCGCCCCGACCGCGGCCGCGCCCACTCCGATGAGCCACCACGACGTGAAGATCGCCAGCACCAGCCCGGCCACGCACGCGCAGAAGAAGCAGGCGAACGCGGCGGCCAGCACCTGCCGGGCCGGGGCCAGCCCCGCCGCGACCAGCCGGGTCGGCCCGACGCGGTGGGTGTCCGAGCCGCGGATGCCGTCGCTGTAGTCGTTGGCGTAGTTGACGCCGATCTGCAGGAAGAGCGCCACGATCAGCGCGAGCACCGCGCGCCAGGCGGAGAACCGGCCGTAGCCGAAGGCGACTCCGGTGCCGATGAGGACCGGGACGACCGCGGCCGGCAACGTCCGCGGCCGCGTGCCCGCCAGCCAATCTCGTGGCTGCGCCAACGTTGGTTCCTTCCTGGTTCGCGGCCCTAGTCAATCGGGGCCGAGTCAATCGGGCCGGGTCAATCGGGTCGCCTATTCGGGTGGTGCCGGCAGCGACGTGTGCAGTCGCACGATCGGGACGCGGACGCCCATGTCCAGCTCGCTCCGCGCGCCATCGCCGGCCCAGCCCGCCGTTTCCAGGAAATGGCGCATCGCCGTGTCGGCCTCCAGCACCCACGCGGACGCCTGGGTGAAACGGTCGCCGGCGAGGGTGTCGGCGACGGCGTTGAGCAGCCGGCCACCGTGCCCCTGCCTGGTCAGGCCGGGTGCGATGCGCAGCTCGTACAGTTCCGCGTCGGTGGCTGGCCAGCGGTCCTCGTCACTGGCCGGCCCCACCGAGGCGAAACCGGCGACCGCCCGGCCGCTGGTGGATACCAGGACCCGGTGCTTGCTCGTCGGCGGCTTGCCGATCGCTTCCGCCCAGCGCTCACGCCAGCGGCCGGCGGCGTCGTCGCTGGTCAGCTCGGCGAGAACCGCCTCCGGGATGATCCCGGCGTACCGTTGGCGCCAGCATTCGACCTGGATGCGGGCCACGTCCGCTGCGTCGGATCCGCGCGCGGCCCGGACGAAATCCTGGGTGCTCACTGGCCCCTGGAGTCCCCGAAGCCCCGGTCACCGAGCAGGCTGACGTCACGCGCCGCACCGTGTGCCGCCGAGGTGGTCATCGCCGCGTACGCCTGCAGCGCCGCGCTGACCGGCCGTTCCCGGTCCGCCGCGCGGTAGGTGTGCAGCTGGGCCAGGACCCGGTCCCGGCGGGCCGCCAGCTCGGCGTCGGGCACCTCCAGCGTCAGGTCACGCCGCGGAATGTCGATCGTGATCTGGTCGCCGTCCGCCACCAGGGCGATGACGCCGCCCAGCGCCGCTTCCGGCGCGACGTGGCAGATGGAAAGCCCGGACGTCCCCCCGGAGAAGCGGCCGTCGGTGATCAGCGCGCACGCCCGCCCCAGGCCCTTGCCCTTGAGGAAGCTCGTGGGGTATAGCATTTCCTGCATCCCCGGCCCGCCGCGCGGCCCCTCGTACCGGATCACCACGACGTCGCCCGCGCTGACCGCACCGCCGAGGATGCCATCCACGGCTGCTTCCTGGCTCTCGAAGACCCGCGCGGGCCCGGAGAACCGGAACAGTTCCTCCGGGACGCCGGCCGTCTTGACGATCGCGCCCTCGGGGGCCAGGTTCCCGTGGAGCACGGCCAGGCCGCCGTCCGCGGTGTAGGCGTGCCCGATGTCCCGGATGCAGCCGCCCTCGCGGTCGGTATCCAGGTTCTCCCAGCGGGCCGACTGCGAGTACGGCTGGATGGTCCGGACCCCGCCGGGCGCCGCGTGGTACAGCTCGACGGCCTCGTCGCAGACGGATTCCGAGCGCAGGTCCCAGCCGTCGAGGAAGTCCCGCAGCGAATCGCTGTGTACCGTGCGGACCGCCGTGTTGAGCAGGCCGGCCCGGTCCAGCTCGCCGAGGATCGACGGGATGCCGCCGGCCCGGTGCACGTCCTCCACGTGATAGCTGCTGCTCGGCGCGACCTTGCACAGGCAGGGCACCCGGCGCGACAGCTCGTCGATCTCCTTGAGGCCGAAGTTCACGCCTCCCTCGTGCGCCGCGGCGAGCAGGTGCAGGATCGTGTTGGTCGACCCGCCCATTGCCACGTCCAGGGCCATCGCGTTCTCGAATGCGTCCCGGCTGGCGATGGCGCGCGGCAGCACCGACTCGTCGTCGTCGGCGTAGTAGCGGCGGGCCACGTCGACGATCGCCGTCCCCGCACGCTCGAATAGGCCGCGCCGGGCGGCGTGCGTGGCCAGGGTGGTGCCGTTGCCCGGCAGCGCGAGGCCGATCGCCTCGGTCAGGCAGTTCATCGAGTTGGCCGTGAACATGCCCGAGCAGGAGCCGCACGTCGGGCAGGCGGCCTCTTCCATGTCGAGCAGGTCGGCGTCGGACACCGACGGGTCCGCCGAGGCGACCATCGTGTCGATGAGGTCGAGCTTGCGCCCGTCCGTGGTGAGGCCGGCCACGGGCTTACCGGCTTCCATCGGGCCGCCGGAGACGAACACGGTCGGGATGTTCAGCCGCATGGCCGCGATCAGCATGCCGGGCGTGATCTTGTCGCAGTTGGAGATGCAGATCAGCGCGTCCGCGCAGTGCGCGTTCACCATGTACTCGACCGCGTCCGCGATGAGCTCGCGGCTCGGCAGCGAGTACAGCATCCCGCCGTGCCCCATCGCGATGCCGTCGTCCACGGCGATGGTGTTGAACTCGCGGGGGATGGCCCCGGCCGCCTTGACCGCGGCCGCGACGACCTGGCCGACCTCACGCAGGTGGACGTGCCCGGGAACGAACTCGGTGAAGCTGTTGGCGACCGCCACGATCGGCTTGCCGATGTCTTCGCGCGCGACGCCCGAGGCCCGCATCAGCGCGCGGGCCCCCGTCATGTTCCTGCCGTGCGTGACAGTGCGGGACCGAAGCGGTGGCATAACGGTCATCTCCGAAATATGAGCCGGGGAACGCAGGGAAAGCCCTGCTCGCAGGTTTCCTCAGCCTACCGGAGTGTGCTGGGCCGCATTGTTGAGCGGAAGCACCTGGGCCGCGGCGGCGTAGATCTCCTCGATCTCGCCCGCGCCGAGCGTCGACCGGTCCCGCATCCCGGCGTTCCGCCGCAGGTACTTGCGGAGCCGGTCGCCGCTGAACACGTCGACCTCGCGGATGGTCGCGACGAGCCAGGGCACCTTGGGCCCATAGATGGCCAGCACCGGGCGGACGTAGACCGGGTGGCCGAGCTCGGCGGAGAGCCGGTCGCTGGCCTGCTGCGCCTCCCAGCGCGCGTGCTCCAGCCGGTCCTTCTTGGTGAACGGGCCGTGGTAAAGCTGCCGGGCGTTGCGGGTCCGGATGGGCAGGCGCTTGTCCCACGACTCCGAGTCGATCGCGTACGCGCCGGTCGGCCCGACGACGAAGTGGTCGATGGACTCGCGGCTGCCCGGGATGGGCCGCGAATGCAGGGCCCGGTAACCGGACCGCTCCATCCGCGCCAGCTGGCGCTGGGTGCGCTTCTGCGCGCCGGTCAGCCGGACGCCGGGCGGCATCGACGCGGTGGTCCGCGACCGGTAGACGGCGTCGGCGATGGCCGCGAGCACCGCGGCGGTCAGGCCCGCCCGCCAGGTGAAGATGAACGTGAAGATCAGTCCGGCCACGATCGCGACCAGCAGCCGCCGCTTCCAGATCCGCATCCGGGAGTCGGCCATCAGGTCGCCGAGGCGCAGCCGGTCCGCCATCCGCTGAGCCTGCGGAACGGTCTTGGGGCCCGGCGAGCCCGGCGAGCCCGGCGGGCCCTGCGAGCCGGATGGGCCGGGCGAGCCCGGGCCTGGTCTGGGCACCGGGCCGCTTCCCGCGGTGATCGCGAGCCGCTGGGCCGGGATGTCGCCGTGCTGCCGTCCCGGGCCCTGCTGTGCCGGGCCCTGGTGTGCCGGGTCGTGCTGTGCCGGGCGCGGCTGCGCCGGGGCCCGCCCGGGGGCCTGCGCCGGGGCTTGCCCTGGGGCCTGCTGAGCCTGCTGGGCCGGCCGGCGGGGCGAATCTGCCGCTTTCCGCCGCCGGGTCCGCAGCAGTGGCTCTTTGTACAGCCGGCGCGGCTCCCAGAGCTGCTCGTCCGCCGAACTGATGCCCTGGGCGGAACGGCCGGCCTGGCCCGCGCCCGGCGGCGCTGCGCCGAGGGGCCCGAAGCTGGATACGCGGGGGTCAGCCGGGGCCGGCCGCGGCGTGGGCGGGGCGCCCTGCGCGTGCCGGTCTTCCGTACCCGGCCATACGTTCCGGGACGCCGCCCGGAAGGCGGTGTTCTCCGCGGCGGCCCGCATGGCGCTCTGCCGCTCGGCCGTGTCCTGGGGGCTCCGCTCGGCACTGTCCTCGCCGGCACTGTCCCCGCCGGCACTGTCCTCGCCGGCACTGTCCCCGGCACTGTCCTTGCCGGCACTGGGCCCGGGGCCTGAGTCCTGGGAGTCCGGCGCCCGGGAGCCCGGATCCCGCAGGGTCGGCCGCGGCGTGCCCGTCGGTCCCTGCGTGCCCGTCGGCCCCTGTGAGCCCTGTGTGTCCGGCGTGCCCTGCGGGTCAGTCGCCGGGGCTGGGCCGGCCGATCCTCCGGCCGTGCCTTCCGGCGGGCCGACCTCGGCCGCGCCTGCGTGCGGTACGACGGCGCCAGGCGAATGACTCGGGCGCGCGCCGTTGCGCCCCTGCTCGTTCGACGGGGCCGATGACCTATGGCTTTTCCTGGTTAGCCATGTCATCTGTTCCACCTGCCCAGCGTAACTGACCAAAGTCCGAACGCAAGTCGTCACAGGTTGAGTTAATTGTGTCGCTGTGGGGAGTGTATGAGGGCCTCTGCGGGGGCAGGAATCCATTTTCGGCCGGTTAACGGGTAAGCGGTCTACCATTTGGTAACATGCCGCAGATTCATGAGCTTACGATGATCGACCTGGCTGCCGCCATCAGTGCGCGCCAGCTTTCTCCCGTCGAGGTGACAAATCATTATCTGTGCCGCACCGAGGAGCTGAACGCCAAGGTCGGAGCGTTCTACACGGTGACCGCGGAGCTGGCGCAAGAGCAGGCCCGCGCGGCGGAAAAGGCCGTAACGGACCGCTCCGAGTTGGCACCGCTGCCACCACTTCTGGGCGTTCCGATCCCCATCAAAGACCTCAACATGGTCGCCGGTGTCCGGCAGACCTTCGGGTCGGCCGTGTATGAGGACTATGTGGCGGGGGATGACGATTACGTGGTGGCCGCGATCAGGTCGGCCGGCGCCGTCATCACCGGGAAGACGGCGACTCCGGAATTCGGCCTTCCGTGTTACACCGAGACCGCGATCGGGCCGCCGGCCCGGACGCCCTGGGATCTTAGCCGGTCGGCCGGCGGCTCCAGCGGCGGGGCCGCGGCCGCGGTGGCCGCGCGCCTCGCGCCGGCCGCGCAGGGCAGCGACGGGGGCGGGTCCATCCGGATCCCGTCGAGCGTGTGCGGGCTGTTCGGCATCAAGCCGTCCCGCGGCCGGGTCTCCGAGGGCCCGATCGTGCCGGACCTGTTCGGGCTGGCCGTCAACGGCCCGATCGCGCGGACCGTCGCCGACGCCGCTCTGCTGCTCGACGTGATGAGCGGCAACCACCCGGGCGACATGTACACGCTGCCGCCGCTGCCGGACGGCGAGACGTTCCTTGGCTGCGCGCGCCGGGCCCCGGGCCGGCTCCGGATCGGCCGTACGCGCGTCCCGGTGGTCGAGGGCGCGGTCGTCCATCCGGACTGCGTGGCCGCCTACGAGGAAGCCAGCGCCCTGCTCGCCGAACTGGGCCACGACGTGGAGGACGTCCGGTTGCCGATCGGGCCGGACGTGGTGCCGTACTTCGAGACCCTCTGGTATGCCCACGCGACGCTGGCTCCCATCGACCCGGCCCGCGAGGACCGGCTGCTGCCGTTCACCCGCTACATGCGCGAGCGCGGGCGGGCCACCGGTGCCGGGGAACTGATCTTCGCGCAGGCGTACCTGCAGGCCGTGCTGCGCCCGGCGCTGGCCGCGATGAACGCCTACGACGCCATCCTCACCCCGACCCTGGCCACGCCGCCGGCTCCGGTCGGGTACTTCACCGAGGTCGACCCGGCCGAGAACTTCGAGCGGCAGAAGCGCTTCACCCCGTTCACCGCCGCGTACAACCTGTCGGGCCAGCCTGCGGTGAACCTGCCGCTGTACTGGAACGCCGACGGGCTGCCGATCGGCGTCATGCTGGCCGGGCGGATCGGCGAGGAAGGCACGCTGATCTCACTGTCCGCGCAGGTCGAGCAGGCCCGCCCGTGGCGGGACAGGGTGCCGGCGATGGGGTGATCCGCTGGGATAGTTTCTTTCCGTGCATACAGGCCGTCGGCGACGGGGCAGGCTCGGCCGGACCGCCAGCCTCGTCGGCGCGGTCCTGACCTCGGCCGCGCTGCTATGGGTCATGGCGGCCGGCTTCGGCGCAATCCCGCCGCTCGGGGTGGTGCTGGACGCCGGCCGCGGCGCCTGGACCTCCGCCGCGGGCGGCGAAGCGGTCACCTCCCAGACCCTGCGCCTGCCCGGCCTGCAGCACCCGGTCTCGGTGTCCTACACAAAGCAGGGCCTCGCCTCCGTCCAGGCGTCATCCCGCCACGACGTGTTCCTGGCCCTCGGGTACGTGCACGCATCCTTCCGGCTGGCCGAGATGGACGAGGAGCGCCGCCTCGGCGAGGGCCGCCTCGCGCAGCTGGCCGGCCCCTCCGAACTGCCTTCCGACGAGTTCGAGCTCCGGCTGGGGCTGCTGCGGACCGCGCAGCGGGAGTGGGCGCAGACACCGCGCTCCGGCCCGGCCGGCCAGGCGCTGCTGGCCTACGCCCAGGGCGTCAACGACGACATCGCGCGCGTGCGCGCGAACGGCGACTGGCCGGCTGCGTTCTCGCTGGCCCGCGTCTACCCGCAGCCGTGGACCCCGGTGGACTCGCTGGTCATCCAGGGAGTCCTGACCGAGGAACTCGATTTCACCACGACGCCACTGGACTACTCCCTGCTGGAGAGGTCGCTCGGCCGCGCGCGCACGATGGCCTGGTTCCCGGTCATCCCGGCGAACCAGCAGAACCCCTACGACCCTGGCCCCTACTCCCGCCCCGCTCTCTCGCCCCTCGCGCCGGACGCGGCGAGCACGGCGCCGGGCCCGGTCCGTCCGGCCTCTTCCACCTCCACCACGGCCGCCCCGCAGGCCACGAAAACCCCACCCGCCGCTAACACCACAGGCACCGCCTCCACCACAAGCACCCCGTCGGCAGGGAGCAGTCCCACGCAGGTCCGTTACGCATCATCGTCCGCCGTCACCGGGGCGGCGGCCAGCCTGCTCGCCCAGATCAGCCGGCTCCCGGCCGGGCTCGTGCACCGTGAGCCCGACAGCAACGCGTGGGCCGCCAACGGGCCGGCGGTGGCCGGGCACGGCGCGATGCTGGCCGGCGACCCGCACCTCCTGCAGACGCTCCCGTCTATCTGGTACGAGGCGGCGCTGTCCGCGCCCGGCCTGGACGTGAGCGGCGTCACGGTGCCCGGTGTCCCCGGCGTGCTCATCGGGCATAACGCGCACATCGCCTGGTCGCTTACGGACACCCAGAATCAGGCCACGCTGTTCTACGCCGAGCAGACCAGCCGGGCCCGCCCTGACCAGTACTACTGGCGCGGTGCGTGGCGGCGTACCCAGCAGGTCCGGTACACGATCAGCGTCCGCGGCGGGTCGCCGGTGCACCTGACCGTGGACCTCACCGTGCACGGGCCGATCATGACGCGGGCCGGGCAGACGATGGCGGTCGACTGGATGGGCAACGTCCCCTCCGCCGACCTGGCCGCGCTGCTCGGCGTGGACGAGGCCAGCAACTTCGGCCAGTTCCGGGCCGCGCTCACGGGCTGGCACGCCCCCACCCAGAACTTCGTCTACGCCGACGACCAAGGCCACATCGGGGCCATCTCGGCCGGCTACTACCCGCAGGTCGCGCACGGTGACCCGTGGCTGCCGCTGCCCGGCACCGGCGCGGACGACGTCACCGGCGTCATCCCGTACGCGGCCGAGCCACAAGTCTACGATCCGCCGGAGCATGTCATCGCGACCGCCAACCAGCGGCCGGTCGGGCCTTCCTATCCCTATTACATCGGCACCAGCGCCGACTTCTTCGACAACGGGTTCCGCGCCAACGAGATTTACTCCTACCTGCGCGGCCATTCGGCCATGACGCCCGCCAGCTTCGCGGACCTGCAGGGCAACGTGACCGACAGCCTGGCCGCCACGATCGTGCCCAGGCTGCTGGCCGCGCTGCGCCAGGCACCGGGCTCGCTCACTGCGCCGGAGCGGGCGGCGATGAACCAGCTCGCCGGCTGGAACGACACGATGACGACCGGCTCGGCGGCGGCGTCGGTGTGGTGGACGTTCTGGGGCGACTACATCGCCGCGACGTTCCAGCCCTGGTGGACCTCGGCCCGGGTCCCGGTCGGGAAGGACCGCGCGGCCCTGGCCCTGTCCTCGTGGCCAACCAGCCTGACCGAGGACCTGACCGCCTGGACGGCCGGCCCCGTGCCGGCCAGTACCGGGCCGGGCAGTACTGGGCCCGGCAGCACTGGGCCGGCCGGGGCGTTCAGCCTTCCGTCGGGAGCGCACCGCACCGCCGCGCAGGTGATGCGGGCCGCGTTCGGGGTGGCCGTCGCGCACCTGGGCACGAAGCTGGGCGGGACGCCGGCCGGCTGGACGTGGGGGCGGCTGCACACCCGGTACTTCCCGGCTGTGAGCG
>Ga0116134_1001761_pt1 | contig 10819 bp, 9 predicted proteins | sample June2015DPH_19_5_FD_89737 | JGI IMG/M metagenome (GOLD analysis project Ga0116134, IMG submission 89737) | Peatland microbial communities from SPRUCE experiment site at the Marcell Experimental Forest, Minnesota, USA - June2015DPH_19_40 | ecosystem: Environmental > Terrestrial > Soil > Wetlands >...
CGCTGCACACGACGGGCGCGGCCAAGACGGTTGACCGTATTGTCAACGCCTTTCCGAACAATCAGCAGGAGCAAATTCGCATCCAGCTTTCCACCGTGCTGCAGGCGGTGATTTCGCAACTGCTGATTCCGCGCGTGGACAAGCCGGGCCGCGTGGCGGTCTTTGAAATCATGGTCAACACCCCGTCCATTGCCGCGTTGATTCGCGACAACAAAACGTTCCGCCTCAATTCGGACATTCAAACCGGCGCGAAATTCGGCATGGTGACCCTCGACAGTTTTCTGATCGAAAAATACCAGCAGGGCATGATTGCGCGCGAAGAAGTGATCACCAAGGCGCAAGACCCGACGACGGTGCTGCAGAAATTGCAGGAATTGGAACTGGCCCAGTCCGGGTCCAAAGGATGATTTTGTAACATGGCGGAAGAGATTTCAAACCCGTTGCTGTCCCTCGTCAAAGACCAGGACCTGATAGACGACCTGCAATACGAGGAGGTCGCCTCGGAATTCAAGCGCAGCGGCGCGCCGGTGTTCCAGCTCCTGCAGGATTTCGGGATCATGAAGGTTGACGACATCCTGCATGTGATAGCCAGCAATCTGGGCACGGAGGTCGTTTCGCTGCGCGACCATGAATTGTCGCCCGACCTTTTGAAAACGATTCCAGCGAATGTCGCGCGAATGTATCATTGCGTGCCGGTGGCGTTGAACAATGGGATCTTGCAGGTCGCGCTGGCCGATCCGCTCGATCCGGCGCACGCGGATGAAGTCGGTTTCGCCAGCAAACGCGACGTGCAGGTGGTCGTGGCCGATCCCGCCGAAATTGAAAAGGCGGTTGACCGTTACTACGGCCAGGAGGAAGCCGAGGATTTTTCAAAAATTCTCAAGGAACTCGGTTCCGACAAGGAAATAGAGCGCGAAGTCAGCGAGGCCGGCGAAGACGCGAAGGCCGCCGAAGCGCTCGCCAACGAGGCGCCCATCGTGAAGTTCGTGAATCTGGTCTTGTTTCAGGCCATCCAGGACCGCGCGAGCGACATTCATTTCGAACCGTTTGAGACCGAATTTCGCATCCGTTACCGCGTGGACGGCGCGCTTTACGAAATGTCGCCGCCGCCGAAGCACCTGGCCTTGCCGGTGATTTCGCGCCTGAAAGTCATGTCGAACCTGAACATTTCCGAGCGGCGGCTGCCGCAGGACGGTCGCATCACTTATAACGTGGCCAACCGCCAGGTTGACCTTCGCGTGTCCACGCTGCCGACACAGTTCGGCGAATCCGTCGTGTTGCGCGTGCTCGACCGCGCGGCGGTCAATCTCGACCTCGACACGCTGGGATTTCCCAAATACCTGCATGATTATGTGTCCGAGGCGATTCTGCGGCCCAATGGAATTCTGATCGTGACGGGGCCCACCGGCTCGGGCAAAACGACGACGCTGTATTCCGCCATGCGGCGGGTCAATACGATTGATTCCAAATTGCTCACCGCCGAGGACCCGGTCGAATACGACATCGAAGGCATCATGCAGGTCGCCATCAACGACGCGGTGGGGATGACGTTCGGCAAGGCGCTGCGGTCGTTTTTGCGCCAGGACCCGGACATCATCATGGTGGGGGAAATGCGCGATTTGGAAACGGCGCAAATTTCCATTCAGGCGTCGCTGACCGGCCACCTGGTCCTGAGCACGCTGCACACCAATGACGCGACGGGCGCGGTGACGCGCCTGATCGACATGGGCGTGGAGCCGTTTTTGATTTCTTCGACGCTGATGGCCGTGCTGGCGCAGCGGCTGGTGCGGACCATTTGCAAGAATTGCCGGACGCCGTTCGAGCCGACGGAGGATCAACTGACCCTGTTGAATCTTTCGGCGCACGATTTGGGCGACAAGGCCTTTCATTACGGCCGCGGCTGCTCGACGTGCAACGACACCGGCTACAAGGGGCGGAAGGGCATTTTTGAGTTGCTCATCATCAGCGAGGCGATCCGGGGGTTGATCAACGAGCGCGCGCCGACGATCGTGTTGCGGCAAAAGGCGATCGAGCTGGGCATGGTGCCGCTGCGCGAGGACGGCTTGCGCAGCATCTTTGAAGGTGATACCACTATTGAAGAAGTCGTCAAATACACGTAACCCCGAACGCGTTCGGGGCTGAACCAATTTGCTATGCCGAAATACGATTACGTCGCTTTGGACAACCGGGGCAAGGAAACGAAAGGCACGGTTGAAGTCGCCAGCCAGAACGAGGCCATTGGCCGGGTCAAGGAAATGGGCTTGTTCCCGACCAAAATCGTGGAAACCGAAAAAGGTCCGGGTAAAAAGTCAGCTCCAAAGAAAACCCGGTCCGCACCCAGGGCCGGCGGCAAAAAAGGCGGCGCACTCAACCTCAACATCAACCTCACCATCCCGGGGTTGGGCGGAAAGGTCAAACCGAAGGTTCTGACCGCGTTCACGCGGCAATTGGCGACGCTGGTGGACGCGGGTCTGCCGCTCTTGCGCGGACTGCGCGTGCTCGAAAAGCAGGAACGCAGCGGCGTGCTCAAAAAAATTCTCGGCGAACTGGCGCTGTCCATTGAAGGCGGCAGCACGTTTTCCGAGGCGCTGGCGCAGCATCCAAAAGTTTTCAACCGCTTGTTCGTGAACATGATCAAGGCGGGCGAATTGGGCGGGGTATTGGAAGTGGTGTTGAAACGCCTGGCGGAATTTTCCGAAAAAGCGCAGAAGATCAAAGGCAAGGTCAAGGCCGCGCTGTTTTATCCGGTGGCGGTGCTCGTCGTGGCGGTGGGCATCCTGATTTTGTTGATGGTCATGGTGGTGCCCAGATTCAAGGAGGTTTTCGCCGGCATGGGGGTCAAGATGCCGGGGTTCACCCTGTTTGTGCTGGCGGTCAGTGACGCCATCAGACTCCACATTGTGCAAACGCTTGGAGCGGTGGTGGTGGTGGTGATTTTGTTCATGTTGGCCATCAAAACAAAAATCGGGCGTTATGTCTGGGACAAGGTCAAACTCAAAATGCCGGTTTTGGGGCCGGTCCTCAACCGGCTGGCCATCGCCCGTTTCACCCGCACACTGGGCACACTCGTCAGCAGCGGTGTTCCCATTTTGCAGGCGCTGACCATTGTCAAGGAAACCGCCGGCAACGTCATCATCAGCAACGCCATCGCCGGCGTGCATGAAAGCGTGAAAGAAGGCGAAACCATCACCGCGCCGCTGGAGGCCTCCGGTGTTTTTCCGCCCATGGTGGTCAGCATGGTGGACGTCGGGGAACAAACCGGCGCCCTGCCGGAAATGCTTCTGAAAATTTCCGAAAATTACGACGAGGAAGTGGACAATGCCGTGGCCTCCATGACCTCGCTGCTGGAGCCTATTATGATTGTCTTTCTGGCGGTCATTGTCGGCAGCATCGTCATTGCGATGTTTCTGCCCCTGATTGCAATGATCACCAACCTCAGCGGCGAAGGTGGCGGTGGTGGCGCTGGTGACTGACCGGCGACCGCCTCAAAGGCCGTTTATCTCTGGAAAAGCCGTTTATTTCTGGAAAAGGCGCAAAAACAATTGACAAAATGTGACGCCTGTGCGTAAATACAATGTAAAGACATTGCATGTGCATGGGCGTTCTAAGTACAGTTAGCTCGTTATGGAGTTCGATTGGAACAATCCGCCCTTTGAGTTGGATGGTTCTTTGACTCAGCGGGAAATTGAAGAGTCCTTTGAGGATCCGTTTGCCATTCGGCTGTTGCCGGACTCGCCGCGATTCGGCGTGCAGGCGCGCTTTTTCAACCTGGGAATGTCGGCGGGCGGGATCGGAATTTTCAGCGTGTATCGGACGAACGGCCGGGTGGCGCGGGTGTTGCGCGCCCGCGTTTTTGAACCGGAAGAACGGTTCTTTTATCAGCGGAAACTGGACCGGACTTTGAATGCCGGTGAGAAGTGATGAGGCTGGGGTCTGGCGTCTGGCATCTGGGGGGCTGGGTGCTGAAATTTGGTCGGCCCCGGAACCGGGACGCAAGATCCCAGACCCAAATTTGACATGAGAACTTTTGCCAATTGGGAAGAGGTGCCGATCTTCGACAGCGAAGAGGCCGAGGCGGAATTTTGGGTGGAGAACCGGCCGGACTTGCGCCTGATGGAGGCGGCCACGGCCGGCGGTGCGGAAGCCGCCGAGTCCGTGACCATCACGCTGCGGATTGACCCGCGGATGCTGGCGCGGATCAAGCGGCTGGCGCGATCGCGGTATTTGAATTATCAGAGCATGATCAAGCAATGGCTCAGCGAACGAATGGAAGACGAGTTGCGCGAGAAGTAAAAAACTGAAACTGCCATGAAAACAGTTGCGAATAAATTTGCTTCCCCGACGTTTCCGGGGGACTCGGCGACAAATCCGAAGCCCGAAATCCGAAGCCCGAAAGAAGCCCGAAGCCCGAAATTCGAAATCGGTGCGGGCCGGCGTGGGTTGGGTTCGAGCTTCGATTTTCGGAATTCTTTCGGATTTCGGTATTCGGCTTTCGGAGTTCTTCAAATGCCGGCCGGCCCATTGAAAACGGTGGGGAATCGCAAGCTTGAATCGCCTCGTTGCGCATTCACTTTGATTGAACTGCTCACCGTCATCGCCATCATTGGCGTCATTGCGGCGCTGATTTTGCCGGTGGCGGGCGCGGTGAAAAAACGCCAATACCTTTACAACGCCCAGGCGGAAATGGAAAAGGTTGCGACGGCCATCGACCGTTACAAGGCTGCCTATGGCTTTTATCCGCCGGACAATCAGCTAATTCCCGTCGCCAATCCCATGATCATCAACCAGCTCTATTATGAGTTGACTGGAACGACCAACATCATCCCAGCTCCCAACCCGCCCGTTTATCAATCCTTGGATGGCAGCCTGCCCACCTTGAAGGCCGCCCAGGTACAAAGTTCATTTGGCGTGGGCGGTTTCATGAATTGCAGCAAGGCTGCCAGTGGCGAGGACGCATCCACGGCCCGGGATTTTCTTCCCGATTTGAGGCAGAAACAGATTTGGTCAGGATATACAAACAACCACGCTAACGTGGGGGTAAACCTGCTCATCTGCTCCGTGGGCGGGCCGGACCCGACCTACAAGCCGTTGGGCGTGCAGAACCTGAATCCCTGGCGCTATAATTCGTCCAGCCCCACCAACAATCCCGGTTCGTATGATTTGTGGATCCAGCTTTCGATTGGCGGTAAAACCAACCTCATCTGCAACTGGACCAAACAGGTGCAGGTTAACAGCCCGTGGCCCTGAACTTTTTATGTGCGTTGCGCGAAAAGCCGGAATAGGCCGGAACAGGCCGGAAACCAACGACTTACATGCCGTCGCTGTTGACTGGCGCGATTGCTCATGGTCCCCGCGCATTATGGTGCAAAATCGGCGGGGCGAGGCGGCTGATCCCGCAAAGCGGGATGGGAACGCCCGCCCCGCCAAAACTGCAAACCTTGCGGCGTTCCGCGGGTGTAATGGAACACTGTATGTGTTGGCGGCAGGATGCCGCCTGATCCCGCAATGCGGGACTGGGAAGCGTGCCGCCACCGCGTGGAGGCAGCCATCCCGGCTGCTCCCGCAAAGCGGGACGGCTTCCAGCCGCGTGTTCCCAAGGCAGATACAGTGTCCAACCGCACCCGCGTTCCGGCCACCGGCGACAAAACGGTTGCCTGTGGCCGCCCCGATTTTGCCTCCTGCGCGCCGCAACCGGATTAATTTTTAGACCTATGAAAACCATTCCACTTCCCTCGCGCCGCCATCGCGCGGCTTTCACCATCGTCGAATTGCTCGTGGTCATCGCCATCATCGGCATCCTGGCGGCGCTGCTGCTGCCGGTGCTGGCCAAGGCCAAGATCGCCGCGCAGAAAAAGCAGGCGGCGGTGGAAATCAGCCAGATTGTCGGCGCCATCCAGCAATACGACTCCGTCTATGGCCGCTTTCCGGTCTCCGCCGCCGATCAAGCACTGGTTGGACCAACCAACGATTTCACCTGCGGCGGCGCCGGTTACGATATAAATGGCATCAACCAGTTGTGGACCGTGGGAGTCACGAACAACGCCGAGGTCATCGCCATCCTGACGGACGCGACCAATTATCCCGGCGGGGGTCCCACGCCCAATATGAATCATGTCAAAAACCCGCAACGGACCATTTTCCTGAATGCGAAAATGGCCAGCGACACCAAATCACCGGGCGTCGGCCCGGATGGTGTTTATCGCGACCCGTGGGGCAATCCCTACATCATCACCATGGATTTGACTTACGACGAGCAATGCCATGATGCTTTTTACTGCCAGCAACTCGTGTCTCAAACCCAACCCGGCAGTCAGCAGGGTTTGAATGGACTGTTTAATCCTGATACGGGAGGCAATTCCGACAATTTCCTTTATCACGGCAAGGTGATGGTCTGGTCCGCCGGGCCGGACCGGATGATTCAAACCAATGCACCACCCCCGCTGACTCCTCCGTCGGGGAATCAAGGTGTCAACAAAGACAACGTCCTGAGCTGGCAGTAATAAAAAAGGATAAAGGCTAAATGCTAAAGTCTAAAACAAAGTTTGCGCGCCAGGCGCGGACAAGGGGTTCAGCCCCCAGCCTTTCCGCCTCCGGCGAGACCTCGCCAAAAGGCGGGCAGCCTTCAGCCTTTGCTTGCTCCGCCTTCACCATCATCGAGTTGCTGGTGGTGATTGCCATCCTCGGCATTATGGCGGGGTTGACCGTGCCGGTGCTCAAGAATTTCGCCAAGTCGGACGCCACCCTCGGCGCCTCGCGCCAGTTGCTCGACGGTGTCGCCCGCGCGCGGCAACTGGCCATCAGCCAGCGCACGACGGTCTATATGGTTTTCGTCCCGCCGAATTTTTGGGGCGGCACCCCGGCCACGTTTATTTCCAGCCTGACACCGGCCCAGCAAACCGCCGCCACCAACTTGTGCGACAAGCAATTTACCGGCTACACCTTTGTCAGTTTGCGTTCGGTGGGCGATCAGCCGGGGCAGGGAATGCCGCATTATCTTGCGCCGTGGCAGACGTTGCCGGATGACACGTTCATTGCCCTGGCGAAATTCACCAATTCGCCGGGCAATTCTTACACCATCACCGATCCCATTTCCGCCGCGGCGTATAACGTTTACGGCTTCAATACCAATGTCACCTTCCCGTTCCCCACGGCGGATGCCACGTGGTGGATCCCGCTGCCCTGGATTGCGTTCAATTACCTCGGACAGCTCGCCACCAACGGACCCAGTGGGGTGGGCCTGTCCGTCAAGGACGAATACATCCCGATTGCGAAGGGCAGCGTGTTGTTCGCGAGGGATCCGGCGAGCAAGGCGTTCCTGTTCAATTCGCCCGACGTTCTGGAGATGCCGCCCGGCAACAGCACCAATTCCTCCTACAACATCGTTCACATTGACCGGCTGACGGGCCGCGCCGTTTTGGAATATCAAAAGACGCAATGAACAAAAAAGCTAAAGGCTAAATGCTAAAGTCTAAATTGAAATTCCCCGCGAAGCGCCAGAAGGTTTCAGCCTTCAGCCTTCAGCCTTCAGCCTTTCCTTGCGCCGGCTTCACGATGGTCGAGATTGCCATCAGCCTGGCGGTCATCGGCATCGCGCTCGTCGCCATCATCGGCGTGCTGCCCATTGGCATGAACACGCAGCGGGACAACCGCGAGGAAACCATCATCAACCAGGACGCCACCGTTTTGATGGAAGCCATCCGCGGCGGCGCGCGCGGGCTGGACGACCTGACCAATTACGTCTATGCCATCACGAATTTTGGAGGGCAATACAATAATGGTGTGCTTACGCTGTCCCCCCCCATCGGTTATACCAATTACCCCAGTTTTCTCACCAACGGTGCGAACATCATCGGGCTTTTGAGCATGCCGGAATTTACTGATCCCAACAATTACTACGCTGCCATCGAAAATCCTTCTTCGTTCAACGTTTACAACAGCAACCACATCGTCGCCTATGTCCGTTCCATCAGCGGGCCGGCGGTGGAGAAACCGCCGCAGGACAATTCCATCATACAGGCCGATGCTTTCGGTTACCGCATCCTGTGCGTCAACGCGCCGGTGGCGGTGGATACGAACATCTTCACCCTGCCGGCGAATAACCCGGTTTACATTTACAACCAGCAACTGATCGCGAACCTGCACGAGCTGCGCCTGACGTTTCTCTGGCCGCAACAGCCCAACGGCAGCCTGGGGCCGGGCCGCCAGACCTTTCGCACGATGGTGGCCGGACAAATCGCGACCAACATCGTTGCCGGACAAATTTTATATTTTTACCAGTCGCAATCCTTTACCAACGCGCCGTGAAATAATAAAAAAGCTAAAAGCTAAATGCTAAAGTCTAAAATAAAGTTAGTGCGCCGGGAGCGGAAAAAGGTTTCAGCCTTCAGCCTTTCCGCCTCCGGCGAGACCTCGCCAAAAGGCGGGCAGCCTTCAGCCTTTGCTTGCTCCGCCTTCACGCTCGTGGAAATTCTCGTGGTGGTGGTGTTGATGGCGCTCATCGTGCTGGCGTTGATGGCGGTGTTCAGCAGCACGCAGGCCGCGTTTCGCGCGAGCATCACGCAGACGGACGTGCTGGAAGGCGGCCGCAGCGTGATGGGACTGATCAAAAGCGATTTGGAACCAATGACGCCGTCGTTTGGCGTCAGCAATGTCAATGTTGGCGGAGTAAATTTTGTTGGCGCAGTAAATTTTTACGTCGCGGTAACCAATTATGTCTCGCCGTCGTCGCCACTTTTCCAGTCGCTGACCGGCAGTGGCCAGCAGCGGACGAACATGCTGGAAAACTTTTTCATTTTAAGCCGTCAGAACGTAACCTGGTATGGCACCGGTTACGCGGTGGCCACGAATTCATCGAGCGGCGGCATTTACTCGCTTTACCGGTTCGCCACCAACCATCCGGTGGCCGTAAATCCCGCGTATATTTTCACCAATGAATTCAGAAAGTTTCTGCTGGCCCCGACCAACGGCAGTCATTTGCTGGATGGTGTCGTGCATTTGACGGTGCGCGCCTATGACCCCAACGGCTACTGGATGACGAACTTTATTAATGAATTTTACGGCGGACGCTTCGTCACCAACCGAAACGTCTGGTTTTTCACGCCGGCGCTGGGCGAGTTCGGGTTTTACATGTTCAGCAACACGCTGCCGGCGGCCGTGGAAATCCAGTTGGGTTTGCTCGAAGACCGCACACTCCAGCGCGCCCAGTCCATCAGCGGTCTGAACCAAAGCAATTACCTCGCCGGCCGCGCCGGCCAGGTTCACCTGTTCCGGCAGCGCATTCCGATTCGCAACGTTGACCCCTCGGCCTATCAATGAGAATAAACGGCTTTAACGCAGAGACGCAGAGAACGCAAAGCAATGCGAAGGCGAATTTTTCTCTGCGGCCCTCCGCAGACGGCGCGCAGCGGAGTGCGCGCCCTACCCTTCAGCCTTCAGCCTTCAGCCTTCAGCCTTCCCAAAAGGGCGTTGCGCTGATCATCACGCTGATTTTGCTGTCCGTGGTGACGTTCATGGCCATCACGTTTCTGGCCCTCAGCCGCCGTGAACGCAGCGCCGTCAGCACCGTCACCGACACCGCCAGCGCGCGGCTGGCCGCCGATGCCGCGCTGGCCAGCGCCGAGGCCCAGGTCATCGCCAACGTCCTGGCCACGACCAATCCCTACAACTTCAGCCTGCTCGTCTCGACGAATTTTATCAACCCGGTCGGTTTTACGAATGGTGGCTTGAACGATGTCAATTATTACGATTCGAGTGGAAACTTCCTCTCTGGAAACAATTTTCTGCTAAACCTCGCCAACCTGTTTTACAGTCCGCGTCCGCCGGTTTTCATTCCCACCAACGCCGCCGGCTCGAATGATTTCCGCTTTTACCTCGACCTCAACCGCAATGGCCGGGACGATCCCAATGGCTGGGTGACCAATCTGGACAATAACCTTATTGGCCTTGGCACCACCAATTTCCAGGTTGGCGACCCGGAATGGATTGGCGTTTTGGAGCGGCCGGACGCGCCTTACGGTCCGAACAACAAATTTATTGCGCGCTACGCGTTCATCGCCGTGCCCGTCGGCAACACGCTCGACTTGAACGCCATTCATAATCAGGCCCAAGGACTTTCCCAAGCGGGGGCTAGTGTTGTGAATCCTCCTTCGGGGAATGGCGACGCTTTCAGCCGCAATCAAGGCGTCGGTTCGTGGGAAATCAATCTTGCCGCCTTTTTGGCGGATTTGAACACAAATCAATGGGGACAAGTCATCGGGACACCTGCCAACGGAAATAATATTTTTTACTATTATCAATATGGCGGCATTTCCCTAGTCAACAACCAAGGCCATGCCTTTGACGACGCCCGCGCGCTTTTGGCCTACCGTTACAATAACACTTTAAACTCTCTCACTAACATCGGCGCAGCGCCACATCTATTTGGAACGCCTGGTGTTAACGCCTTCAGCTCCGATATTGGGTACATTGACGCTTTCTCTTATGGCGGCAACTCGTTGATGACCGGGTTTCAATTGAACAACATTTATAATAACAATTCGGCCCTGATCGCTGCCAATGTTCCATGGGTTGGCTCCGATAACATCAACCATTTCTTCAGCCACCAGGATTTGTTTGACCCGACGAAGATTCAAAACCCTTTTGCATCGCCCGCTCTTGGTTTTACCAATCGCCTGTTTCAAGCCGGCACGAATGTTTCCACCTACGACCGCTACACGTTTTACCGGCTGCTGGCGCAGCTTGGCACCGACACCACGCCGGAGTCGGGCAAGATGAACCTCAATTACGACAATCTTGATCCGGGGTTAAACGGGGTTTTGAA
>Ga0116134_1001763_pt1 | contig 10815 bp, 12 predicted proteins | sample June2015DPH_19_5_FD_89737 | JGI IMG/M metagenome (GOLD analysis project Ga0116134, IMG submission 89737) | Peatland microbial communities from SPRUCE experiment site at the Marcell Experimental Forest, Minnesota, USA - June2015DPH_19_40 | ecosystem: Environmental > Terrestrial > Soil > Wetlands...
CACCCAGAAGCGCCGTGTATTGGGTCGAGGCGCTCAAGTTTTCAGTAATGCCGCCGTTTCCGAAGATAGACCCGGTGGTTTCGTTGTAATCATAGGCTTGGATCGTGTCGCTGCCCGACGGCACCGGGAGGTATTGCGCGCCCGTATTAGTCGGAGTCGGGTAAGCATTGCCGAAGGCTAGGTTGGGGTAGTCCTTGGTCCCGTTGACGTAGACATCCACGGTAGTTGCGCCATTGGCTCCGTTGTTGGGGATGGCATTGACTACACGAACCAGCGCATTGCCACCGGAATTACAACTGATGGCGACGACGCCTAGGGCCACAATGGCCAACGCAAGGGGCACAACTTTCAACCAGCGAAGCATATTCATTCTCCAAAAGGCAGTTTTGGTGAGTAAGAACATGGGATGCAAATATCGTAATCCCAGGTTTTACGGGTGTGTGTAAAATTTTGTATTGGTGAACCTAGGTTAACATAATGGCCCGGTAAATATTGTCGGGTAAATCTCGATCCGTGAATCGGCAATCTCAATCGAAGTCTGCGATACGCAGGTCCGCGAAACCCAAGTCCGCGAAACGCGAGTCGGACGGAAGTATGCCCGAGGATAGGCGGGTCCGGGTCGTACGCTGCATTCGGGCCTTGCCGGCGGGAACGGTGTCGAGCTACGGAGCTATAGCGAAGGCTGCGGGCTGGCCTGGGGCCGCGCGTCAAGTGGTGCGGATTCTGCGAGAGGTTCCGGGATTGCCCTGGCACCGGGTGGTCGGCTCCGGCGGCGCCATTAAGCTGACCGGAGAAAATGCCGCTGAACAAAAATTCCGATTGCGCATGGAGGGCGTGACGTTTCGCGGGATGCGCGTGGATATGAAGCGGCACGAGTTTCAGTTTAAGTCATTGAGGCATTGAACCATTGAGTCATTTAGTCATTGAATCATTAAACCCAATGATTCAATACTTCAATGACTCAATGATTCAATGACTTCTCCGGTAGATTTCCTTCCAGCAGGTCGTACAGCCGGTTTGCCGGACAGCGCAATCCTATATAGAAACTTCCGAAGAGGGCGTAGACGGCGCTGACGTGGTCGAAGCGCATCTCGTAGATCAGCTTCTTGAAAACCAGGGGATCGTCGGCGAACAAGTCGACGCCCCACTCCCAGTCGTCGAAGCCGATGGAGCCGGTGATGATCTGTTTCACTTCTCCGGCATAGCGGCGTCCGACCAGGCCGTGTTCGTTCATCTGGCGCTGGCGTTCTTCCATGGGAAGCGTGTACCAGTTCTTGTCTTCGCCGCGGCGGCGATCCATGGGATAAAAACAGATGTAGCGGTTCGGCGGCATGGCCGGGAAGAGGCGCGGCTTCATCGCTTCTTTCTGGCGCGCTATGGTCTCCTGGATCGCCTTTTTCCATTCCTCCGAGTGTGGTTCCACGCCGCCATCGGCGAGCGCCTTGTAGGTTTTCAACGACGACTCATACAGTCCCAACTCAATCACCGACAAATACGAAGTCGCAGGTTCCAGAAAGTCATTGAGCCGGAGCCGTGCCACGTTAAGCTCGGCCTGATTGAGTTGGTCGAAGGTCTCGCGGAAGTGGACCAGCATCAGGTCGCCTTTGTGTCCCAACAAGGAGAACAGGGCGGATTGCCCGTCGGATTTTCCTTCCATTCCGCTCAGCAGTTGCGCGGCTTCATTCGCGATCTCGCGACGGACGTTGTCGGGAGTGGAACGCCACGCGGACCGGCGGAAACGCATCATCTGGTGAAGGGTGGCGTAGCCTTCCAGCGTCAGCGGCACGGCCGGGAGTTGTCCGGCGGCAACCGGGAGAGTTTCGGGATGAGTTGGATTCATGGATTTATTAAAACACGATTGAATCATTGAAGTATTGAATCATTGAAACATTGAATCATTGAGACATTGAAACCCAAAGGCCTTTGACCTTCAATGACTCGATGCTTCAATGACTCAATGATTTAATGCCTCAAGGGTACCGTGGCCGTCACGGGGCGTAGATTGCTCCATCAGGCGCTGGTATGCTACAAGCAGCTATATGCGTAAATGGATGAGCGAGCGCTTGAAGCGCCGCAAGAAGACCGGAGACGGCTCCCCTAAGGAAGCAACCAAGGCACCCGAGCCCTTGCAGCCGAGGTTCTATGATAATGAGCCGGCCGGGGCGACCGAAGTTCCAGTCCGAGCCCCAGCCGCGCCAGTGGTCGAGTCGCGCCGCCCGTCGAGACCGGAGCCAGAGCCGGCGCCTGTGCCGGCGTCGGAACCAGGCGCAGGGTCCGCAGCAGTTGAACCGAAACCACGGACATCCCGCCGCCGTCGCAGTCGCGGAGGCCGTGGCAGATCTCGTCCGGGGCCAGTGGCTGCTGCGCCCGCACCCGCGGTCGCGGCAGAGGCTTTCGCAGGAGAATCAGCTGCAGCAGAATCGGCAGGAGCGGAAGCATCTGCCCCGGAACCGGTGGTTGCCGGGAAATTGCCCGCCGAAGGTGCGCGAGTTCAAGCTGCGCCGGCCCCCGCCCGCGCCAGCAAGGGAACGGTAGTCCTGGCGATCGGGTTGCCGGGATCGGGCAAGAGTTCGTGGTTCAAGCGGCACAATATTCATCCGCTCTCAAGCGATCTGCTGCGCGAACTGCTTTTCGATGACGCGCAGGAGCAGCGCTTTCAGGATCTCGTCTTTTCGAACCTGCGATCCATGCTGAAAGCGAGGCTGATTGCGCGCCGTCCCATGAACTATGTGGACGCGACGAACCTTACGCCGCACGACCGTCAAAGCTGGATTAAGCTGGCGAGGGATTATGGCTACGATGTGCAGGGCGTGTTCTTCGATGTCCCGCTGGAGGTTTGCCTGGAACGCCACCAACGGCGTGGGCGCGCGGTTCCGGAAGATGTCATGCGGAAGATGGCGGGTAAGTTGAAGCCTCCGACGTTTGAGGAGGGGTTTTCGAAAATCACGGTGGTGCGGGTGAAACAGAAAGAGGAAGGCACTGGGTAGTGTCGGCGGAGACGGGGCAAGCCCCGTCTCTACGGTGAATTCTTAACTCCTCAGATAGGGTAGTAGTTCTTTGAACGCGGGCGCGCCTGACGAGCGCAGTAGTTCGTAGATCATCATTTCAGTCGAGGAAAGAATGGCTCCGGCCGCGCGCATGCGATCCAGTCCGATGCGCCAGTTTAATTCTGTCCTGGAGCTGACGGCATCGGAAGCCACGTGCACCAGATAGCCCTCCCGCAGCGCCCCCAGCGCAGTCTGCATGACGCAGATGTGGGTTTCCATGCCGCACAGCAGTACGGTGGTCCGCTGACCCGGCAAGCGCTTCAGCAAGGAGCAGAACACATCGCTGCCGAAGCAGGAGAACATCAGCTTGTCGATGGGCGGACTGTCGGGCAGTATGGCCGCAATCTCGGGCACGGTGTTGCCCAAGCCCTTGGCGTATTGTGTGGTCACCAGCGCCGGGATTTTCAGGATCCCAGCCAGGCGAATCAGGAGCTGGGCATTTCTCACCAGGCGTTCTTTTTCCCAAATCGGAGGCAGCAATTTCTCCTGCATGTCAATGACGAGGAGAGCGCACTGGTCGGCCTCGAGTGGACGGCGCGCCATCTCCTCGTAATCGGCCTCCATTCGGGTGATGTTTCCGGTGAAAGTTCCTGGGAAGGTTCCGCTGCTGGTCATGGCAACTCCTCGCACGCTGCCGTAGATTCTAACGCGAGTAAGGTGTGAAGGTCAGTGCTGTTGACCAGGGTTGGTCGTGGAGAGCCGGGCGTCCCTTCGGCAAGCTCAGGGCAGGCTCTCGCCCGGCCATCACTGTGCTGGACGGGCGAGGCGCACGTCGCTCCACTAAAAAGCGAGAGCGCATGGTTTTGCAGTGCTTGGTTTTGCAGTCCCAGCAAAATGATTTAGAATTCCGGCAGAGCCCGGTCGTTCAACGGTAGGACTGCAGCCTCTGGAGCTGCGTATCGGGGTTCGAATCCCTGCCGGGCTGCCAACCTATTTCTCAATTCAAATCATTCAGAGGCGCAACTGACGGGTCAGTCAGGGCGATAAGCTTCCCCGGTGGATAGTCGTCATGTGTAAGCGGGGTTTCAGGCTCGGGGTTGACAATCGCGAGCACGTCGCCGCTGAGAATTCCCCGGATGAACAGGCGGTCACCTTCGATGGCGACGACTCGGTATTGCTCGTCGAAGATTGACATTTTCTGTTCCACCCCAGATTGGATGCTCAATTTCACACCGATGATCCTTTTTCGCTGCGACCTGATTCACGGGAATTCTCTTTGATTACCGGGCCAGAAAAAGAAGGGCGCGAGTCCAAGCCGTGGACCCGCACCAATGATCGCATCCAGCCCGATGCTGGGCGGCTGAGGAAAATTGGCGAGTCGGCAACACCGTGCCTAGCGGTGCGCGCGCCATCATTTATTGGGACAAATCACCTTTTGGGATTAAAATTGTAGGCGATGGGTTCCCTTGTACTGGCGAATAAGAAGAGCCGCGAGTTTAATCCCAACAAGTTCCTCGCAACCATTGGCGAAGGCAGGAAAACCCTGGCGTTCGCCAAGAAGCAGGGAATCTTCGCGCAGGGAGATGCGGCGGACGCGGTCTTTTATATCCAAGAAGGCAAAGTGAAGCTCACCGTCGTTTCGAAGACGGGCAGAGAAGCGACCCTCGGCATGTTAACCGACGGAAATTTTTTTGGCGAAGGCGCGCTGGCCGGTCAGACGCAGCGCATGGGTTCCGCGGCCGCCATGACGGATTGTGAGATTCTGCGGATCGACAAGAAGGCGATGATGGATGCGCTGCACCGCGAACACGCGTTCTCCGATCTATTTGTCGCTTATTTGCTGGCACGAAATGTCCGTTATGAAGAGGATCTGGTCGACCAGTTGTTTAACTCCAGCGAAAAGCGGCTGGCTCGAGTCCTTCTTCTGCTGGCTCATTTTGGCAAGGATGGTGTGCCTGAGCCGGTGATCCCCAAAATCAGTCAGGAGAGTTTGGCCGAGATGGTCGGGACCACTCGTTCGCGCGTAAGTTTTTTCATGAACCGGTTCAGGAAACTGGGTTTTGTGGAATACTCCGGCGGACCGGAGGGCGGGTTGCAGGTTCACAGTTCGCTGCTCGGTGTGGTCCTGCATGACTAACTGCTCTCGCGGCGCAGTTCCCCATTAATATTAATAACGATAGCGAGGACTTGATATGAAGATTTTGCTGTTTGCCGGACTACTCCTGCTTGCGCTTGGCATCGCGTCCCTGGTCGTGCCAATCCCTCACACCGAGAGGGAGGGTGTTAAGGTCGGAGGTGCGAACTTCGGCATTCAGACCAGTCACAGTGAGCGGGTTCCGCCGCTCGTCAGTGTCGTGCTGATCGCGGGTGGGATTGCGCTGACCATTGCTGGTGCGCGGGCGCGAAACTGACGTACGTTTCGCGAGGGGCAACTATTCGAAAGATGCTCGAAAGCTCAAGCCGCGGCCTAAACTCAACCCCGGCCGCTCACCAGGTTAATGACCAGCACTACGACGGCAACTACCAGCAGCAAGTGAATGAGACCGCCGGCTATGTGGAGGCTAAAGCCGAGAAGCCACAGAATCAGAAGCACAACAAAAATAGTCCAGAGCATGTTGATCTCCTTTGCTCATTTGATCGCCCCAAAGAGGGGCTGTCCGTGGAAAGCTCATCTATCTCGATGTGGCCGGCGCGAGCGATTTTCCGCACTCCAGGCAAGACGACTTGGACCGCGATGTAATTAACCCGCAAAACGGGCACATTCTTTGCGATGCATAACCGCGAACTGGCGGTGCAACTGACGCAAACATCCTGGAAACGGATGTAGTGAGCCGGGCCAGTCGTCTACGAAAACGGTCGCGCAACTGATGCAAAACGGGTTCCATCGGCGATCCACCTGCGTTCTTTCTCCCCAAGCACGGATGGCCCCGTTTATGAGGGAAGTGGCCGAAGCTCTCGGAGGGGGTTTCCCATCTCGAATGTTCGCCCAGTTGACGATGACATGTCAGCGCTCGTCATTACTGTGCAAGATTGCTCACCCCGGCACAAGAACAGCCGGCCCCTGCATTGTGGGACGCAATAACCTGTTTCCAAGATCGGTGAAGGTGAGCAATGTAGACCAGTTTCATTCTGTCGGTTGAGCGATCATGACGATTGAGATGAGTACTTCCTCTCTCTCTTTCAGGTCTCTGAGCTAAGTCAGTCTATCTGAAGTCTTCTCCCCTTAGTTCCACAGATCCCAAAGGACAATTCATGAAAAAGATAATGTCGTTGCTGTTGATGAGTTTGATCGGTTTGGTGGGAACCTTCGCGTTTGCCGGCTCGGCTCGTGAAGACTCGGTTGATCGCATGCAAAAGTCCGTGGATGTTCTTCAATCCATCATGTCGACGCCCGACAAAGGCATTCCTGAGGAAGTATTGAACGGCGCCAAGTGCGTCGTCATAGTGCCGGACTTGATCAAAGGTGGCTTCGTGTTTGGCGGCAAGCACGGCCGTGGAGTGGCCTCCTGCCGCACGCCTGAAGGCTGGAGCGCTCCCGCATTCGTCTCGGTTGGCGGTGGGAGTTGGGGATTGCAGATCGGAATCGAAGACATCGACCTGGTTATGCTGGTCATGAACGATCGAGGTTTACAGCACTTGCTTTCGAGCAAGATCGAACTTACGGGTGAAGGATCGGTGGCAGCGGGCCCGGTAGGGCGTCACACTTCCGCCGGAACTGACATATTGCTGAACACTGAAGTGCTAACTTACTCGCGCTCGAGGGGCGTGTTTGCCGGCTTGACGTTGGAGGGTGCGGTAGTGGAGCAGGACAATGACTCGACGCGCGCCATTTATGGCAAGCACATGATGTTCCGCAACATTCTTTCGGGCCATGCGGCAACTCCAGAAAGCGCACAAGCGTTTGTGAGGGCTGTGTCCGAAGCGGGTCACCAGGCGCACATCGCGGAAGCGAGAGAAGACAACAAATAAGTAAGTAAGATCTGTCCGCACGACTGATTTTCCGCTGACCGAAACCGCGAACCGGTTTCGGTCAGCTTTTTAGTTGCGGGGCTAGATTCTTTGTTTGACGCTGTGGCCCACCGCTACCAGAAAAATGGCGCTTTTGCCATCGGCGTGCGGCGAGAAGAAGCGGGTTACGTCGTCATCGTAAAAGGTGAGGCCGGTGGCGCCCAGGCGCTGGGCGTAGGCCGCGAGATAGAGTTTGCCGCCGAGGATACCGGCTTCAATCTGCACCGCACGATATCCGCGATTCCCCAGGCGGCCGAGTATCGGCCGCAGGTCCGCCAGAAAGAAAATGTCGACGGCGGCGTCGGCCGGCAACTGCTGCTCTAATCCTAGATAGCCCGCTTGCTTACGAAAATCTCCTTGTTTTAGACACTCGAGTACTCCTCGATTGCGATGAAAGACGTACGCTCCCGACGCGAGACCATCGACGGCATGCACAATCAAGTAGAGGTGGTTGAGTTGAGATCGCACGGGATCGTCGAAACTTGACGACAGGAAGTCCGCCGGGACTCCGCGGGTAGCGCGGTCGAGGATGGTGGAAAGCTGCGGAAAGCTGATCGGCGTGCGCGCAAACTGGCGGCTGGAGCCGCGGCGCAGGATGACCTGCTCGATGGGGTCGCTGGACATTTCCGCGTCGGGTAGAGGCTGGAGTTCTATGACAGGTCCAGTCGGCGGAGGAAGAGTCGGCGGAGGAAGGTTAGTCAATTCCGTATCCGTGCTCCGCGGCGGAGTATGTTCGCGCCAGGCTCCAACTTCTTCGCCTGAGTTGAGCGAAGAGGAAGCGTGCATTTCGCGCATAAGAGGATAGTCAATCTCGTGCCGAGAGAGCGGGACAGTTTCGAATCCGAGCGGGGAGAGATCGGCGGGCGCTCGGGGAGCTATTTGCGCAGAAAGGCCGGAGTCATAACCGATAGGGACGAGCGAGAAGGCCACCTCGCGTTCGGAATCAAGGTCCAGCAATCGGTTGACCGTCGCGTCGACAAAGCCGCACACGACTTTGGCGGGCAGGCCCCGGGCGGTGGCGACGGCCAGCAGGTTGGCGAGCTGGGTTCCGTTGTCCCAGCCGAAATGGCGGTAGGTGCGGGCCTGATACTTCCAGGCGTTGCGCCAGTAAGTGCAGGTGCAGACGATGGTCAGCGGCGCGTGAGCAATGGCCGGTTCATTGCCCGTGGCTTCGACTAGAACTTGGCGATAATCTCCGGCACGGAGCCGTTGCAGGCCAAACTCGGCTGGTGCGAAGTGATAGACGCCCGCCTGAAGGTTGGCTAAGTCTCCCGAAACCAGATAGAGCTCGACTTCGTAGAGGGCTCCGGTGCAGGCGGCGGCGCGAAAATAGATTTCGCCGCCCGAATATTTTCTCTGCCGGGTGATGCCGGCAGAAAGGTAGAGGAGTTGAGCCACGGCCTCCAAATCGGGCGCGGTATTGGCATGGGAGAGGGTCGGGGCGGGAACGCGGCTGGCAATCGCCGAAAGGGCGGCCACTCCAGTCTGGCGCACTTCGGTTGGCAGGCGCGAGGGCTCCAGCGCAGGGTAGATCTTGAACGGCAAGGGTTGGTTAGCAAAGTCCAGAGAATGCGGGTTCGTGCGAACGCTGATGTAAGAATGCTTGGTCGCCTCGTGGTAGTTCCAGGCAGCTTCGGTGTTGGAGTTGTTGGGCATTAGTGTTGTAGTGCTGTTGGAAAGCTTGACAATCGTGGGGCAGAGGCCTAGCATGAATATAGAGCAAATATCTATTCTTACTCTTTCAGGTCCTCTGAACTAAGTTAGCCTATCTGAAGATTGTCTCCTCTTCCATTGCTCTGAGGAGTCTGAGTCACGATGCACGGGTCCGCTTGGGGATCTTTCCGACGCCAAACCCAAGCCGATCAGGATTCGTGCCGGCAGTAATAAGACAGTCCGAGAACCTGAAAGGGACCATGAAAAATATCAAGTTTGTTGTGAAGTTGAACCGCGGCGCCCACGCCCCTCAATACGTGCTGCGCGTTGATCGGCTTCCCATCCTGACCACAACCAACCGCAAGCTGGCCCTGGTGATGGGGAGATTTACCGCGGAAGACGCGGTCAAGTCGATGCAGAATTCCCACTGCATTCCAGAGTTAGTATCGGTAAGGGTCAGCGCCTAGAAATGCAGAAGCGTGAATGTTCAGAATGTGGTGGCGAGTTGGTTCTTGCGGTGCGAGCGAATCAACCGCAGAACCAACCTCACACTATTAATGATGGACCGAGCCTGGTGACCAGCGCCTTTACGAGCTGGAGATGCAGCACTTGCGGCTGTGCCTTTACGGCAGCGCAGCTTCGCGAAGACAAGCGTGGACGGACAAAGGCAGCGCAGCACGCCTGATTGTTTAGCATTATTACCTAGCAGCGCCTTCCTGTGTGTATTAGCCCCCTGTGTTAATCCCCCGACGGCATCAGTTCGTGGGATTCCTCTCCGCACGAAGCAGTTTGCAATGCCGGCGACGTCTTACGGATTATCTCCAAGAGAAGGACGCGGTCAGGATTGAGCAGTTCGGCGACGCGTTCCTTGCTGACTTGCGCAACGATGATTTGGCCAATCTCAGTGTGCACATCCGAGAAAATCCCCACGCTCTTCATTCTTTGTGTCTGAAATTCGTTGTCCTCGGTCGGGGTGACGTAGTGCACCGAGCTGGCATTGTAGCGGTGAATTAGAAACAGCTGGGTGACCGTCATCAGTCGCTTCTTGCGTGCCGGCTCGAGAGTGTTCTGGTCGCGAACAGAAAGGATGCCGCGCCCGCGACGATCCTGGATGTAGGCAAAGACCACGTTGGCTAGTTTTTCCCCGCCGGGTTGGTTCGCACTGGGTTCGCCCAGCACACTCAGCTCCAGCAACTCCGAACCGGCGGTGTGCGGACGTAGCCGAACGCGAATCTTTTCGGCATAGCCGCAGTGCTTCCGCCACTCTGCAAGCCACTCCTCGAGCAGCTTGGTCGGGACTTCGGTCTGCACCAGATGCTGAAACTGCGTCGACCCCTTGCCCATCGCCTTGGTCGCGGCGGTGCGTCCGGACGAAGCCATCAAGGCGGCGTCCAGCCGCGGCCCTCCAACCAGGGTCTGGGGCGTGCGATACGGTGACTCCAGCAGTCTGAACTTGCGCTGCAGGCGCGCCAGTGCCAGCATGCCGTCCTGCTTCAGCGCCATGGCGAACTCCTCGGCAGCCAGACCGTCGATCTGGTGGCCGCCGTAGGTGATGAAGTTGAAGGCGAAGCCGAGTTTCCCCAGTTCCTCGGGGAAGCGCTTCATCTGCTCGTCGTTCATCCCCGTGGTGTCCCAGCTGAATGACGGCGACAAGTTGTAGGCCAGCATCTTGTCGGGATACTGCGCGTGGATGGCCTCTGCGAACTTCCTGGCGTCCTCGAGATCGGCCGTCTTTGTTTCCATCCACAGCACGTCGGCGAAAGGTGCAACCGCCAGCGACTTGGCGACGGCGTAATCGATCCCGGCTTGGATGTGATAGAAGCCCTCGGGAGTCTTGGGCAGCTCGCAATCCCAGGTCACCTGGATGCCCATCGACTTGGCGCGCCCGCGTGCCTCGTAGAAAGAAGCTCGTTTCGCGAACGCCAGCCATTCCTCGACCGTGATGTCGAAACGATCGCCGTCGGCCATGCGGGCCTTCATCGTCTCGGCGACTGCCATCCCATAGGTCATCATGCCGGCTTCCGCCTGCCAGGTTTCCACATAGCGGGTGTCGATCTTGTCGAGTTCTGCCTCGAGCTCCGTCGCAGGCATATCTTGGAGAATCTTGGCGCGCTTGACGATCAGGGACCAGAGCCCGACTCGCTGGAGCCAGTTGTAGGCCTCCGAG
>Ga0116134_1001764_pt1 | contig 10813 bp, 10 predicted proteins | sample June2015DPH_19_5_FD_89737 | JGI IMG/M metagenome (GOLD analysis project Ga0116134, IMG submission 89737) | Peatland microbial communities from SPRUCE experiment site at the Marcell Experimental Forest, Minnesota, USA - June2015DPH_19_40 | ecosystem: Environmental > Terrestrial > Soil > Wetlands...
ATGAACGGGGACTCGACTCGCAAAAAGATCCGGTGTGCTATGTTCCGCCATGCGGAAAAGCCTAATGGGTCGCGGCGGGTTCCCACCGTCTGAGACGGGTTCATTCTCGGCCCACCACACGGCACAGCGGGTCGGCTTTTTTAGCTGTCAGTCGTCAGCTCTCAGCTCTCAGTAAAGGCTGGGATCTGGCGAGGCCGCCCGTCGCTCCACTGAGAACTACTCTCCTGCTAGACTCTCTATAGAACTCAAGCTGCAATTGGAGCATCCAAACTAACGTGTTCCCCAGACTTTTTCACATTGGCAGTTTCTACTTGCCCACCTATGGTGTGCTGGTCGCCTCGGGCGTGCTGATCGGGCTCTGGATCAGCGTGCGCAATTCAGAGAAGCAGGGCATCAACGGCGACGATGCCTGGAATCTTGGCATTCTCGTTGTCCTCGCCGGAATTATCGGGGCGAAGGTGCTTTACATCATCAACGACTGGAACTCCTACGCGAACAACTGGCGAGAGATATTCAGCCTCAACACGCTGCAGGCAGGAGGAGTATTTTCCGGCGGACTGATTGCCGCGTTCCTCACGGCGGCCTGGTACATGCGGCGTCATCACATGCCGGCGCTGCGCACCTGCGACGGCTTCGCTCCCGGACTAGCCTTTGGCCACGTCCTCGGACGTTTCGGTTGCTTCTCGGCCGGCTGCTGTTACGGCAAACCGACCAATCACTTCTGGGGCGTCATCTTCACCAATCCTTTGGCGAATTCCGTCAGTGGAACTCCGCTCGGTGTCAGGATCGAACCGACACAGCTTATCGAAGCGGCGGCGGAGTTCTGCAATTTTCTGCTACTGACCTGGCTGCTCGGGCGCAAGAAGTTCGATGGGCAGGTATTTGGCAGCTTCATGATCCTGTATGGAATCGAGCGTTACTTCATCGAGTTCCTGCGCGACGATCCCGGACGCGGAGAAGTTTTTGGCGGGCTGATGACGGGAACGCAGCTGATTTCGATTCTGCTGGTGGTCGCCGGTGGCTTGATCTGGTGGCTGAAAAGCAGCACTCAGCATTCAACACTCAGCACTCAAAAATCGGGATCGGGACTTTAGATTTTTCACTCTTCGAAATTCTCGGCAGTGAAGCGTATATTCTTGCCATGTGGAAGGGATGGAAACGAATACTTTGGAACATCGCGGTTTTGATTTTCGCTTTGGCTATCGGTTTCGTATTCTGGGCAGAAATACTGGGGCGTTTGTGGTTTGGAAAATGGTAGCTTCCTGAATTTCAAAGCTTTGGCACCACCAAGTCTTTCCCTGCACTTGCCGGCTGAATGCTGAGCGCTGAATGCTCGATTTTCCCCTCACTCTGACCGCATCTCCCGAGGCCGCGGGGCAGCGTCTGGACCAATACTTAGCCACGCAACTCTCCGAAATAAATAAGACAGAGGTCAGCCGCGCCCGCGTACAGCAACTCATCGCAAAGGGTGAGGTGCTGGTGAATGGAGCCGCGGCGAAGGCGTCGCTGCGGCTGAAGGGAGATGAGCGCATCACGGTGACTAGTCCGCCGCACGCTCCACCGCTGCGCGCCATGGCGGAAGAGATTGCGCTCGACATTGTCTACGAAGACGACGACCTGGCGATCGTCAACAAGCCGGCGGGCATGATGGTTCACGCCGGAGCGGGAGCGACCGACGATGCGCGCAATCGCGGAACTCTGGTCAACGCGCTGCTGCATCACTTTGCAAAGCTATCCGCGGTCGGCGGCGAACTGCGTCCAGGGATCGTGCATCGCCTGGATCGGGCGACCAGCGGGCTGATGGTGGTGGCGAAGAACGATGAAGCGCACCGCCGGCTGGCGAAGCAATTCAGCGGGCGCGAGGTGCACAAGACATACATCGCGCTGGTACACGGCTGGCCGAAGCAGGATCGCGGCACGATTCAAAGCGCCATCAGCCGCCACTCGCAGCGGCGTACCCGGATGACGACGCGGGGCTTCGGTGGCCGCGAGGCGGTGACGCATTACTCAGTGAAGCGAAAGATTGACGGGCCTTATGGCAAGTTTGCGCTGGTCGAACTCAAGATCGAGACGGGACGCACGCACCAGATTCGCGTGCATATGTCGTCGCTCGGGCATCCCGTGGTGGGCGACGCGCTCTATGGCGCGCCGGGCGAATTGCGGTCGCAGTCGAACAAACGCCGGTCGGCCGGCATGCCCGCCACGCTGAAGCTGGATCGAAATTTTCTGCATTCGGCCGCGCTCGAGTTGACCCATCCCCGAACAAACGAGGCGCTCAAGTTCTCTCGCCCGTTACCGGAGGAACTGGAGAACTTGCTCGATAGCCTGGAAAATGCTCGGCAGGAAGGTCCGCGGCTGGAACCTGGTCAGTGAGAAACTATTCAGTTGGAGCCACGCTCGGTTCGAGCGCTGGCGTACGTCCCATAGGGTGCAATTTCTTGCATTTATTGCAAGTGTCCTGAAAAAAGTATGAAATCCTGAGATTTTAAGCTTGACAGCACCCGCCAACTTGTACTAATGTGCCTCCCACGTTCTTCTAGCAAGCCTTCCCTAGGAACCCAGGTCGAATCAATTGTTGATGAGCACCGCTCAGTCAGAGCAAAAACCACAACTCTTGCTTCTAAGAGAAGCAAATCCCATTTGATCCCAAAGGAGGATCGATATGAAGAGCAGAACAATCACAATGGTGTTGCTTGCCACAGCCATGCTTCTGAGCCTAGTAAGCGTCGCCAGTGCGCAAAAAAACCCGCATACGGCGGGTACTCCCGCGGCTGGCTTTAGTGGTAACACCGCGAAACAAGGGGATATCTTTCTCACCGCTGCCTACGCCAACGCGTCGTATGGTACGGGCGGCACCGCCTTGCGTAACCGGTCACAGGGTGTGATCCAGATCAGCGGCGTGACGGGCACAACGCAGGCAGCCTGGCTCTATTGGGCGGTGCTGTTGAGCAATCCCTCGAAAACCCAGCTGAAGGATGCGGCGAAGGTGACGTTGGCGCGCCAATTCCCGACGGGCGGTGTAACCTCGGAAGCTTTGACCGGCACATTGCTCGCTATTGGCGGCGACCCATGCTGGGGAAGCTCAGGCGCTTATGTCTACAGGGCAGCGGTGAACCCCGCTGTCGCCAACGGTAATGGTACCTACAAGATCACCCTCAACAAGGGCGCCGTCGGCCTCAGCGACGGCGAAGATCCGTGGGATGGAAATGTAGTGTTTCCGCTCTGGGAAGGCGCTTCGCTCGCGATCATCGGGCAAGGCGGCTCCAGCGTAGGGGTGCTTGATGGTCAAGCCGGAACAACTTTCGTCGGCGGATATTCCAATTTCTACGAACTGCCGGCGACGGTCGGGTCCGGAACTCAGGTTCTGCTTGACAACTTCGGCTACGACGGACAGATCGGGGATAGCCGATACGGCTCTGCTTCAGACGAGACCAGTAACGCAGAAGGATGGCCGAGCCTTACCAACAATATTCTCTTCGCAGGGCCAGGCGGCGAAGTGACCGACAGCGACTGGGACGGCAGTTCGGGCTGGCCGTTGCCGCAACTGTGGGACGACACGGGCCATGACATCAGTAACGCGTTCCTGGCGGGAGACACTTGGGTATTAGTGTCGTATAACGCTCCTTACGACTGCGTAGGCACAGTTGCTGCTATTGTCTCCGTGAACTAACCAAACGGCGTTACCCGCGGCAGATCGCGGGCGGAAAATCAGCTTTCTCCTGGCTGCGGAGATGTGAAGGCATCAGATCCAAGGCGCAAGGAGCAAGCCATCAACCGTGGCGGGGCAGATTCTCTGCCCCGCCATAATCTTGCGGTTTGCGAAGCACTCCCGCAATAATCAAAGAAACTCTGCACGCCACCTGACCCGCGGTACATGCCGTGTCGAGCACCTTCGTGAGCGCTACGCGACCACATCCTCAAGGCAGGACGGGCTATAATGAAAAATCGACTCTGAGCAAATCGTCCTGATGAAATCGCGCATTTTTCTGCTTCTGGTTGCTTTTCACATACTGGCTGGCGCACTTATCGGCCAGACCGCACAGCCCGCGGCCACGCCGGCGGCGGCGCAGGATTCGCCCTCGAAGCCGGGCGCTACGCCTGACGGCAAGGCGCAGGCTCCGCCACAGCCGGGAAATTCAGCGAAGTCTGATTCCGATGAGTCCGTCGCAACTCTCGTACACGTGGTCAACGAAGTGCGCGTGGTGTTCACCGTCACCGACCGGCACGGCCGCTACATCAAAGATCTGAAGAGCAGCGACTTCAGAGTGACCGACGATCAAAAGCCCACCGAACTGCGCAGTTTCCGCAGCGAGACCGATCTGCCCCTGCAAGTGGGTTTGCTGGTGGATGCGAGTAACTCGGTGCGCGACCGCTTCAAGTTCGAGCAGGAAGCGGCCATCGAGTTTCTGAACGCTATCATTCGCCCGCACTATGACAAGGCGTTCGTGGTCGGCTTCGACTCGACGCCCGAAGTTACGCAGGATTTCACGGATAGCACGGAGAGTCTTGCGGCCGGCGTGCACATGTTGCGGGCGGGCGGCGGCACCGCGATGTACGACGCACTCTACTTTGCCTGCCGCGACAAGTTGTTGAAGCAGGAGCAGGCGGGACCGGTGCGCCGCGCCATCATTCTACTGAGCGACGGCGACGACAATTCAAGCCACGTGTCGCGCGAGGAAGCCATCGAAATGGCGGAGCGCGCGGACACCATCGTCTATACCATCAGCACCAACATCAGCGGCACGAAGGGCAAAGGCGACAAGGTGCTGGAGCGCATCGCAGAGGCCACGGGTGGCCGCGCGTTTTTTCCGTTCCAGATGCGCGACGTGTCGGATGCATTTCTCTCCATTCAGGAGGAGTTACGCAGCCAGTACGCGCTGGCCTATAAGCCGGCGAATTTTGTCGCGGATGGACGCTACCGCACCATCGAAATCCTGGCGCAGGACAAGAATCTGAAGGTGCGCACCCGCAAGGGATACTACGCTCCGAAGTAGTAATCTTACGCCAAACCACCATCTTCTCTATGGCAGGATATTCGGGAACTCCGCTGGCGAAAAAGTTGGGCATCAAGGATGATTTTCGCGCTGCCCTGTTGCACGTGCCGGACGAGGTGCAGACCGAACTTCGCGAAGCGTTCGGGAAATGCCGCATCCAACGCATCAGCGGAGACACGGGCAAAGATCTAGATTTCATTTTCCTCTTTGCCAGATCGCGCGCAGACCTCGAACTCGAACTGTTGCCGGCCGCGAAGGCGCTGGCCCCCGCGGGCATGCTGTGGATCTCGTGGCCGAAGAAAAGTTCAGGCGTCCCGACCGATCTCACGGAAGATGTGATTCGCCAGAGCGGCCTGGATGCGGGCCTGGTGGACGTGAAAGTCTGCGCGGTCACCGACGTCTGGTCGGGATTGAAGTTCGTGATCCCGGTCAAGGATCGGTCGAAGAAATAAGCGTAGAGACAGCCGCCCTCGGCTGTCCCGGCGAGCGCAGCTCGCCAGCGGTTTCGGTTGTTATCCTTGTTGTCTATCCTTCTACAGCATTAGTTTCGTTGCCCCTCGCCGCGCAACTTGGGGCCGGGAGACGGGTTTACATGCAGTAGACGCGGTTCCCGGGCAGCAGGACCCCGGCGATTGCAAGGAGAACGGAAGATGAAACGCATGATAGCTGGGGTTATATTACTGATCGGACTCGGTGCGGGAACGATGTTTGCCGAAGATGGCTACTGGCGGGACCGGCGCGACATCCGTCGCGATGACGCGAGGATTGCGCACGATCGGCGGGAACTGCGACGCGATCTCTACTACGGGAACTACGCGGGCGCGCGGCATGAACGGAGAGAGTTGCGGCGCGAGTATCGCGACTTGAACCGGGATCGCCGCGACTTGTATTGGGACCGGCGGTAAGAGGCGCCGGTAACTTTAATACCGCAGCATGTTAGTAACTCTGCGACGTTAGTAACTTGCCGAGACGTGGCGAGCTGGGTTCTATTTATTTATTGATGGCGGAGAGATAACAATGCGAATCAGGGCCCGGCTGGCAGCGGTGGCGATGGCGGGAATCATGCTTTGTTGGACGGCGTATGGCGAGATACAAATGCTGCGGGTGGAGCGAGAACTGTTCGCTTCGGTAAACCAGGCGCGGCGGGCGCAGGGGCTAGCTCCGTTGCGGTGGGATGAATCGCTGGCGACGGCGGCGCGGCGGCACGCGGAGGTGATGGCCGAACACCGATCGGCACAGCATGGTTTTGAAGGTGAGCCAAGTCTGTCGGCGCGGGTCAAGCAGGCGGGTGTGCATTTCAGTTGGCTGGCGGAAAATGTCATTCAAGGGCCGTCGCCGGAATTCATTCACGAGCAGTTCATGAAGTCGCCTCCACACCGAGCGAATATTCTGGATAGGGACATGAATTCGATTGGAGTGGGCGTGGTGGAGCAGGGCGGCCAGTTGTTCGCGGTGGAGGATTTTTCGCAGGTGCGGTGAGCGGATGCTGAAAACGCCGGGAATCTGGAATCAGATTCCCGGCGTTTGCTTCTTATGCTGACAGTACACCCGGAGCCTTATCTCTTTGGGCTAACCTTGAGCTTGTGTGTCCTAGTTACTTCACCTGTAAGGACGCACGCGGTGGCGGGAGTCGTGATTGGAAATGGCACCGAGTAGTAGGTTTCAGTGCCGATGGTGTTGCCGGCTTCGCCGGAGTCTTCAAGAATGCCGGCGCATGCACTCTCCAGGAAAGTGTTAGCGCTTACGGTGTTGCCGTTGCCAGTGGCGCCGCAGGTGCCGTCCAAATGCACGCCGGATTCAGCGCTGTTGACGATCGTGTTGCCCGTGATCGTATTATTGTTGCTGCACGCATCGATGGCATCATAGGTCAATGAGCCAAAGATCAAGTTGCCCGTAACGGAAACGTCGTCATCATTGTTGCCAGGGCCGACGTCATACAACCCGATGGGAATCTGGCTGTTGCCGATTATGTTGTTCGAGATCGCGTTGGTGGAGACTTCTGCCGCATTATAGAGCAGAATACTTGATGCACCGTAGGTTGGACCCACATAGGAATTATCGATCACCTTAGTGCTGGAGACTCTTCCCGCGGCCCCAAAACCAATTTGGATGCCGTTCTGAGCGTCATACCCAAGCCCAAGCGCGCCATTTCCCTGGACATAACTTCCAGTTACGGTCAGCGTCGTGCCGGGGTCATTTCCCGTGATCCCATTCTTGTTGTAACCGTGAACTGAGCTATTTTCGACCGTCACCGTGGAAAAGTTACCTGACGCGGTCTGCACGTATATACCTTGCCCATACCCAGAATCACCTGTCGGCACGCCGCCTGGCAGTTGGTTGCGCACGGCGACGTGATTCACCGTGCCCGAGGCATTCTGGAACAAGATGCCCATTAAGTCGGTAGTGTCGTCGTTGACGTTATTCCCAGTTCCGTCCACGGTGAGATTGCTGATCGTAACCGGGCCGGGGATTGTAACTAGGACTTGGGCTGCGATGGGACCGCCCGAATCCAGATCAGTCGCGTTCGCGACCACGCCGCCTGCGGGAGGCAAAATCACGGCAGCATCCTGAGTCGTGTTTGCAACCCCTTCGAGAGTAACTTTTTTGTTGATTAGCACCTGTTCGAAGTACTGGCCGGGGCAAACTTTGATTGTGCTTCCGGCGGGAACCGCGGGATCACTGATCGCCGAGTTGATGCTCGTGAAGTAATAGCCCGGCGCACAGCCGGTCGCGCCTCCTGGGTTGGCGACGTAGTAGGTACCAGCAAAGGCTTGTCCGCTGAGTGCGGCAAGCACGACCAGAGCGAGACAAGAGAATGTGAAACTACGGGTGATTTTCATTGATGTTCCTCCGTGTGAGTTATTCGCGCCTGATGGTCGACCGTAATGCTTGAAGGGGAAGTAAGAACCAGCGCGTAACTATATCCCTGACGCGGGAGCAACGCAACCCGCGGTTTTCCACAGATCGGTTCCCGGATACGATGCACGCGGGAGCTCCCGTCCTGCACGGGTTCTAGTCTTCGTGGTGGGCGGTGGCGTAGTAGCCGCTGCGGGCCTGGATTTTGTAATCCCCCTGCTTGGGCTTGATCTCGACTTTACGAAAGGAGCCGTCGCGCGTGGCGTTGGTGGGCACATAACCAGCGTTGTACTGGCTGCGGAGTTCCTGTGAAATCTGGTCGAAGGCCTCGCGGAGTTTTTCGATCTTGTTACCGACCACGATCATGCGGCCGCCGGTTTCCTGTGTGAGCTTTTTCATTTCAGAATCGCCGGAATAACCGCCGAAGCCGTAGAAACCGCGATCGGCAATGAGCAGCACATAGCAGATGGCATCGGCTTTCTGGGCGGCTTCGATGGCATCTTTGATTTTGAGGCGGCTGCCCTCGTCTTCTCCGTCGGTGAGCAGGATCATCGCCTTGCGCCCGACTTCGTGGGCGAACTCGTCATGCGAGGCGAGATAGACGGCATCATAGAGTGCGGTGCCGCGTTGGCCGCTCGCGGAGCATGGAATCGGGCCTTGCGGGCCAATCGGACCGCCGGAACAACCAACTCCGCCGGTATTGATCTTAGCCGCGTTGAGCGCATGTCTGAGCCGGCTGACGGAGTTGGTGAAATCCTGCAGCAGGGTAATGTCGACGTCGAAGCTGATGACGAAGGCTTCGTCCTTGGCACGCAGCGTGCTCTCGAGGAACGAACCTCCAACTTCTTTTTCCATATCCAACACGCGCATCTGACTGCCGCTGGAATCGATGAGGATGCCGAGGGTCAGCGGCAGATCGGATTCGGCCTTAAAATATTTAATGGTCTGCAGCTTGCCGTCCTCGAGCACGTCGAAGTTGTCCTTGGTAAGGTTGGGGATCAGCGCGCCATGCTTGTCTTTGACGTTGAAGAACAGCTGAACAACTTCAACGTTGACCTTCAAGGTCGTGACCGACTGGTCTTGCGGCTGCGCATTAGGGTCGGCTGCGGGGGTGGCTCGGGAAGTGGGAGCCGGGGCTGGGGAATTCTGCGCGGCTGTGGGAAGCGACAGGGCTGTGGCCAGAAGCAAGAAAGCCGCAGCCAGGCAAAGTTTGCAATGTACTTTAGGCATCAGCGTTTTTATCCCGATACTTTGCTAGTCTATCCTGTAAGGGCCTGTGATGGTTAGATGCACCCAAGCGGCGAGGTCGGGCATCTGAATGAGTGAAAAATAGTCGCAGGCCGGTGGTCGAAGAAAGTATCGAAGAAAGCATAGAGGATTCCGGGATGGCCACGAAAACTAGCGCGGTACTGATTCTAGGGCTGACATTGTTCTTGCTGACGGGCGCCTTGGCGGCGCAGCAGAAGCCGAACGACATCCCGGACGCTCCGTCAGCGACCCGTCCGATACCGCCACCGGAGCCACTCAGCCCGCGGCAAGAAGCGGAAGAGGAGTCCAAGCCAGATGTGCCGCCGGCGAATGATTCCGGTGAGGGCGTGACCACCGGGTCGAAGGAGATGCCCCGCAGCGTTCCGGATGTAGCGGATCAGAAGCCGGCCCCACCGCCGATGCCTCCGGTCAAGACCGTGGCCGCGGGCAGCGTTCCGAAGGATGCGGACACCGGCGAAGACGTCGGTTACACCATCCGGAAGTACACAACCCTGGTCTTGGTTCCGGTTACGGTCAAGGACAGCGAGGGGCGTCTGGTGGGCGGCTTGCTGCCTAAGGATTTTTCGGTTCTGGAAAGTGGGCAGCCGCAGGTTTTGAAATTTTTCACCAGCGATCCCTTTCCGCTGTCGGCGGCGGTGGTCTTTGATACCGGCATGCCGGACGTAGGTCTGCGAAAAGTACAGGAGACGCTATCCGCACTGCAGGGAGCGTTCAGCCAGTTCGATGAAGTTGCCGTCTATACCTACAGCAGCACGGTGGGACGGGTGTCAGACTTCACCAGCGTGGGCAAGGAGTTGGCGGTGACTCTGAACGAGGTCAAGGGGTACAGCGGAGCAAATAATGGACCTCCGGTGACGAGCGGGCCGCTGGGTCCGCAGGGCCCGGTCATCAATGGAATCCCGGTCGACTCTCCCGTAAACCCGGTGAGCACGCCGCCCAAAGTCGCGCGCGTGATGAATGACGCGATTCTGCTCGCGGCGCGCGATCTATCGAAGCGCGACCGGGCGCGGCGCAAGATCATCTTCGTCATCAGCGACGGCCGGGAGCAGGGCTCGACCGCCAGCTACAAAGATACCCTGAAGGTGCTGCAGACGCAGAACATCACCGTTTACGCGATTGGAGTGGAAGGCGCGGCGATCCCGGTCTATGACCGGCTGCAACGGATCCACCTGCCGAAGACCAGGGCGGCGCTGGGTTACAGCGATATTCTGCCGAAGTATGTCTCGGCAACTGGAGGCGGCACGGTATACGGCGAGTGGTCGCAAGCCGATGTCGAGCGGGCTTATGCCGAGGCGATAGGAGACGCGCGCAATCAGTACACGCTCGGCTATGCTCCCAAGTCGAACATCGGAGGCTATCGCCAGATCGAAGTGCGGGTACGGCGTCAGAACGTAAAGGTGTATGCGAAAGACGGATATTATCCTTTGCCGACGGCGCGATAGCGAGTGGAGCGGCTAAGCGGTTGAGCCCGTGATGGTTTAGTAACGTGGGTAACCTGCGCCAGAGCCTTCCGGTGTGGTATAAAAACCAGCAGTAACCGATACTGTAGTTAAGTGGATTTAGTCAGGTGGATTTGTAGCGGGAGGGCTCGCGCTTTGAGGGAGTGGTTCGCGAGAGTCTTTCCCGCAGGAGTTTCTGAGGAAACCTTTTGAGTTTCATCAACTTCGCAGCACGCGAGATCAACTGCAAGATCG
>Ga0116134_1001768_pt1 | contig 10804 bp, 10 predicted proteins | sample June2015DPH_19_5_FD_89737 | JGI IMG/M metagenome (GOLD analysis project Ga0116134, IMG submission 89737) | Peatland microbial communities from SPRUCE experiment site at the Marcell Experimental Forest, Minnesota, USA - June2015DPH_19_40 | ecosystem: Environmental > Terrestrial > Soil > Wetlands...
AGCTCGTTTTGCCGGCCCTCGGTCGATTGCCCGCCCGATCATTCGCTCGATCGCGACCGCGCCGCCAGCGAAGACCATCGGATAGATCGGGAACACGTAATAGTTCTTGGCGTGCGCGACTTCCATCAAGACGAAGAAGACGGCAAAGGTCAGGCCGAGTACGCGCCAGCAGCGGTCCCGGAGAAACCAGAACAGGCCCAGAAGCCCGAATGGCACCAGGATCGGGCGGATGTCGAAGATCTGCTCCTTAACGAACGCTAGCGGGCCGAGCACGACGTTCTTGCCTTCGCGACGGACGTTAGCCAGGTCTTCAATCGTGGGGAAGTTATGGCGGATTTGCCAGATGATGTTGGGCAAAAACAATGCGAGAGCAATGCCGCCGGCAATCCAGATCCACGGCCGTGCAAACTCGCGGCGATGATGCGTCAAAAGCACGGCAACGGTGACCGCGAATCCAAAAGACAGAGTAGAGTGCTTGTTTTCAAGTCCAAGTCCGGCGAGCACACCGAACCAGAGCCAGAGCCGCGAGTCCCCCGTGCGCAGAATGCGAGCGATGACCCAAATGCAGCCCATCCAGAACAGCGGCTCGAAGGCATTCATGGTCATCAAGCTGTCCATGACCAGAACGGCGGGGCAGAGCAGTACGCAGAGACCCGCAAGGAACTGGGCGTAACGTCCGCCTCCCAGCTCGCGCGCGATTGCGATGGAGATCGCCACCAAGGCGGTTCCCGCCAACGCCGGCAAAATACGTAGTGCCGCCAGCGAACCGCCCATCAATAGCGCGATCTTGGCATACACGGCGATGAGCGGCGCGGCATCCACGTACCCCCAATCGAGATGGCGGGCCATGTCGAGGTAATAAAGCTCGTCGCGGAAGTAGCCGTAGTGCCGGACGCTGGTGAAGATGTGCAGCAGCAGCTTGACGCCGCAAAGGCCAATCAGAATACCGACCGCGAGCGGCGGAAGCGCTGGACCGTCGCCCTCCCGGCGTGGCTGATCCGAGCCGGATTGAGAAGTGCTAGCTGCAGCCATACAAGACTTGTGCTCCTCACCGAAACGCTTCTATCGTTCTTTCTGCCACAACACTGCTTCTTTCACAACACTTTTTCAGAATGTCTTGGCCGAATCCAGCAAGATCGTGACCGGGCCTTCGTTGACCAGTTCCACCTGCATGGTTTCCTGAAAGCGTCCGGTTTCCGGGCGCAGGCCGGCGGCGCGGACTTTCTCCACAAAATATTCGTAGAGTTGACGCGCCTTGTCCGGCGGAGCAGCCGCATCGAACGATGGACGCTTGCCGCGGCGCGCGTCTCCGTAGAGTGTGAACTGCGAGACCACCAGCAGCGCGCCGCCAACCTCCGCGACCGGCAAATTCATTTTGCCGCCGGCATCTTCAAAAATACGCAGGCCAATCGTCTTTTCAGCGAGGTAATCCGCGTCAGCTTGTGTATCGCCCGCGCCCACCCCGAGCAGCACCAGCAGGCCGAGCCCGATCTCGCCGACGATCTCGCCATTGACCGTAACCTTAGCCCGGCTCACGCGCTGCACCACGGCGCGCATTTAGCGGCTAGCCTCGCCCAAAAGCGATTCGTGTCCCGCCAGCGCCTGCCAGCGGCCGTCGCGGTAAGTGAAGACATCAGTGAAGCGGACGCGGGCCACAACCTTGCCGGAAGCGTCCACCAAAGTTGCAAGTCCCCGCGTATATCCGGAGTTGCCCTCGACGTGCGCGCGCATTTCCGAGAGATGATTCACGCCCGCCTTCCGATTCGGGATGTGCTCCAGCATCTGGCTGCGTGTATGAAGCGAGCCATCGACGTCGGCGTCTTCGAACTCGTCGGCCACCATGCAGGCGACGGCGGCAGCGTCCTTGCGGCCGAGCGCCGCGGCCCAGTTCTGTTCCAGTTCGATGAGCGCAGCTTCGGTCTTCGGCTGATTCTTGGGGCAATCGGCGGCCAACGCGGACAAGGCGAGCGCCAGTGGAACAAAAAGTAGGGTCAAGATTTTCACGTCCAAATCGTGACATGAGCCGAGCGAAATGAGCAAGTGTGGGGACGGGGCGAAGCCCCGCTTCCACCCGATCAGTCGCAGAAGCAATTTCGCGTCACGACGTTTGACCGCTCTCCCCGCCGCCAGTTAGGATTCCGTAGTGATCTCCATGCGTACCGGGTCGAGCAGACCAGTTTTCTTATGCTTCTTCCTTTGCATACTTTTCCGATCCCTTTTAGACTACTGGTTCCGACTTCATACGATCCGTCGAGCAATATGCAGTCGTAATTCAGCAAACGCCGGCCCGGAACCCGGACCCGCGATTCCCAGACTTAGAAACGAGGAGAGAAATGGCAGCCGTTGATGAAAAAGTGAAACAGATCATTGTCGAGCAGTTGGGTGTGGACGAGGGCGAGGTTACGCCCAGCGCGTCGTTCGTGGATGACCTGGGCGCCGATTCGCTCGATACCGTCGAGCTGGTGATGGCCTTCGAAGAGGCCTTCGATATCGAAATCCCCGACGAGGATGCGGAGAAGATTCGCACCGTAAACGATGCCGTCGACTACATCGGTAAGCACGCGAAGGCAGGCAAGTAATTTGGCAAGTAATTCGTCAAGACGGGTCGTCGTTACCGGAATCGGCCTGATCTGCTCACTGGGCAATACCACCGACGCGGTGTGGCAGGCCTTGCTCGCGGGCAAGAGCGGCGTCGATCGCATTACTGCCTTCGATGCCTCGGCATTTGCCTGCCAGATTGCAGCCGAGGTCCGCAACTTCGATCCCTTCAATTTCATCGAGAAAAAAGAAGTCAAGAAGATGGGCCGCTTCATCCACTTCGCGATCGCCGCCTCCGACGAAGCGATCAAGATGTCGCAGCTCAAGGTCACGCCCGAAAACGCCGAGAACATCGGCGTGCATATCGGCTCGGGCATCGGCGGATTCGACGTGATCGAGCGCGAACATACCGCGCTCCTGGAGGGCGGACCGCGCCGGATCTCGCCTTTCTTCATCCCTGCCTCCATCGTCAACCTCGCCGCCGGCCACGTTTCCATGCGGTTCGGCGCCAAGGGCCCGAATGAAGCGACGGCCACGGCCTGCACCACCAGCGCCCACTCCATCGGCGATTCCTTCCGCATCATCCAGCATCAGGATGCCGACGTAATGATCGCCGGAGGCTCTGAAGCCGCCATCACTCCCATGGGCGTCGGCGGATTCGCCGCCATGCGCGCGCTTTCCACCCGCAATGACGATCCCGCTCGCGCCAGCCGTCCCTGGGACAAGGACCGCGACGGTTTCGTGATGGGCGAAGGCGCCGGCATCATGGTTCTGGAAGAACTCGAGCATGCCCGCCACCGAGGCGCTCCCATCTTGGCGGAAATCGTTGGCTACGGTATGTCCGCGGACGCCTATCACATGACGCAACCCGCCCCCGAGCACGAAGGCGGTTTCCGAGTCATGCGCAACGCGCTGCGCGACGCCAAACTCGACGCCAGCGTAGTCGGATACCTGAACGCCCACGGCACCTCGACGCCCATCGGCGACACGCTAGAGGCCCACGCGATTCGCAATTTATTTGGGAAAAAAGTTCCGGTCAGTTCCACCAAATCCATGACCGGCCATCTGCTGGGTGGAGCAGGCGGATTAGAGGCAGGAGTGACGGTGCTGGCGTTGCGTGATCAGATTCTGCCGCCCACCATCAACCTAGAGAATCAGGATCCCGAGACCGATAACATGGATTTCGTTCCCAACCACGCCCGAAAAGCGAATTTCGAATACGCCATGTCAAACTCCTTCGGCTTCGGAGGCACCAACGGCGCCCTGCTCTTCCGCCGCTGGACCGAATAAGCTCGTGTGGTGACGGGGCTTCGCCCCGTCCAGCCGAGCACAGCTCGGCAGCTCTTTTTTCCACATCTTAAGCGGGCTGAGAGACCCTGGGATTAGGACCTCGCGCGTCGTGTCAGGGTATCGCTTTAGCGATACCGCGAGACTTCGAAATCAGCCGCCCCTTCAGGGGCTGCCTCACTCCTTCTTCATGGCGTCAATCATCACGTAGAGCTGATTAGTGTCGGTCACCTCGACATAAGACTTGCCGGTACGTTTGTTGCTGACCACCCAGATCGTCGGCGTGTGCTCGACGTGCAGACTTACGCCCAACTCCCTGTCCGCCCGCACCAGCCCTGCCAGCTTGCCATCCGCATCAACCACGAACGGCAACCCAATCTGGTGCTCGGCGGCAAACTTCTCCGCAAATCCCCGCAAATTCTGCGGGTTGATTTCCAACTGGTGCGCAAACACCGTCTCGCGGAACGCGTTTCCGACTTCCTTGGAATGCGTGTCGAAGTAGCGCGCCAGCACCGCAGCTTCGAATGACCAGTTGTGCGTCGGCCCCAGCGGGAAGTCGTGCTGCACCAGCGGAATCTTATAGGTGCGCGAGGCCTGCGCCAGCAGCGGCGCAACCATGCTGCATCGCGGACATTGCAGGTCTTCGAAAACCACGAGCGCAACTTGCGCACCCTTCGGCGGACGGAGAGCGTCCGGCACATCCTGCGCAAAAACCGGCAGGCACAGCAGCACAAGGGACACCAGAACAACGAGGAGCGGCAGTCGTTGAATCTTCATAGTCTTATCTTGGATGCACATCGAATCGAGAATATCCCTATGGTAGCGAATTCAATCCCTTCACGCACGTGTTCGCGTAGGGACGGCCGCCCTCGGCCGTCCAGCCGAGCGCACCGGGGTGGAGCAGCTCGGCACCTGTCAGCACCCACAGCAATACTGAATTCACTATAGAAATTCGTCGCACACTTGCGCGCGGGTTCCAGCAACCTCATTTCAAGTCGGCGCCAGGCTCGAGATTATAAAAATAATAGAAGCGCAGGCCGAGGAGTTTGCCGGGAAATTCTTTCGGCAGCGGTGGAAATGGGTCGGATGCGGTGATACTCCCCCACGCGGCCCGGTCGAGCGCCACATCACCGGACGAGGTGTCCCTCACCAATCCGCTCACTGTTCCATCCTTAAGGATGACGAATTCAATCGCCAGCTTGCCCTGTTTAAAGATCGGCGGATACACCGACGGCGGCATGATGTTGTACCAGTTCTGCTTCACAATCTGCACGATCCGCGTCATATAAGGCCCGAAATCCACGCCCATCGTGTCGGTCGTAAATTCATATGCATCCAGCGCCTTCGCCCCGCTCCTACCCGGGCTCCCGTAGGAGCCCCCCGCTCCCGCGGTGCCGCCGTAGCTCCCATGGTTGGCGGCGGCCGCCTGCAGCGCTTGTTCGATCGCCGAGCCCGCCGTCATGCGAGCATTAAAATCCGGCATCGGCCGGTTCTGTGGAGGCAACCGCAACTGCGCCGTCTGATCGTTCGGCTGCGGCTGCGCGAATCCCGAATTCTCCTGCGGCTGCGGTTGATTCTGCGCCGTCTGGCCCTGCGCCGGTGGCTGCTGCGCATTCGCGCCAGGCTTTCCCGCGCGCCCACTCTGCAGTATCCTCTTCAATTCTTCGCGATTGATCTGCGGCGCTTTGCTGCTCGCGATCCGGTCCTTATCCGAAATTACCTTCGCATCGGGACGCCGCGTCAGCTTCTGTGCGTCGGGCGGCAACTCCAGAAATGTCGCGTCTTTCGTCCGGTCATTCGTCGAAATCGCCAGATCCACCGGACGGTGCCACAGCATCATCAACTTCTCGCTGTTCCACAACAGAATGACCACGAACAAGTGCAGGATCACCGACAGCCACAGCGCTTCGCGCTTGCGCGCCCGCGAGAGATCGTCTTGCAACTGAATCAGAAGATGCGGAACATCGTCAGGATTGAAGCTGCGGTAAGCCGTCTCCCAGTGCTGCGCTTCAAACAAATCGCGCTGCTCCGGTTGCTCGGAGGCCGGAGTCAATGATTCTCCAGACGATGGATCGCGGCCAGACAACGGATCGCGAGACGGAATTTGGGTAACCGGCATCAGGCAGAGACTATAATGCTTAGAGCCGCGGGCAGCTTCCAGGGTTGCGTAACATAAGGCGCAAAATTCCTACGTAAAGTTACGTAAATTATGGAGTTGCGACCGCCAATACCATTGTCGCATTTTTTGCGCCAACCAAGTGAGTACCTGAGTAACGGACGGGGAACGCTGCGCCGCAAACCGACCGTCGGACAAGTTGGATACGTATCATGGCATGCCTTCCGGTACGCCGAAAAGGGTCTGGACGAATGCGCCTGTACAGGCTGCGGAAAAACTCGATTCTGCACTTGCCTTTGCCTGGCGCAGCGGTTTGCCGGCGGTTGTACTAGCTTTTGGGTGGCGCAGCGGTTCACCGGCCTTGCACTTGCTTTTGGGTGGCGCAGCGGTTCACCGCTGCGATAACTACATTGTTTTGAATGCGGCTTCAGCCGCTGAGGTTTACAGTTTTTGATCGGAAAGGACTTTTTCCGCAGCCTCTTTAGGCGCTCGGACGTTGGAATTTTACTGGTCAGATAAATCAGATCACCAATTTGAATCCGTCTGCATCAGAATTTTTTGTTGCTCCGTTACTCCTGCGGTCTCGTTCCAACCCGTAAAATGTTCTTGGAGATTTGGCCTATGTTCCACCAAGGAACTCGCGTTCCAGCTGCCTTAATGCTGGGAATCACCCTGCTCGCCAGTCCCTGCACCATGCTCGCCCAGCACGGCGGTGGCGGTGGGGGCGGCATGGGCGGTGGCGGCGCTGCCGGCGCTGGCGGCGGACGCAACACCACGCCCCTCATCTGCGTGCACGACTGCCGCACCCTCTCCGAAGGGCTCGACACAACGGATTATCTCAAGAATTTTCGCCGCGCCATGGCCGTGCAAGCGAACCCTGAGCAGCGCGCCGCCTTTGCCAAGGTAACGCAATACACCCAGGCCGCCAGCGATCAGCTGCAGGCCTTCCGCGAATCTCTGCAGAAGGTCCCCGCTTCTTCACCGCTGTCCGATCGTGCAACCGCCATGGATCAGGCCATTGAAAAGGCTCGTGCCGGCAACCAGAATTTTCTTACCTCGTTTTCTTCCGCTCAAAAATCCGGTTTAGAAGACACCACCAAGAAGCTGGGGAAAGCCGATTCCGAGCTCGACAAACAAATAAAGGCGTTGGATCAAATCGTCCAGGTCGTCCAGACCGCTAAGCCAGGGAGCGAGCAGATTTCCAACTCCGCCGCCAATCTCGACAAGGCTCTAGCCGGTTTCCAAAACGAGCAACTCGCCCTCGGCAGAGAAATGAGTATCCTCTTCGACCCGGCTGGCCAGGACGTTACCTTCAGCCTTCCCGCCGTGACCAACTCGATCACCGTCGGCGGCCAGTCCATCTCCATCCCCGCCTCGGGCGCCGTCTCCCGCGTATCCCCCGCAACTCCCGCCGAAAACGGCCACAACCTCTTCAATCTCAAACTGGTCGCTGATCTCTCCGACCTGCAGCTGAACGTCACCCGCATTCTCCGCTCCGAGCTCACGCGCGCTCCCCGCTGCGGCGCGCGCATTGAGATTCTTCAAGCCACGCTCATCCCGCTGGAACCCGCCAGCCTGGTGGTGGCTCGCGTGCACTTCGAGCGCTGGGTCTGTCCGCCGGGTCAGCAAAGCCCCACCGAAGTCGCCGCCGGCGAGGCCACCATCGAAGTCAAGCTCTCTCCCTCCCTCGAACCAGCGATCGAAACAAAAGCCGAACCAAAAGCCGAACCAACCATCGAACCGAACGCCGCCTTGCATCTCGTCTCCGAAATTACGCGTGTCGACGCCACCGGTTTCCTCCGCAACTCGCTCCGCTCCGGAGACCTCGGCGTCACCCTGCGCGAGCAAATCGCGGCATCGCTACTCTCCGCTTTGCAGCAGGTCGCAAATCTCCGGACCACCCTCCCACCCGTCGCGCAGGAGTCCGCCACCCTGCAGAAAGCACAATTCCAGGATGCCGGTGCCGACCAGTTGAACTTGGTCCTCGACGGTCAGCTGCAGTTCTCCGACGAGCAGACCCAACAATTCGCCGCGCAACTTAAACAACGCCTGTCCGCGCAAGGCGCGTCACCGCCATAGGTCGCGAATGGTTCGTGTGGTGACGGGGCTTCGTGTGGTGACGGGGCTCGGCCCCGTCCAAGCTCGCGTGGGGGCGGACGCATTCGTCCGCCCAGCCGAGCGTACCGGGTCCCCGTCAAGCCCGGTTTTGGTTTGACGGAGTGGGGTAGCTCGGCCCGGTCCTCCAGCCTCAGCAGCGTCACGACTTGATGTCGAAACCCGCTTCGTAAAGTTATGCAAAGATTTGTCTGAGTCCTGTTCTCCGCGCAACTTTCGGCTCATAATTCCATTCAAAGATACAGACAGCTCGTTTCGCAAAAGGAGATCCCCATGCTCAAGCAGTGTCTTCTCGTTCTTCTCGCGGCCAGCCTCATTTCGATCGCAGCGCCTTTGGCGGCCGCCCAATCGTCTAACGATAGCTCGCCCAGCACTCAGCAACCCGCGCCGGGCAACGGTGGCTGGCACCACGGTCCACCCGATCCCGCCGAGCGCACGAAGGAACTGACCAAGAAGCTCAGTCTCACTCCCGATCAGCAAACCAAAGTGCAGGACATCCTCCAGTCTGAACACTCCCAGATGGAGACCCTCCACCAGGACAGTTCTCTTTCCCAGCAGGATCGCCACACCAAAATGATGGACATCCGCAAGACCAGCGACACGCAGATCCGCGCCCTGCTCGATTCAACCCAGCAAAAGAAGTGGGACGAAATGCAGGCCAAGCGTGAGCAATGGGGACACGGTCACCACGGCGACGCCGGCGACCACCAGGGCCCACCACCTCAGCAATAAAGCGAGGGAGGAGGTCAGAGGTTAGATTGCAGAGGTTAAAAGCGTTTAAAACCTCTGCACTCTGACCCCTGACCTCTTCAATCACCCCACCCCGATCCGTCCCGCGTGCCGTCCAATCTCGTCCAGAATCGCCAGTCCCAGCTCCAGCGCTCGCATCCCATCCTTCAGCGACACCACCGGACGCGACCGCTCCCGCACCGACTGCAAAAATGCCTTGATCTCCGCCAGCAGCGGCTCCTCCGCCGTGATCGCAGGCTTAGACATCGAAATCTGCGGATTCACGCTAGGCTGCGTACCCCACTCATTCGCGCGGGTGCCCCATCCTAACGTCGCGTTTTTTGCGACGTTAGGGTGGGAACTTCCCGAGGAGTCTCCGACCGAAAACACCAGCACATCCTGCCGTCCATAATCGATCGAAATATACTGCCCCGGCTGGAAGAACCGCAGCTTGCGCACGCGCTCCGTCGAAACCCGGCTGGCGGTAAAGTTGGCCACGCAGCCCGATTCGAATTCGACGCGCACATTCGCGATATCCACCTTGTCCGAAAGAATCGGCAGCCCCACCGCCCGGATCTCTTTCACCCCCGACTTCACAAACGTCAGCACCACGTCGAGGTCGTGGATCATCAGGTCCAGCACCACGTCCACATCCAGCGCTCGCTGGGAGAATACGCTCAGCCGGTGCACTTCAAAAAACATCGGTCGATTGATCAGCGGCAGCGTCGCCCGCACCGCCGGATTGAAGCGCTCCAAATGCCCCACCTGCGCCACTCGCTTGTGGTCCAACGCCAGACGAAGCAGTTCATCGGCCTCGGAAAGCGTCGCCGCCACCGGCTTTTCAATCAGCACGTCGACCCCAGCTTCCATCAGCGTGCCCGCCACCTCGAGATGCAGAACCGTCGGCACCGCCACCGAGGCCGCCTGCACCTCGCTGTGCGTCGTCAGCATCTGCTCGACCGACCCAAACGCTTTGCAGCCAAACTCAAGCGCAATCGCGTCGGCCCGCACCGTATCCGGATCCACCACCCCCACCAGGCGCACGCTCCCCGCCTGCTGCAGTTGGTGATAGACACGCGCATGATTGCGCCCAAACGCGCCCACGCCAATCACCGCAACATTAATCGGAAATTCCGTGCTCAGATGAGTGCTCCAGAACGAAGCAGCAACGCGCTATTGTCGCAGTTAAAGCCCCAGATAGGAAAGCGCAAAACCAGGGAACGACTTCTACAACCTTGTTGGGCTCCTGCCAATCTTGTCATCCTGAGCGGAGCCGGGCCAAGCGCGAAGCGATTGGCTCGGCGGAGTCGAAGGACCCCTACGCCCATCGTGACTCTCGCGCCAACGAAAGGAATTCCCTCTACACCGCCCGGACAGAATTGGGATAGCACGCCCCCCGAATCCACCGTAGAGACGGGGCTTGCCCCGTCTCAGCAGTAGCACGGACGTTTTGCGTTCTACATCTTCTTCAGCAGCGCGATCTGCCCCGCATGATACAGCTCGTGTTGCGCCACGCCATGAAGCATGTAAAAAAAGGTGTAGTGCGCTCCCTCTTTGCCCGGGACCATCTCGTCAAGCCGCGAGTCCGGGAGCGCGGCAACCGCCGCGACCAGTTCCTCGTGAACGCCCCGCACCCGAGCCAGCGCCTTTCGCCATGCCGCCTCGCCAGCGTCGGTGACGCGCGGAAAATTCTCCGCATCGGAGAGTTCCACCGCGACCCCGCCCAGTCGCCGCAGCACCGCACCATCCCAAGCCGCAATATGCAGCACCAACTCCCAGATCGAGTGCGCCCCCTCAATCGGACGAGCCGACGCCCGCGCCGCCGTGACCCCCTTCAGAATTTCAAACAAAGAATCGCCATGCCAAGCGTCGCCATCAAACGCGCGCCGAAGCTGGTCGGAAATGCGCGCTGCTTCAGACATACGTACGTTTCCTTCGTGATACTTCGTGCCCTTGGCGGTCGTCGTCTTACCAGCCGAAGGCGTTCCCAATCACTCCGCGCACACCGCAATCCCCGCC
>Ga0116134_1001769_pt1 | contig 10803 bp, 7 predicted proteins | sample June2015DPH_19_5_FD_89737 | JGI IMG/M metagenome (GOLD analysis project Ga0116134, IMG submission 89737) | Peatland microbial communities from SPRUCE experiment site at the Marcell Experimental Forest, Minnesota, USA - June2015DPH_19_40 | ecosystem: Environmental > Terrestrial > Soil > Wetlands >...
CCGCAAGAAAAACGGCAAGACCGCGACCCGCATCCTGTCTGATGACCAGCTCGCCGACTACGGACCCTGGTTCGACAACCACCGCCGCCTGCGCGAGCTCGTCGCCGAACTGGAGGAACTCAGCCTCGCCATCGCCGAGGCTGACCCCCGCTGGAACCGCTAACCGGGCCGCCCGGCCAGCCCGCCGGAACCGGAACGACGACCTCCAGATAACGTGGGCAGCACCCGCTTAACCTGTGGGCAGCCCCGAAACAGGGCCCCATCCGTGCAGGTCAGCCCTAAACGTGAAGACCTCACCCATTCTGACCTGCGTATTCATGGCTACGGGGGCATGGGCTGACCCGTGTCTGGTTGCAGTTGCGGGCACAGGCAGCGGGCACGGGCAGGACAGGCCGGCATACTCCATTCCCCAGGTGAGCTGGGCCCGGAAGCACCGCCTTGAGGTCATCCCAAATGCCGCGATCCGCCTGGCTCATCCGCTTGGCCGCGACAACGATGAAGGCGCACCTGTCGCCCTGATCCGCGCGCCACCGCTCGCCACCGCCACGGAGATCGCTGCCCTCCAGAACGGCGGGCGGTTAGGCTGGCCGAGGCTGCCGGCGGACGGAGGGCAGGCGGTGGATGTCACGATCCCCACGTCCGTGGGCGGGATGCCCGGCTACCTGTCGCGGCCCGGCGGTGAGGGCCGCTGGCCGGGGGTGGTGGTGCTGCACGACGGGTTCGGCATCGATGAGGCGGTGCGCGCGCAGGCGGACTGGCTGGCCGGCGCCGGGTACCTGGCCCTGTCGGTCGACCTGGGCTTCTGGGGGCGGCCGGCCGCGTGCCTGCTGAGAATGTTTCATGACCTGCGGGCCGGCCGGGGCCAGACCTTCGGCCAGGTCGATGCGGCGCGGGCGTGGCTGGCGGGCCAGCCCGGATGCGACGGCCGGCTCGGCGTGATCGGGTTCTGCGCCACCGGCGGTTTCGCCCTGCTGATGGCCGCCGGTCACGGGTTCTCGGTCTCGGGCGTCAACTACGGCCTGGTCCGCAAGGACGCCCAGGACGCCCTGCGCGGCGCCTGCCCGATCGTGGCCAGCTTCGGGGGCAGGGACCGGTTCTTGCGCACGGCACCGCGGCGGCTCGGCCGGGCGCTGGAGGCGGCCGGGACCGACCACGACATCAAGGTGTATCCGGATGCCGGGCACGGCTTCCTGCACCGGCCCGGGGGCGAGCCCGGCCCGGTCGCTGGCTTCCTGGCGCGGATCACCCTCGCCGGCTACCACGAGCCGTCCGCGCAGGACGCCCGCCGCAGGATCGTCGCGTTCTTCGACGCGCACCTGAAAACGTGAGCAGGCGTGTCAGGGGTTGTATGTGTGCACGGGTGAGGCCTCGCGCGGGCTGCCCTGGGCCAGGAAGCCGGCGACCACGGGGGCGAGCAGGTCTGGGCGGGTCACCAGCTCGAGGTGGCCGCCATTGTAGACATGCAGCCGCGCGCTGGGGATCAGCGCGGCCAGGATTCTGGCGTTGGCCAGCGGGATGATCGGGTCGTCGTCGCCCGCGAGCACCAGGGTGGGCTGACGGATGAGCGGCAGGAACGGCAGCGAGGTCCACCCCAGCCCGGCGGCGTGCTGGTACAGGTAACCCCGCAGCGGGCCGGCCCGTTCCTGGCGGAGGATCCCGGTGATCGCGTCCGCGTCTGTTCTCGCGCTTCCCCCGTACAGCGCGCCGGCGATCCGGCGGGCGTAATCCGGATCCAGGTACCGGCGCTGGGTGAGCATCTTCGCCAGCACCAGCGGATTGCCCGGCACCATCGTCTGCGGCCCGTTCGCCGTCGCCACCAGGATCAGCCGCCGGCACCGGAGCGGGCTGGACAGCGCGAACTGCTGGGCCAGCCCGCCGCCCCAGGAGATGCCGAGGATGTCGGCGGCCTGGTAGCCCAGCTTGCCGAGCAGCCCGCGCAGCAGCCAGGCCAAGGTGGCGAACCGGTAGGGCCCGGCGGGCAGCGGGGAACCGCCCACGCCGGGCACGTCGAAGCGGATCACCTCGATCGCCGGGTCGAGCGCGTCAACGAACGGCTGGAGGGTCTCCAGGCTGGCGCCGATGCCGTTGGCGAGCAGCAGCGGGGGCCCCGCCCCGGTGCCGGGCCGGATCGCGACCCGCAGCGGCGTCCCGGCCACCACGACCGTCCGCATGCCGGGCCGTGCCTGCCGCGGGATGCGTTCAGCGGCCGAAGACATGGCCGCCCCTCGCCGGCTCGGCGGGGCAGAACCTGGCGCCCCCCAGCTCCTCAGCAACTCCAGCGCCGGCCCCGCCAGCCCGGCGCCCTCATGAATGAGGCCGGGCAGGATGCGCTCGGCGGCGATGTAGCCGTCGCGGAGCATCCTGGCCTCTTCCTGGGCCAGGAGCATGACCCGCCGCGCGGGGTCGGTGAACCGCTCGAACATGCCCCGCTCCGCCCTGCCGGCCTCGTCCCGGCTGCGCCGCCGGTAAATATCAAGTTACATCGCGTTCCCAGATTGGCAAGATGTATCGCGAGATTGATGAAGCTGCGCGGCTTTGACTGGCCACCAACGGGGACCTCAACGGTCTCCCCGGCAGTCAGTGGTCCGGCACCGCACCACCATCTAACCCGGCCCAGACGCTCAGGGTCTGCCGCTCAGCCGGTGGAAGTGAGTCCGTCACCCCCGGCCCGGGCATGCTGGGGATGGGGTTTGGCGGAGCGGCAATGCAGCGTGATGGCGGCGCTGGAGACGGCCGCCCAGCCGCACCACACGGAGGCGAACCCGGAAATGGTCAGCCGGGCGATGATGATGACGGCCACGAGATTGACCACGCCGAAGATGGCGACGTTACGGTAGCCCGACAGCAGCAACGGGCCGCACACGGCGACGACGTAGAGCGCGACGATCAGCAAACCGTCGGGTATCCGGATGCCGTAGGACAGGTGGTACGGGGCGAGCTTCACACCGACCGGGCCCCGGGTCATCGCCGCGAGCAGCGCTCCGGCGATCAGCGTCCCGGTCGCCGCGAACGGCGCCATCATCCACTTCCGCCGCCGGGTGGGCTCGAGCGCGATGACAGCCAGGGGGACGAGCACGGGCAGCATGACGAAGGCGATCAGCAGGTAAGCCCACAGCGCGGCCTGGCCGACCGCGCGCGGCACATGGCCCTGGAGCCACAACCAGACGAACGCCTCGATGAACTGATGGGCGCCCAGCAGCAAGGGGAGCCAGGCCAGCGCGATGAACTCGCGGCGCTGACCGATGTGGCGGACAGCATCAACGCCGATGGCGGTGATCACCAGGCCCCCGGCGATGTCAGCCTGCGGTGAGAAGCACACCGTGTCCCCTGGCCGCCGGCGTCTGGTCCAGTCCGCGCCTTCGGCCGCCGCCGACGGCGCACGCCCCGGCCATACCGGAAACCTTGGTCATCTGTCTCCTCTCAGGACCGGGTGCCGCGGCTCATCGTGGCTACGCAGGGTCCTGCCAGGTTCAGGATCGCACGGCCGGCGGGGCCGCAGTGCGGGCAGCGGCATGAGAACGGGCGCAGCCCGGAGCCGATCAGTGGTCCCGGGTGCGCCGGAAGGGAGCTTCCGGTTTACGCGGACATCTGCTTCAGCGTGGAATGAGACGCCCAGTTGCGCCTCTCCCGGCCGCTGGCGGCCGACCTTCGCCCGCGGCCGGGGGCCGCTGAACCGGCCCCCGGCACCCTCCTGATGTCAGATGCCGATATCCCTGGCCGCCTCCCGCCGGACGCTGCGCCCGGCGAGCCCCCAGTAGGCCAGTGCAGCGACGACGATGCCGATCGCCCAGCTGAAGTCGCCGCCATGCAGGCCGGGGAAGTGGTTGGAGATAGGGCCGGTGTACGGCGGATTGGCGAAGGCGGCGTTGATCCACATGAGAGCGGCGGCCATGCCGAGGACCTGGGCAATGATGGCCGGCCAGTGGACGCCGTCGTTGCGCCAGTACAGGCCATCGCGTGCGGATCGCAGCGACACCGAGTTGTAGGTCCCGCGGCGCAGTAGGTAGTCCGTGATCAGGATCCCGAACCAGGCTGACAGCCATACCACGACATAGAGCAGGAACCCGGAGAAGTCGGCGTAAAAGTTCCCGTGGAACAAGATGATGCCAGTGACCGCACCGCAGACCACCGTGTCCAGGATGACCGCCCCCCACCGCTTGACCGGCAGGCCGAGGGCCTGCAACGTCACGCCGGAGGAGTACATGTTGATGGTGTCGATGGCCAGCAGCTGGAAGATGGCGAAGATGAGGAACGGGGTCACGAACCAGGCTGGGAAGGACTGCGGTACGCCGATCTGCGCGATCCCAACCGACTTCGTCGTGATCGTGTAGGCGAGGACGCCGAGGATCTCCAGAATGACGGACGGGACGGCACCGCCCAGCGTCGCGGCCCAGAAGGTACGAGACGGCGCTGTGTTGCGGGGCAGGTAACGCGAGTAGTCGTTGCCGTTGACCGACCAGCCCAGGCCGCCGGCGGAGATGAGCAGGACCAGCGCGGTGGTCCACACCGCGAACGAGGCCGGCTTGGCGTGGAAGTGAGACAGGTGCAGCCGCTGGAAGGTGAAGGCGGCCAGCACCGCGAAGAACACGATGAACACGTAGGCCAGGTAACGCAGGATCTTGCTGATGGTCGCGTGACCGAGTAGCGGCACGATCATCTGGGCCAGCACGGCGAGGATGAGCACCACGACCTTGGCGGTGGCGTCCAGCTTGGTGCCGTGCAGCGAGAACAGCAGGATTACGGTGGCGACGACGAAGTAGATGCCCTCGACCTCGAAGCCGACCTGGGTGACCCAGTTGAACAGCGCCACCAGGCGGTTCCCGTTCTGGCCGAACGGCGCCCGGTTCACCATGAACGTGGTGGTCCCCGCCTTGGGTCCTTGCAGGCTGGCGAAACCGAGCAGCGCGTAGAGCAGGTTGCCCACCAGGATCGCGATGATCGCCTGGGCCACGGTCAGGCCGAAGGTCATGATCAGCGTGCCGTAGAACAGGAACTCCACGTTGAACACGGCGCCTGACCACAGCCAGAACAGCCCCGACGGCCGCATCTTCCGCTCGGCGTCGGGGATCAGGTCGATTCCGCGTTTCTCGATCTTGAAGGCCGCGTATTCCTGTGGCGTCTCCTCCACAGGGCGCCCCGGGCCATGTCTCCCTGCGATCATCTCGTTACTCATGATTCCCCCCATGATTCTTGCCGACCGTAGCATCTGACCTGCGGTTTTGCCCATGTTGAACATTCGGATACGAAAAACCTCATATGCCTCGAATTGATTTTTGCCTCCCTCGGCGCGCATCACCGGCGAGCCGATCTCCACCCGCGGACCCTCGGCGAGCAAGATCATTAAAGGCGCCCGGAGGGCACGGAGAGCCCTGGCGTCATATGCGACGTAGGGAGATATGAGACGTCAGGGTACGCAGCGCGGCTGAATCGGCACGTGTTCGGCGTCGCCCCGAGAACCTGGTTGCCCGTTCCGCACCACCCGATGGCCGCGTTCCGCAACGTGTGACCGCGCAGACGTTTGACGACTAACATTGCCGCTGGGAGGAATGTCCAGGCAGCGGTGGGTAAAGGATCGCCTGACCCAGGCGCCTGGGCATCCGGGGGGAAGGATGTCAACATGGGCGACGCGCAGCGTGCCATGACGCCACAGCAACCGCCCATGCTGCTGTCGGGTGCCATCCCGCCGCTCGCGGACTCATACCGCCAGCGCCCGGAGATTGACTCCGGCCTGCGAGCTGATCTGCACCCCGGCGAGGTCGTGGTTCTGACCCAGGGCGAGAAGGCGATCGCGGCTCCGGCCGGCCAGGGCGGGACCGGCACGACGCAGCTCGCGGCGGGGTTCGCCCACGCCGTCCGGGACAGCCGCGCCGTAGAACTGCTCGCCTGGGTGATCGCGGCCAGCCGCGACACGATCATCTCGGGCTTCGCGCAAGCGGCGGGCACTATCGGTGTCGGCGAGCCGGACGACGATGCCGAGACCGCCGCGGCCCGCTTCGTCACCTGGCTGGCGCACACCGAGCGCCCGTGGGTCCTGATCCTCGACAACCTGACCGCCGCGGCAGACCTCGAGGGCCTGTGGCCCAGCGGCGGGGCCGGCCAGGTCGTGATCACGACCCAGCTGCCCGAGCTCTCGCTGAACAGGACGGCCGCCAGCCAGAACCGCCGGGGCCTGCGGGTCATCCCGATCGGCGGATTCAGCATCCGGGAGGCCCTGCTCTATCTGGGCAGCCGGCTCACCGCCGACCAGCAGCCCGAGGCTATCGACCTGAGTGATGACCTGGACGGCCTGCCCCTGGGCCTGGCCCAGGCGGCCGCCACGATGATCGTGACGGGGATGGACTGCCGCGAGTATCGCGTGCGGCTGGCCGATCGGCGCAAGCGGGTGCCCGTCGTACCCAGGGTATCGGCGGCGGCGCTGGCCACCATCTCGCTGGCCGCCGAATGCGCGAACGAGCAGCCGCCGGTGGGCCTGGCCCGGCCTGCCCTCACCCTGGCCGCCATTCTCGACGGGCACGGGATCCCCGAGGCCGTGCTCACCAGCCCGGCCGCGTGCGGCTATATCACCGGCCGGCCGGGCACGGACGCCGATCAGAACATGGCCCGCGCCGCGATTACTGGCCTAGCCGCGGCCAGCCTGCTCAGCGTCGACCCGGAGAGCCCGGCCAGGACGGTGCGGGTGCACCAGAGCGTCCGGGCGGCCGTGCGCGCGTTCCTGTCGCCCGCCGATCTCGAGAAGGCGATCCTGGCCGCCGCGGACGCGCTGATCCAGACGTGGCCGGAGAACGGCGGCCAGAACGCACCGCTGGAACAGGCCCTGCGGGACTGCGGGACCGCCCTCTGCGCGATCGCCGACGAGATCCCGCCGGCTCCAGGGGGCCCCGACCCGGGGCAGGAACATCCCTGGCTCGTCAATCCGCTGTGGAAGGCCGCACCCCATCCACTCCTATTCCGCCTCGGGCTGAGCCTGGATGAAAGCAGGCTGACCGGGTCGGCGATGGCCAACTGGCAGCGTCTGGCCATGACCAGCACCCGGTTGTTCGGGGCCGCCCACGCCAGCACGCTCGCCGCCAGGGACAGGCTGGCCGGCGCCTGCGAAGCGGCGGGTCGCTTCGCGGAAGCGATCACGATGTTCCAGCACGTGCTGGCCGATCGGGAACGGACCCGGGGCTCCGACGACCCGGACACCCTCGCTGCCCGGCGGCACCTCGCGCACGCCTATATCAGCGCGGGCGAGGCCGCCGCGGCTGTCACGCTTTACCAGCAGGTGGTCGCGGACTCAAGCCGCCTGCTCGGGCCGGGGGATCCGGCCGTACTTGCCGCGCGGGTCGGCCTGGCCGACGCCTACCAACGGGCCGGGCGGGGCCTGGAAGCCGTGGCTACCCACGCCTCGCGGGTGACCGACACGGAGAAGATGCTCGGCGGTAACCATCCCGCGACCCTGGCCGCACGGGCCGACCTGGCCGAGGCCTACCTGGCCAATGGGAAGGCCAGGGACGGGATCGAGCAATGCAGGCGAGTCCTGAAGGGCCAGGAGGCAGCTCGCGGTCGTGATCACCCGGACACGATCGCGGCCCGGGCTATCCTGGCATCCGCGCTGCGCCGTGGCGGGAAGCCGAAGGATGCGATCGCTCAGTACAAGCAGGTCCTGGCCGACCGCGAGCGGACCGCAGGCGCGGACCACCTGGACACGGTCACGGCCCGCGCCAACCTCGCCTTCGGCTACCGCAGCGCCGGTCAGCTACGGGAGGCCATCCCCGTCTACGAGCAGACGCTAGCCGACCGGCAAGTGTCCGGAATCGACCATCCGGACACCCGGATCGCGCGCTCGAACCTGGCCGGCGCATATCTTCAGATCGGCCGGCTCTCGGATGCCATCGCCCAGTACGAGCGAGCGCTGGCCGACTGCGAGCTCATGCTCGGGCCTGGCGAGCTCGAGACGCTGAGCGTGCGCTCCGGCCTGGCCTCGGCCCAGTACGCGAACGGCCGGCTGGTCGAGGCCATCGCGCTGCTGAAGCGCACCCTGGCCGACTGCGAGCGGTATCTCGGCCATGACCACCCGATGACCAAGACGGTCCGCGATAACCTTGCCGCCGTCAGCGAAGCCTGACTACCTCTCATCACATTCGCGGACAACCCGCCCATATTGGCAAGAAATCCGCACCGGGTTCACTCCGTTCCTGCCAGGCCGGGTATCCGGGCTGCGCGGGCATGGGCTGGCCCGGCGAGGAACAGCCAGGGCGGCCCCGGTCAGCTGCTGGTCAGCTCCGGCGGGGAGCTGCCCGGGCCGATCTGGGTTTTCAGCGCGGCGAGCTCCTTGTCCACCTCAGCGGCCGATCCGGCTTCGTCGAGCTCTTTCTGGATGTCGTCGGTGTCTCCCCCGACATCTTCGAGCACGCCCGACTGGAGCAGTTCGTCCAGCGCGCCAGCCCGGGCCTGCATCGCGGCGATCTTGTCCTGGGCCCGCTGCACCTCCGCTCCCGAATCGCCGATGGTGCCGGAGATCCCCGCGGCGCTCTCGTCGACCGAGCTCATCGCGCTCGCCGCGGTGTACTGGGCCTTGAGTACTTCCTTCTGGGTCCGGAAGTTGTTCACCTTCGATTGCAGGGCAGCGAGGGTCCGCTCGAGGCTAGCCTCCTGCGCGGTGAGCTGCTGGTGCTGGGGTTCCATGCCGTCGATCTGGCCCTGGGCGGCGGCCTTGCGGGACAGCGCCTCCCGGGCCAGATCCTCATTGCCCTGCGACAGCGCCGCCCGGGCCTGGTCGTCCAGGTGCGCCACGGAATGCTGAAGCTGCTGCTCCTGCAGTTCAATCTGCTTGCGCGAGGCGGCGATGGCCACCAGCGACCGGCGGACCTGGGTGATCTGGTCGAGCATCTGCTCGTAGGACAGATCAAGCATTTCGTCGGGTTTCTCGGCGGCGTCGAGCGCCCTGTTGGCTTTGGCCTGAACTATTTCGTGGGCCCGCTGAAAGAGGCTCATGGCATTCTGCTCCTCGTCGATGGTGGGCGGAGCCTAACGAATCCGCGGCTGGGCCGGTTCCCGCCCGGCGCTGCTCGTAGCGGCGCTGATCCCCGTAACGAGGCTACGCCGACCGCAGGCCACGGCGGCCTGGCCTGAGCGCATGGATGCCGTTGTGCTCGCGGCCGGGCCGCCCGTCAGGGCTGACCTTCCAGGCGGATGTCATACACGCTGGCCTGGAAGGTGCCTGCGGAGTCGCGCGGCAGGCGAGTGAACCAGATGAGCACGTAACGCCCGTGTGCCGGCCTCGTGAGCCGCAGGTCCACCACACCGCTCGTGTCGGCGGCCTGCGCGGCGGAGGCCAGGGCGGCCAGCAGCGGTGCGTCGCCGACGCGCAGCTGGAAGCTGGCGGCCTGATCCGGGCCGAGGGTTATCCGGGCGGCTGTGATCGTCGCCGTATGGCCCATGTCCAGGAGCAGGCCGGTACCCGCGTACAGGTCCCCGAAATTCGCGCTGGCGTACCGGTCGGTATGCCAGGCCGTGGCGGGATTGCCGTCGATCGCCAACGGCGCGAGCCGAGGCGCGTCGCCCTGCCCCGGGCCGGAGGGACCGAACGCGGCCGCGCTGACCGGGGTGAGCGTGCGCGCCGGGACGGCGCCCACGCCGGACCTCTTCGGCGCCGATGGTACGTACGTGGCGTGCACGGCTGGGTGGTGAGTCACCGGCTGCGCCCGCGCTAAAGGCGCGGCGCTCGCCACCCGGGGCAAGCCTCCATGGAGGTCGTACGCCGCGACACCGAGCCACACCAGTACCAGCAGTGTGACCCAGTGGATCCGCCGCCGCTTGCGCCCGGTGACCGGCCCGCTCTTACCATCCGCGATCGCCGTGTACTCCCGGATTAATGGCTCCGGATCCGCCTGGACCGCCCGGGCGATCATGCGAATGTACCCCCGGGCGTAAAGGTCGCCGCCGCATACCGAGTAATCGTCGTCCTCGATACCCGTGATGATCATTTCCCTGATGCGGACCTGATCGCTGACCTGGGCCACGGTAAGACCCGCGTGCAGTCGCGCGTCCGCGAGGGCTTCGCCTATGCTCACCGGTGCCTCCCCGCGGGACCGCACTGCACGCCACCCCCATCGCGGGCGCAGCCGGTCACGTGTCCATCATCGGTGACGCTGCGGCTTTCGTCATCCCCTGGCCCGGGATCAGGGGATGAGATCGCACGGCCTTCCGGTCAGGCCGGCCCGGCTTCCGGTGGCCGGCTCGCGAGCGCGCGCAATCATCAGGCCGATGCCGCGCGAGCCGCCCGTGACGACCGCCGTCTTTCCCGTGAGATCAAACAGTCCGCTCACCTGATCACCGCCGTTGCTCGAATCCGGACGCCGCGAGGCGAACAGCGACACTACTCCTCGCGGCCCGCGCCGCCGGGGCCCGAGGGGTCCTGCACGTCCGCGAGCCGCTCCGGCGGGGCGGCCAGGAGCCGGTTCGTTGACGTGATTTCGTGGCAGACGGAAAGATGTTCAGCACCGGGCCCGGGGACGCCGCGGGCCCGGCCACCGCCCACGGTAAGGAGCCCTGCCACGTCCGCGCCACCCGACCTGCGGCAGATCGCCGCCGGCGTATTCGGCTACACGGCCCTGCGGCCCGGGCAGCACGAGGCGGCCGCGGCGCTCACCACGGGGCGTGACTGCCTGGCCGTGATGCCGAGCGGCGCGGGCAAGTCCGCGGTCTACCAGCTCGCCGCGATCGCCCTCGGCGGGCCGGCCGTCGTCGTCTCACCGCTGCTGTCCTTGCAGCAGGACCAGGCCGAGCACCTGCGTTCGCATGGCCTGACCGCCTTCACCG
>Ga0116134_1001770_pt1 | contig 10802 bp, 8 predicted proteins | sample June2015DPH_19_5_FD_89737 | JGI IMG/M metagenome (GOLD analysis project Ga0116134, IMG submission 89737) | Peatland microbial communities from SPRUCE experiment site at the Marcell Experimental Forest, Minnesota, USA - June2015DPH_19_40 | ecosystem: Environmental > Terrestrial > Soil > Wetlands >...
GACGAGGCGACTTCCAGCCTCGATTCCGAATCCGAGCAGATGATCCAGCAAGGCCTCTCCTACCTGATGCAGGGTCGCACGACCTTTGTGATCGCGCACCGCTTGTCGACCATTCGGCGCGCCAGTCAGATCCTGGTGATGGAACACGGCAAGATTGTCGAACGTGGCACTCACGAAGAACTCTATGCGCTGCGCGGACGTTACTTCGAGCTCTACAGCAAGCAGCATGGCGTAGAAAGCAATCTGTTCCTGGCTCCGGGGGAGGGTGATGCCACGCCGGCTGGCGATGATGGGCGACCATCCAAACAGAATGGAAATGAGCTGACTCTCAGTGAGGTAATCCGATTCGTCCGCTAATCTCGCACTGAAACCGAGACTACCGGGATCTGCGCAAGTCCATCGGTGTCAGCGCTAGGCCGCGAGCTACCGACGTAAACTCATTTCCGCCTCGAATTCGCTTTTCTCCAAATCGTGCTTCAAAGATTTTCCTTACGGCTGGAACAAATGAAGAACCACCCGTCAGGAACACCATATCCACATCCTTCGGATGCACCCCAGACGAGTTAAGGAGAGAATCAACGCATCCTGCGATCTGTCCAAGTTCCTCGGAAATCCACTCCTCGAAGGATGCTCGTTCCACGACCGCATCCAGATCCACGAAGCCGTCTGCAAACTGAAATGTTGTCACAGGGGCATTCGACAAGTCGCACTTCACTTTTTGCACGGCGCGGTGGAGTTGGAATCCAAGATCTTCTTTGATGAAATGGATGAGTGCTCCGATTTTCTCTGGTTCAAGCGACTGCGCGTGAACGCTTCTTAGCATGTCCAGCGCGTCTTTTGCTCTTAATAGGGAGAGATGGTGCCAGCGCTCTAATTTGATGTAGACCCAGTTTGGAACCGTTAGGATCTTGTCGAGTGAACGCAATTGTGATCCGGCGCCTAGGGCTGGAGACACGAGATGCCTGACGATCTTTGCATCGAAGGCATCTCCCGCTATGCCCAATCCCGCGTTACCCACGATGTCGCCCGGGACTCTGCCTCTTCGACGAATGGTAGGGCCAACGTGAACCAAAGAAAAATCGCTTGTACCGCCTCCGAAGTCTCCAATGAGAATGAGTTCGTCATGATCAAGCAAGGATTCGTAGTAGTGAGCCGCTGCTACCGGTTCCATCTCGAACTTCACGAACTCGTATCCAGCTAACTCAAACGCCGACTGAAGCCGACCTTCTGCATAGCTGTCATCTTCCACCTTCTCGGCTCCGGCAAAATGAACTGGCCTTCCAACTACTGCCGATCTGATGTCGATGCCAAACTGTCGTTCTGCTTTTTCGCGCAGGTCCCTGAGAATCCTGGCGATCAGATCCTCAAGCGTGTACCTGCGACCGAAGACTTCCGTGCCTTGAAGCATGCGACTGGTCAGGAACGACTTGAGCGATTGAATCAGGCGACCCTTCGCGTCCGCGGACAGATAGTGCTCAATGCCTTCTGGGCCTGTCCACGATTTCAGACTCTTCGCGTGCCCTTCCCTCACCTGCTGAAGGTACAGCAATGACCGATAGGAGTCAGTCAGGTCCCCCAAGTATCGAAACTTTGCAAGCTGCACCTCGTCTGAATTATTGGCGTACGCGATTGAACTGTTCGTTGTTCCGAAATCGATGCCGATCACGCCTTTGCGCGTTTCGGTCGCTCGTGAATGCATTCGGCGTCTCTTCAAGTTGGGAAGTGCAGGACTCCACGACTGTTTGGGATAAGACCATCCTATCACTCAGAATTGCGCGCGCAGGCGGTTCTCTGAAGCTGCATATCAAACAGTTGATGGAGCCCGGCTACCTTCTATACGCTTGTCTCGGAGCTACACATTGGACGTCCATCTAGTCGACGGCACCTACGAATTGTTCCGGCACTACTACGCACTACCATCTGCTCGGGATTCTGATGGCCGGGAGGTCGCCGCTGTTCGAGGTGTGCTGTCGTCCATATTGGGGATGATCCGTGGCGGCGCCACACACATCGCAGTTGCAACCGATCACGTGATCGAGTCGTTTCGCAATGATTTGTGGGCGGGCTACAAGACCAGCGAAGGCGTTGAGCCGGATCTGCTGGCGCAATTCCCTCTCTTGGAGAACGTGTTGTCGGCGGCAGGCATTGTTATTTGGCCGATGGTGGAGTTCGAGGCCGACGATGCGCTAGCGGCCGCAGCCGTGGCGGCTGCTCGCGACGCGAGAGTCGAACGGGTGATCTTATGCACGCCAGATAAGGATCTCGCGCAGTGCGTGCGAGGAACGCGGATCGTTCAACTGAATCGGCGAACAAGAGTTACGCTAGATGAGCAAGCTGTAGTCAAGAAATTTGGTGTTTCGCCGCAATCGATCCCGGACTATCTGGCGCTGGTGGGCGATTCCGCGGATGGCTATCCCGGCCTGCGGGGCTGGGGTGCAAAATCGTCGGCAGCTGTCCTTGCCAAGTATAGCCATCTCGAATCGATTCCTGCAGACTGGCGCCAATGGCACGTGAACGCCGCCAACGCCAGCGCTCTCGCAGATACTCTCAGCCGCGAGCGTGATCGCGCACTGCTCTTCCGTATGCTGGCGACACTACGAACCGATCTGCCACTGTTTGAGGACGTGGACCAATTGCGTTGGAGTGGCCCCACCTCGAGTTTCGACGAGGTCGCGGCCCGATTGGATGCCGCACAGACAGAAAAGCGCCGACCATCCGTTCGAAGCGGGCCAAGCGCACGCGCCATCAGGTCAAATACCGGTCCCCATTCTAGCCGGTGCGGTTTGCACAAGCTGAGGAATTGACTGTATGTCCCCGTGCCGATTCCGTGCCGTTAGCGCTCAATTGCAAGGAATTAGCCGCGATAGATGCCATCTGCCGCTAGCTAACTACATGAAACTACGTTTCGGGCGGGATTCAATTCCCGTCTCCCACCCCAAACCGCTTCCGGCTTTCTCATCCAGCTCTCCCATTCGGTTTTCATTAACGAATTGTCATGCCGAGCGAAGCGAGGGATCTGCATTTTGCGGCGAACTGCAGATCCCTCGCTTCGCTTGGGATGACAAAATCAGCCGGAAAAGGGCTCTGCTCCCTCATTAACCATCCATCCTTTTCAGATCTGGCTTGACTTTGCTGTCGCCTGGCGTGTTTTAATGGCGTTCAGCTCGGCCCAATCTCCGCACTGTTGATTGAGGTTCGACTGAAGGGGCAGTTCCGATCCCGAGGAGCGCAGGTTGTCGAATCCCATCCTAACTAAGGAGGCCCTGTCATGGCCGCAAACCCTATTCCACTCCCAGAATTGAATTTGGAGACGATAAGAACGCCCGAGGAAACCACCGTCCGCTGCACCGGCAGAATCACATCGGGCACCACTGCCCTCCTGCAGACCACAGTCCGCAGTCTCATCCCGGAAACCAGATGTGTCGTGCTGGACTTGACCGATGTGAGCTACATGGATAGTTCTGGCTTGGGTGCGATCGTTGGCGTGTACTTGTCCGCCCGGAGGCAGCATTGCGGGCTGAAACTCATCAATCTGAACCAACGCTTGCAGGAACTGTTCCGCATAACAAAATTGGCGTCGGTGTTCGGGGGCCACGAAGACTACCTGGGCTGGACTCCCGATTAGTTGCCCCCGGGGCGGAGCTCAGTTGCGTGCGCCGACTTCTTTTTCTCTGGCCGCGTAGTGGGATTCGACGTAGTCGTCGAGAATCTTGATGAACTCGGCTACGATCTTGTCGCCTTTGAGCGTGGTGAACAGGCGGCCGTCCACGTAGACGGGGGCCTTCGGTTCTTCGGCGGTTCCCGGCAGAGAAATCCCGAGGCTGGCGTGCTTCGATTCGCCGGGGCCATTGACGACGCAGCCCATCACCGCGACTTTCATTTCTTCGACGCCCGTGTGGGTCTGCTTCCAGACCGGCATCTGCTCGCGCAGGTAAGTCTGGATCTGCTCCGCCATTTCCTGAAAGAAAGTGCTGGTTGTGCGGCCGCAGCCGGGGCAGGCGGTGACTTGCGGCGTGAAGCTGCGAATGCCGAGCGACTGCAGAATTTGCTGCGCCACGCGCACTTCTTCGGTGCGATCTCCGCCGGGAGCGGGCGTGAGCGAAACGCGGATGGTGTCGCCGATGCCTTCCTGCAGCAGCACACCCATCGCCGCGCTTGAGGCCACGATGCCTTTAGCTCCCATTCCGGCTTCGGTCAGTCCGAGATGCAGCGGGTACTGGCAGCGCGCGGCGAGGATGCGATACACGTCGATCAGATCCTGCACGCCACTGACTTTCGCGCTGAGGATGATCTGGTCCGGGCGCAGTCCGTGCTGCTCGGCCAGCTTGGCCGAATTGAGCGCGCTTTCGACGATCGCCTCCATCGTCACTTCGCGGGCGCCTTTCGGCTCCGGCAGAAGCGAGTTCTCGTCCATCATCCTGGTCAGTAACGCCTGATCCAGCGAGCCCCAGTTCACCCCAATGCGCACCGGCTTCTGGTGCTTGGCGGCCACTTCAATCATGGTGCGGAAGTTGTCGTCGTTCTTGCGTCCGATGCTGGCGTTGCCGGGGTTGATGCGGTATTTGGCCAGGCCCTCGGCGCAGCCGGGATACTTGGTCAGCAGGAGGTGTCCGTTGTAATGGAAGTCGCCGACGATGGGCACGCGCAGGCCCTGCTTCTCCAGTCCGTCTACGATGTGGGGGATAGCCTTGGCGGCATCGTCATTGTTGACGGTGACACGGACCACTTCGCTGCCAGCCCGCGCCAGGGCAGCGACCTGCTTTACGGTGCCGGGAATATCGGCAGTGTCGGTGTTGGTCATGGACTGCACCATAACCGGTGCATTGCTGCCCACGCGCACGCCGCCGATGGCGGCGGTGAGGGTTTTTCTACGCTGAATTTCGGCCATATTAGAAATCTATTTTAAACCAGGCATGGAGAAAGCGCGAGGCATGACGGCTCGTGGTAGTGGGTCAGTTTGAAACTAGTAGCCCGTCGCGGAGACACCGTTACTGGGCTCTTAACAGTGATTCCGCCGATGCGAGAACGCGGCGACTGCATCAGGCATGAAATGGCCGGACTGCGCTGGGAATAGTTGTCCTTCCCAGAGCGTCCGTCAGCGCGGAGGGGAAGTGTCTAGTACGAACCCATGACTGATTCTGCTGGATAGAGTCCCGGCTCACTCGTTTGGTGGGGACAAGTGACCAACCGTAACTCTTCTTCTTTCGAGAAGAGTTTTATCACCGGCTCTTTCCCGTCTGAGAAGTGAACTTGCCAATCGCTTACGACTTCTTGGCCGTTCACGATAGAGCCCCGTATGCCATTCACCTTACCTTGGCGCTTGGTTGTGACCTCTTCGATAGTATCGCCGCCGTGAATCATAAGCTGTTCCTATCGGCTACTGGCGCGTTTGCCGCTACCTTTTCGACTTTGCGCCTGACGCAATGCTTCCCCAGCGAGGCTGCGCTCACGTTTGCTGCGCGAGTGCATAGCCTTCCCAGCCTCGCTCTTAACACGCTTCGATTCCTTAGCCATTCCCTTTGTTCCTTTCCCGCACGGACACCCGAACATAGCATACGACTAAGGTCTGGACGGTATTAAAAAGGCGGTTAGGTATCGTGTTTGTACATACCTCTTGAGACACCACCAGGACGGAACTTGAATGGCCTAAAGGACTATCTGCTTTCCCAAACGGCTCGGATCAATTTATCACGGCATCCGCGTCAGCCCCGGAAGGGTTTTGACCAGGTCGTTATAGATCACCATCACGGCAAAGAGCACCAGGAAGACGAAGGCCGCCTGGTAGATGCGTTCTTTGATGGGTAGGCTGATCTCTTTCTGCATGAGGCTCTCGATGAAAAGCAGCAGGATGACGCCGCCGTCCAGGATGGGAATCGGCAGCAGGTTCATGATGCCCAGATTCAAACTGATGGCGGCCGTGATTAAGAGCAGCGGCGTCCAGCCTTCCTCGCGGGCGGCCGCGCCCACGGCGCTGCCGATTCCAATCGGACCATCGACCTGACGCATCGAGACTTTGCGCTGCACCATTTTCTGCAGCAATTCCAGGATCAGGAAAGAACTCTTCTTGTTGTCTGACAACGAGCGTCTGAACGCGTCCGCGAAATTGAGCTTTATGACTTTCGTGGGAAGGCTGGCGATGCCGATGCGGTAGGCAGGTTCTTGCCCAGCCCCTCCGGGGTCGAGCGTTGGTTTCACGGTGAAGGTCAGTTTCTGGCCGTTGCGGAGAACCACAATTTCCAGAGGCTGATCCTTGGTGTGGCTCAACATCTGGATGAGCGCTTCCACCGCGGGAATCTCCTGCCCGTTAGCAGTGAGGATCCGGTCTCCGACTTTAATGCCTGCCTTTTGGGCGGGCATGCCGGGTTCGACGATGGTCAGGGTGACGCTCGACTCTTGCGGCGCCCAACCCACGGAGCCGTATTGATTCGGTCCGAATGGCTCCGGAACCAGGATCTTCTCCATGACTTTGCCGTCGCGCTCAATGCCAAATTTCAAAGGTTGATTCGGGCTGAGCGCATCCTTGACATCCACTTGCTCCCAATTCGGATTCTCGATTCCCTCGACCCGAACAATCCTGTCACCTTTCTGGATGCCTGCTTTTTCAGCGGGAGTGTTCGGATGCACCCATCCCACAACCGCCGGCTCATCGAGAAAAGCGGGGTATTCGTAGTGCACCATATACACGCCCGTGAGCAGAGCGACGGCCAGCATGATGTTCATCGCCGGCCCGGCCAGAGCGATGATGAAGCGCTGCCAGCGCGGATGCGACAGAAACTCCCCCGGATCGCCGGTGCGGTCGTCCATGGGGTTCTCGCCCGACATCTTCACGTAACCGCCCAACGGAATGGCGCTGATGCGGTAGTCGGTCTCCCCTTTGGTGAAGCCCAACAGGCGCTTGCCGAAGCCGATGGAAAACACTTCCACCCGAACGCCAAAATACTTGGCCACGGCGAAGTGGCCGAACTCGTGAATCAGGATCATGAGTCCGAGCACGATCCCCATGACGAAGATGGTATGCAGGATGGACAAAAGCTGCGGCATATTTTCCCAGATTACTCCAAAATTCCCATTACGAAATGGCCCTAACGGGCGATCCCTTTCGGCGACGCTGCTTCACCATTTCTCTTGCGAAAAGGCGGGCCTCGGTGTCCAGCGTAAGCACCTTCTGTATAGATTCCAAATGGCCGGCCGGAGTTGCAATCATCACTTCCTCAATGATTTGCGGGATCTCCTCGAATCCGATCCGCTCCTCCAGAAACGCAGCTACCGCGACTTCGTCAGCGGCGTTCAGGGCGATGGTCTTCGCGCCGCCGGTTGCCGCCGCTTCGTAAGCTAAACGCAGACAAGGGAATTTAGCCATATCCGGAGGGCAGAAATCGAGACGCCGCAGGTCCATGATCGAGAAGCGCAACTCCGAGGGAATTCGATCCGGATACGTCAGCGCATACAAAATGGGCAGACGCATATCGGTCACGGAAATCTGAGCAAGTATGCTGCCATCCAAGAATTCGACCAGGGAATGGATCGTAGACTGCGGGTGCACAATCACTTGCACGCGCTCGGGTGGAACGTTGAATAGCCGGCAGGCCTCGATCACCTCGAACCCCTTGTTCATTAATGTTGCCGAGTCGATGGTGATCCTTTTTCCCATTTTCCAGGTGGGATGATTGAGCGCCTGCTCCACCGTAATAGAGGCAAATTCCGACTTGGGCGTCTTCAGAAATGGACCGCCGGAAGCCGTCAGCCAGATGCACTCAACTTCCTCCATCCGTCCGCCGCGCAGACACTGGTGGACGGCGTTATGTTCGCTGTCGATCGGCAAGAGCGCCTTGCCCTGCTTCCGCGCCTCGGCGGTGATCAGTTCGCCCGCCACTACAAGGCATTCTTTGTTAGCCAGGCCAACCGTCTTCCCCGCGCGCACCGCTTCGTAAGTCGCCTCCAATCCAGAGACGCCCACAATCGCGCTGACCACGAAATCCACCTCGGGATGAGTCGCCACCCGAACCGTGCCCGCCGCGCCATGCACAACTTCGATTTCAGTCTCGCCTAAGCCCGCCTGCCGCAGCCTGGCCTGCAGCGCTTGCGCGGCAACTTCGTCCGCCAGCGACACCACGCGCGGCTTCCAGCGCACCGCTTGCTCGAAGACGAGTTCCGCATTGTTACCAGCCGCCAATGTGGCGACCTCAAAGCGCTCGGGATAGCTCTCGACCACACTCAAAGTGCTGCGGCCGATCGAACCGGTAGAACCCAGGATGGCGATGCGTTTCATGCGCGAGGACTCTTCTATTGTACGGGATGAGACCGCTGTTCGAATCCAAACCACAGGGTACGATGGTCATCGTCTCACTGCTCGCCATCGCAGGTCCCCACTGCTTTGCGTTCGTAGGGTATGTACTCTGGGTCCCAGATATTGGCTTGCAGTTCGCGCTCCAGGCTATCTTCGTCGGCAACCTGTGCCTGGCCATCTTGAATCGCCTGTCTGCCCACGGCCTGCGCAATCGAGCGACTGAGCTGACGCGAATCCGAAAGCGACGGCAGAAGGCTCGCCTTCTTATCCTTCTGTGTGGGGACAAGACGGGCCAATTCCTTAGCCGCGGCCATCACCATCGCATCGCTCACGCGTTTGGCTTTGGAGGCAATGATCCCGAGAGCAAGCCCAGGAAATATATACGAGTTATTCGTCTGGTCTATGGCGACCTTCTTCCCCCAAATACTCACCGGTTCACACGGACTGCCGGTGCCGATCAGCGCCCGTCCTTCGGTCCAATCCACCAAGTCCTGAGGCGCCGCTTCGCAGCGTGAGGTGGGGTTCGAAAGTGGGAAGATGACCGGTCGAATTGTGTTGCTGGCCATTTCGCGCACCGCCTCCTCGGTGAAGGCTCCGGCTTGGCCAGACACTCCGATAAGGACCGAAGGCTTGGCACGGCGCATCACATCCAGCAATGTGATCTCTCGATTCGCTTGTCTCCAACCCTGCACTTCCTGTTCTTTGCGAGCGTAGGGTAGCTGTTCGGGCCGCACGTCTTTACCCTTCTCTGTAACCAGACCATAGCGATCGAGAGCGTAGAAGTGACTGCGAGCTTCCTCTTCCGAAACGCCCTTCTCCCGCATGAACTGCGCTAACAGGCTGGTGATGCCTATGCCCGCCGTTCCAAAGCCAACCACAGCGATCTTCTGTTGCTCCAGTGGCACGCCCGTTACGTTGATCGCAGAGAGTAGAGTCGCGGTCGCTACCGCCGCCGTGCCTTGAATATCGTCGTTAAAAGTGCATAGTTGGTTTTTGTAGCGAGCCAGAAGTCGAGCCGCATTCGAACCGGCAAAGTCCTCCCATTGCAAAAGAACGTGCGGCCAGCGCTTCTTCACGCTGTTTACAAAAACATCCACGAAAGCGTCGTACTCTTCGCCGCGAACCCGATGATGCCTCCACCCGATGTAAATTGGACTCTTTAACCTGTCCTCATTGTCCGTTCCCACATCGAGGAAAATGGGAAGACAGTGCTCTGGATGAATCCCGCCGAGCGCAGTGTAAAGGGCCATCTTTCCGATCGGGATACCCATGCCTCCCGCACCCTGATCGCCGAGCCCCAGAATTCGCTCCCCATCGCTGACCACGATACATTTCACACCGTCGTAACGGGAATGATTCAGGATCTGATCGATACGATCTTTATTCGGATAGCTGAGAAACAAACCTCGCGGCTTTCTCCATATCTCGCTGAAGCGCTGGCACCCTTCACCCACAGTTGGCGTGTACACCAGAGGCAGCATCTCTTCAATATTGCGAACCAAAAGCGCATAAAACAGCGTCTCGTTCGTGTCCTGCAGGTCGCGGAGAAAGGCATATTTATTGAAGGCGTTCGGCTGATGCCGCAGGGTTTGAATCCGCCGCTCAATCTGATCGTTAAGACTCCCCACATACGGCGGCAATAAACCGTGCAGTCCGAACACATCGCGTTCATGATCCGAGAAAGCTGTTCCCTTATTGAGCCGCGGAGAATTGATCAGGTCATATCCCGAAAGAGAAACCTGATAAACGTTGTTGCTTGCGGCTTGGTGTAATGGTTCGCTCATTGAAATGCCCTTCTAAATCCGGCTAATAGCCCGTGCTGCAAGTTAGATTTGTACCAGGGTATGCCTTTAGGCATACCGCAATTGCCGTGTTATGAGGGCGCCTTCAGGCGCTGGCTCTTGGCGCCGGAGTTTCACCACAGGCTGCTAAGCCTTTCGCTCCACTCCAATGCGGCAAGCTCAGAGATGGGATCTTGCATTGCATCAGAAAGCGCCCCGCGAGCAGGATACGCTGGGGCTCTGCCTACTGCATCAGCCGCCACGCGCCCCACGCCCACACTACCGGCACTGCGAACAGCATGGCGTCGATGCGATCGAGCATGCCTCCGTGGCCGGGGAGAATCGTGCCGGAATCTTTTGCTCCGGCGCCGCGCTTGATGAGCGACTCGACCAGATCGCCCAACTGCGCTGCAATGTTGACCACCGCCGACAACAGAATGATGGGCCACAGTTGCGGCTGCTCTAACCCGAACATGCCATCGCGCCGGTCAATCAATCCAATCCGCAGCAGCGCGGCGCTGATTCCCGGCGCGTGCTGAAACCACAGCGTGCCGACGATCACGCTGGCCATGATCGACGCCACCGCGCCTTCCCAAGTCTTCTTCGGGCTGATCTCCGGCGACATGCGGTGCCGCCCCAGCGACTTACCGACGAAATAAGCGAAGATATCTCCCGCCCACACGGCGAGCAGCGTGTAGATCGTCCAGATCGCTCCCGCCGGCTGCTGCCGGATC
>Ga0116134_1001773_pt1 | contig 10794 bp, 9 predicted proteins | sample June2015DPH_19_5_FD_89737 | JGI IMG/M metagenome (GOLD analysis project Ga0116134, IMG submission 89737) | Peatland microbial communities from SPRUCE experiment site at the Marcell Experimental Forest, Minnesota, USA - June2015DPH_19_40 | ecosystem: Environmental > Terrestrial > Soil > Wetlands >...
ATCTGACGTGGTTGTCCCCCGATCATCGTGGTTTCAGAAACATCGTCAAGCTGTTTGAGGTAGTTCTCCAGTTCGCCCGCGATGCGTCTCAAGTGATAAGAGTCATAGTTCTTGCCCCATAACATGAGCGCCATGATGGGAACGTCATTGATCGAGCGGACCTTGATGATCGGTTGCGAAACGCCCGGCGGGATTCGGTCGAAGTTGGAGTAGACCTGACGCAATTCGTTGGCGAGAGCGAGAAACGACTTCCCGGGATCGCGATAGACGTTGATTGCCCTCGACATGCGGAAAAGCGCCTCATGCCGCGCCCGGAAGGATCGATCCGGCCCGGGTTGTGCGTTTTGCGTCATGTTCTCAGGCGGCCTGGACTTCTCATCCCAGGACTGCCTTCTCTTACTCTTGGCTATGAGCGACGCTCTCTGATATCCCCCTTTTTTTGATGTGACTAGGCACCGGCGGTTGCAGTGTTATCGGGATGAAGGCAGATCGCGGCAGTGCCTGCATGGCACCAATCCCATTCTTTGAGCCGACCATCTTTCGTTCTTCAAGCTGCAAATCGATGCATATCTTCCTCTGCAGGAACCGGGAGCGACTTCCATAAGCTGCTAAAAGCAAGAGGTTTGTGGGTCCGCTTGGCAATATGTCCAATGGAACACATGTGCTCGCTTGACGATGGTTATAATGTCCATTAGTATAGTGGGCTTTATTGAATATGTGACAGGAAGATCACGAGAAGAGGCTTATGCGCCGCGGGCTGGGTCCACGCATTGCCATTCAGGACTGGCAAACCCGATCTTAAGCGAGCTTTCGCGCTGAAGACATGATGCCTTAGTTTCTGGTGCCGAGGTTACGGATTTCCCACTTTGGTCGGCGAATACGTCACCGAGCGAGGTGCACATCATCACTGACGAGGGAAGTTGACGGTAATCGAGAATACACGGTGAGCATGGCACGAAGTTTTTATGGCGACCGACAAGAAGAGTAGATTGCTGTTCGATGGTAGCCAGGCAGCGGCATCAGGCATACTCGGCTACCCCCTCCGTGGACTAATGCTGGGGGCAAGATGGGCCAATTTACCGAATATTCAACGAATTGTAACCAACTATTAACAAACAGAGGTCTAGGCTGATAGTTCACAAAAAATGACTACAGACACATCCCGGGGGCAACAGGAAGCGTTTCGCAATTGAGGGTCGTAGCACGGTAACCGCTATTTTGTCGGAGGTATTCCCCGTGCATTCTATGCCTACGGTTCCCCTTACAAAAAGTAATTTACTTGCATCTATGAGAAAACAAATTTAACGAGCCTTGCTTGTTCGACTAAAAACTCGAAAAGGAGAGGTACGCATTTTATGAAATCAACCAGGCACTTTTTCACGCTCTTAGCGCTGTTGGCATTTTCGGCCGGCGCTTGGGCACAGACTTCTGGTTCAACCGGACCAGTTCCAAAGAAGAAGCACAAGCCGGTCGCAGCGGCACCCGCACCGCCGGCGGTAACGGCTGCCGACGTTCAGGCATTGAAAGACGCCCTAGCCGCCCAGCAGCAGCAAATCCAGCAACTTTCGCAGCAACTGCAGCAGAGTCAGCAGAACTGGCAGGCAGCGCAGGCCGCCGCGGCCGACGCGGCCAATAGAGCCGCCGCAGCTCAAACCCAGGCCAGCCAACAGCAGCAGGCGGTTGGTGCGTTGCAAGGCGACGTGGCTGATATCAAGACAACCACCAACAACACGGCAATGTCGCTGCAAGAGTCATTGAAAGACGTCAAGAACGTTAGTTCGGAGTGGGAAACCCCCGTGTCGATCCATCTCAAGGGCGTTACGATTACGCCGGGTGGCTTCGCGGCCGCCGAATTTGTGCGGCGTTCGCGAGAGCTGGGGGCTGACGTTATAACTCCCTTCAATTCGCTCACCATGCCAGGCGCTTCGCAGAGCCGACTGCCGGAGTTCTTCGGCACCGGCCGCCAGTCGCGGCCTACGATCTTCGTCGGGGGCCGTTTGAGCAATGTGGAACTTTCCAGCTACGTATCGGGTGACTTCCTCTCTTCCGGTACCACCTCTAACAACAACCAGACCAATGGCTACACCCTCCGTCTTCGCCAAGCGTGGGGCCAAGCCAAGTTTAACAATGGCTGGAAATTCCTCGGCGGCCAGGCGTGGAGCCTGTTGACCGAGATGAAGGCGGGAATCGCGCCCAGCGATGACCTGGGCAGAGTCAACGATGCCCGTCCCAGCACGATCGACGGCCAGTATAACGTCGGGTTCACTTACGCACGCCAATACACGCTTCGCCTAACGAAAGACTTCGGCGATAAGGTGTCCGTTGCTTTCGCCATCGAAAACGCGCAGGGCACGGTCACTACGCACAACAATGCGGCCAATTTCCTGCTCGGACAGGCGGGCGCCACCAATGAAATGAATGCCTTTAATGGAACGTACACGGCCAATCCTGCGCCCGATCTCATCGCCAAGATCGCCTTTGATCCCGGCTTCGGGCACTATGAGGTCTTCGGCCTGGTCGACCGCTTCACCGACCGTATCTTTCCGTGCGTGCAGTACCCGAACTACGCGGCCGCAGCCTGCAACAGTGGGACCGCGGCCAGCGCGCTCAACGCCTACAACACCTCAAAAGAAGGCGGAGGCATTGGCGCCAACGCACGTTGGACCTTCGCCAACAAGCACGTCGTTTTTGGCTTGCATGGTTTCGGAGGCAGCGGAATAGGCCGTTACGGCGCAGCGGGGCTCTCCGATGTTTCCATTCATGCCGACGGAACGATTCATATGATCAAGAACCTCCAGGGTTTGAGCACGCTGGAGTGGCACGGCAAGAAACTCGACCTCTACTCCTACGTCGGAGCCGAGTATGCCGGACGGTCGTATGACTACGATCCCACTTTTTCGAGCGCGACGGCGACAGCGCCAATAGGGTACGTCGGCTACGGATCGCCCTTCTTCAGGAATGACGGTTGCTACACCGAACAGCCTCCCAGCGCGAACTCCGGCTTCGCTCCGGGTACTCTCTCCCATTGCACCGCTGACACGCGGGCGATAATTGAGGGTACGGCCGGCTTCTGGTACAGCTTCTACAACGGGCCTAAGGGCAGGTTCCGGTTCGGCACGCAGTACTCCTATGTGACTCGTCAAACCTGGTCTGGCGCCAATTCCAGCGGCCCGGCAGGAATCTCGCCGGAAGGACTGGACGGGATGGTCTTCACGTCGTTCCGCTACTACTTGCCGTAAGACTGCTAATGGTCCCGCGTCAACCTTATGATGACGCGGAACCACCTAAGTTCTGACGGACAAGGCTTAACGGCGTCTCAACTTTCTGAGGGGATTCTTCCCTTCAGAACCCCGCCGGCCCGGTTTTGGATTCCTCTCCTTTTCCGGGCCGGTTACGGTACCTTCCAGGCAATGGTCCCCGCAGGAGTTCCTCCAGTTGGAACAGAGTCAGAACGTAAATATTGGTCCGAACTCCTGGCGCCAATCGTGCGCTTGGGTCACGAGATAGCCCGCGAATTTTTCGCTGTCAAGCGTGGCCGCGTGGGTAACGATGTAGCTGGTTTCATTGACGAACGACACCCATGAGTTCATCTTGTAGGTGATCGAAGCAGTGTCGAGGTCCGTGCGAGCCAAGTTATTGCCGTGCCGGACGTCCGAAGCCTTGCCGCGATCGGTGCCGTACTGCAGATGGAGTACCCATCCTGCATTATGGCCTTCTGGATTGGCGTGGAAGATTCGCGAGAGCGGGAAGCTTAGCTCCGTGAATCCACCAAATCCGCCGACGGGCTGAAGGATGGCGGATTGGACAGGTGTGTTCTGGCAATTGACAGTCGCGGCGGGCTGGCCGGCAGTGGTTCCGCCTGAGCAGCCGAACAAGATGGCCCGTCCGCTTTCGGAAACGCCGTTCCCTACTTCGAACAAGTTGTTACTGCCCAGGTTCGACCAGACGTCGTTGAGCTGGCCGCCGAAGAAGAACCGCAGGTCATCGCCTTTGTAAAACTTGCCAACGAACGTTACCCAAGGTGTGGGCAGTTGCAGTTCGGTTGTCCAGACATTCTGAGGGTTGCCGACCTGGGTGCCGACGGGAAACAGCTGCTCGAGAGTGCAGGCCGCCCCGGTGCAACTGGCGGTATTGGTGGCATTGAGTATCGTGGTGGAAGTGGTGAACCCGAGATTAGGAGTGGTAGCGGTGGTGAAGACATCGATAGTGCAGGGCAGAACCGTGCAAGTCACGCTGGTTGGGAGTTGCGCCGCGTGGGGAATGATTTCATTCATCCGGGCATGGTGGCCGCTCACGATAAATTGTGCCGGCGCCACGCCTTTCCAGCTATGCGAGAGCGGGAATTGGAACACGAGTCTGGCTTCCACGCCAGGCTGGTCGGAGTCAGAACCTGCGCGGTCTCCAAACCGCGCACGCTGATCGGGAGTGAGAGCGGATGAACCTGCGACCGGCAGGACAATGGCAAATTCCGGCTGGATCTTCAAATCGCCAGTGTGAAATTGAACGCCGGTTTTAAATTGCGGGATGCGCTCATAGAGCGAGCCCATGGCCACGCCCAACCCGGTGGTCTCGAACAGACTGGGAAGCGAGGAAGACATGAGACTCCAATCCTGGCCGAACTCGACGAACCAGGGTAGGGTGCCCAGCTTGTGATCCAGCCGCATGTAAGCGTACCGGAGGTCAAACTGGCTGGAACGAACGCTGCTGATGTTCCGGTTGCTGACGTCGGTGTAGTCGCCTTCGAAGTCCGCTTCCACCCTGGCGGTGATCGTGAAGTCCGAGTGTTTCGGCACCCATTCGAATTGGGCGCCGGCTCGCGTGCTACGAGCTTTGAGATGGAAACTAGGGTCGGAGGTGGAGCCGGTATCGCCGCCGATCAGCATGGGCAGCGGCCAGTCCTGATCGCCGAACGTGGGACCACCGCTGGATGCGGTATCTTTTATGGCGCTGGCCTTGAAGAAGCCATAAAGCTTCACGTTGGCTCCGCTTCCAAGGTGGATGTCCGGAATAAGTCCCCCTTGCTTGGGCAGATCAATGGGCAGTACCCGCACGGGCGCAACCGCCGGAATGAAAGACGGGGGCGGCGGAGTTGCTGGCATAGCCGAGGACGACTGGACCATGTTCGAGCTGTGCAGCACGGCGTCTACCAGGCGGGGCCCGGATGAATCCATGTTTACGGCTGCGACCGTCGCAGTGTATTCCTGCTGACTGATCAGGCCCTTCTCCACGAGCAATTGAGCGAGGCGGGAGTTAGCCTCCTCCGGAGAGGACGATTGGTTGACCATTGCAACCTCGCCCGGAGATAGAATTCCCTTGGACTCAAGCAATAGCGCGAGAGGGTTGTTGTTGGTTGTGTGAGTTTCCTGCATCTGGGCCATGACCGCTAAGGCCAGGGCAAAGACGGAAGTCAACAGGGTCAAACGCAAGACGGCTTTTTTCATTTGGGATATCCTCCGAGAACGAACTTAAAACCGTGGCCCAAGATTTTAGACGGATAATGCTTCTCCACTTGGTTGCGCCAGGCAGTGATTGGTATCACGACTCATTGTGATGAAAGAGGGAGACGCGGCTGGTTTGAAAAGCCGGAGCTGCGGGACTGTCCTGAATCCGGGTGACAGTGGGCCTATGACCATCGACCCGAATTATACGGTCGGTTTCAGTCTTGCCCGGCAGTGGGGCATCCGTGTCGTCAAGGACTTTGACCATCACATCTGGCTGGCGGCAGCGTTGGAAAATCCTCAGACTACCTTCACCGTAACCAACGCGGCGGCCAACTTCGCATTAGGCTCCCCGGGAAGTGGCGGCGGACTGTATAACAGCGGTGGCACCGCTACCGGCACAGCGCTCGCCAACGGCAAGCTCCTCTATCGCTCCAGTGCGGAAACTCCGCAGTGGAGCGATTCGCTTTTTTCGCGGAAGGGCTGGCGCCGGATGCAGAGATTGCAACCCGAACTGCTCTCGGTGCGTCAAAGTGAACGGACACCAGTGACGTGTGTGACCCTGGCTGTCCGGTTGTGCTGAGGTATAATTGGTTGGGATTTGATTCACCCAGCGATTTGAAATGGCGACGCTAGGACATTCTCGCGCACCTGTAAGCTTGTTGTCCCGGTGCCGGATCGCAGTCGTTCTTCTAGCCATCTGCTCGCTCACGGCAAGCGTTGCGACTCGTTACACTACGCCGGCTACGGGAGTCCAGAAGGTAGCGACTGTAAAGTCGCAGCCTCCCGATCCCCAGCGGCAGCGACTTCTTGGAAACGCACTCCAGTGGACGGCTCCAGTCGCCAGTTTCACCCTCTTTCAGCCGCCGCGGTCTTCCGTCCTTACCGTGTCGGTGGTCGTCCCATCTACGAATCTTAGGTCCGAGAGCTGGCTTTATAACCGGCCTCCCCCTAGCTGCTGACTTCGCGCCTTTTGTCGCCAATCTTTTTGCGGCCAGTCACTGCTTCTTGAACTCAACCCCGGTCATTGAAATGACCGTGCCAACTCCGCTTGAATGCCGAGGTTCAGCGCGGCTATGATCGAGTCCCCGGGGTCATTAGTTGGCTAACGATGAGGTTCGAAATGGGTGACCGTAGGCATGCGTAAGAAACCATCTTTGGTGCAGGCTGGGATCGCGGCGGCGATTGCTCTAATCGCCGTCTGTGTTGGTGCCGCCGAGGGATGCGGACATTCCGGCGGCTCCTCATCTTCAGAACTCGGAAAGACGGGACGGAGTTGTGGAAGATCTGGACGCATAGGTTCGGGAGACTGGAGGAATCGTGAAGACCACAAATGAAACAGAGGTTCAGCCACACAAGGGGAAGCATGCGGCGCGCAAGACACCAAAAAATGCGAGAACCACGTTTCTGCTGAGTTTGTTGACGCTAGCTACCGGATTGTTCGGACGGAGTGCGATCCCGCCTGGGACGATATTGCCACTACAGTTGAACTCATCTCTGAACTCAAGAAAGAGCAAGCCCGGACAGGTTGTAACAGCGCGACTCATGCAAGATGTCCCGCTACCTTCAGGTGCGAAGATTCGCGCTGGTTCCAGAGCAGTCGGCCGTGTACTCGAGGTAGTCGTGGCAAGGAACGGCAGTGGAGCAAAGCTGTCCTTGCAGTTCGACACACTCGAGGTTTCGAGACACAGGATGCCTATGACCACAAACTTGAGAGCCTTGGCGTCGATGATGGAGGTAGACGACGCACAGGTTCCGAAGACCGGCCCCGACCCAGGGACTTCGCCAAGTTCCTGGACTACGGTGCAGATTGGCGGCGATGTTGTGTACCGCGGCGGGGGACCGGTGACAGAAGGATTGCAAGTGGTCGGAACTCCAGCCCCCAACGGTGTGTTGGATCGGATCGCGTCCCAGCCAGGCACGAAGTGCCGTGGGGACATGGACGGGAATGACCAGCCTCAAGCCCTTTGGGTCTTCTCTGCCGATGCATGTGGAATATATGGCTTCCACGATTTGACGATTGTGCATGCGGGTCGCAGCAATCCGGTTGGACAAATTACAGTTGCTTCTGAAAGAAGCAATTTTGACGTCCGGAGCGGGAGCGGGTTCCTTCTGCGGACGAAATGAGATCCTAGAAATGTAGTCTCTTTTTCTTCAACGTCCCCTGGCCGCGAAGAAAATGAGAATAGGCAAGCCACGGGTATCAGTTAAACCGCACAATGACGTCATCACCCACTTCCGGGAGAGGAGGAATCACTATGAAGAAACTATGGTTCGCTCTGCTGCTTTCGAGCAGCTTTCTGCTGGCGCAAGACAGTAATGCCGGCGCGCCGAGCCAGCGCAAGTCAAACGATTCCAAAGGGCAGGTCACCGTACAGGGCTGCGTTGCTAAGTCTACTGGCGATTACATACTAATGAAGGTCGATCCAGGCATGACTTATGAACTTCAGGCTACGGGGAAAATAAGGCTCCGCCATTACTTGGGACAGCAAGTGGAAGTAACCGGGAAGGAGTCGCCTTCGATGAGCACGAGCTCCGACGCCCTTGCGCGAATGGGTGCTCCGGCCTCGGTTACGTTGACCATCACGTCGATCAAAACGATCGGGAAGGAATGCACGGCGCGTTAGGTGCCGCAACGGAATCTCGTAAGAGCATTCGCGCCGTGAGCACAAGTCTCATGATTGGCTGTTCGAGATCTCTGCCAACCAGCTTGCCGATTTGACACTGCGTCGGCCTTTCCGTATTGACCCGCGGCCGAGTTTCGTCGTGCCGTTCGTCCGCGCCCTGCATCGAACCGGTTACGGCCAGTACCATGCTCGGCCATATTGCCTTCCGTTTGAGTCGGTTCCCGCCAGCTAATCCGAACCTACTATCGATCCGAGAGCGAGGTTCGACGAGAATCGGCGACCACGCTAGTGGCTTCCGCGCGAGTACGCCAGTTGGCCGAAATCTCGAGCGGACCAAGTTTGTGCTTGGGCGGAGGCGCAGGTTCTTTCTTCTCCGTCAACAGCTCCGACGGCGCTGCCGGGGTAGGTAGTGACTGCTGCCCGGGGACCGATCCTCCAGAGAGGATGCCCGCTAAACACACCCACGTCGCCACGCACAACTTCATCTTGTTCGCCTTGGTTGTTGTGGTGGATCCCACCCCCGACAGGCACACCGAGGCAGCCTGGCCCTGAAGAGCATGCGTGCTGTTCCGGCGGCTGCAGTCTACAGCTTTCTGTGAGTTTTTCAAGCGAAGGGGATGGACGAACTGGATGTGGACACCTACTACGCGCCTACACTCGGTCGGTTGCGACCCAGCAGAACGCGGGAGAATTACGTGTATTCGCTTTGGGCTGAGCGTGGGATACTCCTACGGAAGCGGCGACGGTAATCCTAACGATTCGCATCACGGCACTTTCTTTCAAGTCCTTACCACCCCGCGCCAGAATGCGCGCTTCCCCTTCTACAACATGATGAATAACGAGGATTGGTATGGCACGCTTAACTTGCGGCCAGCCTCGAAGCTTACACTTCGGACCGAAGTGAACGCGCTACGGTTGGCAAGCGCTTCCGATCTGTGGTACTCAGGCGGAGGTGCATTTCAACCGAAGACGTTCGGCTATACGGGTCGCCCTAGCAACAGCTTCCGTGGCCTGGGAAACGTCTGGGACGTCAGCGCCGACTACCAATTTACAAAATCCTTCAGCACGACTCTTTATTACGGCCATGCTTGGGGCAAGAGTGTAATTGCAGCGGTCTGTCCGAAAGATGCGAACGGGCAGCTCATTTTCATGGAGACCAATTATCACTTCTGAAACGGCGGCGTCAGACAAAGCAGAGCCGGCTTCTTCCAGCTCGCCAAGAACTCCGGTGACCCGAAACTGCCCGGCATCTCGCTCATTAGTGGGGCAACGGAACTGCATGTCCTCGCGAAACAACTCGGAGTCGTGTCAGGCCCCCGATAGCACCCAAACGATACACATAAATTGGATAGCCGATAGGATCAGCCGAAGACTGGGGCGAATACTTGATTGCAAGGTCAACCAGAGCCTCTGCTGTCGCTACGGGACTGAGTCTGCGTGATTGGAACGAGCTCCGCCATTGTTGAAAGGATGGAAGAGATCCCAGTGGAGACAAGTTATCTTCAAATGGGGCCTTCAGATTTGTCACTTCACCACTGAGAATGAGACGTGGTGAATCAGCCCCAACGGATTGGTCGACTTGATAGCCAAAATATCCTCCTTGACCCCCTGACGAATCTGCGAAAACGTCTACTGTTTCGATCTTAAGTTTGTTATCCGCGTCACGCCCCGCGAATTCACACTCCAGTAGCTGTTGGCCGGGTGTTGCTAGCTGCTGACGTATCAAAGAAATTTGCTTTCTCTGTTCCGGGGAAAGCTGATTCAATCGTTCGGACATAATTTGGCCGAACGCACCCGCCAATACGGCCATGGATTGATGACTGCCGCGGTCTGACCGGTGCTCATAGTTGAGTTGTTTCGCCACGTCCGCCGCATGGATTTTCACCCTTGAGGTGTCGATTTCCGTGAGTCCGTCGCACATGACTGCCAGCCGGGGGCCCAACCGGATCACTTTCTCCTGGATCTTTGACATGGGAGTGCTGTGTTCGCTGGACGCAGTTAACCACTTTCCGTCGGATGCAATTGCAATCTCTCGTTCGTCCAAAACGATGACGTATAGCGTCGCATCGGCTGAGATTGGAACGAAGATTAATGCGCTCAGGGCCACTAAAACTGTCAGAAGCTGCTTAATTCGACAGTCTCGCAACCGTGTTTTTCTGGACGGTGTAAACGCAGCCGCATAATCGTTGGCGTCCTCAGGCTGCTGTGTTGATCGGTCCCGTATCATTTGCGCCAATACTACCCGGTGTACGCACATCAAACAACGGGGATGTCAGGCGTATTTCAAGGGCTACCCTTCGCTGGTGGTCTCCGCGAGCTTTTCGCGTGCGGAAAAGTTCCTTCCGACGACTCGAACAATCTTCCTGTGACGAGGAGCATAAGACCCTCGCGTTTCTGTGCACTTCGTTCTGCAAACCTGCTGAACAAAGCCGACTTAGCACGCGATGTCGGTATGGCCTCTTCAACTGCGAACCATTGGTTGTCGATACTGGAAGCCTCCGGTCAGATCGTATTGCTCGAACCGTGGTTTTCGAATCGAATGAAGTCTATCGTCAAGAGCCCCAAACTCTATCTCGCTGACACCGGCCTGCTTTGCGCTCTGGTGAATATTCGGTCCGAGGAAGCTCTGCGGCAATCGCCGGCGGCCGCTGCGGTCTGGGTCCGCGAATCTCAGAACGGAAATCGAATCGATAGAATGGGAATGTGCTTTGTTGGGTGGAATGAAGTCG
>Ga0116134_1001774_pt1 | contig 10794 bp, 6 predicted proteins | sample June2015DPH_19_5_FD_89737 | JGI IMG/M metagenome (GOLD analysis project Ga0116134, IMG submission 89737) | Peatland microbial communities from SPRUCE experiment site at the Marcell Experimental Forest, Minnesota, USA - June2015DPH_19_40 | ecosystem: Environmental > Terrestrial > Soil > Wetlands >...
ACGCCCGCATTCTCGATGTTGGGTGTGGCGCCGGCCAGTTTGTGAAAATGATGAACAGATTCGGCTACGACGGCGCTACCGGAATTGACCCGTTTCTCGACGAGACCTCCGAGCGTCCTTATGTCCGGCGAAGTGACCTGCAATCGGTCACGGGCCCCTACGACGTGATCCTTTTCAATCACAGCTTTGAGCACTTGCCCGACCCGGAAGCTGCGGTGCGGAAGTGCGCCGAACTGCTCTCGCCGGGGGGCACGGCGGTGATCCATATTCCCAACGTGCACTCCCCGGAGTTCACGAAATTCAAGCAGGATTGGTGGGGGCTGTGTGCGCCGCAGCACTTCGCCCTGCCGTCCCGCAAAGGCATTGAGCTGTTAACCGCAAGATGCGGGTTCAAAGTGGTAGATGTGGTCTATACGTCGCGCTATGACCACTATCTGTACAGCGACGACTATAGGCGCGACATTCCGGACACGGACAAAAACTCCGTACGACGACAATTGGAGAACGGCATTTTCGACAAGAAACGCCGGGTGTCGCTATCCAAGCTGGCGTATTCGCTCAACAAAACGCACTCTGGAGACTGGATCGCTTATTACTTGATGCGAAGTTGAATTACACATAGTAAGTTCTGGCGGCTAAGATCAGAATTGCACGGATGGACTGAAACATGGCGATTGCAGGCAAGGCTAAGGCCCCCGCTCAGGAAGAACGAGGGGGCATACGGAGTGTTGCAGGACCAACCTGCTTCATGTGTGGCAGTGTGGGTGCAACCATCTATGAAAATCTGTCGGATCGCGCTTTTGACGCGCCCGGATCGTGGAATGTCAGGAGGTGTCCAAACCCAAAGTGCGGACTGTGGTGGCTGGATCCGGTGCCTGTTCAGGACGATATCTGGAAGGCCTACAGGTCGTACTATACTCACGCAGCGCCGGCGCGCGCTCAGGATAAGCCAGGCTTCTTCAAACAGATGTATAGAGCGTGCATGGCTAGAGTGAGGGCGGCTTATCTCAATGGCAAATACGGCTATAGTACCGAAGAGACGCATTGGACGGATCGCCTGGTTAATGATCGTCTGGTTAATTGGTTTGCATGCCTGCTCCCGCAGATTGCAGAGTGGGATATGTCAGTTATGTTTCTTCCAGCCCGACTTGGGGGCAGCGTGCTGGAGCTGGGATGTGGCGGCGGGGATCTTCTCTGTCGCCTTGCCGCATTGGGCTGGCGGACTGAAGGTGTGGACGTGGATCGCCACGCGATTGAAAACGCGAGACGGAAGGGCTTGAATGTTAAAGCAGGGCGGGTCGAAGATCTTGGGTACCCATCCGACTGCTTCGATGCAGTGATCATGGTTCATGTCATCGAGCACATACACGACCCCCGCCGCTTCCTGCAAGAATGTCACCGAATCCTGAAGCCAGGCGGTCAGCTCTCATTGGTGACGCCCAATGCTGGTTCTTTCCTCCACAGGCTCTTCGGACGATCATGGTTTCCGCTGGAACCGCCGCGACATTTGCACATTTTTACCATTGCGGCCATCAAGAAGCTCTTGGAAGAGGCGGGTTTTGAGACTGTCCATCCATTCACAACCATTCGGGATGCTGACGGCCTGGTGGCCGCGAGCCGCTCGATCCGCCGAACGGGGCGGTTCACACTGGGATCGGCGCAGCCTCTATGGTTGAGAATGTTCGCGCGAATGTTGCAAGTCTTTGAATGGTTGCTGATGATCGTCGATCGATCGCTAGGTGAAGAGCTGACCGCTGTCGTTCGAAAATAACTGCCGCTAGAGATTGCCGAGGATCTCCGCTCCCCGATTCTCGCGCAGTTCCGCCGCTCGCGGAAGAGGACTCACGGCCCATCGCCAAATCCGCCACAGGCAGGCTGGAATCAGGATAAGCAAAGTAGTCGCGGTGGTGCCCCATAGTATTCCCGCAACCCCAAAATAGTGAGCCAATGCAAATTTCGACGCAATCGCCAGTCCTGTGGTGACCGAGACCACGGCGATCTGATAGCGAAGTACGGAGAGCCCGTTCAGCAGCAGAATAGGTATCCGAACCAGAGCCTGAGCGAGCACCCATGCTGCAATTGCCCAGAGCAGACCACTGCCGATACCCAGGTTCGTATGCAACCACCAGCGCAACAGGCGCTCACCGAAGATCAGCAGCAGGGACGAGCCCGCAATAGTAAGACCAACCAGCAGTGCCGAGCCGCGGAGCAGAGCCTTCAGAATCCATTTGCGGTCGGCTTTCTCGGCAGCATCCGCGAAAGCCGGCCAAAGTGGTTGCGACATGACTGCGAGAGCACCGATCGCAGTAAGGCAAATACGCAAGGCGATCGTCATGCGGGCCGAGGCCTCGGGTCCGAGAAGCCCAAGCGCCAGGACGTTGTCGAGCATGAAGGAAAGACCGCCCGCCACGGCCAGGATGAAGTACAACACGCCTTGACCCGCCACCTCTCTCATGGCTGCCCAGGAAACCGACAGTCCCTCCGGCCGAAGTTCCGGATGACCCAGGAAAACGTGGACCAGACTACCGATATTCGCCAATATGAGACCCATGTAAACCACTGCCACGAACACACGCACGTCTTTAGTTAGCGCGGCGGCGGCAATCAGCCCAGCGGTGGTCAGCAGTGTCTGCACCAATTCCCAGGAGCCTGAGACATAGCCCTTCTGCAGGGACATCCAGACGTTGTTGCCGGCATTCAGCGGCAGGTTTACCGCTAGTCCGATAACGGCGATAAGATACGGCGCCGTTCTGCCTTGCGCCCCGCCATTAATCAAGGCCACCAAGGCTGCCAAAAGCATCAAGCCCGCCAACCCGCTCCCCATGCTCAGCGCACCTGCTATGTGACGCCGCGCTTGCTCTACGCGGTCGCGCGCACTCGAACGCGCCACCAGGGTCACCAAGGCAGTGCCTGTCCCAATATCCACCAGTCCACTTAACCAAGCCAACGAAGCCGCTGCACCCCAAATTCCGAACTTCGCTGGACCAAGCACCCGCAGTAAAAGAGGCATGACGACAAGGGTGCTGCCCACCTGCACCAACCGCTGGAATACGCCGACGCTGGCCGAAACGGCGACCCGGCGGTTGCGTTTATGACCCAGCACCGCCTTGACTGCTTGGCCCACTCGAGTGGGCGCCGATATTTGGTCGGTTACGAGTGTAGACATTTGAAGACTTCCAGTCGAAATCGAAGCGCCACGTTGCAACTCCGTCCGGCTTGGGGCAGATGTTCTTTCTACTCCCTCCAAAATACCTGGAAGATTTCGAAGCTTGTGGTATGAGGAAATCTCTTCACGACTTCGGCGCGCACCTCAGGACTTGTCTGTGCCGAGGGGAAGTAGGGGGATTCAAAAATGACCACAACCTTGATATCGTTTGCCTGCAGCGCCTTCAGCGCTTCCTTGGGCGGCGCCCCGTAATCATCGCGGGTAACGTTCCTCAGTCCCGTTAGAAAGTAAAGCTCCGGACAGTCATTGCCCGCGTACATCAAGCCGTTTTGGGCACGCTGCTGCAGGAAAATCGTCAAGGCCTCAAAAAAGGGCTCGTCTTCAATCTGCAAGCCTCCGCGCGGTACGCGGAGCACGTCCCTGCGGCCGATGGCATGCGAATATTCTGCGATATGACGCGGAATCATGCTCACCATTGCGAATGCAAGGTAAAGCCCAACTAGCGAAGCCAGAATGTAGGTTCCACGCTGCTTCCGGACGGTTGTCACAATTGCTACTAAAGCCAGCACGGTTAAGGGCAACGCGTAGCAAAGATAGATGGGGACGGGAAACGGATACTGCACGAGCGTGCAGGTCGCGGCCAACGCCACTAACAACACCAATCGCTCTCGCTGGAGTTTTGAGATGCCATCGCGCGAGCGCAGCGCAAGAATCGAGGCCACACCCGCCGCAACCACCACTGGCGTCAGCATCGCCACCGAGGTCCACACCCCCGAGTAGACAAGCTCAGACCGCGTAGCTCGCACTACAACCACAACGGCGAGCAGGGCGACGGCCGCACCGACAACCCGTCCCTGGAACTGCTTCCAGTACATACCCGCGGCCAAGAGCGCCACCAGCGGCAGGAGGGCCACAATGTGCTCGGGCGATACTGGCCGAGCCACGGCTAAATCTATCGCGTGGGCAATCGCGCTGGAGGTGACTCCAGAGAAGAAGCCGCCTACCGAGCCCGCCAGCGCATACGGAATCAGAAAGATGACGATGGGAATTACCGCACCGCAAATAAATGGAATCACCAGGCGCAGGAGGGCGACAAAGCGCTCCCGGGTTCCGGCGCCAGCCTTCCGTTCACCAAGCAGAATCATCCCAACCACTGCGAGCGACGGCAGCAAGAAATGGTAGAACTCTCCGGCCGCGAGCCGAGTGTGCAACATGTAAATCAAAGTACTCAGAAACGCGAGCAATGCGCCCGCACTGAATACGCGGTAACCCCAGCTCTTTTTCGCCATTCCCTGCCGCGCGTTGTCATTGTCGCTCTGCTCTAGAAAAGCCAGGAATAGCAGAACGCCGGCGATGTAATAGAACCCGATCACCTTGATGAGAATTGAGATTCCGCCGCACAGCCCTGCGATGAACAGCCAACGCCTGGTCCGTACTTCGAGGTAATGGAGCAATGCCGCCGCACCGAATGTGGCGAAAAACAGGTTGTACCAGGACGGCATTGCGGCCTCATAGTTGGGAAAGCTCCAGGCAATCGCCAACAGCGCGACCATTCCCGCGGTAAGGGGAGGCGTGAAGCGCAGCGCAATGGAATAGACAGCGGGAACCCAGGCCAGAAAAAACAAAAACACACAAATCCGCAGCGACAGCAGATTGACTCCGAACACGCGAAAGGCTGCGGCATGAATAAAGCTGAGACCGCCCGTATAAACTTCAACAAAGTCACTATGTGGAAGCTGGCCTTGAAGAACGCGCACAGCACTCTGGGCCAGAGTTCCATCATCGACTGCAATCCAGCTCTGCCCCACCCGGACGCCGACGTAGGTTCCGGCGATGACCATTACAAGGCAGAGAACGAGCATGCGAGTCAGCGCGTCATTTCTTGAAAACGTCGCTTCCCAAGCAGTTGTTGCTGGCTTGTCAGAGTCTGTCTCCCGAACCCTTACTTCAACACTCACAGGCGTTTGCCTTCGAGCGCTGCGGGACTGGTCTTCAAGCTGGCGGCCTTGGATCTGGTTGTCCTCGATCTGCTTGCTCACTTTGCCTCCAGCGCCGCTAGTCGCATCTTTGCTTCATTGCTGTCTGGATTCAATTGCAATGCTTGCTGATACTCTGTCCGCGCAGCGGAGATACTCCCATTCTTTTCCAATGACTCTGCCAGCCAATAGTGATAGTCCCAAACCTTCGGATCCATGGCCACCGCCTGCAAAAGATAAGGTTGGGCCTCCGCGCTCCGTCCATCTTCTAGAAGTGCACGCCCCAGAAAATGTTTGGGAGCCGCTTGCTCCGGCACTAGCTGCACCGCACGCGATAGTAATTGTTCCGCCTGCCGGTACTGACCGTCGAGCAAATGAATGTTGCCGCAATTGTAGAGCGCCGAATAAAGATTTGGTTCTTTCTGCAAAATCTCCGAGCACAGCGCAAAAGCTCGCTCATAGTCGCCCATTTGGCCGTACAGTCCCGCGACTCCCGCCATCCCTCCCTCCGACTTGGCATAATCCGGATTCACCCGGTCGAGCCAAACGCGGCCTTCCTCAAATCGACCGGCGTGGATGTACACTTCCGCCAGCGCCAGCGGCCCATAGCCATACTCCGGATGCTCCCTTACCGCCGACAGCGCCAGTGCAATCGCGCGGTCATGCGCGCCCACCTTGCTGTACTCTTTCGCCAACCCAACCATCGTGTAGGGATTTTCCGGATACAGCGATTGCCCGCGCAGCAGCACCATCAGATCATTTGCCCAGTACACCTGCTGTGCAATCGATGCGCACAGATAACCTCCGCACAGGACGAGCACCGCGCACCCCTGCACTGCCCGCGCGCTCCACGCCTTGATGGACGGGAGGCTCCGCAGCCCAATCGCCGCCAGAATCGCAAATCCGATCGAAGGCAAATAAATGTAGCGGTCCCGAACGAAATCCCCGTTCCTGAAGTTCCGCAAGTACAACGCTGGAGCCAGTCCCACCAGCAGCCACCAGGCAGCGAACGCCACCGTCGAATCCTTCTCGCTCCGATTCCAATACCACAACCCAACCGACACCACTCCCAGCACCAGCGCCGGCACCACCACTTGTTTCAGGATGGCCCCAGTAACATAGGGGGTGTAATAGAGCCCGGTCAGACCAACCGGGACCAGTAATTGCCGCAGATAGAGAGCCAGTACCAGCGGCAAAGTCCGAACTACATCCATCATCCCGTGGCCGGTATCGAACTGCCCCGTCGACTGCAGCAAGGCATGCTTCCGCAGCAGAACGTACCCCAGCGTCACCGCTGCGTACGGAACCGCCTCCATCACAGCTCCGCGTAGTCTCTGCCCCAATGACGCTCTCTCATCCGCCGGATTCAGCCATGCATAGATCCCCACCAGCGCCATGAACGCCACCGCCATCTCTTTCGTCAGCAGCGCGCACGCCAGCAGCGCCAGCGACGCAATCCACCATGCCGTTCTCTTCTTCCCCGCCGGATTCCGCCCATTCAGGAATGCCACAAAGGCCAGCGCGGCAAACATCGCGACCATCGTGTCCGAAGCCGCTGAAATCCAGGCGACCGGCTCAACATGAATCGGATGCAATGCGAAAATCAGCGCCGCCAGAGCCGCTGTCCAGTACTCCAATCCCAGCTTGCGCGCCAGCCAGAAGACCGACGCCACCGCCCCCACATGGAGCGCCACCGCTCCCAGGTGCCATCCCCACGATCGCAAACCAAACAGCGTGAAATTCAACATCGACCACGCCACGAACAGCGGCCGGTAATAAACCTGTTGGCGCGCCACGTGGTACCACAAGTCACTCCCGAACGCCCTCGGCAGATTGCTCCATGTCTGGATGATCGGATTGTTCACGATCTGCGGCCAGTCATCCCATACAAACTCGAAAGACAACGAGCCGCTGTAAACCACAAAAGTGACCAGCCCAAGCAATGGGAGCAGGATGCTCGGCCGTCGCAGATACTTGGCCAGCAATTCCGCTGTGCCAGGTTCCAGATGCTCTTGGGTCTCGTCCATGGGCTTCGTGGCCAGAGTCGATCACTCCGCTCTCGATCAGCTCATAGTAACCTCCCCTCACACTCAGCGCATGTTACTCAGGTTACCTAGGTGTGCCACTTATTCCCGTATTTCGCCCTCCTGTTTATGCGACGATCATCCCATGGGGTCCGTCACAGGAGCCAAACCCGCCAAGGTGCTGTCCCCGGTTTTGTGCGTCGATCTCGACGGCACTTTGATCCGGAGCAACGTCCTGTGGGAGTGTGTCCTCGTCCTCCTTAGAACCCGCCCCATCACGCTGCTGCTGTTGCCGTTCTGGTTGCTTTCGGGCCGAGCATGCCTCAAACGCAAGCTCGCCTCCGGGGTCCAACTCGACCCCGCTCGTCTTCCTTATCGGCAACAGGTTCTCGATCTTCTCCAGCAGGAAAAGGCCGCCGGTCGACGCATTGCGCTCGTCACCGCTGCCGATCGCGAGCTGGCCGAAAACGTTTCCACCTATCTTGGTTTCTTCGACGAAGTCCACGCCAGCGACGGCCAACTCAATCTCAAAGGAGCAAACAAAGCTGCATTTCTGGCTCAGCACTTTTCCGGAACCGGCTTCGAATATGTGGGCGACTCCGCCGCCGATGTAGAAGTTTGGCGCAATGCCAGCGGTGCCTATGTGGTCGGCACCGAGGCTCGCGCCGAGCAAGCCGCCGCTGTGACTACCCTTAAAGGCACGATCCTCGAACCGCGAGCATCCTTCCGCGCGTCGTTCCGAACATGGGTCAACGCCCTCCGCGGCCACCACTGGGCAAAAAATCTTTTGCTCTTCCTGCCCCTCGCGCTTTCCCATAACCTTGCGGTCGGGCCCCTTGTCCGCACCCTCATCGGCTTCGCGCTCTTCGGCCTTTGCGCCTCCGGGCTCTATATTCTCAACGACCTCCTCGATCTCCATTCCGACCGCGAACATCCGTGGAAGAAAGAGCGCCCCTTCGCTGCCGGCGAAATCTCTATTCCTGAAGGTTTCATCGTCTCGTTTATCTTGCTCTCTTCAGCACTCGGCTTGGGTTTCCTCTTCGACGTGCAATTCGGCCTCGCCCTGCTTGGATACGCCACGCTTACCATGTTGTACTCGTTCTATTTCAAGAAGATTGCTCTGCTCGACGTCTTTGTTCTTTCCAGCTTCTACAGCTTCCGCATCCTTGCCGGGGCACTGATTTCCGGTACGCCTCTCTCGCAGTGGTTTCTGGCGTTCTCGCTATTTTTCTTTCTTAGTCTCGCGATGGCAAAACGTTACTCTGAGTTACTCCACGCGAGCGACTTAGTTAAGGCTGGTAACTCCGGACGTGGGTATCGTGCGGGCGATCGCGAACTTCTACTTTCGCTCGGCGTCGGCAGCAGTTTTTCGGCAGTCGTAATCTTCAGCCTTTACGTTCACAGTCAAGATGTGCTCCTGCTTTACTCATCGCCAGAGTTTCTCTTTCTGCTTTGCCCTATCGTTCTTTATTGGCTCAGCCGAACCTGGCTGCTGGCGCATCGCGGAGAATTGAAGGAAGACCCGGTCACGCTCGCTATCCGAGACCCAGTCAGTTACGGGGTGGCCCTGGCGTCGATGATCGTCATCGCCGCCAGCATGATACACATAAACTGGTAGGGTAATGAGTTACAGCTCAACCGGCTTTCGAACTTATTAAACGTGCTTTCGAAATACTAAGTATGTCTGGTCAATCAGCCGCAACCTTGCGCAAGCAACCCGCAGCCCCACCGCCCATCAAGCGAATTCTCTCGTGGGGACGTTACCCGAAGGTCGCGCACCAGCACGTTCACAAGCCTGCTTGGAACGACCAGATCCCAGAAATTCTCCGGGCTGCCGCGCCCGCTTCCCTGCTCCCTTATGGCCACGGCTGCAGCTACGGCGACTCTTGTCTCAACGCCGGCCGCGGATTGATCGACTGCCGCCGTCTCAACCGCATCCTCGGTTTCGACGAATCCACGGGCCTGCTCCGCTCGGAGTCCGGCGTCAGCCTCTCCGACATCGTCGACGTATTTCTTCCCAAGGGATGGTTTCTTCCCGTCACGCCTGGCACCCGCTTCGTTACCGTGGGCGGAGCGATTGCCAATGACGTCCACGGTAAGAACCATCACTGCGCTGGAACCTTCGGGGCTCATGTCCTCCAAATCGCCCTGCATCGCTCGAACGACGGCCTGGTCATCTGCAATTCCGAAGAAAATTCCGACATGCTCGGCGCCACTATCGGCGGTCTCGGCCTGACTGGCGTAATCGCCTGGGCCGACATTCAACTCAAACGCGTCGCTGGCCCCTGGATCGACGCCGAGTCCATCCCCTTTCAATCCCTGAAAACTTTTCTTGACCTGAGCCGCGAAAGCAACGACTGCTTCGAATACACCGTGGCCTGGCTCGACTGTTTTGCCGGGAAAAATCCTCGCGGCATCTTCTTTCGCGGCAATCACGCCGCCGATAGTGGTAAGGAGTTTCATCCCCGGCGCGGCCCCAAACTGCCTTTCGCACTGCCGGAATGGATGCTCAACCGTTACTCGGTAAAAGCATTCAACACGGCGTATTACAGGATTCATGCGACCAGGAAAGGCGCAGCCGTCGTGCCTTATGACTCGTTTTTCTACCCGCTTGATTCCATCCGGCAATGGAACCTGCTCTATGGCAGACAAGGCTTCCTGCAATATCAGTGCGTCATCCCGGAAACTAATGTCGAAGCCTTCGAGGAGTTACTCGACCGCATCGCGCGCTCCGGCATGGGCTCTTTCTTAGGTGTGCTGAAGCAATTCGGCTCCGCGCCACCGGCCGGCGTGCTCTCATTCCCGCGCCCGGGACTTACCCTGGCGCTCGACTTCGCCATGCGAGGTGAGCGCACGCTCAAACTCATGCAGTCACTCGATGAAGTTGTCCAGCAAAGTGGTGGAGCGCTCTACCCCGCTAAAGACGCGCGCATGAGCCCCGCCCTGTTTGAGGCTTCGTTCCCGCGCTGGCGCGGCTTTGTTCCCTATATCGATCCAAAGATGTCATCCTCATTCTGGCGACGCGTGACGGGGGCGCAATAACAATGACAGTTACCGCTCACCCCACAACTACGCGTCCCGCAGCCACGCCCGCAGCCGCCATGAACGCAACTGCCATGAAGAAGATCGTTATCCTCGGCGCCACTTCCGCCATTGCGCTGGAAGTCCAGCGACAACTTGCTCACCAGGGCCGCGAGTTACTACTCGTAGCTCGCTCGCCCCAGCGTCTTGCTGAGCTGCAAGCCGACTTAGTGATACGAGGCGCACAACGAGTCTTAACTTACTCGACCAACTTAGCCTCCATTCAGCAGCACGCCGCCGTCTTTGAATTTGTCCGCCGTAATTTCCCTGACTTCGACACCGTGCTCCTCGCTTATGGTTCCATGCACGACCAGAAGGATTCCGAAACCTCGGTCGACGTTCTGCTGGAAGAATTGCAAGTCAACTTTGTCAGCGCCACCGCGATCCTCACCTGGTTCGCCGCTGATTTGGAACGCCGGCACACCGGATGCCTGGCCGCTATCACCTCCGTCGCGGGAGATCGAGGACGCCGCTCCAACTACGTCTATGGATCGGCCAAGGGTGCGCTTTCTCTCTTCCTTCAGGGCCTACGCAGCCGCTTGCATTC
>Ga0116134_1001776_pt1 | contig 10793 bp, 7 predicted proteins | sample June2015DPH_19_5_FD_89737 | JGI IMG/M metagenome (GOLD analysis project Ga0116134, IMG submission 89737) | Peatland microbial communities from SPRUCE experiment site at the Marcell Experimental Forest, Minnesota, USA - June2015DPH_19_40 | ecosystem: Environmental > Terrestrial > Soil > Wetlands >...
CGTTGCCGGCCTGGTGTTGCTGGTCGGGATTGACCGCTTTGTCAATGCCGCCCGGGCGGTAACCAACCTGATTGGCAATGGCCTCGCCACCATCGTCGTGGCCCGATGGGAAAAAGCCTTTGACGAAAAACGGGCCGGAGCAATGCTCGATGGCGCGGCCAATGAATCGCCAACGGAACTTTGAACCTGACGGGATGAGATTTCACCCCGAACAGAGTTGACATCATCGCCGCCACCTATCATTAACTTCACAACTTGAAACCATTGCCATGAAATTCACCCGTCGCAATTTCCTCTGCACCACCGCCGTCGCCGGCGTCGGCACGGCGGCTTCCTCGCTGCTTGCTCAACCAACCAATTCGCCGTCCGGTTCCCGGCCAGTTACCGATGAAATCCTTGAGCGCGCCGCCGCCCAGCCGGTTCTCCAGCTCAAAGGTCTCAACGACCCGGTCATCATCGAGTCCGTCGAACTGCTCCGCAAGGGCAAGGACCATTTCGTGCGCGTCCGTTCCAAGGACGGCGCGGAGGGCGTCTCGGTGGATGACGGCCGGATGGAGGTTTTTCATCCGATCCTTAATCAACTGGTGGTCCCCTATTTCATCGGCAAGGACGCACGCGACATGGAAGCGAACCTCTTTGGCGTGTACCGCTACCAAAGCAATTACAAAATGCAGGGCCTGCCTTTCTGGTCTCCGGTGGCGCTGGTGGAATTTGCCATCCTTGACCTGCTGGGCCGGATGAGCAACCAGTCCCTGGGCGAAATGCTCGGCGGCATCGTCCGCACCAACGTTCCGTTTTACGTTGCCAGCGGGCGGCGCGACACCACACCGGATCAGGAGATTGATTACCTGAAAAGCCTGGTTGAAAAGACCGGCGCCAAGGCCATCAAATACCGCGTCGGCGGGCGCATGAGCCGTAATCAGGACGCCATGCCGGGTCGCACGGATAAATTGATTCCCCTCTCCCGAAAGGCGTTCGGCGATAAAATGGTCATACATGCGGATGCCAACAGTTCCTACGATCCGCCCGAAGCCATCCGGGTGGGCCGGATGCTGGAGGACATCAAGGCCATCCACTACGAAGAACCGTGCCCTTTCGATAATTTTGATGCGACAAAGAAAGTCACCGACACCCTTTCGATTCCCGTTGCTTTCGGTGAACAGGAATCCAGCCACTGGCGTTTTCAATGGTGTATCCGCAACCACGTGGTGGATATCGTCCAGCCCGACCCATATTACTATGGCGGTCTGATTCGTTCCCGCCGCGTGGCGCGCATGGCCGAGCAGGCCGGCCTGGCCACCACCGTGCATCTTTCCGGTGGATTTGGATTTGTGTATTCACTCCACTTTGCTTCCTGCACGCCGAAGATCGGGCCGTGGCAGGAATACAAGAAGGGTGTGGAAACCTACGGCCAATGGTTCAATCCGCCGCTGCGCATTGTGGATGGCGCCATCACCGTGCCCAAAGGTCCGGGTCTCGGCCTTGCCGATGCGAGGGAAATTTTGAAGGGCGCGACGCCCGTTCAGGAGCCCGGGGCTTCCCTGGCTCCGGATACTTCGGGTTAAAGGCAAGTTGGCGGTGCGGCTGGCTGTGCTTTCACTGCGCGCCTAACAGCATTGCATCGGCAAACGTGACAGCACGTGGTTTGCATTGTTGCCGGTTTTGTTTTCGATGGCGGGGACAGAGTTTGCAAACTCACGGTTACGGGAGGGAAGAACAAGCACGGCGGGTTTGAGGCCCGTCAAATTAATGTGGCCGTTGCGCTCCGATCTTGCGATCGAGCGCAACACATTTCGCATTCCGCCTGCGGACGGAACTTAAGACGGATCAAATCCATGTTACGATTTGTCACACTACGACAGGGGTATTGATCATCTCATGGACGTTATAACGTTCCAGTGCAATGCGCACCAGACGAACGTTCATTTCCGTCAAGTTGTCGTCCCCAAAGATGATTCGCACCACGGCGAGGACAACCTTTTCGAATGTTTCGTCTTGTTCGTTGTTCATAATTCTGTTTCGATTTCTGCTGGCTGACAAAATGTTAACATTCAGCGTGCCAGCTTCCGCAAGGTTCTGGGCTGAACTGAGTTCAGGCAGGACTTTTGATACATTGGTTGTGCGTTGCTTTGCTGGTGGTGCCATGCTTGCTGGTGGTGCCACAGTGAGAGGAGGCACCATATTTTTCGGCCTGCTGTTCCTGGATGGGTTGGTCTGGATTGGGATTGGAGGTTTGGGCACAACGTCCGAGGCATTGACTGCTCGTGGTTGAATTGTGGGCAGTGGCACACCGGAGGAATCCCCGTTCTTCGCGTTGCCATTCATGCTGCTGTTGCCGCTCATTTGCTGGTCGGCTTGAGTTGGAACCGGAGGTTTGGGCGCGACTTCTGAGGCATTGGCTGCTTGTGGTTTGACTTCGGGTTTAGTTTCCGGTGGCGCGCCAGCGTGTTGCGCCTGGGCCTTGAACAGATGAATGGTCACTTTGAGTGCCAGTTCCAATGGGTCAACCGGTTTGGTGATGAAATAGTTGCCGCCGCTGAGCACCCCCTGCGTTCGGTTCCCAAAATTGCTATGGGCAGTGACGAAAATGACAGGGGTTGTCTTATAATGAGGCAAAGCGCGCAATTTCTCACACACTTCAAAGCCAGTCAGCTTGGGCATGTCAATGTCCAGCAGCACCAAGTCGTAATGGTTGGCCTGCAGTAGTTTCAGGCCTTCCAAAGGGTCTTCGACGCTTACGATGTCGAGGTTGGCCCGTTTCAACGTGTTGACGATCACGTGGTTGCAAACGGTGTCATCGTCCACAGCCAGCACTTTGGCCCTTGGTGCAGCTTCGGTAGAACCAACTTCGTCGCTTTTCAACAAGAGACCCAGGCAATCCGCCGCCTCAGCCAGAGTTTGCATTATGGAAGGTGTTACTCGGGAAGGCTTGGATGCGAATTTGGAGAGCAACATGTCGAACGCCTTCGTCAGCAGTGCCAGGCGTGCGCAACCGGCTTTGCCGGCGTTGACGCTCAGGGCATGCACGCTCTGAGAGAGCGGCTCCAGCTTGGCCGTAGAAGTAGGCGCCTTAATATATGCGAGGCAATGCTCGCGAACCTTCGCGATGTCCGCCGGCGCGTCTTTTAAAAATTCCGCGCGCCCTTTTGTGGGCGAAGTTTCGTCGGCAGGCGCTTCGGTCGCGTCATCGTTGAGCTCACCAGCCGAACTGTCGTTGGCCATGTGTAATTTGATTGCGGGTGCGTAATCAGTTCGAATAGAATTGGTGGCATTGGGGGCGCTGGCGGGCGTGGTAATCAACATTTCCTGGATGGTTTGAACCAGTATGGAGGGCGTGCAATCGGTTTTGCGCAGTTGTCTGGTTATCGCGTCCTCGGCAAAATCTGCAATTTGAGCGTTAGAAAATATAATAATTGGAACGATTTTCAGCCGGGGGTCGGCGCGTATGAATTTTAGCACATCCGCGCCGTCGAACTTGGGCAACATCAGGTCGAGCACGACCAGATCGGGCGTGGCCTGAGAAAGAGCCTTGAGGGCCTCCAGCCCATCTTGCGCAGTCTCGATGCGAAATCCCTCCCGCTGGAGCAGATTCCGATACGTCGTCAGCACAACTGCGTCGTCCTCGACGAAAAGGATTGTTCTATTGACTTTCATGGCTCTTATCCCGTTTACGGGTACAAATCACCAAAATGTACGGGCACAACTCAACCCACAGGCACCCTTGCCAAACACGTAAAAAAATAGCACCGTTCATGCCAAAAAATTGACAAAACTGCGCCTGGCTCTGCCTTAAAGAACAACTTGCATTGTTCATCAAGCTCAAGCGGGATATTTCCCCGATATTCGACTGGCCGGAGAAATGTTTCAAAAAACCCGGGAAGTCCCTGCGTATTGGCATCCCTTTGCGGCAAACGATGCCGGACAAAAGTTTTTCAATTCACAGTTCGGTGCGCAAGTGGTTAGCCTTGCCGCCGTGACTGAACCCAAAGACGACAGCCGGCAATCCGAATCAAGCCTTCGCGGCTTCTGGAGTCTCATCGTCACGCAATTCCAGGGCGCGTTCAGCGACAATGTCCTGAAGTGGCTTGTCGTGTTCATGATTCTCGGCATGAACGTGTCCTCCACCGAGTTGCATCGCGTTGGCGAACTCGTCACCGCCCTGTTTTCACTGCCGTTCATTTTGTTTTCGATGGCGGGCGGCTTTTTCGCCGACCGTTTCAGCAAGCGGACAATCAGCGTGAGCGTGAAAGTTTTTGAAATGGTCGTGATGCTGCTCGCGCTCGCGGGCTTCTGGTTAAACCAGATTCCGATGCTGTTGGGCTGCGTATTTTTGATGGGCGTCCACAGTTCGTTCTTCGGTCCCTCCAAATACGGCCTCCTGCCGGAACTGCTGCCGGAGCGGAAATTATCGTGGGGCAACGGCCTGATCGAACTCGGCACCTTCATGGCCATCATCCTCGGCACCGTCGCCGCGGCCCGGATGTCGAAACATTTTCACGGACACCAGACCTGGTCGGGAATCATTTTGATTGCGCTTGCGGTCATCGGCTTCATCACGAGCCTCGGCATTACCCGCGTGCCCGCCGCCGATCCCGGCCGGAAATTCCACGCGAATTTTCTGAGCGACTTGCTCGCGCAACTCCGGCTGGTTCGCCGCGACCGCGCACTCACCCTCGCCTTTCTCGGCAATGCGTATTTCTTCTTCCTGGGCCAGTTGCTGCAGTTGAATGTGTTCTTTTATGGCGCGCAAATCCTGCACCTGGACGAAATCGGCATTGGCCAGTTGAGCATTGCCCTCGCGCTCGGCATCGGCCTCGGCAGCGTGGCCGCCGGTTATCTTTCCGGCGGGAAAATCGAATACGGCCTTGTGCCGCTCGGGGCCTTTGGCATGTCGCTGGTTTCCGCATGGCTGTCCGTGCCGGGTTTGTCCATGAACGCCGCGCTCGTCCGGCTGTCATTGCTCGGGTTCACTGGCGGCTTTTTCATTGTGCCGGTCGCGGCGTTATTGCAACACCGGCCGGACCCGGCGAAGAAAGGCGAGGTGCTGGCGGCCGCGAACCTGCTTTCGTTCGTGGGCATTTTTGTCGCGTCCGGCGCGTATTATTTGCTGGCGGACGTGGCCGGCTTGTCGCCGTGCCAGATTTTTTTCTTTGGCGGCGTGTTGACGCTGGCGGGCGCCATCTACGTTTTGTTTTTGCTGCCGGACGCGCTGCTGCGGTTTTTGCTGTGGTGTGCGACCCATTCCCTTTACCGGATCCGGATTGATGGACGCGACCACATCCCGGCCAAAGGCGGCGCGCTGTTCGTTTGCAACCACGTTTCGTTTGTGGACGCCCTGCTGCTGCTCGCTTCCACGGACCGGCGGGTGCGGTTCATGATGTACCAGGCGCATTACGAATTGCCCCACGTCAAACCGTTCGCACGCATCCTGGGCGTAATCCCCATCTCTTCCGAACAGCGCCCGCGCGAAATGATCAAGGCGTTGCAGACGGCCAGCGACGCCATCCGCGCCGGCGAGGTGGTCTGCATTTTCGCCGAGGGACAGATCACGCGCATCGGCCATCTGCTGCCGTTCCGGCGCGGCTTCGCGCGCATCATGAAGGACGTCGAGGCGCCGATCATCCCGGTCGGACTGGACGGCGTGTGGGGCAGCATCTTCAGTTTTCAAAAAGGCCGGTTCTTGTGGAAACTGCCGCGGCGGCTGCCGTATCCGGTCACCATCAACTATGGCCTGCCGCTGCCGCACACGGCCACGCCGTTCGAGGTGCGTTCCGCCGTCCAGGAACTTCTCGTCGGGGCTTGGAAACATCGTCAGGCGCGAATGCGTCCGCTGCCCATCGCTTTCGTGCATGCCGCGCGCCGGCATCCATTCCGGTTCGCCATGGCCGACGCGCAGCATGCCCGGGTGACCTTCGGCTCGGCGCTGGTGCGCGCTGTCTTCCTTGCGCGGCGGCTGCGAAAAATCTGGTCGGGCCAGAAGATGGTCGGGCTGCTGCTGCCGCCGTCGGTGCCGGGCGCGCTGGTCAATCACGCGGCGCTGCTGCTGGGCAAGGTGCCGGTGAACCTCAATTATACCGTGTCCGGGGAAACCCTCGCCTCCTGCATCCGGCAGTGCGACATCAAAACCGTCGTCACCTCGAAGGCGTTTCTGGAAAAGGTGAAGCTCACGGTGCCGTGCGAGACGGTGATGCTGGAAGATGTGGCGGGGAGGGAGCGCCGGTCTCTGACCCGGCGTGAAACGGATGCGGAGTCGCCTGCCGGGCCGGAGGCCGGCGTTCCGGGCGTGTTGCCACCAGCGGCGGACCCCAAATCTGGCCGGCCAGGCCCGCTTGAAAAATTCATTGCCTTCGTCCTGGCGTTCTATATTCCGGATCGTTGGTTGCAGCGAGTTTTGGGCGCGGAGAAAAAAACCGGCCTGGACGACCTGGCCACCGTGATCTTTTCCAGCGGCAGCACGGGCGATCCCAAAGGCGTGATGTTGAGCCACTACAACGTGGGGTCGAACCTCGAACAACTGGAGCAGGTCTTTGGGTTGAGTCGCCGCGATTGCGTGCTGGGCGTCCTGCCGTTCTTTCATTCGTTTGGATTCACGGGCACGCTCTGCCTGCCGGCGGTGCTCGGCCTCGGCGTGGTTTATCACCCGAACCCGCTCGATGCCAAAGCCATCGGGCCGCTGGTGTGCGACTACCGGGTCACGTTCCTGCTGGCGACGCCGACGTTCCTGCAGCTTTATCTGCGCGGGTGTGCGGCGGAGGATTTTGGCGGTTTGCGCGTGGTGATGACCGGCGCGGAAAAATTGCCGGACCGGCTCGCGACGGCGTTTGAGGAGCGATTCGGCATCCGTCCGCTCGAAGGCTACGGCTGCACCGAATGTGCGCCGGCGGTGGCGGTGAACACCCCGGACTTCCGCTCTGCCGGTTTCCGCCAGGTCGGCGGCAAGCGCGGCAAAATCGGCCACCCGCTGCCTGGCATCTCCGTGCGCATTGTTGACCCGGAAACACAGGCGCCGCTGGCCGCCGGCCAGCCAGGTCTGCTGCTCGTGCGCGGGCCGAACGTCATGCAGGGCTACCTCGGCCGCCCGGAAAAAACCGCCGAGGTTTTGCGCGACGGCTGGTATGTCACCGGCGACGTGGCGGCGATTGACGAGGACGGTTTTCTCCAAATCACGGACCGCCTGAGCCGTTTCAGCAAAATCGGCGGCGAAATGGTGCCGCACATCAAGGTGGAGGAAAAACTCCACGAACTGGCTGGCGTGACGGAGCAGACGTTTATCGTCACCGGCGTGCCGGACGAGAAAAAGGGCGAGCGCCTGGTAGTGCTGCACAAACTGGCGGGCGGACAATTGCCGGCCTGCCTCGAAAAGCTTTCCCAGTGTGACCTGCCGAATTTGTGGAAGCCGCGCGCCGACCAGTTCTTCCGCGTGAACGCCTTCCCGCAGCTCGGCACCGGCAAACTGGACTTGCGCAAAGTGCGCGAAATCGCGATGAAATCCTCGACCAAGACCTGAAACGACCACCATGCAGAACATTGTCATTGACCAGCCCTACCGGTTCGTGCCGCCGCGCCGCGGCCGGTTCTGGTACGCGTTGTTTGGACTCTGGCTGCCGCGCTATCTGGACCGGAACCATGGCATCGAGTCCGTTGAATGCCGCGGCGTGGAGCACCTGCGGCGCTCGCTCGACGCCGGCCATGGCATTCTCCTCACCTCCAACCACTGCCGCCCGTGCGACCCGATGACGCTCGGGATGTTGTCGCTCAATGCGCGGCGGCCGTTCTACATGATGGCAAGCTGGCACTTGTTCCGGCAGAGCCGCTTTCAAACCTGGCTGCTCCCGCGCATCGGCGCCTTCAGCGTTTACCGCGAAGGTCTGGACCGCGAAGCCTTGAAAACCGCCGTGGGGATTCTCAACGAAGCTGAACGTCCGCTGTTGCTCTTTCCCGAGGGCGTCGTCTCCCGCACGAATGACCGGCTGAACATCTTGATGGAAGGCACGGCCTTCATCGCCCACACTGCCGCCAAACAACGCGCCGCCGCCACGCCGCCGGGGCAGGTGGTCGTCCATCCCGTCGCCATTCGCTATCTTTTCCGCGGCGACCTCGAGGCTACGCTCACGCCGGTGCTGGAGGAAATTGAAGCGCGTTTTTCGTGGCGTCCGCCGCCTGAATGCCGGTTGCGCGAACGGATCAACCGGGTCGGCGAAGCGCTGCTCTGCCTCAAGGAGTTGGAATACCTCGGCCGGCCGCAGACCGGCGAAGTGCCGGAGCGCCTCGGGCGCCTGATCAACTGCCTGCTCCAGCCGCTGGAAAAGGAGTGGCTCAAGGGCGAAGGGGACGGCGACGTGGTGGCGCGGGTGAAAAAACTGCGCATGGCCATCCTGCCCGACCTGGTCAGCGGTGAAATTGACGAGGCCGAACGCGCCCGCCGCTGGCGTCAACTGGTTGATCTCTACCTCGCCCAGCAGCTCTCCTGTTATCCGCCGGACTTCATCCGCTCGCGGCCCACGCCCGGGCGGCTGCTGGAAACCGTCGAGCGTTTCGAGGAAGACCTGACCGACCGCACGCGCATCCACCGGCCGCTCCACGCCATCATCGACGTCGGCGAGGCGCTGCCCGTCAGCCCGGTGCGCGAGCGCGGCGGCGGCCCGGATCCGTTGATGGAAACAATCCGCCGACAAATGGAGGCAATGCTCGAACAGAGCGGAAAAGAAACGACGCCCCTCACGGAGGATTCACCATGAACAATCCGAAACCGGAAGTTCACCCGACACCGGCCGCTGCTCCGTCGCCGTGGTGGGTTCGCGCCCTGTTGGTCGCGCTGGGACTGGCAGCCTGGTTTTGGACCCAATCCCTCATCGGCCAGCGGGCGATTTCCGGGCAGGTCATCGGCGATGAGCTTCATGTCCTGACCGCGCCGGCGCACCAGTATCTGCTCGAGCACCCGCGCGCGGCGAACGGCCTGCTCATCGCCAGCTCGGCCGGCATCGACCTGTTCGCGCTTTTTCTGCTGGGCCGCGCCATTTTCGGGCCGACCTTCCGTCCGTTCATCGGGCTGTTGATGCTTTTTGCCCTGCGGCAGATTTGCCAGGCGCTCTGCGCCCTGCCGCCGCCGGAGGAAATGATCTGGCGCCATCCCGGGTTCCCGTCGCTCGTGGTGACCTACGGCGTGGCCAACGACCTCTTCTTTTCCGGGCACACGGCCATTGCCGTGTTCGGCGCGGTCGAATTGGCGCGCCTGGGCCGCCGCTGGCTCGGGGTTCTCGGCTTCGCCATCGCCCTGTTTGAGGTGGCGACGGTCCTGACGCTGCGCGCGCATTACACGATGGACGTGTTCACCGGCGCCGTCACCGCCTTGCTGGTCGCCGGTGTCGCCGCGAAAATCTCCCCGTGGTGCGACCGTGCCCTGGCCGGGTTGACGGGACGAAAACCGGGTGGGGCAACCGATGCCGGCTAAATCCGAATTCCGAAAACCGAACTCCGAAAGAAATCCGAGATCCGAAAACCGAAGCTCGAACCGGAAAGGCTTCCGCGAAGCCGCGATAAGCTTCCGACTTCGTCCCGCTTGTGGGACTGCGATGGACAAGGCGCCACGCGGCTTTCGGAATTCGGTTTTCGGTCTTCTTTCGAATCTCGGATCTCGGACTTCGGTTTTCAAGTCCATCCTAGGTTCAAAGCGCCAAAAACTCCGGCCGGATTTCCTTCCCGTCGCAATGCAAAATGGCCACACTGCGCACCGTGCCAAACTTCGGTTTGCCCGCGTAGCCGGGATTCAAATACAACACGCTGCCAATCGTTTCGCAAAAAGCCTGGTGGGTGTGGCCGAACACGACGGCGTCCGGTCGTTCGCGCGCAACCTGCAACTGGAGATTTTCCTTCAGCGCGTGCGGGTTCACGATGTGGTGAACGAAAAATTTGCGTTGGGCGAGCGCAACCACTTCGGTGATCCGGAAGGTTGGCGAACTGTCCGTGTTGCCGAGCACGGCGGTGACCGGGGCAATCGCTTTCAGTTCAGCGATGATTGAATCGCCGCCGATGTCGCCCGCGTGCAGGATGTGACTGACGCCGGCGAAAATTTCAGGGACTTTCGGGTCGAGCCAACCGTGCGTGTCGGAAATGAGGCCAATCTTCATTGGAAGTGCGAGGTAAGAGGTGAGAAGTGCGAAGTAGAATTGTTTGCCGGAAGTTCTTGAAATTCGTCCCTCGAACTTCTCACCTCTCACCTTGTTTCATGCCTTCGTCTCCTCCGGGGTTTCTTCGTTTTCGGGGTCTTTCCGGGGCGCGCCGGCTTCCTTTTCGGCGGGCGACTCGGCGGGGGCCGTCAGTTTGGCCGCGCCGGCAAACAGCGCGGTGAACAGCCCGCCGCTCCCCAGCGTGTTGCGGAACATTTCCCACGTCGTCGGATGCACGTCCAGCCGTCCGGTCGTCAGCGCCTGGATCCAGCCGGCGATGGTCTTGGCGTAGGCCGGGTCCTGCAGCCACGACAGCGTGTTGGTGACGAGATAAAAAATCACTGCACCGGCCAGACCGGCCGTCAGCAAACTGAGAAAACGCGCGCGTTTGCCGCACCGCCGTCCGAACCAGATCAACGCCGCATACACGGCGTAATTCAGCAGCAGGTAGCCGCCCACCGGCCGGGTGTGATAATAAAACACGTTGAGCGCAACATCAGTGGCCAGCATCGTGCCCAGCGGCAGCCACCACGCCGTCGCACCCGCAAAATAGACGCCCGCGCAGAACGCCAGCGCCGTTGCCGCGCTGAAGTTCGGCGGGAACAATCCCGGCCAGCGGCTCAACGC
>Ga0116134_1001778_pt1 | contig 10791 bp, 7 predicted proteins | sample June2015DPH_19_5_FD_89737 | JGI IMG/M metagenome (GOLD analysis project Ga0116134, IMG submission 89737) | Peatland microbial communities from SPRUCE experiment site at the Marcell Experimental Forest, Minnesota, USA - June2015DPH_19_40 | ecosystem: Environmental > Terrestrial > Soil > Wetlands >...
CGACCATCACGGTCGTGGTCCGCGAAATCGAGCGCGCGCTTGAACCCAATTCCCCGTATGCCGAGGATGTGAAATTGCTGCGCGAGCAGGCCCAGCGCTGCCGCGAGATTCTGGCCAAGATCACGGAACTGCCGACCGGCGCGATGTTCGATCGCATGCCGCTCGCCGCGCTGATCGAGGAGGCGGTCGCGCCGCACCGCAATTTCGGCGTTGCAATCGGCGTGACGCTGCCGCCCGACCGTACGGCGGAACCGGTCGGCGCCCGCAATCCGGCGATCCGCTATGGTCTCGGCAATTTGATCGAAAACGCGGTCGATTTCGCCAATCAGCGCGTCGAAGTGCTGGCGCAATGGACGGCGGAGGAGGTCTCGATCACCATCAGCGACGACGGCCCGGGTTTCGCTCCGGAGGTCGTCGACCGCATCGGCGCGCCCTACGTCACCCATCGGAGGCCGGGAATCCGCGGCCCCGGGGACGAAGAGGATGTATTCGGCCTTGGTCTCGGATTTTTCATTGCCAAAACATTACTGGAGCGGTCGGGCGCCAAGCTCGCGCTGGAGAACCAAATGCCGCCGCTACATGGCGCCACCGTCACGGTGACATGGAGCCGGGCGGATTTCGAACGGCCGCTCGTTGCAGCCGCGGCCCCTCTTGAGTCGGCGCCGCCAACTTCCTAATTGTCAGACATGACGACCCGCGGAACGAAGGTCCGGCATGGTTAAGCGCCGGATATCATCTGAAGGATCGGAATCTGAAGGATCGGAAATCGACGAAATTCGGGAGTGACGGATCGGCCTCGAGCCGGGCGCCGAGAGACGATAGGAGCACCATTTTCATGACCAGTGCCACATCCAGCGCCATATCGGGCGCCGTCATGGACCACCCGGCAACCGCCGAAGCGTTGGCGGGTGAGCGGTCGCTGTTGATCGTCGAGGACGACAAATCGTTCCTGCAGCGTCTGGCGCGCGCCATGGAAGGCCGCGGCTTCGTCGTCACGGCCGCGGAATCGGTCGCTGAAGGCCTGTTGCAGGTCGAAAAGGCGCCGCCCGCCTTCGCCGTGGTCGATATGCGGCTCGGCGACGGCAACGGGCTCGACGTGATTTCCGCGATGAAAAAACGTCGGCCCGAGGCTCGTGCCATCATCCTCACCGGGTACGGCAACATCGCGACCGCGGTGAACGCGGTCAAGATAGGCGCGGTCGATTATCTCGCCAAGCCCGTCGATGCCGACGACGTCGTCGCCGCTTTGCTGGCGCTCGACCACAAGAAGATCGAGCCGCCGGAAAATCCGATGTCGGCCGACCGGGTGCGCTGGGAGCACATCCAGCGCATCTACGAACTGTGCGGCCGCAATGTTTCGGAGACCGCGCGCCGCCTCGCCATGCACCGCCGCACGCTGCAGCGCATTCTCGCCAAGCGGGCGCCGAAATAATTTGAAGGCGGCCGGCTTTCGCCGACCCGGGCGCCTCCTCATTTCCTTATCAGTTCTGCCCCGCCGTTTACCGGCGGCTAACCGCATTGCAGCGCGCGGCTGCGAGATAGTTCGAATCTCCCGCGTCGTGTTAAGCCAAATTTCGCACCCTTCACGCCATGCTTGCGGAAACTAAGACATGGTCGGGGCGCATGTTGGAACAGGAAAAATCTCACGAGGCGGACGGTGGCGGCGTGATCGCGGCGGCGGCGACGCCGCGTCTCCTCGTCATCGACGATGATCATCTGCATCGCATGATCATCTGCCGCGTCGCGACCAAAGCGGGCTACACGCCAGTCGGTGCGGACAGCTACGAGGAAGCGGCGAAGCTCGCGCAGGAGACCCTGTTCGACTGCGTCACGCTCGACCTCTCGCTCGGCCCCCATGCCGGCGTCGAAATGGTGCGCCATCTGTGGGTTCTGCGCTACAAGTCGCCGATCCTCATCATCAGCGGCGCCGACGACGCGCTCTGCCGCGAGACCGTGCGGGTCGCCAAGTCGCTCAACCTCAATGTGCTGCCGCCGATTCCGAAGCCGGTCGATCTTTCGATTCTGCGGTTTTCGCTCGAGCGGATCCGGGAGTTGCGCGGTCAGGCCTTGGTCGGCGCCTGATGGTCGTCGGGAGCTTGCCCGCCGCGATCGTCTGAACGCCCGCCGTTATTTCGACGTCGCTTCGTAGACGCCGTCCCAATCCGGCGGCGGCGGTTCGGCGCGATAGGCGGCGATGCGCTCCAGATACATCTCGTAGAGTCCGGCGGCGCCGAAGCCGTCCGCGAGCTTGCGGCAGCGCGCGATCAATGCTTCCGCCTCTTCCCATTGCTGTTTACGATAAGAGGCGAGCATGCGGGCATTGAGGTCGCGCAATTCGCCGCACCGCGGATCCTGCTCGACCTCGGCGCGCCCGAGCACGGTGAACACCGCCTCGGGCTGCTTCTTGCCTTTCACCTGGATCAGGTCGATTTCCATGGTGGCGAATTTCTTGCTCGCACCTTCAGCGGTGCGCGAGCCGATCACCAGCGACAGCCGGTAGTCTTTGGTGCGCGATTCCAGTCGCGCGGCGACGTTGACGGTGTCGCCGAGCACCGAATAATTGAAACGGAAGTCGGAGCCCATGTTGCCGACCACGCACGGCCCGCTGTTGAGCCCGATGCCGATGCGCAGCGGTAGGTAGACGCCGCCGGCCGCCTCGGCTTCATGCTTGAGTTCGACGTTGAGCGCCTCGGTGCGCACCAGCATTTCGAGCGCCGCGTCGCAGGCGTTGGCCTCGTGCTCGTCGTCGTCGACCGGAGCGTTCCAGAACGCCATGATGGCGTCGCCGATATATTTGTCGATGGTCCCACTGCGCTCGATGATGGCGTTGGTCGTCGGCGTCAGGAAGCGGTTCATCAGATGGGTGAGACCCTGAGGGTCGTCCTTGTAGTGCTCGGAAATGGTGGTGAAGCCGCGCACGTCGGAAAACAGAATGGTCATGCGCCGTTCTTCGCCGCCCAGCACCAGCTTTTCCGGCGAACGGGCGAGCTGCTCGACCAGTTGCGGCGACAGATAGAAGCCGAAGGCGGAGCGGATCTGCTGGCGCTGCTGCTGCTCGCGGAAATAATTGACGAAAGTGAGCACCAGATAGATCAGCCAGCTCGACATCAGCGGGTAGGTGAAGTCGATCAGCAGGCTGTGGACGGCGAAGAAATACCACGACAGGCCGACCAGCCCGGCGATCAACAAAGCGCCGAGCGCGGTCACCACGGTCGCTGACAACAGCGGCGCGGCGATGATGATGGCGAGGCCGACCAGCACCGCAATCATTACCTCGGCGCCGATCGCCCAACTCGGCGCCGAGAGCAGCGAATTGGACAATATGCTTTCGAGAATCTGGGCATGCAGCTCGACGCCGGGCAGCAACGAGTCGAGCGGCGTCGTCTTGCTGTCGAGCAGGCCGGTGGCGGAAGTGCCGATCAGGACGAGCCGGCCGCCGATCCGGTCCGCCGATACGCCGCCGTGCAGCACGTCCTTGGCGGACACGTAGCGCGCCGGATCGTAGTGATTGAAGTGAATCCACAATCGTCCCAAATGATCGGTCGGCACGCTGAAGCGGGCGAAATTCACGCTCACAATGCCGTTCTGGTCGGCGCGAATGAGCGCAGAGTTGGAGTTGGTGCCGACCCGCAGCATCTCCAGCGCCAACGCCGGCACAAACGTGTCGCCGACGCGCATCAGCACCGGCGCGCGACGTACAATGCCGTCGTACTCCTCGGCCTCGGTGAAAATTCCGCGGCCGGCGGCGGCCTGCTCGATGATAGGGACGTTGTGGATCAAGCTCGGATAGGTCTTGAAGAAACGGCGCGGATCGGGCGCGCCCTTCGCCAACAGCACGCCGTAACCGGCCACGGGCTCGTCGGTTTGGGCCGTCGCGGCAGGCCTCGTCGACGTCGATTGGCCGACGACGACGCGCGAATGGCCGATGGCGTTCGCGAACACCTCATCGTTGCTCGGCATGCCGAGCAACTTTTCCCGTGTCGCGTCGTCGAGTTCGCGTAACGACGTGGCGAGCGCGTTGGGCGACATGCGGTCCGGTTCGGCAAACACCACGTCGAAGCCGATCGCGGCGGCGCCGAGCCCGGTGAGGCGGGTGACGATGTCGGCGAGCACCGTGCGCGGCCACGGCCATTGCCCGATCTCCCTGAGGCTCGCCTCGTCGATATCGACGATGACCACCGGCCGGATGGTCTGTTCGCGCGGCCGCAGCACTTGGAACAGGTCGAAGGTCCGCAGCCGCAGTTCCTCGAGCGGCCGCGGATCGACATGCCGCAGTTCCACCAGCGCGAACAGGAGCACGAGGCAGACCGCCCGCGCTACGCCGAATGCCCGCGCCCAGCGCGCAATGCGTTTCATGGTATTGTACCCGCCGCGACCGCGATTTGAACCATCCCCTCGGGATCCAGGATACTTTAACATGATCCCTGTAGGTGGGGCACATTTCACGGAGCAAGCATATGGATAAGATCAAACCCCTTTTCACGGCGACGGCCACGGCGACCGGCGGGCGCAACGGTCACACGCAGGCCAGCGACGGCTCGGTCCGCGCCGACCTCTCGGTGCCCAAGGAAATGGGCGGACCGGGCAAGCCCAACACCACCACGCCCGAGCACCTGTTTGCCGCCGGTTACGCCGCCTGCTTCGGCGGTGCGCTCGATTTTGTCGGCAAGCAGCACAAGAAAGACGCGACCAAGGCGAGCGTCACCGCCGCGGTATCGATCGGTCCGCGCGAAGGCGGCGGCTTCGGGCTGGCCGTGCGGCTGCATGTCGAAGATCCGAGCCTGCCGCAAGCCGAACTGGAAGCGCTCGCCAAGGAAGCCCACGAAAAGATCTGTCCGTATTCCCACGCCACCCGCGGCAATGTCGACGTCGAGCTCGACGTGAAAGGCGCGTGACGCGACGCGCGGCAGCCGGGCCGGTGCTCACTTCTCCCGGAACGAGCGCATAAGCTGATCGTGCAGCGGCTTCATCAGATAGGACATCAGCGTGCGCTCGCCGGTCTGGATGAACGCTTCGACCGGCATGCCGGGCGTGAGCCTGACGCTGCCGAGACGGTCGATCTCCTCGGCGCTCATCGAAATGCGGACCAAATAATAAGTCTGCCCGGTGCGCTGGTCGCTCGAGGTATCGGCGGCGATGCGCACGACGGTGCCGTTGAGTTCCGGCGTCGTGCGCTGATTGAAGGCGGAGAAGCGCAGCACCACCGGCTGGCCGAATTTGACCTGATCGATGTCCTTGGGCTCGACCTTGACTTCGACCAGGAGAATGTCGGCTTCCGGCACGATCAGCATGATCGGGTCGCCGCCGGCGGTGATCACGCCGCCGACCGTATTAGCCGTTGATTGGAACACGACGCCGTTCTGCGGCGAACGGATATCGGTGCGCCTGAGCTGATCCTCGGCGGTGACCTTGCGCTCGACGAATTCGCCGATCTTGCTGTCGGTCTCGCGCAGTTCCTTGGCGACGTCGCTGGACAGGTCCTGATCGACCTGCAGCACTTGCAGTTCGGTCTCGGCGATCTTGCCCTTAGCCTGCGCGGCGGCGGCAACGAGCTGGCCGCGTTCGCCCTCGAGCCGCGCCTCCTCGCGCTCGAGCGCGGTGAGCTTGTCGACCGACACCAGGTTCTTGCGCCATAATTCGCGCACGCCGACGAGTTCCTCCTCGATCAGCGATTTCTCCTTCAACTTGGCGTTCTGTTGCGCAGTCAGTCCGCCGATCTCTTCACGCAGCTGCCCGACGCGCTGGCGCAGTTGATCCTTCTGGCCGAGCCGCGAAGTGTGCCGCAGATCGAACAGTTTGCGCTCGCTCGCCAACGCCTCCGCGACCTCGGGATCGCTGAGATGGCCGGCAAATTCCTTGGGCGCCGGCACCGCGTCGGCGCCGTCGCGTTCCGCCGCGAGCCGCGCCTTGCGGGCATAAAGCTCCGTCAGCCCTTTGGTGACGATCGCGAGATTGGCGCGCGTCACGGTCTCGTCGAGCCGGATCAGCACGTCGCCTGCCCTGACGTGGTCGCCGTCGTGGGCACGCACCTCGCCGACCACGCCGCCGGTCGGGTGTTGCACTTTCTTGACGTTGGAATCGACGACGATCGAGCCCTGGGCGATCAGCGCGCCGGAGAGTTGCGCGGTCGAGGCCCAGCCGCCGAGGCCGCCGACAAGCAGCGTAACGATGACGACGCCGGCAAAAATGTGCCAGCGGATGGAATTGTGCGAACTCAGCGCCGGTTTGCTGCTCATCCGGTGCTGCCCTGCTCCGGCACCACTTTCAGCGCCCGCTGCGGCGCGGCCGGCTGGATCACGCGGGCGAGCACCTCGTCCTTCGGACCGAATTGCTGCTGGCGGCCCTTGGCCATGACCAGAATATAATCGACGCCGGCAATGGCGCTGGGGCGATGCGCGATCACCACCACGATGCCGCCGCGGGCGCGGATGCCGAGAATGGCTTGAGTCAAGGCTTCGTCGCCTTCGGCGTCGAGATTGGAATTGGGCTCGTCGAGCACGACCAGGAACGGGTCGCGGTAGAGCGCGCGGGCGAGCGCGATGCGTTGCGCCTGGCCCGCCGACAGCGCGCTGCCATGGTCGCCGATATTGGTTTCGTAGCCGTCGGGCAGGCTGACGATGAGGTCGTGGACGCCTGCGGCCTGTGCCGCTTTGATCACCGCTTCGGCATCCGGCGGCTCCTCGAAGCGCGCGATGTTCTGCGCCACGCTGCCCGACAGCAATTCCACGTCCTGCGGCAGATAGCCGATGTGCCGGCCGAGCGCTTCCGGCAACCATTGATCGATGCTGGCGCCGTCGAGCCGGACATGGCCGCGCGCGGGAGCCCAGACGCCGACCAGGAGGCGCGCCAGCGACGATTTTCCCGATGCGGTCGGGCCGATGACGCCGAGCGCCTGGCCGGCAGCGATCGAAAAATTCACGTCCTGGCACACGATCCGCTGCTCGCCCGGCGGATGAACGGCGGCGTTCTGCACGAGGAGCGACGCGGTCGGCGGCATCAGCGCCATCGGCTCGGCCGTCGCGGGAATGAGTTCGAGCAGTCGCGACAGCCGCCGCCAGCTTTGCCGGGCGGCGACGAAGCCGCGCCAATTGGCGATGGCCAGATCGACCGGCGCCAGCGCCCGCCCGCCCAGGATCGAACCGGCGATGATGATGCCGGGCGTCGATTCCTGATGGATCACCAGCCAGGCGCCGGTCGCCAACAGCGCCGATTGCAGCAGCATGCGCAGCGCCTTCGACAGCGCGCCGAACCCGCCGGCGACGTCCGCGGCGCCGCGGTTCGACGCCACGTAATGGCGATTGAGATCGCTCCAGCGCTCGGCCATCCGGCCCGCCATGCCCATCGCCGTGATCGCCTCGGCGTTGCGCCGGCTCGCCTCCATCAGCGTGTTGCGAGCCGTCGCGAATCGCGTGGCGCGCAGGGTCGGCCGCCGCGTCAGCAATTCGGTCGCCAGCGTGAGTGTGACCAAAACGACGGCGCCAGCGAGCGCGGTGAGGCCGATATAAACGTGGAACAAAAAGCAAATGGCGAGATAGATCGGCATCCAGGGCAGGTCGAACAAGGCGACCGGACCGACGCCGGACAGAAAGCCGCGTACGGTGTCGAGATCGCGCACCGGCTGGGCGCCGTCGCTTCGGCTGCCGAGCTTGAGCGGCAGGCGGACGAGGGCGTCGTAGACGCGCGGGCTGAGCGCGTCGTCGAGATTGTTGCCGACCCGGACGAGAATGCGGCTGCGGATGGTGTCGATCAATGCCTGCGCGCCGTAGAGGCCGGCGACCAGAATGAGCAGCGCGACCAGCGTCGGCACGCTGCGGCTCGGCAGCACGCGGTCGTAGATTTCCAGCATGAACAGCGCGCCGGAGAGCATCAGGATGTTGCTCATGCCGCTGAACAGGGCGACGGCGTAGAACGCGCGCCGGCTCGCGCCAAGCGCGGCACCAAGCTCGGTGCTCGCGGACGGCCGCCGCAGCGCGCGGGGAAGTTCATTCATAAGAGAGGCCCTACCACCGTGACGAGCAAAGTACCACGATGCCCAGCCGAATGGCTACGTCATGGTGATTTCATTGTTTCGCAGTGCGGCGGGAAAATGACAAACCGCGTCAGTGCGGCCGAACGGCGAATGCAATCGGCCGCGAGCCGCCTCGCGCCGGCGCGAAGGTATTAAAGAGACAGAGGCCGTAGCGCTTCGTGCGGCAGGCCGCGGTTCAGCCGCGGCAAATCGTTGGCAGAGCGGAATGAAGCCTGCGGGCTTCATTCCTGATCTGATTCCGCGCATGCCGGAGCGAGAAGCGGTCTCTGGGACTGAAGTCTCAGGACCCCGGCACCAATCGTCGAGACCCAGGACCAAGCGTCGGAACCCAGCACCAAGTGTCGGGACCCAGGACCAATCGTCGGGACCGAAGTCTCCGGGGCCTCGACGAGCACGCGTCAACAACGCCAAGGCCCGTATCAACGGGCCGGCGCCGACGAAACACCCCGAAAACAGCTAGTGCTGAAACTCAGGAACGAGAATCGAGCGACAACCCGATGCTGAAGGCCTTCTGGCGGGTGGCGCCTTCCGAGCGTTTCAGCTTCTTGGCGATTTTCGCCGCCGGAGTCTTTCCGCGCGCCAGCGTCTTCAGTTCACGAACTTCGGCCGGGGTCCAGGACCGCCGCTTCTTTGCTTTCTTTGGCATAATTCCTCTAGTTCAAGAAAGACAGGTTGCATCCCTTAGCGGGGAGTGGAAGAAAACACAACAGATGAGATTGAGATCCCTTGAGATCGCAGCCGCATTGCTGTCGTCGTGCACGCTGTCGCCGCACATAGTCACGGCACATAGTCACAGCATACAGTCACCGCACACCGTCGCCCCACACACTCTCCAGATACGTCAGAGCAGTTAAGAAACTATTTTGTTAGGTCCGTTCTTAGCAATCTATTGCAAAGGAAGCAAATGCAACCTGTGATATGATTTGGCTGGTTGTTGATAACGTGGCGAAATGCCGCTCGAACGGGAAAACTCCGGGTCAAGATCCGGGTCAAGAAAAGAAGAAGGTCGTAAAAACAACAACCTGGAGCGGCCGGATGGTACCCTAACACGTCTGAAATTCTGGCTGCCGACGTGCCACCGACCCGCCGGCGTAGGCTGTTTGGGCCGCTCGGAGGCCCGGCTGCAAGGAACAAAAAACACGAGGAAGCACGAAAAGCGTGTAAGTTCCGTCACGATTCGGTCCTATTGCCGGCCTCGATTGTGTCAGGCGGACTTCAAGTCAACGAACCGACTCGGGGGTGTTCATGTCCAAATTTTCGCAGGCTTCGATCCTTTGGCTCGTGCTCGTCGTCGCGATGGCGTTCGGCCAGGCGGTCGCGGGCGCCGCCGAGCAGCGCTTCGCGCTGGTGGTCGGCAATGACGAGTACAAAGCGGCCAAGCTGGCGACACCGGCCAACGACGCCGGGCTGATCGCGACCGCGTTGCAGGGCGCGGGCTTCACGGTCACCGGGGCGCGCAATCTCGATCAGGCCACGTTGCGGGAATCGTTTCGTGAGTTCATCGGCCAGGTCGCCGCGGCCGGACCCGACGCGGTCGCGCTCGTCTATCTCTCCGGCTACGGTCTGCAATACGCCGGCGAGAACTATTTCGTCCCGGTCGATGCAGACATCGCCCGCGACGTCGACGTTCCGCTGCAGGCCATCAGAGTTTCCGACTTCATGCAGCCGCTGGGCGCGCTGCCCGGCGTGAAGATCGTCATTTTGGATGCAGCGCGGCAAAACCCGTTTGCCCGCGGCGGCCAGCCGCTCGCCAGCGGCCTCGCTTTGGTCGATCCCGGGCAAGGCACGGCGATCGCGTTCAATGCCGCGCCCGGGACCGTCGGGGAGGATGAGCCGGGCCCCTACGGCGCCTATGCCACCGCGCTTGCCGAAATGATCGGCGCCGGCGGCCTCGGCCTCGACGATTTGTTCGCGCGCGTGCGCTTGCGGGTGAGCGACGTGACCAAGGGCGCTGAAGTCCCGTGGTTCGCGGCGCAGCTCGGCGGTCCGTTCCTTATGACCGAGCGCGCCGCGGACGCGCCGCCGCTGCCGAATGTCGTGCCGTTGGCCGACATCCGCCGCAAGCGGATGCGTGACTATGCGAGCGCCGAGGATGCTTACGAGGCCGCGCTCGCGCTCGACACGGTGGAAGGTTACGAGCAGTTCCTCGCCGTCTATCACGACGGGCCGCTCGCCCGGCGGATCGCGGCGATGCTCGCGGTGCGCCACGAAGAACACGTGTGGCGCCGCTGTCTCGAGCTCGACACGCCGCCGGCCTATTGGTCTTACCTGCGCCGCTATCCGCAGGGACCGCACGCCTGGGACGCGCGCCGGCGGCTCGAGATGCTGCGGGCGCAAATCGAGGCGCCGTCCGCGTTCGCCCTGGTCGATTTCGGTTATCCGCCACCGCCGCCCGACGAGCTGCAGTTCATCGGTCGGCCGTTCGTCGTGTTCGCTGGGCCGGAGTTCGGACCGCCGCCGCCACCGCCGCCTTTGTTCCTGGCGCCGCGGCCGCGGGAATTCGCCATCCTGCCGCCGCCTCCGCCGCCGCATGAACGCTTCGGCCTGCCGACGCCTGGCGTCGTCATCACGCCGGCCTTCGTGCGGCCGCCCCCGACCGTTGCCGTGCGGCCGCTGCCACCCGGTGGGCCGGGCGGTCGTTCGGCAATACCCGTGTCCGTGCCGAACGCGGTGCATCCCGGCCCCGGCCGGCCCGGCCCTGGGCCCGCCGGCCCGGCGATCGCCACGCCGCCGCATCAACTGCCGGAAGTCCACGGCGCACC
>Ga0116134_1001779_pt1 | contig 10786 bp, 7 predicted proteins | sample June2015DPH_19_5_FD_89737 | JGI IMG/M metagenome (GOLD analysis project Ga0116134, IMG submission 89737) | Peatland microbial communities from SPRUCE experiment site at the Marcell Experimental Forest, Minnesota, USA - June2015DPH_19_40 | ecosystem: Environmental > Terrestrial > Soil > Wetlands >...
CCAGGGATCCGTCTGTTCCCTTGACATTCAGCCGGCTCAGGTCCGCGGCGCTGGACCGCTGGTCAAGGGGCAATCGCAGTTCGATCAGCAGCGGGCTTCGTTCATTCGGCGCGTGGATCGTGCCGGCGTCAGCGCCCTGGAGCGCTGCCTGTAACGTCGCCGCCACGTCTTGCGTGCTGACGCCATTCAAGGCCGCCTTTTCCTTGTCGGTCACAAACACCAGCTTTCGCTCCGGCGCCTCGACCACATCGTCCAAATCGACGACACCCGGCTCCGCCGCGAGGCGATCGCGAACGATTTCGGCGCCGGTCAACAGGTCCTGGTATTGGCTGTCCGGCTGGCCGTAAACCTCGGCGACCACCGACGCGATGACCGGCGGCCCGGGCGGCGTTTCGACGATCTTCAGTTTCACGCGGTATTTGGCGGCGAGGGCCATCAGGTCGTCACGGATGCGTAACGCGATCGCGTGGCTTTGCATCGTGCGGTTCTTCTTGCCCGCCAGATTGAGCTGAATCTGCGCGACGTTGTCGCCTTGCCGCATGTAGTATTGGCGAACCAGGCCATTGAAGTCCATCGGCGCGGCGACGCCCACATAGCTGGTGAAGTCGGAGACTTCGGGAACGGTTTGCAAATAACGTTCGAACTCCCGCACGGCCGCGTCCGACCGCTCCAGCGTCGTGCCGCGATCGAAATCCAGCACGAGCATCAACTCGTTCTTGTTGTCGAACGGAAGCATCTTCAGCGGCACGCTGCGCGTTGCGGCCAGCATGGTGGCGGCAAGCGTCAGCCCGCCAATGGTGAGCAGGAACAGCACCGCCAGCTTGCGCGAATGCAACAGCGGAGCCATGAGCGGATAGAACATCTTGTAAAGGCTCGAGCGTTTGACCGCGGCGATGTCGTGCTCTGGGTCATGGTGCCCCTCAACACTTGCGCCGGCGGCATATTTGCGCTTCAGCGCGTGATACGCGAGCCAGGGCGTGATGGTGAACGCCACCACCATGCTCATGAGCATTGCCACCGGCACGTTCAGGGCCATCGGTCGCATGTACGGCCCCATCATGCCGGTGATGAAGAACATGGGGAGGAACGAAACGATCACGGCCAGGGTGGCGACGATGAGCGGCGGGCGAATCTCCGCCACCGCCTCCATCACGATCCGCCGCGTCGCGCGTTTGCGCAACGCAAAGTGGCGCGAGATGTTCTCCACGTCAACGATCGGATCATCCACCAACAGTCCCAGCGCCAGGATCAGGGCGAACAGCGTCACCCGGTTGATCGTAAATCCCAGGATGAAGTTGACCGCCAACGTCAGGCCAAACACCACCGGCACGGCGACGGCAACGATCAGCGACTCGCGCCAACCCAGGCCGCTGGTCAGCAATCCGATCACGATGAAGACGGACACGGCCAGCCCCTCGACCAGATCGTTCACCTTTTCATCCGCGGTCAGGCCGTAGTTGCGGGTAATGACCATCTGAATGTCATCCGGAACGAAGGCCTTTTTCATTTGCTCCGCCTGGGCCAGCACGTCTCGCGCGACCCATACCGCGTTGGAACCCTTTTTCTTGGCGATGGCAATGGTCACGGCTGGATGTGAGATGGCGTCATCCATGGGTCGCGCTGCCGCCAGGGTTGGCTGTCCGACAAGGGTTGCGGTAAACCCGTCATGAGTTGTGAATCCCCGCGCCGGCCCCCAGCCGTGACGAACGTAGCTGGCGACCTCCGCCGGCCCATCCACGATATTGGCGACATCCTTCAGGAACACCGGCCGTCCGACGAACGTGCTGACGACCAATTGCCGCAATTGCGCGGCGTCGGTGAAAGGCGCCCCGGCTTCAACGGACACCACCCGGTCGCCGGCTCGGAAATCTCCCGCGACTTTCCGAACGTCCGCCGCCTGGATCGCACGCTGAAGGTCCAGCGGCGAAACGTGATAGGCCTCCATCCGGTCGGCGTCGATGAAGACCTGCACCAGTCGCGGCTGTCCGCCCACGACATACGATCGGGACACGTCTTTTACCGCCGCCAGCCGCTCGCTCAATTCCTCGCCGACGCGCCGCAGCGTCATTTCGTCCGCCGTGGCGCTGGTCAGCGTCAGCGTGATGATCGGAACGTCGTCGATTTCCACGGGCTTGACCACCCAGCCGGTCACGCCGGGCGGAACGATGTCCTTGTTCTCCTCGATTTTCTTCTGCAGCTTGACCAGGCTGCGCTCGCGATCCTCGCCGACGTAGAATCGAACGGTGATGATGGCCTGGTCCGGGCGGCTTATCGAGTAGACGTACTCGACGCCGTCGATCTGGTAGAGGATTTTCTCCAGCGGCGTGGTGACGAGCTGTTCGACCTCGGTCGCGGAATGGCCGGGAAAGCTGACGTAAACGTCCGCCAGCGGAACGACAATCTGCGGGTCTTCCTCTCGCGGCGTTAGCCACAGCGCCGCCACGCCCAGAAGCGTCGCCAGCAGGATCAGCACCAGCGACAGGTGCGAATCCAGAAATGTGGCCACGATCTTGTTGGTGAAATGGTGCTCCGCGACGGACTTTCCCAATGAATGGGTCGGGTCGTTCGGCGTCATGGCTGGATCGCCTCCACCACGGGGACCGCGGATTGGGTCGTCGCGCCTGCCGGTATGATGACCTTCTCCCCTGCCACCAGGCCCGAGAGCACTTCACAATCCGAGCCGATGATTTGACCCGCCCGCACGGCGCGTCGCTGACTGCTCTGGCCATCCGCCACGTCAACCAGCTCCAGTTGCCCCACGTGCCCCACCGCCGCGCGCGGAATGACCAGCACGTCCTGCTGCTTCAGCGGAATGAAAATCCGTCCAAACATTCCCGTATAGAGGCCGGGCGGACATGGACCTGTCACTTTCACCTGGAAGGTTCGACTCGCCGACTGGGCATCCGGCACGATTTCGCTGACCCGTGCCGAACACATCTTATCCAGCACGTCGAGACGAACCCCAAGCTCCTGCCCCACCAGCAGCCGCCGGGCCAGGGACTCGCGCACGCTGGCGACCAGTTGCATGTGATGCGGATCGTAAATGGTCACCAGCGGCTGGCCCGGGACGGCGGTGTCGCCGACGTCCACCTTCTTATCCACCACCACCCCGTCCATCGGCGATACGATGGTCGCGTAAGCCAATACGGCCTGGGCCTCGGCGATCGTTTCATTCGCCTGCGTAAGATCGGCCTCGGTGGTCTTCAACGTCGTCAGCGCCTTGTCGTACTCGTTTTGAGAAACCGCCTTCGATTGGATGAGCGACGCGAAACGCTTTTCGTCAATGACCGCCTGATCGTGCTGGGCGGTGGCCGAATCGGCGGCCGCCTTGGCCTCCTGCAACCGCGCCCGCAGGTCCGTGTCGGCCAGACGAATCAGCACCTCGCCCTGTCGGACGGCCTCGCCGGCCCGAAGATTGATTTCCACGACCCGGGCCAGGATGTGCGAGGCGACCGTCGTTTCGTGAACCGCCTGAATCGTGCCAACGGCCGATTCCGTCACCGGCAGACGCAAGACGTGCGCTTCGACGATCGTCGCGCCGGATGGAATCGCGCGCAACGGCTCCGGCATTGAAGAGGCCGTCGAGATTTTCGCACTGAATCGGCCTGAAAGCCAAAGCATCAGCAGCGCAACCAGCGCCACAAAGACGAACCCGACCGCCGCTCCCCGCAACAACCCCGTGATTTTCCGAACCTTGAGCATCATGTCGCCGCCTTGTCAAATTCGATTGCCGGCCTATGGCAATGCCTATCGGACAATCCGCCCAACGGGGCATAGAGGGTTCCCTCGGCGAAACGGAAGCGGACGTTGGCGAACGTAATCGAGTTCACGCGGGCTTCCGTTCCGCCTTGGCCGCACAGGCCCCGTCATTGAATCCCAACTTGGCGAAGATCGTTTCCGCCGGGCAGAAGCCGGTGAATCCGGATTGCAGCAAATTGGCGCCCACGAAAACCGTCAGCAGCAACCACCACGGGCTGACCCAGCGGGCCAGCGCCAGACTGAGCAGAACAAGGCCTCCGGCCAGTACGTGCACCGCGGATTGGCGTGTCATATGAACCTCCGCAAAATCGGGTTGACTTCACTAAACTTGTATATTACAATATTCCGATATCGGCATTTAGTCAAGAGGAAATTACATGGCAAATAAATCGACGGAAATGTCTCCGGTGGAATTCGAGTCGGTGGCCCGCCTGTTTTCAGTCCTGGCCGATCCGACCCGGCTCATGATTTTGCATTCGCTCAAGCAGCAGCCGGCCTATGTGTACGAACTGTGCGACAGGACCGGCCTGAAACAGGCCAACGTCTCCAAGCACCTGGCGATGCTGTACGCCGCCGGCCTGCTGAAACGCCAGCGGAATGGCAACCAGATTCGCTACGCCATCGGCGACGCCATGGTATTCGACCTCTGCAACCTGGTTTGCCGGAAGCTTCACTGCGCCGCCGAATCGCAGGCCAGGCTATTGCGCAAGGTTGGCGCGTGAGACGTGATGAATTCAAGCAATTCGTTGCGAAGCCGCTGGGCGGGACGGACAGAGGAGCACCTATAAGAAGCGAACTGTCAAGACAATTCCTCTGCGCCCCTGGCGCCGCTTCCTTCCTTTGGCGGTTCGGGGGCTGGTCTTGAGCCACGGCGAACGGAGAGGGGGAGATTCGAACTCCCGAGACGGTTTAAGCCGCCTACAGCATTTCCAGTGCTGCTCCTTCAGCCACTCGGACACCTCTCCCAAGGGCCGCTTGTCTTCCCAGCGGCCAAGGGCAGTTTAGCTGATGTCGGCGCGGTTTCCATACTCGGCTGACGCCTACGCCGTTCCCACCGTTCGGCGCAAATCATCGAAATAATTCGGATACGTCTTGTTCACGCACTCGGCGTTCTTGATTGTCACGCCGGGGATTTTCGTGCCGGCCAGGGCGAAGCTCATGGCCATCCGATGATCGTCGTAGGTTGCAATCTCCGCGGGGCGAATTTTCACCGGCGAATCGATCAGCAGCGAATCGCCTTCGATGGCGACGGCCGCACCTAATCGCGTCAATTCGGTTTGCAACGCGGCCAGACGATCCGTCTCCTTCACGCGCAGCGTGCCAAGTCCGCGAATCGTCGTGCGGCCCTCGGCAAAGAGAGCCACGACCGCTAATGTCTGGGCTGTGTCGGGCATGGTCTGCAAATCCACGTCGATTCCGCGCAATGACTCGGGTCCTGTCACCTCAATCGAATCGTTGCCGACTACGACGGTTGCTCCCATGCGGCCGAGGACGTCGGCAAACCCAACGTCGCCTTGCAGGCTACGGCGGCCCAGGCCGCGGACCGTTATCTTGCTGCCTGGATGAATCGCGGCCAGGGCGAGGAAATAACTGGCGCTGCTGGCATCCGGTTCGACGGCGAATCTCTGGCCGTGGTAATGGCCGCGCGGGATGATGATCTGTTTGGGCGCCTGGGTGCGGGGATCGCGGATAAGTTCGGGCGTCACGCCGAACGCATCCATCATCTGCATTGTCATCGCGACGTAGGGCCAACTGGTTTGGCGATCGATCAGATCCGCGCGGACTTCGTGGCGGGCATAGGGGCTGACCATGAGGATTGCGGAAAGGAACTGGCTTGATTGAGCCGCGCCGACCTGGAGGAGTCCGCCGGGCAATTCATCGGCATGGACGAGAATCGGCGCAAACCCGGGGTTCTCCAGATAGCGCACGCGCACGCCAAGGCAGCGGAGCATGTCGCTCAGCTCGGCGATGGGTCGCAGGCGCATGCGCTCAGAGCCGTCGAGGATGTATTCGCCCCTTCCCAGGGCGCAAAGGGCCGTGAGAAAGCGGATGGTGGTCCCGGAATTCCCGCAGGAGAGGCGGGCGGCCGCGATGGAAATTTGTCCGCCGCGGCCGCCGATGACGACGCTGTGGTCGGATTCGTTAACGTCCAGATCAAACCCGAGCTGGCGCAAGGCGTCGAGCATGACGCGGGTGTCGTCGGCGAGGAGGACGTTGCTCAAGGTGCTTCGGCCGGCGGCGAGCGCCCCCAGGATCAGCGCTCGATTGGTCATGCTCTTGGAGCCGGGCGGAGTGGTCGTCGCTGAAATCGGACGCGTAACAGGTTGGATGACCAGGTCGCTCATACCGCGTGGAAGGTACGGCCGGGAAAAGGGAACTGCAAACGAGCAGGATTTTGATTTGGGCGCGGACAAAAAAGAAAGCCCACCGGGACGCGGTAGGCTTTCAACGTTCATGCTCGCGTTTCTGAGTTATCGCTGGGGTTCGGGAATGCGGATCTCCAAGCGAGCGATGCGGCGATTCAGACGCTGAATGTTGATTCCCAGCAACCGCGCGGCCGCGGCTTTATTGAAGTTCATCTTCTTCAGCGCCTTGGCGATGGTGCATCGCTCCATGTCCTGGAGACTGAGATCCTCGGGCGATTCCGTGCCGCCAACCGCTTGCAGGCGTGGGGGAAGGTCGGTCACCGCCACCTCCTGCTCGGCTGCGATCACGTGGGCATGCTCCATCACGTTGGACAACTCACGTACGTTTCCAGGCCAGGCGTACTCCTGCAACAAGCTCATGGCTTGCGGCGACAACGTCTTGACGGTCTCTCCGTAAAGTTCGGCCTGGGTCTTGAGGAAGTATTCAGAAAGTCGAATGATGTCGTCCTTGCGCTCTCGGAGAGGCGGGAGCTTCAGGACGACGACGTTCAGGCGGAAGAACAGGTCCTGACGGAAAGTGCCGTCGCGAACCATGGTCTCCAGCGGCTGGTTGGTGGCGCTGATGACGCGGATGTCAACCGGACGCGCCCGGAAATCCCCCACCGGCACAACGGACTTTTCCTGCAATACCCGCAACAGCTTCGCCTGAAGATGCAGGCTCAATTCGGCGATCTCGTCGAGGAACAACGTTCCGGTGTCGGCGGCGCGAATGAACCCGAGCGAATCACGGGTTGCGCCAGTGAAGGCTCCCTTCACATGCCCGAACAACTCGCTCTCGAAGAGCGCGTCGCTCAGCGCGGAACAGTCCACGGGTATGAAGGGCTTGTTGGTGCGGGATGAGTTGCTGTGAATGAAGCGGGCAAGCATTTCCTTGCCGCTACCGGTCTCGCCCATAATCATAACCGTTGAGCGACGACGCGCAATATCTGCCGCTGTCTGCTTCAAGCCGGCTATTACAGGCGAGCCGCCAACGAATTGGACGGGCGAAACGAACGAAAGGCCGCTGGTCTGGTCGATTGATTGAGCATTCATATTGCACTTCCCACACACACCTAGTGACACCCGAAAGATAACCCGTATTCCAGCAAATACAACTGATAAAACGAAAACCGGATATCCCATGTTCGTTAAAAATCACCTGAAGTGGTTAAAATAAATGGCCCCAGCGCCGGAGTTGTTTGCCACGCTGGAGTTATACCTTAAGATCTGATGATTGCTGTAGATAGGACCGATAACGTTGGCGAATCGGTTCGATCACTTCGGCGATGAACTCTTCCACCTGCTCTGGCGCTCGACCGGTAAAATGGGCAGGGTCGAGCACCGCTTTGAGATTGACGCTGGCGAATGCCGGCTCTTTCGCCAGCCGATCGAGAAGATCGTTCGGCTGAGCCAGGTCCTTGACCTGGCTTGCGGCTGCCTGGGAATGACGTCGGATCAACTCGTGCAGAACTTGCCGATCTCCCCCAGCCCGCACCCCCGACATCAAGATTTCCTCTGTTGCCATGAATGGAAGCTCTGCCATTACAAATGCTTGTATGATTTTCGGGTAGACGACCAGCCCGCGGACAACGTTGGCGGTGATCAGCAAGCATCCGTCCGTTGCCAAAAACGCCTCAGGAATACTCAGCCGCTTGTTCGCCGAATCGTCCAAGGTGCGCTCAAGCCATTGTTCGGCAGCAGTTTGCAGCGGCGAGGAAACCAGGCTGATGACAAATCGAGCCAGTCCGGTCGCCCTTTCGCAGCGCATGGGATTGCGTTTGTAGGCCATGGCGCTGGAGCCGACCTGCTCGGGTTCGAATGGCTCCTCCATCTGCTTTAAGCCAGCGAGAAGTCGAATATCGTTGCAGAGCTTGTGAACACTGGCCGCGACCCCGCCCAAAGCCGAGATGATTTGGGCATCTATTTTCCTCGAATACGTCTGGCCGGTGGCGATAAACGTCTGCAAAAATCCGAAGTTTTTTGCGATAATCTGGTCCAATAACAGGACTTTCGCGTGATTTCCGTCGAATAAACCGAGAAAAGAGGCCTGCGTGCCGGTTGTTCCCTTCGCGCCACGAAACTTCAGCGTGGCGATGCGGTGCTCCAATTCTTCAAGGTCCATCGCGAGGTCCGCCGCCCACAGCGCTGCACGTTTGCCGACCGTGGTTAGTTGAGCCGGCTGGAAATGGGTGTAACCGAGGGTCGGCAAATCCTTCCACCGCAGGGCGAAGTGCCCGAGTGCATCGATCGCCGCAGCCAATCGGCCTGCAAGCACCTTCATCCCATCGCGCATGATGATCAAATCGGCGTTATCAACGACAAATTGGCTGGTGGCTCCGAGGTGGATGATTTCGCGTGCCGCCGGCGCCGCCTCGCCGAAAACGTGCACGTGGGCCATGACGTCGTGTCGCAGCCGTTTTTCCCATTGGGCCGCGGATGCGAAGTCGATGTCGTCCAGCGCCCGCTCCATCTGGGCCAGGGCCTCGGGGGTGATCCGCGTCAGTCCCAGCTCGCGCTGGCATCGCGCCAATTCCAGCCAGAGCCGCCGCCAAAGCCCGAATTTGTGACGGGCCGAGAAAAGCCGCGACATCTCCTCGCTGGCGTTTCGCTCCACCAGCGGCGATTCATAGGTGTCATGGAGCATACCGAAGTGGGATTGTACCGGCTGGCAAACCCGCCCGCGAGAAACTCGCGATTTCGTGCATTTGTCGGGAACCGGAATGGACGTGGCCAGCGCAAAAAGAAAGGCCCACGGTGTCGCCGTGGGCTTGGGTTGATTCCTGTTGCGATTGCAACCCGCTCAACTCGCCTTGGTCAGCGCGGGTTCCGGAACGTTCGCCAGATCGACGGTGCGAGGGAATGTCTTGCGATATCCCAACTGCTGAACGACCTCGAGCACTTCCGTCCAAGTGGGGTACATTCGCTTGTTGACCTTCTTGAACGTTTCGATGGCCATCACGAATTCAAACTGCTCCGCGGTCATCTCGCCCTCCTCGGCCGAACGTCGATCGTCTGAAAGCCGACGGCCTGCCCCGCGCCGGCGTTCGAGCCCGGTATGATCCCGCCGCTCGGCAACGCGGCGCTCTGGACCGCAATAACCCGATTCCTCCCGGGTCTGCTGGCGCCGATCGATGCCGCAGCGGCGATCGAGCACGCTCAGACGCCGATCTGGACCCTCGGCGCGCTTCTCGGGAGTTTTTGACGAACAAGGCGCCGCGATATTCTGGTTGTTGCAACATTGCGAAGCGCCGCCCGGTTTCTCGCGAATTCTCATGAGTATTCCTCGTCTTCTTGCATCGAATCGTGGGCTCATCCACTTTAGCTCCCTTTTCGCCCGATAACGCCGCCAGCCCCTGCACTGGCGCGAGGATTCCGCGTTTCCAACTTGTAATCATCAACTTGGCCGACGGCGTGAAATCCAGGCCAATCCGGTTCCGCCCCGGAGGTCACGATCCAATCGGCGTCGCTCGCAACCGGCTGTTGCAAGGTTTCCGGCTCCACGGCTCGATCGCTCAGGTACATCAGGAACATCCATTGATCGTCCACCGACGGGCGCAGGGCGATGATTTTCGCCTGGGGTGGAATCGCGCGGGCCACATGCTCCATCGCGGGCCATTGCTCCCATCGGCGTCGCACGTGGACCGCATCGTCCAGCCAAAATCCCGCTGCCACGAGCCCATGCACGACAGCCAATACCAGAAAAATCAAACTCCGCTTGCCGCCAAGCGGCGAGAGGACAAACCAAACGCTGGCCGCCAACACCGGCAACATCGGAACCGTGAACCGGGTCCCGGAATCAAACGGATAGACGACATACAGCGCGACATAGAACGGCGAGGTCAGCGCCAGCGGATCGGCGGTGGCCTTGCACAGCTTCCACCAGCCGATGGCCACGGGCACGCAGACCGCCAGAAAAATCCAGGTGTTGACGTCCTGCCAATCCCATTCCCTGGCGTGCGTCTTCCACAAGCCGGGCAGGAGCAGGCGGCCGACTTCGGCGGTTTGCCGGCGCACGCCTTCGGCGACTTGAGCGGCCAGGGATTTGCCCGGCATTCGAAATGCATCGGTATATCCGATCTCCGCCGGCCCGGCCTCCCTGGCGCCGCGATGGTCCAAGGCGATCAATCCCCAGGAGACGGCGGCGATGCAGATTCCCAGCGCCGCCGAACAGGACGCCGCGCGCCCCCAGCCGATCTGTCGCCGCATGGCCTGCATCGCCATGGCGAGGGCGAATCCGACGACCAGCATCGCCCCGGCCTGCCGCGTCGCGCACGCCGCCGCCACCAGCACGATCGCCCCCGCCATCTTCGCCGCCGCCCGACCGGCCTTGGGCGACTGGGCCGCGCCGGTGAGCAGCACCGATCCCCACATCAGGCAAGGCATGAACGCCAATTCCGAGCTGGCCTGGCGAAACAGATCCCAGAATCCCGCGTTGAGCAGGGCCAGCGCCGTCACCCATATCGCCGATCGGCCGGCATAACGGGCGAACCAGGCGTAGGTCCCCAAAATCAGCAGCACCGCGTAAAACCACTGAATGATCTGCACCGCCACGAACGGCTGAGGCCCAAACAAAAAGGCCGGGCTGATCAAAACCGGATATCCCGGCGCATAGCGGACATGGG
>Ga0116134_1001780_pt1 | contig 10780 bp, 8 predicted proteins | sample June2015DPH_19_5_FD_89737 | JGI IMG/M metagenome (GOLD analysis project Ga0116134, IMG submission 89737) | Peatland microbial communities from SPRUCE experiment site at the Marcell Experimental Forest, Minnesota, USA - June2015DPH_19_40 | ecosystem: Environmental > Terrestrial > Soil > Wetlands >...
AGGATCTCCATCGTCTTCGCCGTCTTCGGCTCGATCTTCTTGATCTCCTCGGGATCGATGATGACGTATTCGTCTTTGCGATACTCGTAGCCCTTGACGATATCGCTACGCTCGAGCACCTGGTTGTCCGCCGGGCAAATCAGTTGCTGCTTTACCCGATGGTGGTCGGTGCGGTGGAGCTGGTTGAACGAGATGCCGCTGCTGCGCGCGCCCGAAAACAGACGCACCGGCATCGAGATTAATCCGAACGTAAGATATCCAGACCAGACTGAGGCCGCCATTGGTTTCACCCCACGTAGACACTCGACTTGCCTCGTCTCGGCAGACGCGGCAAGATCAGAGTTCACCCAAGCGTACAGAAGTGTAGCCTAAATGACTGGTGTTTGCGTCCGCCAGATTACGGGGCGAATCCAAAGGCCAAGCACTACATGACGCGGTCCGCCGCCGCCGGACACCGAATATAGTGTTATCGAACACAGATCATGCATTCCAGCTCCCAGCGATCAGCCATCAGCTGGCAAGGACGTGAGATTCTACTTATGACGGATAGCTGAGAACTGACAGCTGACAGCTGACTATCTATAACGATGCTGACCCTTTTTGCAGCCCACGCCTGGGCGTCATCCCCCGGCCGTTTGGCCGCCGCCGCGGCGGTGACGCTGGGCTTCGCGGTGCTGGCCAGGACCCTGCGCGGCGTCAATCGATCTGGAGCTATGGCGGGTGGTCTCGCCTCTTTCCTGCTTTTTGTATGCGCCGGCCCAACCGCCTTCGCCACGCTAGCCGCCCTGTTCGTAATGACCTGGATCTCCACCCGCTTGGGATACCGCCGTAAGTTGGCGCTCGGGCTCGCCGAGCGCCGGGAAGGCCGGAATGCCTGGCAAATCCTGGCCAACCTTTCCGTGGCTGCCCTCGGTTCGGTGGTCTTCGGCGCCACCGGGACTCGGGTTTGGTTGGTGGCCGCTCTGGCGGCTCTGACGGAGGCAGCGACTGACACCGTGGCCAGCGAAATCGGCCAATGCCGCGGCCCGGACGCGCGATTGATCACGACCTGGAAACGCGTCCCCGCCGGCACCGACGGCGGCATCTCGATTCCCGGAAGCGCCGCAGGCATGGCGGCCGGCCTGGTGATTGTGGCCGTCGCAGCCGTGGGCGGGATGCTTCCTCAGTCCCAGCTTTGGATTCCGCTGGCAACCGGATTCGCTGGCATGCTCATCGACAGCATTCTCGGCGCTACTCTGCAGCGTCGTGGCTGGATCAGCAATCAAACGGTGAATCTCCTTGCCACCCTGGCAGCTGCCGCGCTGGCGTATGCCATCTTGAAGAATTTCCCGTAGAGACGCGGCTTGCCGCGTCTCCGAACCCAACATTGAGTGCGCCACACGCAGGAGACGGGGCAAGCCCCGTCTCTACGGAACGTTTCGGCCGATCAGGTGCGCTGCTTAACCCTGTCGAGGAGCGTAAAGATCACAACGCCCAGTATGGCATTCGCCACGCCCGACCAGAATTCGTGCGGCCAGCTCCACGCCATCCGTAACCCTACGAGGCCGCGGGCAATCGTGAAGTAGACCACCTCGTGCACCACGTAGAAGAAAATCGTCAGCAGGAAACGAGCGCCGGCATTCTCCACGTCCAGCTTGATCCCCAACGACGACGCGCCGAATCCCACCACGGTCAGCGAAATTCCATAAAGCCCAATCGGATGATGGGTAAGCGCGTCCTGCAGAATGCCGATGAAGCTCCCCGTAAGCAAGCCAGTCAGCGGACTGCGCCGCGCCGTCGCGAAGCCGATCGTGACCAGCAGCGGAAGATCGAAGACCGAGAAAAAATGAAACCGCAGCGGCAGCCACGCCTGCAGAAAAACCGCGGTCAGCGGAATCAGCACGGTCGCCGGAATGCTGAACCGGTAAACCTCAACTTGCTCTCCCGATGTGTAAGTAATGGCCACGTTAGTTCGGACTATCCTCGATGTCAGGTTGCGGTTTGGGCTCGACCGGGGGCTTCACCGGCTTGGGTGCAGTTTTCGTGGCATCGGCAGCGGTTGCGGGTACCTTGATTGCGGAATTGGTTGCGGAAGAAGTTCCAGAGCCGGCTCCAGCAGAAGACTCGGCGCTCGCCGTTTTTCGAGCCCCAGGCGCGGCGCTGCCGGCGGCAGCTGGTGAGATCGCGGATTTGGGCTTGGCATCCGAACCGGTGCTCGTTGCCGCGGCGGTTCCCGGCGCGCCCACTTTCACGGCATCTTCCGGCTTGGACGGAACACCTGGCAGGCGCTGGGCCAGGATGTCGACCGCCCGCGTTGCGCCCGCCTGATCGGTCTCTATCTGCCTCACATCAATCTTCGTTACCACCAGCACTTCTTCCAGTTTGGCGAGATCGGCCGCGGGACGCACCCGAATGTTGAGAAACAGATCGCTGCCCGGCGCAGCCTTGGTCACCCTGCCCACCAGCAGGCCCTTGGGAAAAATTCCATCTCCGCCACTGGTCAGAACCATTTCTCCGACGGGCACGGTTTCGTCGCTCATCACCTTTTCGAGTACCACTTCGCCCGACGGCGTGCCGCGCAGTATGCCTTGCAGCCGCGTTTTGTCGAGGAGAGCGCCCACTCCACTGGTCTGATCGTTGATCAGCAGCACCAGCGAAGTGGAGCCGTAAACGCGGAGCACCTTGCCCACAATGCCGTCCGAGGTGATCACCGCCATATCGGGCTTGATGCCGCTGCTCTCACCTTTGTCGATGTAGACCGAGCGCGACAACTCGCTGCCGCTCGATCCGATCACCTGCGCCGCCATGGTTTGGGAGATGAACTGTTCCTTGAAGGCAAGCAACGCCTGCAAACGCCGCGCCTGATCGGCGTCCTGGCTCATCCGCACCTGCTCCAGGCTCATGCGCTCGATCTGCAGCTTGAGGCTGCGGTTCTCCGCTCGCACTCCGCGCAGGTAGAAGTAGCTGTGCCAGATGTTGCTGGTCGAGGTTTCGACCCACACCAGCACCTTTTCGGAAGGAGTGATCGCGTCCACCGCCCAAATGCGGATCAAGCGAGTTGGTTCGGCGTCCGTCGTCCGCCTGACCTGCACGGCCAAGCCAAGGATCTGGGCGAACAACACTCCCACCAGCACGATCAGATTGCGGTAGCGTCCGAGGACGTCCATAACACCAGTTCTCAGTTCTCAGTTCTCAGTTGTCAGTTCTCAGTGAGCCCGTCGTCCTGAGATTGTTATCGTCGCTCGAAGCCTGCGGAGTTCTACTCGATCGAAATCTTGCGCAGCAGCTTGAAGTCCGAGAGCATTTTTCCGGTGCCGAGCACCACGCTGCAGAGCGGATCGTCGGCGATCGAGACCGGCAATCCCGTTTCTTCGCGGATGCGCTTGTCGAGATTCTTAATCAGCGCGCCGCCACCGGTCAGCACGATGCCGCGGTCGCTGATATCGGCGGAAAGCTCCGGCGGCGTACGTTCGAGCGCAACGCGGATCGCGTTCATGATGGTCGAAACGCATTCACTCAGCGATTCGCGAATTTCACTGTCGTCTACGGTGATAGTTTTAGGCACGCCTTCGATCAGGTTGCGCCCTTTGATTTCCATGGTCAGCGGCTTGTCCAGCGGATATGCGGAGCCGATTTCCATCTTGATCTGCTCGGCCGTGCGCTCGCCCACCAGCAAATTATATTTCCGCTTCAGGTAATTCATGATGGCCTCATCCATTTGATTACCGGCCATACGCACGGAACGCGAGTAAACGATGCCGCTTAGAGATATCACCGCGATGTCGGTAGTGCCGCCGCCGATGTCGACCACCATGTTGCCGCTCGGCTCCGTGATCGGCAGCCCCGCGCCAATGGCCGCCACCATGGCTTGTTCGACGAGATGCACTTCGCTCGCCTTGGCGCGATAGGCGGAATCCATGACCGCGCGCTTTTCCACCTGCGTGATTTCCGAAGGCACGCCGATCACGATCCGCGGATGCACCAGCATCTTGCGGTTGTGCGCCTTCTGGATGAAGTAGTTCAGCATCTTCTCCGTGACCTTGAAGTCGGCGATCACGCCGTCTTTCATCGGCTTGATGGCCACGATGTTGCCCGGCGTTCGGCCCAGCATCTCCTTGGCCTCTTTGCCCACGGCTTCCACTTCGCCCGTGTTTTTGTTGATGGCCACGATCGAGGGCTCGTTCACTACAATGCCTTTGCCGCGCGCGTACACCAGCGTGTTGGCGGTGCCCAGATCGATAGCGAGGTCGCTCGAGAACATGCTGAACAGGGAACGAAAATTGTGCGACCGCGATGAGCCGTTATGAAAACCGTTCTTTGACATGGCAATACTTCTCTCTCTCGGGAATTCGCCTCACCCCTGAAACCTGGGCCTTCCTCAGTTTCCTGGTGAGCCGCTCTCCCCTGGTGTCTTCTCTTTTACGTTTCTTCCATTCTACTTCGATGTTCCGAAGAACTGGTTGCTATTAGGGCACCCCGTTTCCCCAAACATCGATTCCAAACATCCATTCAGAACCTTGATTCTGAACCCTGTGTTCTGAACCCGAACCCCTTACTGAATCACCACTTTCTCCTGGCGGGTGTTCACTCCGCCTTTCGAATTCTGCGCCGTGACCGTGATCAGGTTTTCCCCGTTCGGCAAGGGCGGCGTGAAATAGTGGAAGCCGCCATCGTCGCCGACCAGTGGCACTTCCCTGCCATTCACCATGACGCGCGCTCCTGCTTCGGTCTTGCCCGTCACTTCGATCACGTGTCCGTGCTGGATAAACGGATCGAGGTCGAGCGACATCTCAATTTTTTCTTCCGCCTTGACAATGATGGTAAAGCGATTCTTTTCGCTTTCCACCGATTCTTTGCCGGCCGCATCGAAGGACTGGATCGACCAATAGTAAGCGCCAGTCGGCAGCCCCGTCACCACCACACTCGGCGTCTCTACCTTACGGTCCAGCAACAAAGACGAAAAATACGGATTGTGCGAAATGCGCAGCCGGTATCCGGCGGCGTTCGCCATCGGCGTCCAGGCAAACTCAACTTCCTTCGCCTTCTCACCGGTGTTCATGAAAAGCGGCATCATGTTGCCGGGCGTAATGGGCGTTGGCGGACCGATTTCCGTGGCCCGTTCCATGCTTTTCGATCCGCTCTGGAAGCTCACCTTTTCCCAGTTCGACAGGTGAACCACTTCTCCGTTGCGTTCGATTTCGCCGCTGCCTTTCCTGACCAGGATTTCATGCTGATCTTCTTTGGGATTATTGTGCACCATGGCCGACGAATCCGGAGCCAGCGAAGCCTTCGCGCCCGCCACAATCACTTGCGACGTCGAACCCTGCACATACGTCGCCGTGGTCAGGTCCACCGTGCCCGTCGTCACCGCCACGGACACGTTGGTTTGCTGCTGATCGTTGGCGGAATTCTCTTGGATTACGATCAGCGAATCCTGTTTCACGGTGTAATTGGTGCCGTCGTTGAAAACAATCTTCGCCATGCCCTCGGCGCCCGTTTGCACCACGTCGCCCTTTTCCAGCGGCACGTTGTAGTCGGCATTGATCCAGCTATTGCCGTTACCTTTCCTCACCCGAATCGTGCCATCGAGCGCGGTGAAGTGCGCCTGCTGCGCCACCGCGGCCGACGCTCCCTTGAGCGGCGGCGTCAGTCCCGCAACTTTTTCGAGCAGGCTCGTGGAAAGCTGCCCGGCTGCCCTCACTGACGCGTCGGTGAATTTCGGAAACGCCACGTGCATGACCGCTCCGAAGATCAGCGCCGCACCCAGCAGCGCCATAATCACGCTGCGGTACGTCACCGTCTTCCAGGCGACATAGACTTCCGGCTTGAGTTTGTTCGACACGAACCCGCGCCAACCTTATTTCAAAATTCCGAGAGGGATATCTCTGCTGTGACCATCATAGCCCCGCTGGCATGGGTATTAAACTTGGGTCAGTGGGGGGAAGGGTTACGAAAGTGACCACGGCAATCGCTGCCCGGGCCGGATTCATGACAACCATCCCCCTCGCTTGCCCGTCTTCAATCCGGGCGTTAGCATAAAGTGTTCCGCACTACTCCCAGGAGGCTTCTATGGCGACCGATACTCTGACCAAGCCGGTGATCGATGGCGGCACCACTAAAACTAAAGTTTTCAAGAATTTCATCGACGGCGAATGGGTCGAATCCGTCAGCGGACGGACTTTCGAAGACCGCAACCCCGCCGACACCCGCGAAGTCGTCGCCATCTTCCAAAGATCGAACAAAGCTGATGTGGACGCAGCCGTGGATGCGGCCAAGCGCGCCTTTGCCAAATGGCGTCTGGTGCCCGCGCCCCGCCGCGCCGAGATGGTCTTTCGTGCCGCCGAAATCCTGATCGAGCGCAAAGAGGACCACGCCCGCGACATGACCCGCGAAATGGGCAAGGTGCTGAAGGAAACCCGCGGCGATGTCCAGGAGGCCATTGACGCCGCCTACTACAACGCCGGCGAAGGCCGCCGCCTCTTCGGCCCGACGGTTCCGTCAGAGCTGCCCAACAAGTTCGCCATGGCCGTCCGCCAGCCGATCGGCGTCTGCGGCATGATCACGCCCTGGAACTTCCCCATGGCCATCTCGTCGTGGAAGCTGCTGCCCGCCGTCGTCTGCGGCAACACCTGCGTGATCAAGCCGGCGCAAGATACTCCACTCTCCACCTTCAATCTGGTGCAGGCGCTCACCGACGCCGGCATCCCGAAAGGCGTCATCAACATCGTGACCGGCTTCGGCTCCGAAGTCGGCACCCCGCTGACCGAGCATCCGGTAGTCCGCGCCATCTCGTTAACCGGCTCTTCGGAGGTCGGCAGAATCGTCGGCGCCACGGCAGCCAAGAGCTTCAAGCATTGTTCGCTCGAACTCGGCGGTAAGAATCCGATGATCGTGCTCGACGATGCCAACCTCGAACTCGCCATCGAAGGCGGACTCTGGGGCGCTTTCGGAACCACCGGACAGCGCTGCACCGCGACCAGCCGCATCATCGTGCAGAAAGGCGTATATCACGAGTTCGTCGAGCACTTCGTCTCCCGCGCCAAGAAGATCAAAGTCGGCAACGGCCTCGATGAGACCGTTGAGATGGGCCCTGCGGTCAACGAGAACCAGCTCAAAACCGACCTCGACTACATCGAGATCGGAAAAACCGAAGGCGCCAAGCTCGTCACCGGAGGCCATCGGCTCGACCAGGGTGAATACCAGCATGGCTGGTTCCTCGAGCCCACCGTTTTCACCGATGTTGATCCCAAGATGCGCATTGCGCAGGAAGAAATCTTCGGGCCGGTGGTTTCGATCATCCCCTGCGACGGCCTCGAGGATGCGATCGCCATCGCCAACAACATCGAGTACGGGCTCTCGTCATCTCTGTACACGAGAGACGTGAACAAAGCCTTTGCGGCCGTCCGCGACCTTGAGGCCGGCATCACCTACATCAACGCCCCAACCATCGGCGCCGAGGTTCACCTGCCCTTCGGCGGTACCAAGGCCACCGGCAACGGCCATCGCGAGGGCGGCATCGGAGCGATCGACTTCTACACGGAGTGGAAGTCCGTCTACGTGGATTACTCCGACAAGCTGCAAAAGGCGCAGATCGATCGCGCAGAATGAGACAATCAACGCCGAGACCCGCCGGGACGACGAGCGCGCCGAGATTTTTCTAGGATTGTCCTCGGCGATCCCGGCGTCTCGGCGGTGATAATTTTTTGGACGCCTCTATCCGTGATCTTGCTGCGCGATGTGCGCAGCCCTTACCGTAGCTGTCAGGGCCTCATGCGCTTTTCGGCCCTCCAGTGGGTACAGATTGACCTGCAATCGCTGCGACGGTTCCCGGATCAGAAGCAAGAATCGGAACTGGCTATGGTTGGCGTTCGCGAAGCTGGCGCTGCTGCTGTTCTGCCTGGCGCTCGGTGCGGTTCCCGCGGTGCGAGCCCAGTTTGAGGATACCGCCGGTCGCAAGATCATTCGCTCCCAAAAGCCCGATTATTCGGCAGTCCTGAAGGGCAAGGGAATCGGCGGGAAGGTTCGCCTGCGCGCCCGAGTGCTTGCGAACGGAACCGTGGCTGAGGTCGAAGTTCTGGGAGGCAACCCGGTTCTCGCCGAGAGCGCAGTTAAGGCTGTGATGATTTGGAAATACGCCCCCGCCGCGTCGCCGAGCAACGAGATCATCACCTTCGATTTCACCCCACGCTGAACTGCGACTTATTCCGGGCATAGAGAGACTCACGCGGGATCCCCTGGATTTCTCTGCATCCTCTGAGCCTCTGCGGTTAGAATTCCTTCATGCCCGTCACCCAACTCCGCGAAATTGCCCCCGCATCCCGTCTCGAAAATGTCCGCTACGCCATTCGCGATCTGTCCTGCGTGGCCGACGAGGTCGCCCGGCAGGGACACAAAATTCTGCCGCTCAACATCGGCGACCCGCTCAACTTCGACTTCCAGACGCCCGCGCACATGATTGAAGCCGTCTATCAAGCCATGCGCGACGGCAAGAATGGGTACTCAAGCTCTTCAGGCATTCCGCAGGCGCTCAACGCGATTCGCGGCGAGGCGGCCCGCAAGGGCATCACCAACATTCAGGATGTCTTCGTCACCTCGGGCGTCAGCGAGACGGTCGACATCTGCCTGACCGCGCTGCTCAATCCGGGCGACAACCTGCTGACCCCCTGCCCCGACTACCCGCTCTACTCCGCCGTTCTGGCGAAGATCGAAATTGGACTCAACACTTATTACCTGAACGAAGAGGACGGCTGGCAGCCCGATCTCGACGACATCAAGAAGAAGATCACGCCGCGGACGCGCGGAATTGTGCTGATCAATCCCAACAATCCCACCGGATCAGTCTGCACGCGAGAGATGCTCGAGCAGATTGCCGAACTCGCGCGCCGCCACAACCTGATCATTTTTGCCGATGAGATTTACGACAAGCTCATCATCGACGAGACCCCACACGTCGCCATGGCTGCGGTCGCGCCCGATGTCCCGGTCATTACTTTCGGCGGACTCTCCAAGAATTATCTCGCCCCCGGATGGCGCATCGGATGGGGCATTGCCAGCGGCGAAGCTGCCGTAATCAAGCCCTACCTCGAAGGCGTGAACAAGTTGCTGCGGGCGCGCCTCTGCGCCAACCATCCCGAGCAGTACGCGATCAAGCCCGCGCTCGAGGGCCCGCAGGATCACCTGATCGAGGTGAAACGCAAGCTGCGCAGCCGCCGCGATCTGACCATGAAATGGTGTGCTGAAACTTCGCGCGTAAGTTGTGTGGCGCCGCGCGGCGCTTTCTACGCCTACCCGCGCATCGACATCCCGGAAGGCGATGACGTCTTCGTCACCGAACTCATTCGCCAGAAATACGTGACGGTCGTGCACGGCTCCGGCTTCGGCCAGCGTCCCGGGACAAAACATTTCCGCATAGTTTTCCTGCCCGACGAAAAGACGCTGTCCGCCGCCTATGCCGCGATTGCCGATTTCATGCGCGAGCGCTACGCGTAAAAACCAGCCCCGGAGGGCCGGCCGAGTCCTCACCACAGCGCGCCGGGAAACGGGAGTCCCCTTGCCTGCGAAACGCGGACAGGAGTGTCCGCGCCACACCAGCCTCAGCAGGTCAGCTGGTCGCGCGTAAGTTTCAAGCCGGTCAGGTTGCCCAAAATGGTTACGGCGATCTGCTCGGTGCGGAAAAATTCTTCAGCGGTTTGCTGCAGGTCCTCGACGGTGACGGCTTCGATCCGTTCGATGAGCTCGTCGAGACCATAGAAATGGTCGTAGTACATTTCCTGGCGGGCCAGGTTCGCCATGCGTGCGGTCGAGGATTCGAGCGAGAGCATGAGGCTCCCTTTGAGCTGATCCTTGGAGCGGCGCAGTTCTTCCGCGGGCACTGGCGTGGCCTTCAGGTTGCGAAATTCCTCGACGACGCACTCGACCACCTTGATTGCCGACTCGCGCGATGTGCCCGCGTACACGCACATCGAGCCGGTATCGCGGTACGGGTTCAGGTCGCTATAGATGGAGTAGGCCAGCCCCTGGCGCTCGCGGATGTTCTGGAACAGGCGCGAGCTCATCCCGCCTCCGAGCAGCGTATTCAGGATGTAGGAAGCGTAGCGGCTTTCGTGGGCCATGGGATGCGACGGAACGCCGATGCAGATCTGCACCTGCTCGAGCGACTTCTTGTTGCGCAGGTTAATGCGTGAAAAAGTTTTGGGCTGGGGCGAGTGCAATCCGTTTTTCGCCGGCTTCACTTGTTCGAAATGTTTCGCGACGAGTTCAACAAAGTGCTTGTGCTCGAGATTCCCGGCAGCGCTGACGATGAGATTGCCCGGAGCGAAGTGGTGTCCATAGAAACGGGAGACGACCGGCCGCTCGAATTTCTTTACCGTGTCTCGCGTACCCAGGATCGGCAGACCGAGCGCGTGGTCCTTCCAGAAACTTTGGGTGAAGATTTCGTGGACGAGGTAGTCGGGATTGTCCTGGTCCATTTTTATTTCTTCGAGAATCACGCCGCGCTCCTTCGCGATATCGCCCGCATCGAACACAGGATGAAGGACGAGATCGGTGAGGACGTCGAGGGCGATCGGAAGGTGCTGGTCGAGAACTTTGATGTTGAAGCAGATGCATTCCTTCGCCGTGAATGCATCCATATTGCCGCCGATCGAATCGACCTGGCGGGCGATGGCTTCGGCGGAGCGCGTCTCCGTGCCTTTGAATACCATGTGCTCAATGAAGTGGGAGATGCCATTCCATTCTGAATCTTCGTCGCGCGAGCCGGACTTCAGCCAGATGCCGATCGCGACCGAGCGGATGTGGGGCA
>Ga0116134_1001781_pt1 | contig 10774 bp, 12 predicted proteins | sample June2015DPH_19_5_FD_89737 | JGI IMG/M metagenome (GOLD analysis project Ga0116134, IMG submission 89737) | Peatland microbial communities from SPRUCE experiment site at the Marcell Experimental Forest, Minnesota, USA - June2015DPH_19_40 | ecosystem: Environmental > Terrestrial > Soil > Wetlands...
GGACTGGTCAATAGCGACTGCTTCCGCACCCTGGTTTGCGCGCGGGAACGGCGGCACCTGCCACAGTTCGGCGGCAGCCAGGTAGCTCAGGCAGACCACCGGTGGTGGGCGCGCCGGCCGGCCTGCTACAGATGGTCGGCGCGGTCTGGTGGCTGGTGGCTTTGTGCTGCCGGGGCTGGCGACCCGGCCCAGTGGCGTGTGATCCAGCTGGTAATGAGCCCGAGAACCTCAGCGTCGACCGGCTGGCGGACCGCGCGCCGGTAGGCCCGCGGGCCGGCCGACGCGGGGTCGGGCCGGAACAAGTGGCTGAGATCGCCGGTCACTTGGCCCTCGAAAGGACCCCGGACGAGGCGGCCGATCGCCGCCACGTCCTCCGGGGGGACCTGGACATCCTGCCCGCCGGTGATCGCGAGGACGGGAACTTTGATGCGGGCCAGGGCCGGGCGCGGGTCGTAGGCGAGGAAGTCGCGCCACCAGCGGGCGTTGAACCGGATGCCCTGGATCCGGATGACGTCGGCCTGGGATGCCTTGATGCGGGCCACGCTCCTTCCTGCTCGCGAGGTCGTGGCGGCGATCGGGGACCGCCCGGCGGCTGACGGCGGTCTACAGAGTCCTGCCGAAGGCGTTCCTGCCGACGATCACGTAGAGCAGGCCGCCCCAGGGGCACGAGATCAGGCAGACGACCGCCCATGCCCACCTGGGCAGGTAACGTACCTTCGCTGGATCAGCCCGGAAGAGGTCATGCAGGCAGAAGCCGTCCCAGGCGACGGCCAGCACGATGCCGAGGGCGATGATGGTGATGAGGGCCGGATTCATCGGGCCTGCCCAGGTAGCGCCAGCTTGCCGCTGGCCCGGCGGCGTGCCGGTGACCAGGGCGGCGGGGCTGGCCGGGTTCTCATGTGTGCCTCTTTTCAGGTGGTGCGCTTGCGCAGGAGCCAGATGGCCGTGCCCAGTGCGGCGGCGGCGATGACCAGGAACAGCCCGCCCTGGATGAGCTGCAGGGTCCAGAACCGGCTGGCGGGCAGGTAGGTGACCACGAGGTCGCCGCCGCGGCGCGTGATGGTGAGCACGAAGTCGCCGAGATGGCCGGTGACCGGCGGCACGGAGGACAGCCTCGCGCCGGGGCACCCGGCCCGGCAGGCGATCCGCATGGTGGCGGGCGGCGGCAGGTTAATCGGCCCGTTCATGAGCACGACGACGGCGGTGGGGATTTCCCAGGCGATGTACGCGGCGACCATGGCCCCGATGACGTTGCGCAGCAGCAGTCCGGCGAGCACGGCGAGCCCGAACGCGCACAGCAGGGAGGCGGTGAACGTCAGCCCCTCGGGGCTGGAGAGGCCGGGCTGGAGCCTGGAGGTGACCCGGTCCAGCGGCGCGTGAAACCAGGTCATCAGCGCGGTGACCGCCGCGCCGAAGACGATCAGCCCGCCGGTGACCAGCCCGAGCTTGGCGGCCAGCCAGCGGGTCCGCGGCACGGTCTGGGTCCAGGCCAGCCGCCAGGTCCCCCGCTCCAGTTCCCCGCCGAGCAGCGGGGCACCGACGAGGATCCCGAGCAGCCCCGGGATCGCGAGGAGCGGCACATTGATGATCATGCCGACACCGCGGCTGAACTGGTTCACGAACGACGTGATGACCGCCGGGCAGCCGGCTCCGCCGCTGCGCGCCAGGCAGGCCGGGAGGCCGTCGCTGGCGAATGTGGACCGCATCCAGGTGCCGACCGTGATCGCGAAGACGGCCAGCGCGCAGAACACGATCAGGCAGGCGATCGCCTGGGCGCGGTGCTGCCGCCAGGTGACCCAGATCATGACGTGACCGCCGGCCTGGCCGCCCCGGGCCGCCGGCCGGGAGGGGCGTGACCGCCGGCGGCCTCCGCGGCCGGCGGGCGCTGCAGGTAGGCCAGCACCATCTGCTCGAAGCTGGCCGCCTCGGCCCGCCATCCCGGGCGCTGGGCCTGCGCCAGCTGCCCGAGGTCGGCAGCCACCAGCGCGGTCGAGTGCCGGTCGCTGTCTGTGCGGCTGATGACCGTCCCGGGCAGGTCGCCGTCCGGGACCGGTCGCGGCACCGTCAGCAGGTGATGTCCGGCGAGCAGGTCATCGACCGGCCCGGCCAGCCGCAGCCGCCCGCCGGTGAGCACGAGCAGCCAGTCGCACAGCCGCTCCAGCTCGGAGATCACGTGCGAGGCGATGACCACGGTAAGGCCCGAGCCGGCCGCCTCGGCCATCACGTCCCGCATGAACTCCAGCCGGGCGATCGGATCCAGGTTCGCGACCGGCTCATCAAGGACCAGCAGCGGCGCGCGCTTGGCCAGCGCCATGGTCAGCGCGACCTGCGCCTGCTGCCCGCCGGACAGGGCCTTGATCTTCCGCTCCGGCAGGATGCCGAGCGCGTCCATCCGCGCCTGGGCCAGCGCCTGATCCCACCGCGGGTTCATCGAGCGCCCCAGGCGGAACATGTCCGCGACGGTGAAGCCCCGGTACAGCGGGTGATCCTGGGCCAGGTAGCTGACCCGGGACAGGGTCGCCACGGTATGGGCCCGGGATGGCTCGCCGAAGACCGCGATCTCCCCTTCGGTGGGCGCCAGCAGGCCCACGGTCAGTGACAGCAGCGTGGTCTTGCCCGCGCCGTTCGGTCCGACCAGGCCGACAACCGAGCCCGCGGGCACCGCGAACGTGCAGTCCCGCAGCCCCCAGACCCGGCCGTACCGCCTGCCGAGCCGGTCCGCCCGCAGTGCCGCGACGCCGTCGTCGCGCGTCATCCGATCCTCTCCCTCCGCATGTCGTGGCGGACCACCGCGATCAGCGCCGTTACCGCCTCGTCACTCAGCCCGGCCTCCTGCGCCGAACGGAACCACTCCTCCAGCGAGGCCCGCAACATCTCGCTGGCGGCAGGCGGCGGCGGAGCCAGGGTGGCGGTGATGAACGTGCCCTGCCCGGGCCGGCCGCCGGCCAGGCCCTCGTGTTCCAGCTGGCGGTAGGCCTTGACCACCGTGTTGGGGTTGATCGCCAGGTCCCCGGCGAGCTCCTTGACCGTCGGCAGCCGGTCACCCGCACGCAGGTAGCCCAGCAGCAGCGACTGCCGGACCTGGTGAACGAGCTGCAGGTAGGGCGGGACACCCGAGGACGCATCCAGCCGGAACCGGAACATAAACCCTCTTCCATCAGCACATTATTCTATGATGATGGCATAACGATAAAGATCCGGGGCTCCATGGTCAAGGTGGCGTCGCGAAGTGGCCCTGCTGGTAGACCGCGGCCAAGGTGACGAGCGCCGACGTCAGGAGAGCGGCGGGAGCCGCGCCCGGTGGGCGCCCACAACGGGGTAGCGCTGTGGCCGGCGAGTGAGAGTTCGAGGCTGAGCCGGGCGGCCGTGTAATAGGCGAGGCCCGGTAGCAGGCTGGCGCTGACTAATGGGGCGTCGTGACGATTTATCATCATTTGGCAGTAATGGCGGCGCTGAGCTGCGGAGCGGCGACGTAACTAAAAAATTACCTTCAATTTACAAAGCAATACGTACTAGCTGCGCTTAAGCAATTTGAGCGGCCCGTGGGGCTGCAGCCGAATTGCAGAATGTGCCGATCCAGGCTACGGTGAAAATGCGGGGCCCTCAGACCAGAAAATCCTGGCTGAGCCGGTCAGAGATCTTGCAGATCCGGCTGCATGACCTGGAGATGGGTGCCTATTACCGGGCCCGTCACCAAGGAAGGAAGATCGATAATGGCCGAGATATTGGCTGAGGCCGGTCGGATAACCGGGCTCGGCCCGGAGATTGACGGCAAGATAATTTTCGGCTTGCAGTCTGCTTACGCAAAGCGGGTTGGCCAGAAGCCGATGAGATTTGTCGCGCCGGCCAATCAGCTGACGGACCTGGACGATGATGATCTGGTTGTCGTGCGGTTCAGCCGCACTGATCACAGCACTATGGCGGGGCCGCTGCCGGTGGCCTCACTTTCGCTGGCATAAGGGCCGGTAAATGGGCGCGGCAACGCCCCTTGGCGTTGTCGCGTTCATGGCCCGAGCAAGACGATTCCAGTTAATTTGCTCGGCCAGGACACTGCCCGCCTCGGCGAGCCCGATTCCCTGATGGCACCAGGGCGCTCGTCGCGTAGGGTCCTCTGGTGGGCTGGCTTTCCTATGGCATGGGTGCCGCTGCATGCTGCGGCTCGACCGTCGCAAGCAGGCGATGCATACCGGACGACGGATTGTCATGCGGAAAGCTAGTGTCGTTCCCGCCCGATCTGCGGCCCTCTCGGGGCATCAGGCGTCGCTCGGGCTCAGCCCGAGAGCGTGGCGGAGCGTGAACTGGTCGAGTTCAGGGACAGCACCAAATCGTCCCTGGAGATAGGCCTTTTCCAGATTGAGGGAGCGCCGCACCTTATCTCCGCCATATTCAGCCAGCGCAGTGAGTGTGGTCGCGCCATCGCTTCTTTTTTCTGTGAGCCATACCTCGTCTCGATTGAGATGGTTGAGCAGGCTGGTGTCGTGGGTAGTGAAGATGAGCTGAGCGCCGTGGGGGTTCGTCACAGGGTCCTGGAACAGTTCGAGTAGGCGAGCTGACAATTTCGGATGCAAACTGGCGTCGATCTCGTCAAACAATAGGATCTGGCCTCGGCGTAGTGCATTGAGCGCTGGCCCGATGAGATGGAACCATGTTTGCGTCCCCGCCGATTCTTCGGCTAGATCAAACGGCAATTCTTGACCGTCAACGCGGTGAATCAGCCGCAGTCGGCGCCGTGGCTGTGCTGGAGAGCTAGCGTCGCTTTCGTCTTCTTCTTCGACAATTTCGACATCATCGATACCGAGATCAGCGAACCGGAGCAACGCGAGGGCTGATTTGCGGTCGTCGACCGGAGCAAAGTCTGTGTCGTCGAAAAGGGATGGCTGTATCGCCGAACTGCGGCTATCGAAAAGGTGCTCCGTCAAGGACGAGCCTGGCGCATATCCTATGCCGACTCCAGTTGGCAGTCTCCGCCATGCCGCACGGCGCCGGGGGCCGAGAACCCGAATGCTGGCCAGATGCCGTCCGAAAGGCCCAACTTCCCCGTCATCAAACCTCATAGCTGCGGACAGTGCCAGTGTCGTAGGGGTGAGCAGTTCCCGGGTCCCCGCCAACATCCCTAGTCCCCGCCGAAAGTGAATATCTAGGCCGTCTCGTTCGAACAGGATACGCCGCCGCCGTCGGGATGGCTATACAAGCCCTCAGAGAGCACTGCCGTATCATCAACCTCGACCCTGTAGGCATACGCCCCAGCTCGCTGGCATGGCCCGCACCTATCACGCCCGCGCTCTCGCGCTCACCGGCACCGTCGCCGCCAGGCAACTGGACGTAGCCACCGAGCTGATCGTCGCCGGGCAGCAGCGCGCTGAACACGCCAGGTCAGGCTTCCGGGTTCTTGCGGGCGGCTTTCAGTGCCGCTTTCACCTGTGCGGGGCCGGCGTCATACAGGCCGAGACGTTCGGTGTCGGCGACCATGTCCTCGAAGGCCAGCTCGGCCTGGCTCCGCTGCCGCCGGCGGTATTCGAGGAGGTCATCGAGCTGTACCTTGCGGTGGGACTCGGCTTGTCGAAGGGGATCACGCCTGTTTCCAGCAACCGGACCAGAGTCGTGCGCGAGATCCGCAGCAGGTCTGCCGCCTCCTGGGTGGACAGCGTCAGGTGGTGCGGGGCCACTGTCACCGCCAGGCCGGCCTGCATGGCTTTGGCGACCTGCAGGAGCACCTGGAACATCGATTCGGGAAGATCGGCGCTCTGCCCGTCCGGACCGGCACCGGGCTACTGCGCCGTGTGCGCGAGCACCGCCGTGGCCACCTCCGCGTGTGCCCGGCTGGGGAGCTCCGCGCCGACCCCGTCGAGGACCAGCAGGGTTGCGCCGGGGATCTCCCCGGCCAGCGCCTTCGCATTGCCCACCGGGAAGAACGGGTCGGCTGCGCCGTGCACCACCAGTGCCGGTGCGGTGATCTCCGGGAGCCGTTCGCGCCAGCGTGGCGTGCAGTCCAGCTTCGAGAACACCGCGCTCAGCAGGCCGTTGCGCGCCGACGCCGGGTGCGGACCGGAGCGATCGAGAACACCGGCCGCGTGGACGCGGGCCTCGGCGGCGTCGAACTGTGGCGAGCCGGAGAACACGCGGGCCGCGGCCACCGCACCGTCCAGGATCGACGTGCGGTCGGTCCAGTCGACCGGTGGAGCGCTGCCGAAGTAGGCCATGATCGCCGGGGAGTGCCCGGGCAGGTCGTCGTCGACGGGGCCCGGCGCGACCGGGCGGGTGCCGGCCAGCACGAGCGAGGCGACCCGCGACGGGTGGTCCAGCGCCAGGAGCTGTGCGATGAAACCGCCGGTCGCGATGCCCACGACGTGCGCGCGGGCGATGCCGAGCCCGTCGAGTACACCGACGGCGTCGGTGACGAGGTCGCGCAGCGTGTAGCCGGGCGAGTCCGGGTCGACGATGGTCGATCGGCCGGTGTCCCGCAGGTCGTAGCGGATGACGAACCGGCCGGTGAGCCGCTCGACGAGCGCGTCGTCCCAGGTGGCGACGGTGGTGCCGATCAGCAGCAGTGGAATGTCGGCCGGCGAGCCGACGGTGTCGACGCACAGCTCGACGTCGCCGACCGGAAGAAGAGTCTCCATACCTACGAGACCGCGTGAGATGGCAGAACTCATCGGGCCTGATCCACCAGACACGCCCTAGTGCCTGCCTCGAACCAGGACTCGTGCTGCGAACTGCGGCGGCCATGTGTCCACAGATAATGCGGCCATGTGTCCACAGCTGATCGGCTATATGTCCGCTACCAATGTGGCACCGCTGGCACTGCCCGGGCCGCGGGCGGACCTTGCCGACGGCTCAGTTCGGCGGCAGCGAGCGCCTCGCAGGTGCGGTTGCGGGCGTCAGGTTGTCTTGGAGGGGTGCCGGAAGCCCCAGGCACTAACACACCGCGCCCGCGCTGGGGGAGGCGCCGGTGCCGTGGCGACTCTCATTGCCGGGGTTGCGCCCAGCGCCGTCCGGGTGGTTGCCGCTCCGCGGCGGCGACTGCCGCCTTGGACGCCTCAAGCTTCCGGAGGAGAGAGGTGAAGGTGCGCACCTCGGCGGGGTCCCACTCGGCGACAAACTTGGCGAAGCGCTCAAGGCCGGCCTGCTGAAGCCGCGTCATCTGATCGGCGCCGGCGGGGGTCGGCCTGATCAGGCACGAGCGATGGTCGCCGGGGTCGGCCATCACCTCCACGTACCCGTCGGCTTCGAGGTTGCGGACCTGGCGGGTCACCAGCGATGGGTGGACGTGCAGGGCCTCGGCGATCTCTGACGGCCGGATCTGCCCGTGACCGGCGATGACCTGCAGCAGGCTGAGTGCCGCGGCTCCCGGGCTGCGGCGGCGGGCCCGCTCCAGTCCGCCTGCCAGCGTGAAGAGGGCGACGACCATCTCCTCCACGTCACGCTTGCTCGGCGGCATCCGGCCACTATAAAATATTTGACAGACTCAAGCAAATATATGGGAGGTACGCGGATGGCTGCGCGCGGCGCTGGGCCGGCGGCACCTCCGGGCAGGCCGTTCCTGCGGATGCCGGTGCCGTGGGTGTACGTGCTCGGCTTTGTTCTGGGCGTGGGGCTGCAGGCCCTTGTCCCCGTCCGGGTCCGCTCCGCGGGGGCGGTCACCGCGCTCGGCGTCTGCGGCGGGGTCGTTTTCCTGCTGGGCGCCGCTGTGGCGGGCTGGAGCTGGTGGCTGTTCAAGCGGGCGGGAACGACCGCCGTGCCGGGGGAGGCGCCGCGGGCGCTGGTCACCACCGGTCCGTACCGGTTAACCCGCAACCCGATGTATGCCGGGCTGGCGGTGGCCTACGTCGGTGACGCGATCGCCATCCCGGAGTTCTGGGCGCTCGCCTTCCTTCCGTTCGTGCTCGCCTACGTGAACTGGTTCGTCATCCCGGTCGAGGAAGCCAGCCTGAGCGGCGTGCCGGGATATGACGACTACCGCGCCAAGGTCCGCAGATGGACCTAACTAACCCGCTGGGCGGTTCAGACGCGCCCGGCCAGCGCCCGCGCCGTGGGCAGGATGTCGTTGTCGGCGGATAGCACCTGGATGGCGACCTGGTTGGCGCCGGCCGCCAGGTGGGCGCGCAGTCCGGCGGCGACCGTGTCCGGGTCGCCACGCTATTCCCCCGCAGCGCCGGCCGGCATCACACCGTCCGCACTACGAGTATCTCTGCGGGCAGGGTAACTGTGCTCCATATCACGCCGGGAACGGACCTAAGACCCCTGATGACAGAACTTCCGAAGGTGTATTCCGGAAGGACAGGAAGGGAGGTCGTGATGGCCCTTCATCCGCACAGGCCACATATGCCGCACAGGTCACACGGGTCACACGTTATCCGCCATCTCCTAGATCGGTGGCATCGCTGGTCGCCATACGCATAGCCGCAGTCGTTGCGGGAAGGAAGGCGAGAGCCTATGGAGCGAAGGCCGGAATCTTGATCGCAGGAAGAGTGCCCCGGTAACCTCAATGACCGGGGCACTCACCTGTTTCCTGGGTCGCCAGGCCTAGCCGACGGTTCTTCGCCCAGCCATTGCGGCCGGCCGAGGAGGGGCGATCCGAGGCGCTGCGGCGCTACCTGCCGGCTCACGAGGCGGCGTTCCAGGTTCTCCGGGGCCTTGAGGTTGAAGTCAACGACTTTCTCCCGTACCCCCTGCTGCGGCTCGCCGAGGAGATGTTCACCCGGTTCCAGGCCCGGAACGGGGAGGAAGAGCTGCAGTTCGGGATGTTTCGCGTGGCGATAGCCACCTACTCCGAGACCGCATTCCGTGAGGCGCTTGCCAACGCGCTCATCCACCGGGACTACACGCAGCGTGGTGCTGTCCACGTGCAGTGGAGCGAGGAACAGCTGGAGATCTCCAGCCCCGGCGGCTTTCCGTCCCCGAACTGGACGATCTGCGCGCGGTGCAGTCAGCGGCCTCGCCTTCACTTTGCGTTAGCCAGGACTGGAGCCCCAAGCCGGTTGACGAACATTTGCAGCGTCCGGCGCGGCAGTGTCCATCTCGGGAGATTCCGTTCGTCGTCCGGGTGGACGAGCCGAAAGGGCGGCTCGAGAGAACTTCCACCGGATGGAGGAGCGATGGTTTACACACTGTCGTGCCAGATGTACAAGTACGGGCACGGCCTTACTGCCGCCGAGCAGCGGGCCGCGGACGTACGCGCGGGTGAGGCCGCCGCCGCACTGAGGGACCTGCGGCTCCGCCTCGGGCGCACCTTCCGCCCAGGGCACCGGGTGCGGTCGGCCCGCGGGGCGGCGGACGCGATGACTGCGCCGGTACGGGTCCTGTGGAATGTTCGGTGGGGGAGGGGCAATGCGTTACATGCTGATCCACGCGGCCGGCCCGGACCTAGCCTCGGAGTGGGACGACGAGGCCCGGGCCTCGTTGTCGTCCTGGATTGAGGAGACGATCCGCTCCGGGGTCAACCTGCAGGGGAGCCGCCTGCGGCCGGCGGCGGATGCCACCACGATCAAGATCCGTGACGGCGAGCTCATCATCACCGACGGGCCGTACGCGGAGGCCAAGGAGCAGGTGGCCGGCTACGACGTGCTCGAGTGTGCCAGCCTGGACGAAGCGGTGCGGTGGGCCGGCAGGCACCCCAGCTCCTGGGTGGGGGCGATCGAGGTGCGCGCCCTGCCGGACAGCGCTGCGGCCGTGTCCCTGCCCGAGCCGGGTGAAGGCAAGATCCAGTACGTGATGCTCGTCTGCACCGACCCGGCGGTCGACCCCCGGGAGTTCGCCCACATCGAACCGGTCGATCCCTGGGTAGCCGAGATGAACGGCCGGGGCGTCCGCCTGTACGGCAGCGAACTGGAGCCGCCCAGCCGTGCCCGCACGGTACGGGTGAGGGAGAAGCACGCCATCGTGACAGACGGCCCGTTCGCCGAGACGAAGGAGCAGATCGCCGGCTTCGACGTGCTTGAGTGCGCCGGCCTCGACGAAGCCATCGAGGTCGCGTGCAGGCACCCGATGGCCCGCCTCGGCATCCTGGAGGTGAGGCCGTTCTGGCCGTTCGAGGAGGACTAGCCGGTTCCGGCGGCCGGCCCCCGGAACCGGCAGGCGGCGCGGGCGGGGCACCGGCCGCGGCCACCGCGGCCGGCGTCGTGGGGACGGTCGTGGCCGATGCCTTCCATCAGGAGTGGGGCCGCATCACCGCGGCCCTGATCCACCAGACGGGTGACTGGGACCTGGCCGAGGAATGCGCCCAGGACGCCTTTACCCAGGCGCTGCGGCGCTGGCCACGCGACGGCGTGCCGAACCGCCCGGGGGCGTGGCTGATGACGGTGGCCCGCAACGGGGCCATCGACCGCCTGCGGCGCAGCAGCACCTACCGTGCCAAGGTCGGGGAGCTGGCCGTGATGGCAACCAGAGAGACGGGAACGGGCAACCCGGAGCTGGACGCTGACGACAGCGGCGTTCCGGACGAACGGCTCCGGCTGATCTTCACCTGCTGCCATCCCGCGCTGGCGATGGAGGCGCGGGTCGCCCTGACGCTCCGCACCCTGACCGGGCTGAGTACCGCCGAGATCGCCCGTGCCTTCCTGGTGCCGGAGGCCACGATGGCCAAGCGGCTCGTCCGGGCCAAACACAAGATCGCCAACGCGCGCATCCCCTACCGGGTACCGCCGGCCAGCGCCCTGCCGCAGCGGGTACCGGGCGTCCTGGCGGTGCTCTACCTGGTATTCAACGAGGGATACTCGGCCAGCGCCGGGGACGACCTCATCCGGCGGGACCTGTGCGACCGGGCCGTCGCCCTGAC
>Ga0116134_1001783_pt1 | contig 10771 bp, 10 predicted proteins | sample June2015DPH_19_5_FD_89737 | JGI IMG/M metagenome (GOLD analysis project Ga0116134, IMG submission 89737) | Peatland microbial communities from SPRUCE experiment site at the Marcell Experimental Forest, Minnesota, USA - June2015DPH_19_40 | ecosystem: Environmental > Terrestrial > Soil > Wetlands...
ACTTTGAGCCAGCAAAAAATAACAGGCGCCCCACGTCGTCCGATAAAAGCAATGGTAATAACTATTTACCGAATGTCTTTAAGTGGCGCACCGTTCGCGACGCAATAGCAGACCTGCCGATCCCGGTCGGCACGGCGATTCGTGAGGAGGAGCCGCCGCTTGACTTACATTTTGGTCGTTCGCCGACTCCGGTGAGCATGGCTCGATACAAAGCAATCCCTGAAGAGGGCATGAACCGATTTAATCTTCAGAAAAATGCTCCGGAGCTCACGCCCGGATGCTGGATTCGTAAAGTCAGCGGCGGAACGGACCTCTTCGGGCGCTTGTGGTGGGATCGCCCTGCGTTCACAATTCGCACAGAGTTTTTCAAACCGGAGAAAGGGCGCTACCTGCATCCGAAAGAACATCGGCCCATCACGCATCGCGAGGCGGCCCGATTACAGTCATTTCCGGATGATTTCGTTTTCAAGGGGTCAAAAATCGAGATTGCACGCCAGATCGGTAATGCCGTACCGCCTCTTTTGGCGGCTCGTGTTGCAGACGTGGTCTATTTGCTCCTAACGATTAATGACAGCTTAAAATGACGGATGTCTTTCCGAGGGAAAAGCGCAGCTGGATTATGGGTCGCATCAAGGGCCGGGATACCAAGCCCGAGATCCTGGTACGATCGCTGGTCCATCGTATGGGATATAGGTTTCGCGTTCATCGGCGAGACTTGCCCGGCAATCCCGACCTCGTGTTGCCTCTACGGAGCAAAGTGATCTTCGTGCACGGCTGTTTCTGGCACGGACACAAGCGTTGCCCGAGGTCGAAACGTCCGACTACGAACGAAGACTTTTGGAATGATAAGCTCGACAAGAATATAGCGCGCGATAAGCGCTTTCAAAAACAACTGGCCGGCCTTGGCTGGAAAACACTTGTCGTATGGCAGTGTGAAACCAAAAACATACCAAGGCTTTTATCTAAATTAGAAGAATTTTTCAATGACAAATAAAACGAAAAAACAGACGGACCCTGAAGTCATTCGGCGTAAAGTCGAGGAACTTATTGCCAACTTCGAAATTCACCTTCGGTCGGGAGAGCTCCGGCCGAAAGTGCTGGCGCTGATTCCTATATTCCGTGGGTTGAGAAATCTTGGCAAATCCTTGATAGGCGTCGAGTATGCTTCGACCGGAGCGAGGGATAGAATTCTCTACTATTTCCGCAAATACCCTCAGACCGTCATCAAGGGCGACGAGCTGCTTGTCGTCTCGGGTATACAGGAATATGCGCGACGTGTGCGCGAGCTGCGCGTTCAGTTCGGCTGGGCCATCGCCAGCGGCGTAACCATAAAGGAAATGCGCGAAGACGAGGCGGAAGAGATGCCCGGTGAATTTAAGGCCATGAAGCCGAGCGAATATGTCTTACTGGCCGTCGAACAGGATCGCGACGCCGCGCATCGTTGGAACCTAGCGAACACTATACGAAAGCAGCCCGGCTCCGTGCGGGATAAGATTTTGGAGTTTTTGCGGGCCAACGTAGGCCGGGGGGTCACTGGCGAAGAATTACGCTACATTGCCAACAACAAGACGGAGTGGGCCCGGCGTGTACGCGAGCTGCGCACGGAGTTCGGTTGGCCGGTAGCGACGAAATCAACCGGCCGTCCCGACCTTCCCATCGGGGTTTACGTCCTCCAGGCCGATCGACAGAGTCCGGAGCACGACCGGCACATCCCCGACGATGTCCGCGGAGAAGTTCTGCGACGGGATGGGTACAAGTGTACCCAGTGTGGTTGGTCCCATGAGGAATGGAACCCGTCGGATCCTCGTCACCTGGAAATTCACCACATCGAGCAGCACGCCAAGGGCGGGGAGAACGTAAAGGAAAACTTAAAGACGCTTTGTACCGTATGCCACGACAAAGTGCCGGTAGAGAAATGAAGGAGACCGATACGAGAGGCCCGCGCACATTATCCGGTTCCATAGTTGTCACCGGCCGCCAGCGGCCGGTCTTTTTTTACCGGAAGGGGTTACCAAGGGCCTCAAATCGGCCGCTCTTTCTCTTGGGGTTCAGTCGAGACGACAGCTCTCCACGCCCCTCCCCTATAACCCCACAATGATAACTATGATCACAATGAGTACTACGATAACCTCGATAACAATGAGTACAGAGATATGATTGATAACGTATTGAATTAATTATCAAATACTCACTAATAATGTATGAAATAGCACAACTAAATATAATTGATGCTCCATAATCTGCAAATTGCCATAGCCAACAGAAAGGCGCACCGCTTCCTAGACCCTACTTTTCCGACACAAAAACCCTTGCCTTTGCCGCCGGTATAGTTTAGCATATTAGCGGATATACAGGAAGAAGGAGATAGCGGAGGTTGTTATGGCGCTTAGGAGGATCGCGATTGCAAGAAAAAGCTCCTCTCAGATCATAAGTGAGAAAAATATGGCTCTGAGGCAGGAGTTCTGGCCCGATATTACTGAGAACATGTTGTGGCATAGGAAGCGGAAAATCGGCTTTACCACCGTGCCGAGGACGATGTCGTACATTTTCGAGATCATGGACTCTCTATCGCCGGGAAAGCCGGTGTCGAGAGCTTATTTCGTGTTGTGGTGCCACACCTTTGATGAATATATGGTCACCATTGCGAATCCTCGAGCCATGGCACTCGAATCCGGCTTCAGGGGGGAGCGAGCCGAGAGCACTTGGAACGGAAGAATGAAGATACTCTGCGACCTGGGCTTCATAAAGGCCAAGTCGGGCGCGTCGGGCCTCTACAACTACGTCCTCATCATGAACCCGTACACGATAATTCGGGAGCTGAAAGAGGGGAGAAAGACCATACCCCTCGATACCTACAACGCCTTTTTCGAAAGGACGACGCAAATAGGGGCCACGGATATGGATTAAAACGACCGACCGGGGGGAGACACGACTCGCGCCCGCCTTGTCTATTAAGCGGTGATAGGCCTCCAAAACCTACACCGGACATGTGAGGCGCGAGCAGATCCGGACGTCCAAACTCCGAATCGCCGTGTCTTTCCCCTCCAGCTCAAATATTATACCTCTGCGCCCCCTCATTAGGCTACAACAGACTGAGCTAGACAAAATGTGCAAGAATGTCCAATTTAGGAGCCGCGCGCGCGCGAAGGCCTTCGTAAATAATTTGACCGACTGGCAAAGGTATGCCTATAATTGGACATAAGTAACTATTGTCCAATACTATGGCCAAGAGTAAAGCCCTCGTTCCCACTCACAACACCCTGACGAAAGCCTTCTCCATCGTCCCGTATCTGACGCGCGAGGAAATCAAACGCATGGTCGGCGCGATCGCCGGCCGGCACCGGACCCGCGACGAGCTCCTTATCCTCCTCCTCTATCAGACCGGCCTTCGGATCTCCGAGGCCCTCAGCCTCACGCCCCGGATGATCGGCGCCCAGGACGGCAAGGCTGTCTTGTTCGTTGTCGGCAAGGGCAAGAAGCCCCGCATGGTGGCCTGTCCCAATACGCTGGCCCACAGGCTCAAGAGCTACGCCTACGACCAGGGCATCGAGGCCGATGGACGTTTCTTCAACATCAACCGCAAACGGGCCTGGCAGATCGTGACGAAGCTCGCTGAAGACGCCGGCATTCACAAGCGAGTTTACCCGCACCTCCTTCGCCACTCAGATGCCATCGAGCGGCTGCGGCAGACCGGAAACCCGAAGGCCCTGCAGCTCCACCTGGGCCACAGCTCGCCGGCAATGACGTTAAGGTACTTGTCGACCCTCACGGCCGAGGACGCCCTGCGGATCCAGCAGGACGTGGAGTTTGATTTGTAAAGTCACAACCGCATTGGTGCGGAAAAATCGAATCGGGCCATATTAGTATAAAAATATATGACAAAAACGTTCAGACATTCTGCTGGGTTTGGAAAACGTATTGAGTACTGGGTTGTTGGCCTGATGTTGAAAGACGGCCTTGATGTTTATGTGCCTCTTGTCGATGACGATGCCATCGATGCCGTCATCCGCCGGGCTGACGGATCATTTGTTACGGTACAGATCAAGGCGAGATCGAAAGACGTAATAGATGGGGACGCCGCACTTTTCTCAGCAATCCCGCATGAACTACGTGACAACTATTGGTTCGTATTTTATTCGGAAAGACTCGGCCTTACCTGGATTATGTCTTCAGAGGAGTTCATCAAAGAGTCCGTGCAGAACAAGACCGGGAAGAACGCAGGCAAGAGAAGCATATGGTTCAACGGGAAGAGGACCGACAAGACTACGGGGCGGTCCGTAGAATACTGCAAGAAACGGTTCGAGACGTACATAGAAAAAGACTTTTCAAGATTGAAAAGCGGATAAGTTCTGGCCATCCGAAAGCCAGGAGAATCGGCGGGCTAAAGATATAGGGCTAAGCCATGGGGTGCGCGCCAATAAGGACCTCACGACGCTTTCGGCGTCTCTCTCGATACAAGGAGGAAAGCTGAACATGAGTACCGTTAACACACCGACCGTTGGAATTGGGAGGCTTCTCTCAGAGAATTATCGATATCGCGTGCCTGACCATCAGAGAGACTATTCCTGGTCTGAAGACCAGATAGAGCAACTCTTTGAGGACATCAAGGGCGCTCAGTCCGTAGATCAAAAAGAGTACTTTCTTGGGTTGATGGTTTTCATACCTGCCGAAAAGAGGAATGGTTTTGAAGTCTTAGACATCCTTGATGGGCAACAAAGGCTGGTCACTACAACAATCATTATCGCTTCTATCCGCCACTGGCTGCTCGAGCATGGCAGGGAGAGTGATTCCACAAAAGTTCAGGAAGACTTCGTCGGAATACGGGAATATGGTGAGAGTGAAACCGAACCAAGAATGTTACTAAACGTGAATAATAACCAGATGTTCTACGATTACGTCGTCTGCGAGAAGCCTTTGGACGAAATTGAATTAGCTATCAGCAAAGCCAACAGATATAGCCCCAACTACAACCTGTTGAAGGCAATAATCTTCTGCAGAAAAAAGATAGTGGAAATTGCAAAGGGGGGAGTTGATGAATCGGAGCGTGCCGCCGAGCTACTGTTTAGTCTAATCAAATATATCAGGGATAACGTCAAAGTTGTTCAGCTCGTAGTTTCGAGTGTTTCGGATGCCTACACAGTCTTTGAAACTCTTAACGCAAGGGGCTTAGACTTAAGTGCCTTAGACCTTGTCAAAAACTATGTTTTTGGCCAAGCGAAGAAGAAGACCATTGACCTCGAGTATCTTCAGAAGAACTGGATGGAGATGATGTCCAATCTCTCGAACACCGACTCGGAAGACTTCTTAAAAATCTATTGGACATCCAGAAATGGAAGAACTCAAGTGCAGAAAATATTCCCATCTCTTAGGGAGAACTTCAAAAGCCTTGACAGTGTGAAAAGTCTCTCTAAAGATTTGTGCGGAGTCTCCGAGCAATATGAAGGCCTTTATGTTCCGGATTCAAAAATATGGGCTGGCTACTCCAAGGCGGCGAAAGAACACATACCAGTGCTGAAGGATTTGGGATCAAAACAAATCTCACCGATATTAGTTTCCGCTCTTGGCGTTTTCGATTCGCAGGAGATGGAGAAATTACTATACTTCATGGAAACCCTTTTGGTTAGGTTTCAATTGATAATAGGAGGGCGGACCGGGCTCCTCGAGATAGCGTGCGCCAAACTTGCCAAGAAGATTTTCGATCGCAAGATATTGAAGACAAGCCAAGCATTCAAGGAAGTTGAAGACATTTTTCCATCGGATGCAACCTTCAAGGACGCCTTCAGCGTCAAGATTGAGAAGAACTCAAAAAAGGCGGTGCTACTACTGAAAAAGCTGGAAATCCAAAGCATGAAAGAACAGAAGCTTTCCAATGAACTTTCGCCTGGCATCTCTTTGACTCTGGAGCATGTACTTCCCAAGAACCCTAACCAGCAGTGGCTGCCGTTTTTCATTGACAAAGAAAAGAGCATCGAGGACTACAAATACAGAATTGGGAATCTCTGCCTACTGGCTGATGTGAACAGGAATCTTGGCTCAAAAGGATTCGAGACGAAGAAGGACACGTACAAGAAATCTCCTCTTACGCTTACAAGGGAGATCGGATCTCAAGCGAGCTGGAACTGGAAGACGATTGAAGAGAGACAGAGCAGACTGGCAGAAATGGCAGCAAAAGCGTGGCGCTACCCCGTATGAACTCATATGGGATTTCAAACTAGCCGAGGAAATCACATCTGAGTTTTCACTTGAAGTGCAGGAGTGAAAGTGGTAATCGATAAGAAGATCGACCAGGCCTATAATGGATTGCCATCCAAAAAATACTGGATTTCAGCTTCCGCTGGAACGACCGAGTGTTGGACTATTGTGAGACGTCGGGAGAAGAAAGCACAAGGAGAACCAAATGGCGAATCAAAGTTACGTAATGTGGAATAATAAAGGAGGCGTCGGAAAAAGTACAATCACATTTCACATTGCTTCTGTTTATGCGGAAAAGCACCCTGAAAAAGATGTTGTCGTTATTGATATGTGCCCCCAGGCGAATGTATCAATGATGCTGATGGGAGGCGGCAAGGACAGTGAAGGGAAATTGCAGAACTTAATTGTAAAAGAAACGCCTCAGACTGTAGTCGGATATATTACTGACTCAATAATCAACAATGACACCAGTGATTTGTCCAAATATCTCGTTAATATAGGAGACATAAATCCAAATCTATCGAAGAACATGTACCTATTATCTGGCGACGGAAATCTTGAATTAATTGCCCCATTACTATCGGAGAGAGCAGATGCAACGCCTCTTTCTGCAAGCGATAAGCCCTGGATCAAAGTTCATTCAATAATCAAAGAATTTACCAAGAATCGAGTTAACAGAGAAAGGGATTGCACTTTCTATATCGACACAAATCCAAGTTTTTCGATCTATACACAGCTGGCGATTCTTGGCGGAGAATATCTCCTTGTACCGATAAACGCCGATGACTCATCCATTTTCGCAATAACGGGATTGTTTAACCTTGTCTGGGGCACAAAGACGGACCATCCAGTATATGGCAAATATACTTTTGCTGCGAAAGTTAGAAGCTATGGACTGGACAGACCCAAAATTGCGCTCCTGTTAGGGAATCGGTTTACTCAACTCCGCGGTGCGGCTCATGCATTCAAAGCTTTATCAAATGAGGCCATTCAAAAGATGTATGAAGAATACTGTAACGCAATAGACCGTTTCGTTGAGGCAAGAACCACGGTCACAAGCCTTGATGAATTTGAAAGAGAGTTTAGCGTTGAACTGCGAGATTTTAATAGTGCCGGAGTTGTGGCTGCCAATCAAGGGCTGCCTCTGAGTAAGATGGATCAACACACATATAAGGTTTACGGAGAAAAGATACAGGTTTCCAAAAAACAGAGAACGCTATGCAAGGGCGCCATTGAAGAGTTAGTCAGCAGACTATAAATTAAAACCCTGTCTATTCTATTGTAAGTTCTCGTTGCCCCGCGCCTTCCCTATGTCGGCGCGCCGACACACGCCCCGGAAAGATCTTTTGACCAAACCCGTTATTTCCGATACAATGAAAGTGTTTACACTCTAACCCTATGAAAATCGTTGCCATCATTAATCAAAAAGGCGGAGTCGGTAAAACCACTACCTCCATCAACCTGGCCGCCGGCCTGGCCATGGAAGGTAAGAAGGTCCTCCTGATCGACCTCGACCCCCAGGCCCACACCACCATCGGCTTAGGTATCGAGCCGGAGAGCTTTCAGCTGGCCGTCAACGACGTTCTGGCCCATAAAAAAGACATCCGACAGGCCATCCTCAAGACTCGCGTTGAAAACCTGTCTCTGGTGCCTTCCCACATTCGGCTGGACCGGGCTGAGCAGCAGCTCACCGCCGAGTACTTTCGCGAAGCCTTCCTTTCCAAAGCCATCGCCAAGCTTGATTACGATTTCATTGTTATAGACTGCCGGCCGACTCTGGGGACCCTGACCATCAACGCCCTTTATGCCTGCAACTTCATTATCATCCCGTGTGAGATCAGCCGTTATGCCCTAGAAGGCTTTTCCGACCTGATGGAAACCATCGACAACGTGAAAAATAGCGACGCCGGTGACAAGGCCAAGTTCATCCGGATCCTACTTACCAAGTACGAGGCCAGGAACAAAGTCAGCAATGACTGGGTCTGGCAACAGCTGGAGCCTTTCAAAAACCTCGTTTTCAACACCCTTATTCGCAAAAATGAGGCCCTGAACCAGGCTCACATGGCTCAGGAGCCCATCTTTACGTACAAGCACGACAGCAATGGCGCCGAGGATTACAAAAATCTAACTACTGAGTTTTTAAGCCTATGCCAACAGCCCGAGACAAACTAGCCACCAAAAAGACCAAGCTGGCCGCGGCACCGGAGCGCCTCGAAGACCACCCGGCCAACCTCAATAACTACCAGGACGGTAGTTTTTACCACGTAGACGTGGACTTAATTCTTCCTAACCCGGACCAACCCCGGAAGTTTTTTGATGAGCAAGCCTTGAATGAGCTGGCCACATCTATCAAGAAAAAAGGCGTCCTGCAGCCGGTCATTATCCGCAAGGCTGATGACGGGCAGATTTTCCTGGTGGCTGGCGAGCGCCGTCTTAAAGCCGCTAAAATTGCCGGTTTGGAGAACATTCCGGCTATTATCACCAAGGGCAACCCGGCTGAAATAGCACTTATAGAAAACCTGCAGCGTGAAGACCTCAAACCAATTGAAGAAGCCGAGGCCCTTGGCCGGATGATTGAAGAGCACGGCTACACCCAGGAAAAGCTGGTACAGGTCTTAGGTAAGGCAAAATCCACCATTTCCGAGATTGTCAGCCTCAACCGGTTGCCAGATTCTATCAAAGAAGAAGTTCGGCGCGCCGAACTTTTCCCCAGAAGGCTGTTAGTGGAGATTGCCAAGCAGGACACTCAAGAAAAGATGGTCACTCTTTTTGCCTCTGTAAAAGAGGGAAAAATCAAGAGCGACCAGCTCCGCGACATCGCGCGGCCTGGCCGTTCCCGAGAAAAGAACCGGACCCCGGCTGCTATTACCCTAGCTGGAGCCCAGGCCCTGAATAAACACCTAACTAAGCTCGACCTGGCCACCACCGAAGAAACAGAAAAAGCTCAGCTCCTATTTGAACTTCAGACCCTCAAAACTGCGATTGACCAGCTCTTACAATAATCCTTTTTCACCTAACCAGTTCAGCAAAACACGGCCGTTGAGGCCGTGTTTTTTGTGGGCATCAACTACTGTCCTTTTGCCGACCAAGGGGCTGTGGAAAACTCACCAGGCCCACTGTCCTTTTGCCGACCGACTACTGTCCTTTTGCCGACCATAGTACTGTCCTTTTGCCGACCGACTACTGTCCTTTTGCCGACCATAATCTTTGTATTCCGGCTAATATCAAGGCAATTTAGAAGCGTAAAGAACGTTTAAATCTATTACTTAAAGAACGTTTAAAAGGTTGCAACGGTTTATAGAAATGCTAAAATGAAGCCATGCTTGTAGACGTCAATCAAAAGCCGGAAATATCCAAAAGTAAGTATGAGCTCACCTTGGCTGAGTTCCCTTTGTTTATCCTATCCAAAAAGGACGGGAAGGGGATTCAGTCAATCGTCTACGAAGACACCATCCAGGGCAAGGACAATAAGACCGTCAAAAGAACCTGGAAAGTCTACCCCGATGCCAAATGCGGTTTTGGCACCGAAAGTACCTTCGGCACTCTTTTCGATCTTTTTCAGCTCTGGAAAGAGGCCAATTTTGAAACCCAGTACATTCAGTTCGGCTCGGTCTATAATCTCTTAAAGCAGAGAGGTATCAGCCTCGATGGCAAAGACAAATATGCTCGGGTTATGCGGGACCTAACCTGTCTGGTCGGGATGAGAATTGAAGCCATCAATGCTTTTTGGGATAACGAGCGGCAAGCCTACGTTGACATGACCTTTCACCTTTTTGATAGTCTGGCCCTCTACAAAGACAAAACCAGCGGCCAGGCCACCCTGCCTTTTGCTACCATAAAAGCGAGTGATGTTCTCTATGGCAGTATTCAGAGAAACAGTCTTTTGACCGCCGACTTCGACAGTAAATTTTTTCATAGCCTGACCCCCGTCGAGCAAAGAATAGCTCTTTATCTGAGCAAAGTTTTCCGGTCTCAGAGTGTCCATAAGCGAGGACTCCTGGAATTTGCCGAACAAATACCGATCCACGCCAAGCAAACCAAACACCTGCGGGAAACCATCAAAAAGGCTTCCCAAGGACTTATCACCAAAAGCTATAAGCTCTTAGATACTTTCAGCTTTGAAAAGGGCGTTGACGGCAACACCGACATGGTTATTTTCCGGCGGAAAGGCACACCCTATACCAAAATGCTCAAGGCCAAGGCCGAAGCCGGAGCCGGCAAAGAGGAAGCCGAGATAGGCTATCTGGCCGAAGAGATCCTCGAAGTCTGCCAGGATGAACAAAGCAGCCACTTCTACCGCAAGGTAGCTATCCGGATGGACAAGCAGACCATCTTCCGCGCCCTGGCGGAAGTCAAGGAAGAGGTCCACACCGGCACTCAGGCGGTGAAGAACAAGGGTGCCTTGTTTACCAGCATTATAAAAAAGTACGCCCTGGAACAGGGCATAGAACTCTAACTCCTTGACCCTAACGGGTCTACATATGGGTATACAGTAATGATATGTATACCCATATGTTTAATAATGGCGCCTAATGGCGCCACGAACCCCCCCCGAACGTCGTCCGCTGTCGCTCCCGAC
>Ga0116134_1001785_pt1 | contig 10767 bp, 11 predicted proteins | sample June2015DPH_19_5_FD_89737 | JGI IMG/M metagenome (GOLD analysis project Ga0116134, IMG submission 89737) | Peatland microbial communities from SPRUCE experiment site at the Marcell Experimental Forest, Minnesota, USA - June2015DPH_19_40 | ecosystem: Environmental > Terrestrial > Soil > Wetlands...
CGCGTGCATCGATCGCTGGCGCTTGGCTAACTTATCCGTCGTATCCACGCTTCGAGAGTTGTCCCTTCCAAGCGAAAGGAGACCTCCGTCTCCTCTTGACTTTTACTTATCATGGATGTCCCCCGCCAAAGCGGAAGTCCTGACTGCTGGTTTGCGGGCTTGGCGTTTGCGGCGATAGCAGGCCGGCTACGGTCGACCCCACGTCCATCCATTGTTTGTCTTTTCCCGTTAGCCGCGCAGCGGTAAAGCCGTGGCGAATTCCGCCCGGGCCACGAGCAATCCATCGTCGGAGGAAGATTGCGACACCGGTCAACAGTATGCCCAGCAGCATCGGGTCCCAGGTATGCCGCGGCCAGCCGAGATAAGGCTTATTGGAGACGAGAGTCAAGCCGGCGACAATCGCGCCCACCGCGATGACGAAGCGGTCCTTCAGGCGAACGCCGCGCGCGAGTACGATTGGCGGCAGGCACCAGATCAGCACCCACGTTCCCCAGTAGAAGGGCCTGGCAAATTCAGAGGCCGCCCGAGTGCCGTCCCACCAGCGCGCGGACAGGTTCAACGACGAAAGCTGGAGATTGATGGTCAGGTAGATGCCGAGCCAGAGGAACGCTTCGACGAGCGAATAAGCTTCTTCGAGGTAGTCGAAGCGGTGGCGGGAGCGTACCGTGGCTGCACCGGCTAGCCCAATTGCATAAAACACGGCGATGATCAGACGCTGCGCCTCGCGGGACGAGGTCCAGTAGCCTGGCAGAAAGATGACGAAGATCATCGCGGCGAGAAATGCATAGGAGAACCCGAAGCGGCGCCACATCCAGAGCGAAAAGACGGCGCCGGCGGCGGGAACCACGAATTCCTTCGGCGAATAAGGGCTGTTGCTGAAAAGAGCGAACTGCAATCCCACGCAGAGAAAAACAACTGAGCAAACGGCGAGCGCTTCCTCGATGCCGTAGCGATAGAGCCTGGCTTGGGAAGCGGCGGCTTCGGCAGCCACGTAGCAGACAGCAGTGAAGATCAGGAGGAAAACGCCGACGGTCTGCTGCGATGGCCCCGAAAGAAAAACCACGAAGAACAGGCCGGCGGCGGCACCCACGCTGATCAGCGTGAAGAGGAACAAGACCAGCCGCAGGAAAATGTTCGTGGTGCGGAGCTCAGAAACGGTTTCCTTTTCCAGAAGCTGGTACTGCGCCTTGGTGAGGAAGCCCTCGCCGACCCAGTCCGTCAGCAGTTTACGGGCGCGCAGAGTCTCTTCGCTGGATGCACTGTAGAGTCTCACGCCGACCTCCCGAAGCGGCGCCCGATCTGCACAAGCACCACGAGCATAGCCACTCCGCTAACGACGAAATAGCTCAGGACAGCGGATTTATCAGTGACACCACGGAGGAACAGCGAGCTGACGCCCACGTAGCCGTAGACGGCGGCATAAGCAACGAAGGCAAACTGCCGGCGCGTCAGGCCCCAGGCGAGAGACGCGCCACAGGCGATCAGCAGAACGAGAAACCATAGCCCATAGCCCTGTGGAAGGAACACTCCGGAGAGCAGTGCCCAAAATAGAACGTTGGCCACGATGTTCAGATAAGTGCCGAAGAAATGCGGTTTCAGGCTGCGGCGCTGAAGAACTGCCCCGCTGACGCCGACCAGCAGGCAGTAGAGAAGGGCATATTGGCAATATGTAGCGTCCTGGTGGGCCGACCAGTGCGAGATGGTGAGCCCGAACCATCCGGCAAGTGAGGACAAAGCGAGCGACAGCACGAAGCGATTGTCGAAACGATAAGCGAGGAAGAAGAAGAGGGCGGCCGTCGCCAGGAGATAGAGATCCAACTTTCCGGAGAGCACGTGGAAACGGTTCTCCACGTAAGCGAGTTCTATTGACCAGACGAGGCTGCCGAGGTAAAGCACGTAGTCGAAGATCGGACTCGGCGCAGGCGTTTCGGCGGAGGACCAGACGGGCGCGCGGGAAAAGCAGTACCAAGAACAGGCGGCGAGCATGGTGGAGAGGACGGTCAGGACGAGGACGTCACCGAGTTGCTGCGACCAGGTGCTGACAGTCCAGCCCAATCCGCCAACGAACGCCAGCACACCGGCGTAGAGAAGGACGTTCAGCTCGAGAAAAGGGAGAGGGGTTCTCCACGAGAGAGGCCCGCCAAATGGGCGTGCTGCGCCGGCGATATTTTGCCCTGCGCCCTCCATTGCTCTAATCGCGCGAGGATGGTCATGAAGCCTTCGTTCTCCGGACCTGGGACACCACGTCCATAGCTCGGCATTGGATCCTGGTGCCACCGGTTCGGCCCATGACTTACTCATCGTACATTCCAACTGGCTCGCAGCGCTGAAAAAAGGCGGGCAGATGTACCAGAATCGAGGGATCCACCAGTTCTCTTAGAGGACATCGCCATTGATGTCCTCCAAGCGCGTCTTTGGACAGTGGCGGAGGGAGTCGATGTAATCCGAGACATCCGAGTGCCCATTCGTTTCCTTATAAGGGAGAGCCGCTTTTTGGCGTGTGCCGAAGGCTCGTTGATCCGCGCGGCGCGACCCGGACCTGGTTTGGCCGGCTCGTGTTTGACGCGCTCGCAGTCACTGGTTAGCGTGACCATCTGACTGTGGCTGTACGTTAGAAGACTCGAACTCTACCGCAGCGAGCCGCACTTCACTCGAGAAGGGTGCGGGTGTGGAGCGTGAGTAGCTAACATAGATGGTCTGTCCACTATTGGAGTCGTATTCGGCGTGGGCATGCGCGTCGTAGACGTTGCCACTGGACGGTTGCATCGCGACGAACGCCACGATTTCGCTTGACCAGGGGCCTTCGGGATTGACTGACGTCCGCATCACCACATTCTGCGAGAACGGTGGGCTGTAGACCGCGAGGTAGCGCTGGAGGAAGGCGTTCCACGAAATGCTGAGAATGTTTGCATCGTTGAAAACCGAAACGGCGTCGCCAATTTGCGTGGACCAATTGCCGTTACCGGCGTAGAAACTCCAGGCGCTGCGATCTTGCGCACTAGCCGGGTCCACTTTCCCAAGCTCGCAGCCGCTGTTGTAGTCGCAACCGTACGCATAAAGCGTTCCATCGCTGATGAACGAGGCCGAACCAAAATCCGGTTCGTTTGCACTAAAAAGGAGGTCGGGATGGTCCGCCACGATCGGCGGATTTAACACCGGCCGCTGTGGCTGCCCTTGGAAATTCCGCCATAGCGCGACAGAACTTCCAGACCCTTGGAAATTGAAACTACCCGGAAGGGCGTAGATGACCATGTAAAAGATCAAGGCGCTCCCGTCGCTGGGATTGACGATGATCGACGAGGGCCAAAGCGCCCAGCGGGCGCCGCAAGGCTGCGCCTGGCAATTATTGATGTTATGCGCCTGGTTGAACGCCTGCTCCGCCGCCGTCTCTGGCAAAATCATGGCAGGCAGTCCAGCGGAATCCAGCCGCTCTTGAAACCCGGTTATGCCGTCCTGCGCGTCGAGGTCGGTTGTATACGACCATGAATCGCTGATCAACGTGCGATCCAGTGCGTTCGGTTTGGAAAGAAATGTGTCGCCATAAACCCATACCGAGTAGCCATGGAATAGGGCGCTGTAGCCGCCGTCTCTTCCTAGAATATCTGCGTTTGTCGGGATGACGCCGAGATCTTGCACCGTTGCGATCGACAAGGCGGGCGGCGGCCCCGAGGACGGTGAAGGATAGGTACTGCAGCCGGACAGTCCGAGAATCAAGAGCCACACTGGCGTGATCCAGGATAGGATCCAAGAAGACCTACTTTGTTGCAGGTCAATGTTTCCCTGGCGGATGAGTCGAAATCTTCGGAAAGGAATGAAAGGTTTCATCGAGCACCTCCGTTCCACTAGGACCTCGGTCTCGCTTACCCGATACTCTGCGCACTCTCTGGAGTCATGATAGCCAAGTTGGTTGTGCGGAAAATGTAGAAGTGTCGGCAATCCGCCCTTAGAGAGATTTGATGCACAATCGCGCGATTCAGGTTTTCCTTACCCGTCAATGCCTAGCGAAAGAAGCGGGGAAGTAACACCGGCAGTGTCACGCTGGGCAAGTAATGCCAGCTCGGCATCAATGAAGAGGAACAGCGCTGCTGCCACACTTGTGAAGTAATTTACACGCAATCTCGATTGCGTCAGTTCCTTAGCATCCAACTGCCCGTTCTTTCCCTTGTCCAGTCTGTCGAACTCCGGCTTCCATAAACTTCATCCACTCTTGGAGACCTTGCCGTTCTTGCCTTTACGAACAATTTATGACCTGTTTATTCGAAACTAACGGATTGCCCTATCTAATGTCTTAGACGAAGCGGTTATGGCTGGCTCGTCGCCACAGCGGAAGACACGCCCGCAGCCGACTCCACCCCACCACAATATGGGCAGAACTTGTCGCCAGGGTCCACGCTGCGCTGGCAGTGTGGGCAGACCGGCTGCAGGCGGTTGCGACAGCGGGGACAGAAGCTGAAGCCCGGCTCGACCTCGGCATTACATTGCGGACAGCTGGCGGTGCGCGGCTTGCGCAAGACGAAATAGAGGACGATCCCCAACCCGTTGGGGACAAAGATTGCAATGAGCGTCCACAGCAGGCGGCTCATCCTGCGCCGCCCCGCGTCCCGGTTCACGTAACCAATCAGCACGACGTAGCAGCCGAGCAGCGTTCCGGCAATGACTCCCAGCAGCCACCGGACCGCAACCGGAGGTGCATCGTGATCCCTGCCCGCGACGACCACGACGAGCACAACCAGCGACAGAAAGACCAGGGCGGCCAAGAAGAAGGCCCAAGGCGAAACGATGCGGATCTCGTCCTTGAATCGCGTGGAAGTTTGATTTCTGATTGTCATCTCAAATCTCCTGACTCGGTACTTCGTTCCAGCAAGAATCTTGTTCTCGGTTCGATTAGCCCCGGTAAGAACCGGTGTGATCCGCCAGGTGCGTATCGTTGGCCAGCAGCAGTATTTCCGCCACCAGGGCTGGCATCACGCAGAAGACCAGGAAACCTACTTGCCAGATTGATGCAGCCAACTGCGCTCGCGCGCCTAACCATTCAAAGCCGCGCCACAGAGCGGCTGCGCTGAGTAGCGCGCACAGGGTCACGGCGGTACAACTGAGCGCGACCAGCCACAGGCGTTCTCGCTGGCGCTGCAATTCCAGGGCGCGGCGGCGCACCGTCATCTGTGTGGTCGAGATAAGGCTCCGCTCCGCGGCGATGGGGATCGCGCGCAACCCACGAATCGTCTCCGCAGCGTTCTCGGCGAAGGCGCGGCATGAGGCACACGGTTCCAGGTGCGCTCGCAACCACACATTCGACGCCTGCGCATCCGACGACCTCGCATCTGACGAATGCGCATCCGACGAACCGTCCAAGCCGGTCGCGCGTCCAGGCACGTTCCGATCACGTCAAGGAGTGATCTGAATCACTGACACGGTGTGGTGGCTGGACCATAACTACTGCTACGTTGGCAGGCGCCAACCGGCACGAGAACGGGGTCCGGCACGAGTTCGAACGAACGTTCGACAGATGTCAAGAGGTGGATTATGGAAGTTCCCCTCACCGCCGCCTGGAAAGACTCACCATCTCTGGAGTGTCATCCTGTCCACCGCCATTCCCTCGATGACAGCCTGCGGGTCGACCCGCGCGCCCATTCGATCCACCTGATGCTGGAGGATTTCGGATTGGAGCCGGAATGTTTCCGGGTCTCGGCTCCCGAAGGCTCGCGCTTTGCCCACATGGTTACAGAGATGGCGGAACAGATCAGGAAACTCGGTCCAGGCCCCTATCGAACGCAGTGATAAGGGCAGTAATAACAGATCGTAGAAAACGGGAACGGAGCGGCACTAATTCAAGTCCGGTAGGAGGTGCAGCATGGCAGCTCGACTTGCCGAAGAATGGTTTGCTATATGCGGAGGTTGCGAGGTCACCATCCTCGACATCGGTGAACCGCTCATCGACGTACTCAAACAAGTAGAAATCGTGCACATGCCGGTACTGATGGACCACAAGCTTTTCGGTCAGACTGGCGAAGGTACAGAGATGGAAATCCCGGCAGCGGATGTCGGGCTGATATCGGGAGGAATCCGCAGCGAAGAACACAAGAAACTGGCGCTGGAGATGCGTAAGAAGTGCAAGATCCTGATCTCTCTAGGTTCTTGCGCCTGCTTCGGCGGTATTCCGGCGCTGGCGAATCAGTACAGCACAGAAGAGATGTTGGAGAAGGTCTACCGCGACAGCGTGACCACGGAGAAAAACGGCTTACCCCACGAGCAGATTCCCGCCCTGACCGACCGAGTCTACGCGCTCCACGAAGTGGTGAAGGTGGATGCGTATCTGCCCGGATGTCCAACCACGCCAGAGATGGTGGCCGGAGCGCTGGTCGCTCTCATTGAAGGCAAGCCCGTGCCGGTGCTGGCGTCGAAGAGCGTTTGCGACGAGTGTCCCACCAAGCGCGAAAAGAAGGCGGTCTCCACGCTGAAGGGCCACCTGGATCCGCCGGAATTCAAGTTTGGAGCGCCACTGAGCGAAATGCGCTGCCTGATGGAGCAGGGCATCCTGTGCCTGGGGCCGGCGACGCGTGCCGGCTGCGGTGGCAAAGACGGCAACCCGCGCTGCATCCGCGCCTACATGCCATGTGAGGGTTGCTTTGGCCCGCTCTCGGAAAAAGCCAATCCCATGGTGGACATGATGGGCGCGCTTTCTTCTATCGGTCTCGATCCCAAGCAGATTCCGGATCGATCCGCAACCTTCAACCGTTTTGCTGGCGCTGGCCGTCTGCGGCCCCTGCCCCGGAGGTGATCCATGGCAAAGACACTGGTCATTCAACCTGTCACCCGCGTCGAGGGCCACGCCAAGGTGACCATTCAACTCAACGACGCCGGCAACGTGGACACCGCCCGGGTGAACGTCATTGAACTGCGCGGCTTCGAAAAGTTCTGCATCGGACGCCCGGTAGAGGACCTTCCCCGCATCACGCCGCGCATTTGCGGTGTGTGTCCGTGGTCGCATCACCTGGCTTCGGCCAAGGCCTGCGACGCGGTCTTTGGAGTCGAGCCGCCCCCGGCGGGCAAGAAGTTGCGCGAGCTCTGCAACAGCATTGCCTACATGGAAGAGCACATTCTGCACTTCTATTTCCTGGCTGGCGCCGATTTCCTGCTCGGTCCGGATGCTGACTATTCCATCCGCAATGTTATCGGCGTGCTGCAGGCAGCGCCCGACATTGCCAGAAAAGTGGTGAAGGTACGCCACATGTGCGCCCATATGCTGGAAGTTCTGGCGGGCAAGGCTATTCATCCCCAGGCTGCCATTCCTGGCGGATTCAGCAAACCACTGGCTCCTGCCGACCGCGACCAGTTGCGCAAGCAGGCCGACGAGGCGCTGGAACTCGCCAAGTTCTCCATTGCTTTTGCCAAGGAGAACGTCTTCCCCAAGTACCTCGACGTGGTGAAGTCGCTGGGAGTGATCACTACCGGCTTCATCGGCACCGTCAAGGAAGACGGCGCGCTCAACCTCTACGACGGAAAACTTCGCCTGATGGCGCCCAATGGCACATACCAGGATTTTCCGTACGATCGCTATACGGAGTTCCTCTCCGAGCACATTGAACCGTGGAGCTACTTGAAGTTCCCCTACGCCAAACAGTGGGGCGAAGGTTTCTCCATGGATGTCGACAATCCCAAGGGCGTGTATCGTGCCAACACACTGGCGCGGATCAACGTCTGCGAGTTAATCGACACGCCGCTGGCGCAAGCCGAACTGGTGGAGTTTCGCGCGAAGTTCGGACGGCCCGCACAGCTCACGCTGCTCTATCACTGGGCGCGGCTGATCGAACTGCTCTACAACGCCGAAAACACCATCCGCTTGCTGGACGATCCCGAGATCACCAGCACCGAAACCCGGGTGAAGGTTACGCCGCGGGCAGCGCGAGGCGTAGGATGCACCGAAGCGCCGCGGGGCACGCTCATCCACGACTACACCACCGATGCCAACGGCCTGATCACCAACGTCAACCTGATTGTGGGCACAACCCACAACAACGCTCCTATCAATATGTCGGTCACCCAGGCCGCCAAGAGTTTGATCCATGACGGCAAGTACGACCAGGGAGTGCTGAACAAAGTGGAAATGTCAATCCGTGCGTACGATCCATGCTTGTCCTGCGCCACCCACCGACTGGACGGGAAGCTGTCGGTCAAGCTGGATATTTTCGACGCGGAAGGCAAGTTGCTCGGCTCACTGGCCAATTGAACGGCGGCGAAAAAGAGGGACGGTATGAGCGAGACCGATCAATCCGATCCATTGGATCAATCCGATCTTCCCGACTTCTGTCGGAAGCCGACCCTCGTGCTCGGCTGTGGGAATATTCTGTTTGGAGATGACGGCTTCGGGTGCGCGGTAGTCGACTATATCGAGGCGCACTACCGGGTGCCCGAAGCGGTTTGCTTGCTGGACGTGGGCACGGGCGTGCGCAAGCTGTTGTTCACTCTCTGCCTAAGCTCCGCGCGTCCCGAGCGCTTGCTCATCCTGGACGCGATCGATGCCGGACGCAGTCCCGGCGAGATATTCGAGATCAATCCCGCCGAGATTCCGCCGGTCAAACTCGACGATTTCTCAATGCACCAGTTACCCACGTCCAACCTGCTGCGCGAGTTGCAAGAAATCTGCGGGGTCGAGGTCCGTGTGCTGGCCTGCCAAACCGGGCCACTGCCGGAAGAGATCTCCCAGGGATTGTCGAAAGCAGTCAGCGGCGCCGTTCCGCAAGCGGCGGAGTGGCTGGTCGGAGAGTATTTCCCCAGCACCACAGCGCCGCGAGGTGACCTATGCCAAACAACGTGCTGAAGGCGCCGGTACGAGCACGCCATATTGCAGGAAGCGTTTTCGCGGCACCGTGTGGACAAGCTGGAGGCATCCTATGAGCCCGGATCTCGCAATGATCAGCGATGGAAAGAAGTTCATGTGGGATGGGCAGCTCTACGACAACCGAGAAGAAGCAGCACGCGCAGCGGAGTCATATCAGGCCGAGAATTTTCAGATCCAGATAGTGGAAGAAGGCGGGAAGTTCCTGGTGTACACCAGGAGGACCATCAAGGAATGGGTGGCCACTACGCAGTAGCGGCACTCTCGGTAGAGGTGGCAAATGGCAACAGGCACATTGCCAGTTCAAAGCGATCCAACATTGCTGGCCGACATTCGGCGGTATGGAAAATTCGACCCTACCGGCTGCTACCAGTGCGGAAGCTGCACGATCTCCTGTGACCTGGTCGAGGGATCTGTAAGCTTTCCCCGCAGAAGCATTCGCTACGCCCTGCTGGGCCTGAGGCAGCCACTCGTCGGAAGCCTGGAACCGTGGGTCTGCCATGACTGCGGCGACTGCTCTATTGTCTGTCCGCGTCAATCGGAGCCCAGGATCTCCATGCTCACGCTGCGGCGCTTCCTCAGCAGCCAGTATGAGTGGACGGGGATGGCGTCCAAACTCCTCACGTCTCGGGCGTGGTACTTCGGCTCGCTGGCCTTCGTTGCGGGGCTCGTCGTGCTGCTGATTCTCTGCTACCACCTGTGGTATGTGGGACTGCCCTTTTCCGGTTTGGCCACGCCGCTCGGGATGGAGCACATGTTCCCCATCATGACGTATTACACGCTCACGGTGATGCTCTTTCCGCTGCTTCTCCTGCTATCTCGCGTCCACCGCGTCTGGTTACTCACGATGCGCGGCGAGCAACAGCCGCCCATCCCATTCTCTGTCTATGTCGAAGAGGCGTGGATGTACGTGTATCAATCGGTGACTCACTCGCTGATGAGGAAGTGTCCGGAAAGAGGCCGGTGGCTGGGGCATTGGCTGCTCGCCCTGGGCACGGTCATGATGCTGACGATCAAGGTCTTCGCTCTGCGGTGGTTTCAAACCGACAACATTTATCCCTTGTACAACCCACAGCGTTGGCTGGGATACGTCGCCGCCGCCTTCATCTTCTACGGCGTCGGCGACATCCTCATCGGACGGCTGCAGGCGAAGAAAGAAATCTACAAGGAAACGCGGCCGGAGGATATGGTCTTTCCCGTCCTGCTCCTGCTGACGGCGTTCAGCGGATTTTCCGTGAACTTCTTCAGGTACGCGGGCTTCGCGCTCTGTGCTCACTTCGCGTACGCCCTGCACGTGATCATCGCCACGCCGATGCTGGTGGTAGAGATGCCGTTCGGCAAGGCGGCGCACATGGTCTATCGACCGCTAGCCCTGTATTTCCTGGCGGTCAGGGAGAGAGCCGCGCGGCAGGCGCCCGCGGCGGAGGTTGTTCCCCATGCGGTCTGAGGAATCCCAAACTTCACCAATCGGCGCTGCCCTGGTCGTGGGCGGCGGTATCGGCGGCATGCAGGCAGCCCTCGATCTCGCGAACGGCGGCATCAAGGTGTACTTGGCCGAACGCAGCCCCGCTATCGGCGGGGTCATGGCGCAGCTCGACAAAACTTTTCCCACCAACGATTGCGCGATGTGCACCATGGCGCCGCGTCTGGTCGAGATCGGCCGGCACAAGGACATTGAAATTCTCACCATGACTGAGGTGGGACGCGTCAGTGGCCAGCCGGGGAATTTCACGGTCAGCATCAAGAAGCAGCCGCGTTTTGTGGATGCGACGAAATGCACCGGTTGCGGCGCGTGCACGACGGAATGTCCAGTAACGCTGCCCTCCGAGTTCGATCAGGGACTGGGAGAGCGGAAGGCGATCTACCGGCCGTTCCCGCAAGCCGTCCCCAACATCTTCACCATTACGCGTCGCGGGAACCCACCCTGCGAG